>ERZ1292632.2250-Hain-H43-01um-R2-2250-length-16557-cov-4_pt1 | contig 16557 bp, 23 predicted proteins | sample MGYA00564407_ERZ1292632 | MGnify/ENA primary metagenome ERZ1292632 (study PRJEB36523, sample SAMEA6512637) | groundwater metagenome | collected 2019-01-08 | study: AquaDiva: Metagenomics assemblies of 32 groundwater samples | reverse complement strand
TGGATGAGCAATTGACTCTAAAACTTTCATCTTTGTGGTCTGCCTTGAAAAAGTAGAATAAAGATTATTTGCAACTTCATTGGAAACTCTGAGGGCTACCTCTGGGGTAGCGCCTCCTTTTAATAAAAGATTGTTCACTGTTTCGGAAACAATATCCACCTTGCCTGTTTTTGCTGCCTGGAAAATAGCGTTTCCAAAAGTACCTTTCTTTACCAAAACTCCACCAACTTCTTTCATCCCAACAGACAGCGCTGACCTCGCGACCACCTCTTCAACCCCCATCGAGGTTGCTGATTTTATACCAGTATTCAAAGCTGTTCTCATTGCTGTTTTTATTGCAGCAGATTTGGCCACCCCAGCTATTGGAGCAACAAAACCGAAAAGATTTACTACTCCGAGTAGCGGATGAGCCTTATAATAATCTGGGTCAATTGTTTCTTTGGCCGCCTGAACAAAACCACCGCCAAGTTCTTTTACGGTTTTTATAGGTTCTGTTACTAAACCAGTGGCAATCCTGGCTAGTCCAACTGGAATTGCGTAGGAAAGAAGCGCGGCATCTTCGCCAACTTTTCTCAAAAAAGATTTATCTTCATAGTCTGGGGTCTGAAATTCCATTACTTTCTTTCCAATAGCATCAACGGTAGCATCTTGCGCTGAAAATAAACCTGGTCTTTTCTCTTGTGTTTTTGGCTCAGGTTGTGGCATCATCCCCTGTTCACGACCTAAATCCACCCGCGTTTGCCGCTGGCGCAATAGACTGTCCACCGTTGACGGGTTGGGGTTATATGCGTTTTGAACTGCCATAATTTTTAAGTCTTACGAAAAAATTGTTTTCCAGACTCTACGATGTTCTCTGGCGTTCCCCCAGTTGCAAATTCATCTGGTTTATTAGGAACATTTTTGTTCTGGAAGAATGAAGACTGTTTAACATTTATTGTTTTTTGGAGTGGGTTGCCTATGCTGCTGACAACCGATTTAAAACCTTCTTTTAAATTACTGAAAAATCCAGCACCCTCCGCCCTATCTGCTTCAGCCGAAGCCTCTTCTGCCTGAAGTTGGAAACCCGCTACCCTTCTTTCTTTTCCAAGTCTTTCTTCTGTAATGGGGAGCGCCTCTCTTGAAAGTTCTTTTGTTTCTGATGGACTAAATTGAGAAACATATCCATCCAATTTTCTTTTTAAAATTGGGTCTTTCTTAAAATTATCAACGGTTGCCTGGTCAACAGAATAAAGTTTATTATCTGTTCCACGATAAAACACAGACTCAACTGGGTTGCCATCTTTATCTTTGCCTAAAAATCCTCTTCCAAAAGAACCCCTATCAAGAGCTGTTTTTCTTACTGGGAACATTGATTGGTCTGAAATATCAAACCCTCCTTCTGCAAATAGATTTTTTGATTTTACAGCGTTCTTTGATTGAAGCGCGCCAGAGCCAGAACCACTCCATGTTGCATCACCAACTTTAGCAGTATATTCTCCCATAGAGTCTTGGGTAGTTGGCGCATACACTGGCATAAGAGCGCCTCCAATGTTTACCGTTGCCTCTAGTCTGCGATAACCTTTTGTTAAATCCTCTGGCGCGAGACCAGCGGGAAGAAGAGCGGCTGACCTTATGCTTCCATCCAGTGGATTTGTGTCCACATAATATCCATATCCGTCTAACATTTTTCCAGTCAACTCTCCACTCTGACTTTTATTTCTAAGGTCGCGCATCATATCCGCTCGCTTATTCAAATCATTCAAATATCCGTTGAGCTGGTCTGTTGAATCTCCCAGGGAGTTCTTTTCATCAATAGCATTTATTACGCCCAGAACTAAATTATCAAGAGACTCTGATGTCGCGTCAATTAAACTGACTGGGTTACGAAAACTGCCAACATCTCCATCGGCGCTGGTGAAGAAAGAATCCAATTCTTGTAATTTAAACGCCGCGACAGTTTCGCTTTGGTCTTTTTTCTTTTGAGATAATTTATCAAGAGAATTTCCATAACTGGCTATAAGCCTCTGAGAATCAATGGCCTCTGTACCAGTAGAAGAATCAACGAATGGTTGAAGATAAGACAGAGCCAATTCATATCCCCTGGGTGTAGGAGACCCAGAAGAATCAGTGTTTGTTTTTATAGCCAAATCAGCCAGCTTCTTGGCTCTGGTAAATCCATCATTTGGGACTGAACTCAATGCTCGTTGTAAAATATTTTTTGCCATATTTTAAAATCCCCTTAATGCTTTAAGAAGCTCCGTGTTCTGTTCTGCCGTTCCAGTATAATTAGCTATACCCTTTTCAACTGCCAATTTCGAGCGCGTAGCAAATGAATTGTCTTGTTTAATTGAACCCAGATAATCAACAATGCTTGAGCCAGAATATGCTTTGACGGGTTCGGTTGTGGGAGTTGTTGGTGCTACTGGTTGAGTCGGCGCGGAAACAACGGTTGTAGACACTGGGTTCCATAATCCTTCGGGAGTAAAGACCTCTTTTTGTCCTTGTGCGTTTTCTCTAGTATCGCCTTCTTGCGGGACAACTGGCGCAGTCTCTACTTTTAGATTTTCAATATCGGCCTGTTCATATTTTAGATTTGTTCCAGGAATAACATCACCAACTTTGGGAGCTGCCCCAGGAACAGGAGCTTCTGGTGTTCCAAGATTTGAAATGTCAGCCGACTCATACTTTAAATTTGTTCCTGGTATTACATCGCCAACTTTAGGAGCGGCAGAGGTTCGTTTACCAACCGATGGAACAGGAGTTTCTTGGGCAGAAACAGACGGCAGCTTTATGCTTATCTCTGGGGCTGTTTTCAACGCCTCATCTTTCGGTATCACATTTCCCCTGACAAGATTAGCCAACCTTTCAGCCATCTGTATCTGATAGCCCGTGGTGTCAACATTATATTTTTTCTGAATATTTTTAAGTTCGGTATCTGCTTCTTTGAACTCCGTATTAAATTCTCCAACCTCCATTATCTTCTTCGCCAGCTTCTCTGTTGCATCAGTCATCAGAGTCGCCTGTGTAATATCAATCTTGTTCAAAAACGGAGCCATCTCTGGTTTTGTTCTTAAATTATTGAATGTAGAAACAGTGGCATCCAAAACATCAGCAGTCGGGTAACCAAACTTAGATACTCTTTCATTTATTTTATTTTTGGTATCAGCTTCCAAATCTTTGAAAAAGTCTCCAAAAATCTTAGAGCTTCCATCTAAAAATGAATCTCTCTCAAGAGACCAAAATTGCTGAGCGGAAGTATAAGATTTATCACCCACTTTTATTACTATGTTGGGGTCTGCTTTTGCAATCTCAGATTTTATAAAATTCAACTTCTCCAGTGGGTCAACTCCTTTGGTGGAACTATTAACCTGAAAATCAGTGATTGAATCTTCTATGGTAACAACTGATAACTGAGAGTTTAAAGCGGACATTGTTTCGTCATACGCAGTCACCTCATCCTCCTCTTTGTTGACAAGGGCACTGGCTCTTGCAGCGCTGACCTTAGAAATAGCATCTTGTAGGGTTGTCTTCGTTCCATCATATTTAGCCTTCTTTATCTGGTTGCTTAAAATTGTATTGTTATAAGTTTTTAATTTAGCCTCTCCCTCAGCAATATTTCCCTGAATTTCTAATCGTAACTCTGGGTCGTCCACTCCCTCCAATTGGCTATTCAAAACAGAAACATACTGCTCCTCATTTATTTTACCAGCACTCATCTCCGCCAAAGACTGAGTATATTTTGTTCTATATTTGTTAAAACGATTCAGCTTATTGGTATCAGAAATGCTTTTCTCCAAACTTAAAATATATTCTGGGTCTGAAAAACCAGATTTTTTTTCATCTTCCATCTGTTTTTTACGCATTAAAAGTTGCTCATCATAAGACAAGCCATTCGCAATAGCTTTTTGAAACTCAGCTTCCTTCTGCATCCTCTCCCTGTTTCTTATTGCCTTAACAGCCGAAATAGAATTTTGTACTACCTCGCTCAAATTTACGGAAAATTTTGATGTGATGTTTATTGCCATATTTATTTGTTTAAAAATTCAAGCAATTGTTCTCGCGTATTATTTTTAACCCCATAAATATGATGAAATTCTCTATGCGCTTTTTCTGACAATGTAATTCCATTATATATTGAAGTTCTCGATTCTTCAAAATCGGCAAAATTCTCTATGTGGTGAGCCGCCAACCTTCCTCCCTTAACACCATATTTCTGACAGGTATAATTATCTCTTTCAAAAACAGCTTTTTTCCACAACTTCATTTCTCTGGAAGTTCTTACTTTATTGTTTTCTGAGGTAATTCCGCCCTTCCATCTATAACTTTTTTTACCCCTCAACCCCATGCTAATTTTAATTTTTGTTTCTTCAGAAAGTTTTTTTCCTTTTTGAGATATTTTATTTTTTTCACCAATTTTTTTCTTAGTCTTTTCTGAAAGATGAGTCCCTATCCTTTTTGCATTTCTTTTTATTGCTCTTTTAGAAATTGATTCTCTGGTCTCTTTTGTAAAATTCTTTTTATTACCAATCTGAGAACACGACTTACATAAGCCGCTCCTTGAACCTTTTGTAATTTTTATTTGGCATTTATTACATTTCATATTTTTTATGTTGTAGGTTTAGCCGCCACTCCACCCCTGCGTGCTGCCATACCAGCAATGGCTCCTTGAGGTGTGGTTGGAGAAGAAACTCCAGCGGCGGGCGGCATCCCACCCTCGTCTAATGAATCTTCGGTTTGAATTGGTTGCGATTGCCCATTAATTCCACCCATTCCAGCTCCTGTAACTGAGCCGCCTGTTGACTGATTCATGGCCGCAATTCTTTCCGCTAAAACTTGATGTAACAAGCCAGGCTGTTTGGCTATTTCAGTTGAAAGTATGGGGTCAGATAATTCTTCTTTCATTAATTTTTGTTCCTCACTTGGGTTGCTTATACCCACATTATGTTGCGTAGTAGTGAGAGACTGAACCTTTGCTTGAAATTTTCCAATTTCATCAGTAACACTCCTAAGAAGAACAGAGCTTATAAAAACATCTGTCTTATAAAATCCTCCAATCAAAAGTTTAGCGTCTGGTATGTGGTTCTCGGCATGAAACAAAATTGATTTGTTAAGCTCTTTGAACGCCCGAATCCACCACTCCTTGCGCAGGGAAACCTTGTTGTTGACACCCTGCATTACAACCGACAGCGCGCGGCCAGTGGCCTGTAAAACATTGCTACCAGGATAAAGAACTTGGTTCAAACCAGAAAGGGCTATGATGTCGTTCTTCCTGTCATTAAGATAGTTCTCAATCGGGAACGTCTGCCCAGATTTGGGCATCGCCTGAATATCTCCATCGTCACCAACCTGATAAATAACAGTCTGACCAGAGCGTACCTCTGAAAGATTGTCCAGATTCTTACCCCAATAGGCTGGTCTGGCTATCTCTTTTATGATGTCGGCAAGGTCAGATGCTCTTTCATTATACTCTTGCTGAGGGTCAAGTTCGTGTTCAATATCAGATGTGCCTTTTGGTTCACCAGGGATATGAATATTTGGAATATATTGCAGCGGAACAAAACCAAAGTCATGTTTAACATAATGAATGGGTTTGTTATCATTGTTGAACATGAGCAGATACTCGTCTCCAGTCCAAAGCTCTTTTATGGTTATCATTGGAACCTCAGTGGTCTGAGTTCCGCTAGGATTGTCAGTGTCGAAGTCACTTTGGAGAACAACCTTATTTTTAGCAATCTCTTCTTTGAAAAGTTTTTTTGCCGACTCAACAGAAATTCTATATTTTTTTATAAAACCATCCATCTCGGAAAAGTTCTCGTCCTTCCAAAGAACCTGAATGTGCTCGGGCTTCTCTATGTTCCAATATCTTATGCGGTCAAACTCTTTTGTACCGTCTTCTTTTGTTTTAAATGTCGGTATTGCTCCAAAAATAAAAGCATCACCAGTTATAGAACCAGTGCGCACAGCCCGTTGGAATACCAGAGAAATAGCATTGTCTTCGTGAATAGCATCCAGTAGTTTTGTTCTACCCTCTGCCATCCCACGCTCTACAGGGTCAGTTACGTTTCGAGGAGGACAAGAAATCTGCGGAGGTTCGTTTGTCAAAAAGGCGGTCATGTTCTCAACGATTGTGAAAACATAATTGTATGTTCTCATCGTGCCGCCGCCCTCCTTTCTAAAGCTCCACTGCTTCCCTTTATAAAAATCTCTCAGCGTCTGATACCCAGAATAAACTCCGTCACCATACACCCTCCTCGTCCAATCAAGACGAATTGTTCCCTCAAGAGCGGTTATCTCTTTAGCAAGTTCGTGAGCGCGGGGATTTGTTTCTCCAACGCTCATTTCTTTTTTGAAAATACTTAGAAGTCCCATAATTATTTGCGAAAATTATTTTGTCTTATTTGGGCGTTATAGCCCGCTAAAGGATTTATAGAAATCTTCTTAACATCTATCTTCAGCATCTTCTTTAAAATATAGGAAACCCCCATCATAAACGCCATCGTGAAGTCCGTCTCCAATTTTTTATCTTCTATGTGATAGGAACCCATCTGCTCATTTAACTCATCAATGTAATAAGAACGAACCGCGCCATAGTCTAGATTCTTCTCTATAATCGCTCCATCAACCTCAGACTCGTAATAGTCCCTGCCCTTTGACATCGCTCCTTTCGTTATTACCAAAGCCTCATCTTTATCAATCTCAAAGCTCTTTGGCCTTAATAAAACAAGAAGTTTTTTTATGACCACCCCTCCGAGTGCCTCTGCATCCATCACAAAAATTGGAAAGTGCGCGGTGACCCCATCCTCTTCGTACCATGTGTATTGTTCATACAGAGTGCGAAGAAGAGAGAACTGCATCTGAGGTGAACCTCCTCGTATGTCCTCATGGTTTACCAAGTCTATTTTACCACTAATATGAAAGCTCGTAAAGTCAAATACCAAGAACACAGATTTATCACCAGTATCAGCCATGCCCCAATCCGCTACAAGCAAGTATTTGCCCCCCATTTGATAGTTTCGCTTACCAGAAAGTTTCCACAGGTTTTCAATCTCACTTGTGTCAAAAAACCTTTTCCCAGAAGTGATGAACTCACCCTTCACAACCTGCCGATATTTCTTCTTGTCTGTCGCAAGCAGTGTTGCCTTTGCGCGCTCTCTCTGCGCTTTGGCAATAAAGCAATTATCATCCATGCCCATGCCCGTGAGCGACCACCAACCATCTTTGCCAGCCTGTCCCATTCTAACAATATGAAGATAATATTGATGACTCGGACTATCAACCTCTGGGGTCGCAATTAAATCAAGACAGCATCCATATTTTATAAGACGAGAAAGAATCTTCGCGCCGAGTTCTTCGCGCAAATGTAAAGACTGAGAACACTCATCATAGGAAATATAGCCGAACTGAGCACCAGCCAAAGATGATGCCTGGTCTTGACCAGTAGGAACGGAATACATAACAGATTTATTTGAAAATCGAAGTTCGCCGAGATTTGAGTTTGAACCGACAAGAAAGTCTCGCATCAACGGAGAAAGAACGTTTAGCCTCTTCTTTCCCTCCTCATCAATAATAAACTTCTGATTCAAAATGTCCTCGATATGCTGGTAGCACGCTTTGGTCTGGCGACTGTGTGGTGAGATATTGAGTGTCGCATAGTGCGCGGAGTTAATGAGCTTTTCATCAAGCTCCATGCCTATCTTATATTTATTGAACCAAATGTGTTTGATAGCGATGCCAACAGTCTTGCCCGACTGGTTACCGATTGCGGAAATGTTTGAACCAAAGATGAAGCCGCCAATGTCCTCAACAACTTCATTGAACACCTCCGCCCATTTAGAACGCAGTATCGTAGTCCGCTTCAACCATTTAAGCTGATAATTATTCAAAGGTAAGCCGAGCAACTTCTCCGAAAAATAAATGATGTCCTCTCGCCCTCTCCGCTCGGCCTCAACCAACTCAATAAAGCGCAACTTTGTATCGTTGTCCAAAGTAGAAACCAAGAACTCCTTAGCAATTGAATCAAAAGAAAATTGATTAGCTCCTGCCATAGTGGTTTATAATTTTGTTACACTTTTGTTCATAATGTCTTTATTTCAATATTATCCGATTTGGCAATATAAGGAATTTTTAATAGTTCCATCTCTTCTTCTGTCATTTTTCCTGATGTTGCCCTAGAAAGAATACTCATTAAAAATGTTGCCGTACTACGCTTCTCCTCACTTGCCTTCAACATCAACGCTGCCTTGCCATGAACAAGTTTTGTAGCGTGAGCAAAAACATTTACGATATAGCTTCGTCTCTTCATCAAAACCTCGTCATCATAAATCTCCTCCAGCTCCTGGTCGTCTCTCAACATCTGCATAGCATCATTCAAAAGCTCACCTCCGAGAGTCCGCACTCCAGCTTCCAGCTCAGAGTCTTGAGTCCCTCCCAACACAAGCCTGTTCTCTTCGTTTCTGGTTTTTATTACTTGGTGTATGTTGCGCTTATCGGATATAGAAATATCTTTGTCTGTCATCTGTTGCAGCAAATCCAAATCCCACTTCTTCCTCCACATCCTGAGTTGATACATGTAAGGATGAAACAAAATGTTCAAGGGGTCACAAACCTCTTTGTTGAAAGATTGGAGAATTTTTGTCAGAGTCTCATTCGGATTCTTGATTTTTGCCTGATAATAAAATTCCTTGAACGCGGGAATCTGAGCAATTACCTCTTCGGTCTTCATAAACCCCTTGAACTTCTCACCGAACACCATCTTACCTACAGGGTCTATTTTTCTTTGCTTCACTACGAGTTCTTGTTCCATGCCTACGATTATACCATAAATGATAAAATTGGCAATCACCAGAGTTATCCACAGGAATACCGTTGACTCGTTCTGTGGATGTGATATTGTGAGAATAAAGAAAAAGAAATATGACACACATTAATAAAAAAAATTACGCCTCAGAGATTGTGTCAAGCATGATACCTGAACGTATTTTTTTTTCTTGCAGAAGACCACGGACTAACGTCTGTGGTTTTTTGCATTTAAAATCCATTTTGCTATCTAAAAGGTTTGGGTGGCTCATGTCGTAAGACGAGCGAGGTTATCTGCTTAACCTTCACACATCCAAATCTCTTAGATAGCGAAATAACAATTCAGCCTAATAAGATACCTTAAAGTGCGAGTATGTAAGGTATCCTCTATGGTCTGATACATAACATCCAATCCTACGGGGAACTCAGACTGTGGGTACTCACTCCCACTCAATTCCCAGGCAAGAAATCTCGATGAAGGCTTGATGCCTGACCGTTCCGAGCAGGGTCTTACCAAAGCGTATATAGGAACCGAGCGCGCCCGATTGTCTAGCCCTACTGGTTACATCAATCGGATAAGGTAAGAGAGCTATACTGGGCTGTGGCAGCTCTAAACCGCCACCCGTTAAGTCCAATATTCCTCCCCCTACCCATAATGGGTAGGATGAGACCTTCAAGACCTGGTAAAACTCCGTAGAGGGATAATTCTTCTGTAATACCATATAGGAGGGGGAAGAGACTACCTGTACCTGTTTGTCCAATATCCATAAAGACCCTGAGAGGAGCGAAAAAAGGTTTTGGTGGGGGAGGGGGAATTGGGTTGGGGAGTCCCCACCCCCCAGTTGAGATTGGTTCTGTAACATGCCCACCACCTAAATTGTCTTTTATGGGTTTGGTTAGGGTGAGGGAGGGGGAGAAGAGAAGCGAGAGTACTCCCCAAACCCCCCTCAACCAACAACCCCCCATACCTCACTCACACCATACAAACATAAGCTGGTCAAGAACTGGAATGACGCTGGTACAGTGTATGTTTAAGGGGCAACACCATTGTAGGCTTGACAAACAGAATATGGTGTGATATACTTATAGTATTGCTATAGTTATCCACATAGTTATACACAGTTATACACAGTTATAGGGGAATAGACAGGGTTATGGATTGACATATACTGTGTGTGTGATAAACTTTCAATATTGAAAAGTAATTGAACGCACAAGAGAGAGCACATACTGGGAAGGTGGTGCGAGGTGAACATAAAACGGCAAGGTGTTATGGTGAAAATCACAGCCCGCCAAAACAAATAAAATTGTATCCGTTCCATCTCAATATATCCCCGCTCTGGTCTTGCTCTCTCTTGTGCAGTCAAGTACGGTAAGAACATTGAAAAATAAATATCAATAGTTTCTCATTCTTGATGTTGTTCTGGATTGAATAAACAACTATGGAATCATTCAAAATAAACTCGGAGCTTGAAGCGGTCTGCGAATGGAAAAAAACAAGGGTCGCATTCAAGCACGTGGCAACTCTTCTGCGCAACGGGCGCGAGGTGCTGGACGTAAAAGTCTGCTATCAAAACCGCACGTGGGAGCGTTACACATACGAATCGGTGTTGGAGAAATTGCTGGAGAAATCCAAATCATTTTTGCAACCCGATGAGATTGTGCAATTCAAAACCGCCATTGTGAACGGCGGGGAGCTCGCTAAATCTGCTCTGAACGCGGTGGCAATGGTGGCGCAACTCGGTGATATTTTACACGCGGGTAATGCGAAGGCATCAAACGACTGGAAAGTGCGAATGCTCAAAGCTGGTCTGGAGAGTCGCGGGCTATCAATGCCCGATGACTGGGACAGCTTGCCCGAAGAGGTAAAAGAGGCGCGACTTGATGGCGCGATAGCTCAACTGAAATGAAAAATAAAATCATCAGGTTGTGCATAAAATGCGGAAGGCGGGTCGCTCGGAAGAAAAATCCGAACTCCTTGCTCTGCTCAAAGTGCTCAAAGTAAATCCTCCCCGCTCTTCGGGCGGGGACAACCATAAAATAGTATCAATCAAATGAACAACTCAAAGAAAATAACTGTGCGGGAAATCGTACAAAATCTTGAAAATGAGAATCGCATACAATACAAAATCAGTCATTGCGGCGGCACATACGGCGCGAGTGCCTCAATCGTTGTTGATGCTCTGTTTCCTACCTTGTCATACGACAAGGCGATTGACATCGCAAATCTCCTTCCGAATATGGTCGGCGTACATTGCAACTATCTCGGCGGCGGAATACGCGGCACAATAAACCGCTCGGACTATGCAAAATCCTTGCCCGCGAAGTATGCAAAGCGCATTGACTCTTTCACTCGCGAGTGCAAAAATCGCTATTCTGCGATTGAAAATGGCGAGGGCTTGAACGATAAGGAATATCCCGATGGGGATACAAACTGGGACGCAATCGGCACAAGCAGGTTGCGCGCCGCAGGAATTAAATCCGCATACTAATATGACAAATACAAAAAGAAAAGAATTGAAAAAGATATTGCGGGACTTTTTTGAAGAGAAAAATGTATCACCGCCTATCACTGGTAGAAAGTTAGAAAAAGCAGGGCATAACAAAACGGAGTTTTTGCTGGAATTGAAAAATAGATTATCAGAGTTTGAAAGTGAACCGATAATCGCCGATTATCTTGACGCTTGTGAAAAATTGTTATGAAAAACATTCTCAAAATTGGAGGCGTGGTAATCATCGCGGTGCTGGTACTGGACTTTATCGGCTTCACGGCTTGGATGTTGTCTGGTCAGCATCTCGTAGATGACTTCTACCTTGGCACAATCACGGCGCACATACTGCGCGCCATTATAAACTAAACCCCGCGCTTGTCGGAGCGCGGACAATGTAATCGCAATCCGAATGACATCAAGAACGAGGGACTATTGACAAGTGAGCTATATTCTGGCGTTGCGGAAGCGGTATCTATAATAAGGTGCAAATCCTTGTCGTCAGAATATAGCTCATTGACAAAGGTCGCGCTAACGCGAGCGTATCGCGTAAGTAAATAATAAAATTGTATCCTATGACAAAACAAATCTACAAAGTTTTTGCGAGCGAGCGTATATTTTATGACGAGCAAGAGATTGAAGCCGAATCAGTAGAAGCGGCGAAGCTCATCTACGAAGAGAGGATGAGCGAGGGGCTTATTATTGGTCGAGATAACGAGGACTTCCAAATTGAAGTTGAGTTACTGGTATGAAAAAAATAAACGAGGACAATTATCTCGGACTGGTGATTGGAAATCTTGAAATGCTCAAAGATGCTTTTGCCGATGATGTCATCCCGTCAATGATATTTGATGGCGATGAAGAAGACAAAATCACGGAGCTTCAAGAATTGGTGGAGTATCTTCAAAAAACAAATTAAAAAAAACAAATTAACATGGCTACAACAATCACAATACCAAAACGCTATATTGGTAATGGTACAAGCGAGGTGCGCAGAGAAGCGAGCTTCAAATTGCAGGTCATTCAATGCCACGATAAAAAGTGCGGGCGAAATTGGGGATTGGTGTATGAGGATGGCTACGAATTGAATCTTCATCACGCTGTCGGCAGGGACGGGTACAAAAAGAGCGAAATCAAAATCTTAACGAACTAATATGAGAATCTCAAAAAAAGTAGTGGCGCAACTGCACAACAAAGCAAAGTGCCCGCATTCAAATTGCGATGATGATGGCAAATGCTACAAGTGCGGAAAGTCGGCTATCAGCAAGGGCATCGCGTACAATCCGCGCATCCACAAACAGCTCAAGTACGATAAGGTCGTTTCCATCGTACCGAAGGGCGGGCTATGGAAGGAACTGGTCGGCGTGTATTGGAAGGGCACGGACGGGTCGGAGGTGTTGTTTGAAACGACACCATCAAAGGCGGCGAAGATTGTGGAAATCTTTAATGCCAAAGCGCGAGCGTAAGGTCGGCGCGAGCGTACTAAAAATAGAACTATATCATTATGAACAAAATCTTAATCACCCCAGAGCAGGCAATTATGGAAATCAAAGCGGAATGGGACGTATACGAAAAGTGCCGCAATAGAACATTACTTGCTGGTAAAGGCAGTCAAACATTGCGCAAATTGTTTGAGCGCAAGACGGGAATTTTGCTCCCCTTCTTATGTTTTTGGGAATCGCAGGATGAGATGATTGCTCAATATAAAAAATAAAAACTAAAGGTCAGTAAGTAATTAGCTAAAATATAATTATATCTTATGAGTTATCAAACAATAAAAAAATTGAAAGACCAAGTTGGATTTATTTTGCGCGAACATCCAGACACAAGAAATTCAGATGAGCAGTTGGTCAAAGCAGTTTGCACTGTTTTTGGAGGCAATTCTGTGAACAAAGCATCAAGAATCGAGCGGTGCCGCAGACATTTTAACCAGCTTGGTTTTTATCTTCCAACACTTGAAGATGTCGCGCGTAAGAGAAAAATGAACATTGACGAATGGCGTGTGGCGATGGGCTATCCTACGAGCGTATCGGTTGGTACACCAAAGCCGAGCTGGACACCGCCGAGCGAAATCGGAGACGAACAATCAGTAATGCAAAGATTATTATGAAGTTAGGATGGAAAATATTGGTTGCTGTTGGTATTCTTTTTCAGATAGTATGGGCGGTAGGATGTATCACTTTTATTGTATGGCTCATTTGGATAGCGGTGGTATGGATTTTTAATGAGCTTGTCCCGTTCTTGCTTTATATTCCTTACTGGGTAACGCATTAAAATATAAAAATAGTATGAAGTATAGCAAAAAACAAATCGAAGAAGCAAAACGACTCTATGCCACGGGCATTTCAATACACAAAATTGCAAAAATTGTCGGCTTTGAAAGCATTATGCCAGTCCGTTGGCATTGTAATCTTGAATACAGAAAAAAACATATTGCCAATATTTACCGATGGCGGCTGAACAACAAGAAGCGTTATTTGGAAATCCAAGCAGCTGCTTATAAAAATTTGTATGCTAAAAAATATGGCAAGGGAAAAAATTAGATTGTTTTGTGCAAAATGTGGCTTGCCAATTTTGCGGGAAGACTCTTGTCATTGTCCTAAGTGTAATTATTTATTCTGTGATAAATGTTTCGGAGAAAATAGTTGCATAGATTGTGAGGGTGAATTGGGTGTAGCATTAAGAACAGCATATACCACTGGAACAGGAATGAAAATAAAATATCTCTTCACAATCTGGCTATTCTCATACATCCACGGCAAAGGGTGGTGTAAGTCTTGGCATAGAAGCGAGTATATTCAGAAGACATCAGGCAGTGGCGAGTGTCATTTGATTGACCAGATTATGTTGATACTCCATCCCACGTTTGTTTCCAATACCAAATCACCCACTTTAAATAAATAAAGATATGAAAATTTGCGTAAGATGTAAAAGAACAAAAATTGATACATATTTCTTTAGTCAATTCCACAGCGAATTTATGGGGCTATACATAGCCGTGTCTAATGTATGTAAAAAGTGTGCGAATAAATTAAAAAATAAAGCAGTTAATGAATACGAGGAGAGTTTATCACCCACCTTAAAGAGATAGAAATATGAAAATAAATTGGAACAAAGTATTTTGGTATTTTATATGTGGTTTGGTAATTGGATGTTTTTTACAAATATGACCGAAATAATAATCAAAGCTAAACCATCAGACGCTAAAAAAATAATTCGTCTTTTCAATCAGACAAAATATCTTGCTGATGAGCATGTTGGCAATTCTGCCTATTATGATTTGTCCGATGTTCGGGAATACATGAAAAGAGCAGAAACCTATCTTTACAAAATAGATAAAAAGGTCGTTGGTTTCGTCATGATATTTTTTAATGGGCAGTATTTTACTAAATTTCTTGCAGTCGACGCGAAATATCACAGAAGAGGTATCGGACAAAAACTGCTTGTTCTGGCAGAACAAAGGGCAAAAAAGAGGGGCGTAAAATATGCGGAAAGTTTGACAATGTCTTCAAATAAAAAAATAGCAGGATTGCTGAAAAAGAATGGTTATATAAGAGGCGCTACCAATTATTTTTGGTATAAAAAACTATGAAGTATTTTTCTTGGATTTTGTTGACCATAATTGCAGTTTGTAGTGTTACCACAATAACGCATTACATCAATGTTCAGATAGAGAACGGTAAAATTGTTGCAGAAGAATGGAGACAAAAAAGTTTTCTTTCTTACCCACCAGAATGTAATGGCTTCCCTCAATAGAACTAATCATTAAAAATAAAAAACTAAAATGAATACAACAAAATACAAAGTATATCTAACCGAAGCAGGATATTTGCTGTTTGAGAACGGCAAGAACTCTTTTGAGATGAATGGGAACACCAAGGAAAATGTTGAAGTATCAGAAGACTCCCCGCTTTCAAAAGACGACAAGTTAGTGGGAAATGCGGTGGCGGTTTATGGGGTAGTGGATAAAACTAATGAAGTTATAGCCGAGGAGTTGCCGTTTTACTTCCAAAAGGATTATGCAAAATCCGCGGCACAACAGATGAATGACAGTATAGTGGAAAAGAGAAAGCCGTATAAGGTGAAAAAGGTATTTCTGTTTTATCCAAATTAACCCCATAAAAATATGAATAAAACTGGACAACAAATAATAGACCAATCACGGGAGGAGTCACTAAAAGATTTCCTAACAAAAGAAATCGGAACTATATACGATATGGTTCAAATAATGCTACCAAAAAGCAGAGCTGAGTTTATTACAATTACCTTACCAAACCTGCATATCAATTTATTTCACAGAAATACCGCCACCCTCAAAGCATTCGTAGGGGCAGAAATTGAGAGGTTGGAAGGGATGAAAGTAATGGCCGAAAAATACCCAATGCTAAATAGTGACAGCACACCGAATACAAATTGGAATAAAGCATATAATTCTTTGCTCCAAGACCAAATCACTCACCTAAAAGAGATAAAGATATGAACAAAAGACTACATGATTTTTATTGGCAAAAAAGATATACAGGAAGTCAAAATATGTGGTGGTATTTTTGGGGGATAGGATTAGGATATGGCATGTCTATGAAATGGCATTGGATGGTGTGGTGGGTAGCTGTTGCAATTATATCGTATTGGCATAGGTGTTATAAAAAACATTAAAGGTGGGGGAGAATATGAAAAAGATAATTGATGTTTGTTGCGGGAGTAGAATGTTCTGGTTTGATAAAAACAATCCCAATGTACTTTTTGTAGACAACCGAACGCTTGAAACCACATTATGCGATGGGCGTTCGCTGAAAGTACAACCCGATGAGGTAATGGATTTCAGGAAGTTAAATTTGCCAGATAATTCTTTCAACTTCGTAGTCTTTGACCCACCCCATATGCTCACCCTAGGAGAGAAGAGCTGGATGGCTCAAAAGTATGGCCGATTAAATAGAGATACTTGGCAGGAAGATATTAAAAAAGGTTTTGCAGAATGTTTCAGGGTGTGTATAAAAGATGGAGTAGTTATATTCAAATGGAGTGAGTACGATATTCCCATAAAAGACATTCTCGCATTAACCCCAAATAAACCATTATTCGGACACCCATCTGGGAAACGGCAAAAGACCCACTGGATAGTATTTATTAAAACCTAACGCCTCACAAAGGCAATAAAGATGGGGAGAAATATGAGCGACTTATACATAAATATCAGAATACTAAATTGGCACTTTCAAGTAACAAATGAATGGAAGTTTAGTATTTCAAACAATGCAGATAGTCACGGAAATAAAGGTTACCCAGATGGGTA
>ERZ1292632.624-Hain-H43-01um-R2-624-length-39212-cov-34_pt2 | contig 16562 bp, 22 predicted proteins | sample MGYA00564407_ERZ1292632 | MGnify/ENA primary metagenome ERZ1292632 (study PRJEB36523, sample SAMEA6512637) | groundwater metagenome | collected 2019-01-08 | study: AquaDiva: Metagenomics assemblies of 32 groundwater samples | reverse complement strand
GAGCACCGCAAGAAGCGGCCGGACGAGATCGAGATCGATGGCATGGTGTCCGGCTCGCCGCTCGATGCAGACCCAACGGTGAAAGCTGGACTGCGCGGGGACTCGGACAACCAGGCCATGGGGTCGGCGCCGATACCGATGCAGAGCGCGCACGACCTGCTGTTCTCGATCCACGACAAGCACACGGTCGTCGACATCGTCGACGAGTACCGCTACCACCACAGCATGATGATGACATCGTTCGAGTTCGAGAAGTCCAAGGCGACAGGCCTCGCGTTCGACTTCCACCTGGTGTTCAAGGCGCTGAAGATCGTGACGACAGCGGCCGGAGCACTCCCCGCTTCGATGCTCAAGAAGTTGAGCCAGAAGCGAAATGCGAAAAAGAGCGACGCGGCCTTCAAGAGACAGATACAGACGAGCTTGAAGAACGTCAAAGGCAAGGTCTCCGCGTCCGAGGCCAGTCAGAAACAGACCGACTATGCCGATACGACTCGTAAGGCATCGGGGATGTGATGGCAGGCGTGATCGCCATAGACGGATCGCTCCCCTGGCAGGACGCCGTGGTCACCCTCGACGGCGTCGACTACGTCATTGAGCTCGCATGGAACACGCGCGACTCGCGGTGGTATCTGTCGCTGAAGACCGCGGCCGGAACCGAACTGCTCATGGGCGTTGCTGTCGTCGTCGACTATTCGCTGCTCTCAAGGGTCTCGTGGAGCCCAGATGCGCCACCTGGCGTGCTGATGGCGATCGATACCACGGGTGCTCATGCTGAGATCTCTGAGATGGAGGACCTTGGCTCAAGGGTGCAGCTGACGTACCTCAGTTCCGACGAGGTTTCCGATGGGTAGCGGGGCTCTCTTCGGCCTGCAGGCCGCGCTCTTGGTCGCCCCCGTGTCCGGGCAGCCGGGCAAAGAGCTTCGCGGTCTGCGCATCGCGTGGGAGGTCCGCAAGACCAGTTCGAGTTCGGCCAATCCGAGCACGGTGCGCGTATGGAACCTGTCAGAGTCCACGCGCAACTCGATCCTCACCAAGAAGTCAGCGTTGATTCTCCGGGCCGGCTACGGCGAGGCCGATGGGCAACTCCCTCTACTCGCCTCCGGAGTGGTGTTGCGCGTCGAGCACTCGCCGCAGCCGCCCGATGTCGTGACCGAGCTTCAACTGCGCGACGGCGGTCTCGGTCTGGACGATGCCAAATTCAACCACGTCTACGCTCGCGGCACGCTGGTGCAAGACATCGTCGACGACATGATCGCCGAGATGCCCGACGCGGGACGTGGCCCGATGGTCGCCTCGGCTCTCTCCCAGACGCTCCCTGCACGTCGCGTGTTCAGCGGCATGGTTCGCCACGAGTTCGACAAGCTCGCCACCGCGTTCGGCTTCGAATGGAGTATCCAGGACGGCGCTGTCCAAGTGATCGACTGGACCGGCGCTCGGGGGCCGCAGGTAACGGCAACGGTTCTGTCCATCGCGAGCGGCCTGGTGGGAAGCCCGACGAAGACCAACTCTGGCGTGAAGGTCGAGTCGCTCATGATGCCGTCGATCCTTCCAGGCGGATTCATCAAGGTCGAGTCAGATTTCGCATCGGGTTACTTCCGAGCAGTCAGCGTCGAACACAAAGGCGATTCGTACGAGGGAGAAGGTAGGACGACGACCGAGGCCAAAAGCCTGGACAAATGGGTAGGTCCTGGCGCCAAGGCGAAGAAGAAGTGATGGCTGACGAAGACACAGACCTGCTCGCCACCGAGGACCTAGAGGCCGACCCCGACCTGCCTCAACTCGTCGAGGTCATCGTCCGCGAGACCATGCGGCGAACGCGTGTCGCGGGGCCAGGGCTGGCGCGATCCGTAGACATGTCCACGGGTCTCGTCGGAGTCCAGCCGGCGATCGCTGCCGCAGGCGAGGATGCAGAGCCGATCATTCCAGACGTGCATCTGCTTCAACTTCGAACGAGCCTGTTCGAGATCACACTGCCCGTGGCGGCCGGTGACTCGCTGCAGATCATCCACAGCGACCGCAGTCTCGACGAGTGGTCTGCTGGCGCTGGAGCGCTTCCGGTGCAAGCCGGGGATGCTCGAGCCCACGACATCACCGACGCTGTCGCGATCCCCCTTGGTCTTGGTGCTGCCGACTCAGCGAATCTCGTCATCCGGCGACGCAGCGGCGCAGGACTCGTCCTCATCGGAGGTACGGCGTCGGAGGCGACGCACCCGGCTATCAACGGCGACAGTTACAACACGCCGATCCAGTCATGGATGGACGCTGTTGACGCAGCGCTTATCGTAGCGCTGGGTCCGCTGCCTCCGGGGTTGACCGTCGCAACCAAGGCCGCGATGACTGCGGCTCTAAGCAGCAAGGTGAAGGTGGCTTGATGGCTGGGTCCTATGGCAGGATCGTCGCGGCGATCAAGCTCTGGGCAGACAGCCGGCCGGTTGTCAGCGTGATGTTCGGGACCTCGGGTAGGTTGTGGTCGATCGAGCATTGGCTGATTGCCGTGCTCTCCATCGTGGGGGAAGAGATAGACAACGGCGCCGGCCCCCCTGGGCCTCCGGGACCCCAGGGCATACAAGGAGTGCAGGGGCCGCAGGGAGATGACGGTCCACAAGGACTGCAAGGAGAAACCGGAGCGACTGGAACCGTCGGCCCAAAGGGAGACACCGGTGATACGGGTCCGACTGGCGCGACTGGCGCGAAAGGGGACACCGGAGCGACTGGAGCGCAAGGCCTACAGGGTGATCAGGGAGTGCAGGGGCCGCAAGGGGTGGAGGGACCGGAAGGCCCGCAGGGGCCACAGGGGCCGCAGGGCGATCCAGGACTGACCGTCGACCAGACCGCGGCCCTCGCTGGAACGAGCGGAACGCCCAGCGCGACCAACAAGTACGTCACCGACGCCGATCCCCGAAACGCCAATGCGCGCACACCGACCACGCACGCACACGCGCCTGGCGACGTGACCGGCACTGCGGTGGTGACGACTGACTCCCGCCTCTCCGATGAGCGTACGCCGACAGCACACGACAGCTCGAAGCACAGCGTCACCTACGCGTTGCCTTCGGATATCTCGACCCATGCCGGCGTCACCGCCAGCGTCCACGGGTCTGACGGTTCAGGGAAATTCCCCTCGACGCCGACGTTGGCCGGCCTCGCCAACGTCACCAACGACGCCCAGGTCAAGGCCAGCGAAAAGGCGGCCGCCAACGGCGTGGCGACGTTGGACTCGTCGAGCAAGGTCGTGCAGGGGCCGGCTTCCAGTCTGTTCGGATCGGGCGCCGGTACGATTTGCGAGGGCACCGACAGTCGCCTCAGCAACGCGCGCACGCCAACATCTCACGCCTCTTCTCACAACGCCGGGGGCGGCGATACGCTGGCGATTGATTCGGCGGGTGGCACTGGCAGCCTTAGAACTCTGGGGACGGCGGCGACGGCGGCATGCGCGGGGAACGATGCGCGGCTTTCCGACACCCGCAACACCACCTTCGCCGGAGGTGGCAACTGCGGGGCCGCCAATACCCCCGCCACTTCCGGGACGATGACCGTGAACATGGTCACGTCGGTAATCACGATCACTCCGTCCGGAGCGTGCACTTTCAATGCCTCCGGCGGGGTCGCCGGTCAGCGCGTCAGTTTCATCGTCACGACCAGCGGAACTGTGGCACGCGTGCTCACGTTCGGGACGAACTTCAAAGCGGCAGGAACCCTCTCGACTGGCACTGTTACCGCCAAGGTTTTCCAGGTTTCCTTTACCTGCAAGGACGGAACGCTCTGGGTCGAAGAGGGCAGAACGGCGGCAATGTGATGCCCGATGTCGACATCAAGATCGACCTCACCACGGGCGACATCGCTTGGGACGGCGACGAGCTCGCCATGGTGGCCGGCATCGAGTTGGTCCAGCAGCGGGTGATCATCGGTCTGCGGACGTTCCTTCGCGAGTGGTTCCTGGATGAGAGCGTCGGCGTCGACTGGTGGGGTACGGTCTTCACCGACCGGCCAAAGACGACGTTCATCGAGGCGATGCTAAGGCGTGAGATCTTGCTGGACGAAGACATTGAGCGTCTGGCATCGTTCTCGATGGTGGTCGATAAGAGGGCACGTCAGCTCACGGTCACCTTCGTCGCCATCTCCACGTATGGCGTGATCAGCGCGAGCGAGGTCCTGCTGCCATGAGCTTTGGCGTCACACTTCAGGGATTCATCAGAAAACACCTGTCCGACGTGGTCACCGACCTCCAGGCCGCGGTCAAGGCTGCGTTCGGAGCCTCGAAGCGAGTCGACGCCAAGAGTCCGATCGGGATCTTGATCGGCATCGTCTCGCAGCCAGTTGGCGAACTCTGGGAGGTGGCCGAAGCGCTCTACAACGCGTTCGATCCGGCCACTGCGGAGGGCGCTCAGTTCGACAATTGCCTGGACCTCGTCGGGCTCACTCGCAAGTCTCAGATCTACAGCACGTGCACCACGCTACTCGGCGGTGTCGTCGGGACTGCGATCCCTGCAGGATCGATCGTCAAGACGGTCGACAACAACGATGAGTTCGAGACCACCGTCGGCATAACGCTGGGTACCGCAGCCTGCAGGACAGCCGTGTTCGAGGTCGTCGGTGCCGTCATCAGCGGGACCTACCGTGTCTACGTCAACGGATACTCATACAGCAAGGTCGCTGTCGTCCCCGGAGATACCGCGGCGACGATTTATACCGCGCTGGCTCTCGCGATCAACACGGGGCCGGACGCGGCCAACGTCACGGGAACACCGCTCAGCAGCCTCTACCTCGCCATCTCGAGTGACACTGGAGCGCTGTTCTCGGTCGCGGCGAACACGAACATGACCGTTGGCGGCGTCGGCAACATGGTCGAGATGCAGTCGGTCGTTGCAGGAGCGATCGCCGCCTACGTCGGCAAGCTCACGTCGATCGTCACTCCAGTGTCGGGGTGGAGCAACGCCTACAACTACGAGGACGCCGTGCTCGGTGGGACGCAAGAGACGGACGCTGAGGGTCGCCAGCGGCGCGCACTATCCTTGGCTGTTCCGGGCTCGACGACACCTGATGCGATCACGGGGAAACTGCTCGCGGTTGACGGCGTCACGAACGTGACCGTCCTGCAGAACGTCACCGATGCGACGGACGCGAATGGGTTGCTGCCTCACTCGATCATGGCGATCGTCCTGGGCGGCTCGGATGCGGACATCGCCCAAGTGATGTGGGAGAACACCGGAGGCGGCATCTACCTCAACGGGAACACGAGCGCGACGGTCGTCGACAGCCAGGGTATATCGCAGGTCGTTCGATGGCAGCGTCCGACTGACAAAGAGATGTGGGTTCGCGCCACGTATGTGCTCGACACCGAGTACTCGTTCCCGGACGGAGGCGCCACGCTGATGGCTCAGGCGGCACTCGCTGTCGGGTACAGTCACGCCCCAGGGAAAGACGTGCTCCCGGAGCGGTTCCATGGGCCGGTGTTCGCGGCTGCCACGGGGATTAGGACGCTGCTCATCGAGGTGGCGCTTGATGTCGCTGGTTCGCCCGGCGCATACCAGAGCACGCCGTACGTGATCGCTGCGACCGAGATCGCTCGGTTCGACATCACGAGAATCACCGTGACCACTTGAGGACCGTCAAGAACACCACTGTCGGCGACTCGGCCGTCGACCTGCTTCTGCAACAGTACAAGGGCAAGGCAGGCATCGAGGCGCTGGTCCGGTCTCTTGTCGCTCCGGCCGATGGAACTGTTCTGCAAGAGCTTGAGGTAGCGTTCGACGAGATCGTTTCCAAAAACGTGCTCGCGACTGCCATCGGCGATCAACTCAAGCTCTGGGCACGAGTCGTCGGCTGCAAGGACAGTTACACGAGCGACGAGCTTTTTCGGACCGCCATCTACCTTCAGATCGCCATCAACGTCAGCCAGGGCGACCCCGAGCGGCTGATCGACATCTCGCAGCGGATCAGCCATGCATCGTTCGTCCACTACATCCAGAAGCAGCCGGCGGTCGCGCTGCTCTACAACCACATGCTCACGGCGTGGTCGCAGTTGAGCCGCGTCCAGAAGGCCGCAACGGGCGGCGTCCGCGTCGTCGAGACCGGTTGTCCGAGCGGCGACCCGTTCGTCCTGGGTGCCGAGTACGATGCGGCCGGCGTCGCGCATGGAGCCGAGCTCTCCTACGGTCACGGGTTCTCCGAGGAGTCTCCTGCGGTGTCGGCGCTCATGCTGGCCGTGTCCTACGCCTCGCAGAAGCTCTACAGCAAGACCGTCGGCGGGTCGTGGGCCGAGTTCTCACCGCAGCCGGACTGGGGCACCACGTTTGGCGCCATCTTCGTGGCGGGTCTTCCGGGCGGCGGCATCATCACCCTCAAGTCGAGCAACATCGGCGACCCGATCAGCTACAGCCACTGGAGCCCGGCGACCGGGCTGTGGACCTATCACGCGGCGCCAGCCGTTGCCTCGGGGTCCCGAGCGTACTGGGATGCGCAGAGCGACATCTTCGTGATGGTGGCGTACCTCAACAGAGTAGACCTGTGGGATGGGACGGTTTGGTCACAGATTGGAACGGTCGTGCCGACGAACTGCACGCGGGGGTTCATTGCATTCGCTGCCGACGATGTCTGGGCAGCTCACGACAACCATCTCTACCACTGGGATGGTGCCAACTGGACCGACCTATACGCCACGGTGCAGACGGCGATCGGCGTGACGATCGGGACGTTGACCAACATCTGCCGAGTGGGGTCCGAGATCTACGCATGCAGTTACGACGGCGGGAGCGGCAACGGCCGCTCATTCAAGCGCAGCGGGGCGGGTGTGTGGTCCGACATCGGAAACGTCGCAGCCGTGCCGCAACAGATCTGGGGCAGCGATTCGACTCACCTGTGGATTCTTGCATCCAGCACGGGCGGTGCTCTGTTCGAGTTCTGGATGAGCACAGGAGGTGCATGGGTCAAGGAGCACACGGCAGCCGAAGCCTACTCCACTCCTGGCGACGGACGACGCATCTTCGGCCTCAATGACGGGTCAGAGGTATGGGTGCTTTCGAACACGGCTGGCGAGGGCTATCGACGCTCTGCCGGCACGTGGACGAAGCAGACCGCGCAGTGGGGCAGCGTCCTTGCCCGTGGACTTGGGGCCATTCCAGCTCGCAGCAGGACCACGACGGGCGGCGGTGACTTCACGGAGGTGTACAGCCAATGACAGCCAGACCACAAGTCGGCGGCGTCGACGTCTTCCCGGACTGGGCCACGTCGGACATCGTCGATTCGACAAGCGGCATGAACAACGCCTATCAGTACCCGGCGGCGTGGTCCAACTACGGCTGGTCTCGCGCCGAGAAGCCGCCTCGCCAGTATGACAACTGGAACAAGCGCTACGCGGGCCTGTGGCTGCGCTACCTCGACGAGCAGGCAGTCAAGCGGCTCGTCTGGTTCATCGCCGCATCGGATGCCAGCACGTCATCCAAAGGCATCGCCTCGGCCACCTGCGACGGGACGGACGACCAGGTCCAGATCAACTCCGCGATCGTTGCACTGGCCGCCGTCGGAGGCGGGACGGTCGTTCTCAGCGAGGGCACATTCTATATCAACGGTGCGGTCACGCTCGGAGAGAACGTTTCCATCATTGGCCAAGGCGTTCTCGCGAGCACGCTGAAGGTGCCGAACGCGGTGGCTTCGAGCTTCAACGTGCTCGACGGGACGGCTATCGCTGCCGGTGGGATCAAGATCGCAGACCTGGCGGTCGACGGGAACAAGGCGGCCATCGGAGCGTTTGGACATGAGGGCATCGTCATCGGTGGCGGCGCTGACTGCCTGATCGACAATGTCGCCTGTTTCAATCTGGCGCTGTCTGGAACGGGCGGTATCGGGATCGAGATCGATGCGGCTCAGAGCATCATCTCGCGATGCAAGTGCAACGGGAACGATACTTATGGCTACTACCTCAACACCTCAGCCGACAACCTCAAGATCGTCGACTGTCAGGCCAGCAGCAACACGCTCGATGCCATCCTCGATCAGGGCGCAGACGATCTCATGATCTCTAACTTCCGTTCCATCTCCGACGGCCTGGGACTCACCCTCGTTGGAGACAGGCAGAGGGTCGTCGGGTGCAACATCTCGCTGTCTTCGGACTACGGGATCAGCATCTCTGGCGATGGCTGTTCGATCCTCGGCACACTCGTTCGGTCATGCAGCCACCACGGGATTATTCTCAACGCGACGACAGACGCCCAGGTGGTCGGGTGTCGGATCGACAGCAACGGACTCGGAACCGACAACACCTACTCTGGAATCCGCGTCGTCCTGGGGTCCGGACACATCATCACCGGGAACCAGGTCCGGCGTGGCGCTGGGAACAGGCACAAGTACGGTATCGAACTCGCCGACGCTCCGAACGCCCCGACATCGTGCCTCGTGTTCGGGAACGACTGCGTCCTGGGCGGGTCGACGAGCAACGTGTACCCGCAGACCGACGCCGGGAACGGCGCGAAGACGATGCCCGGGTTCATAACGTCGGACGGCGGGACGACGTGGAAGCAGAACAACATGGCCTACGCCAACCTGGTGTGAGGTGGATCGATGGCGATGAAGCTGGCATATGACATTCTCGTCGATATCAAAACATATCTTTCCAGCCTGTCGAGCGGCTCGGCAGTGCTTGGCTCTGTCGCCGACGCATCGATTGACGCTGACGCTGCCGGCACGATTAAGGGGGCGCTGCGCGGGCTCTGCAAGGCGTTCTTTGCGCGCATCCCGCTCCCCGGCCCCCACACCGCCGCCGAGTCGCTGAGCGTGGTGCCGGCCGGTGGCGCCACCGCTGCCGTCACCAGCGTCGTCGCCGCAGTGGCCGACACAACGCTGCTCGCGGCGAACGCTGTCCGCCTCGGCGCTGTCGTCACCAACGACGGCACCGCGGTCTGCTACCTCAAGCTCGGCACCGGGGCGAGTGCGACGAGCTACACGCGCAAGATGCTCGCGGGCGAGTGCTACGAGGTCCCGTTCGGCTACCGCGGGGCGATCAACGGCTACTGGGATGCCGTGAACGGCAGCGCTCGAGTCACCGAGCTGACGGCGTAGAGGAGAAGACGATGCCAGTCATTCGCGGCGAACAAGTGATCTCCGGCCTCGACGCCGCTCGGCCCGACGCCAACGGCGCGCTCGACGGAATCACCTACGTGGCAACCGACACGAAGGCGGTCTACCTCTGCGACGGCAGCGCGTGGCGCGTGGCCTCGGCGCTGATGGGGCCGGACAAGGCGAGCCTGGGGCCGTTCGCGGCGGCCAACATCCTCGCGTGCACTGCTCGTGCAGGGACGGCGCCGGCGGGATCATCTGGCGCGGTGATGTTCTATCCGGTCGCCACGCCATCGGGGGTCGAGTATTTCTTCAACAACCGAGACACGGGCGGCGCCCGGGGCTACGTGGTCCTCTGCGGCAACAATGCTGGCGACAGAGCACTGATTCAGATCTACGTGTCGGGTATCGGCTACGTCGACGTGACCGGAGCGACGTTTGCCGGGCTGCTGAATGTCGTCCATGGCTTCGCATACACGTTCACGGGCGGAAACATCCGCTACAGCCTCGACGGCGCAGCGGTGGTTGCAGTCGCCCTCAACCCAGCCTACCCGGTGCCACCAAACGCTGGCGATGCCGTCACGCTCGGCGGCGGCTCGGCCTCGGCGGTTCCCCTGCTCAGTTCCAGGCTGATCTCGGTGGTGTCGTACACCACCGTCGTGTCGGACGCAGATCTGCGCGTGCTCACCGGCGCCGCGGCCCGAGCCGCTCTTCGCGTCCCGGCGGTTGCCACGGGTACGACCGATTTCGATTTCTCCGCGGCGCGCTGGCCCTCAGGCGCCGGAGCCATGGACGTCGCCGCGGACCGATTCCTGTCTGGGGCCTCGGTCGCGACGCTGAAAAAGAACGACCACAGCTGACTGACTGATCGGCGTAGCGGGTTCGCCCGAGGAGACCCGACGCTGCAGGTGCTTCTGGCGGGGCAGTCGCTGTCCCTTGGCCTGGTGGCCACGCCACCTATCTCGACCACGCCTCTTGCGGACGCGTGGATGTTCGCCCAAGGCGTCGACGCCTACACTGTCGGTGGAGCACTCAAGGCGATCTCCACGCTCGTCGAGAACGGAGCTGGCGGCGCTGGAGAGACTCCGGCATCCGGCATCGCCGACAACCTGCTGCAACCATCGCTGCTCTCGTCGCACGGCCTCTCTGCGGCCCAGTACGACCTGATCAAGAAGGGCGCGGCGCCCTACGCCGCCGGGCTGGCCCAAGTCGATGCCGGCCTCGCGCTGGTCCCTGCGATCGGCACGTATGCCTTTGGCGGCGTCGTGCTGATTCACGGAGAGACCGATAATCAGATCCGCTGGAACGACGACACGTACCAAGCAGACCTCATCCAGTTCCAGGCCGACTATGAAGCCGACATCCAGGCGAAGGTCGGAGCGGTGCCGGTGCCGCTGATGATCTCCCAACTCTCAAGCTGGACGGCCGCAGCTTGCGGAGGCGTGGCCCAAAGCCGAATCCCGATCTGCCAATACAAGGCGAGCAAGGCCAACCCCACGGGCCTGCCGATGCTCGGGCCCAAATACTTCCTTGCCCACGTGGGCGCCGACGGCGTCCACATGACGAGCGCGTCGAGCCGCCGCCTCGGCGCCTACGCCGCCAAGGCGATCCGTGCCGGGTCGGCATGGCGCCCGCTTTGGCCGACGCTGGTGCAGCGCGCAGGCGCGGTGATCACGGCGACCTTCAACGTGCCGGTCGCGCCGCTGGTGCTCGACACGGTGCTCGTCACCGACCCCGGAAGCTACGGGTTCGAGTTCACCGACGACTCTGGCTCACCGCCGGCCATCTCGTCGGTGGCGCTGCAGGGGACAACGCAGGTTGTGATCACGCTGGCGTCGACACCGACCGGCGCGAACAAACTGCTGCGCTACGCGTACACGGGCACAGCGGGCAACAACGGCGGACCGACGACGGGGCCGCGCGGGTGCTTGCGAGACAGTGACCCCGACACCGACCGTGACGGCTCGCACCTCTACAACTGGTGCGTGCATTTCGAGGAAGCATGCCCGTAACCCCCGAGCCTGGTCGTGTTATAGTAGGCGAGCAATGCCAAGGAGCCACCCTCGGCATTGCTCTGACCCCACAGCCACCCTGGAAGGAGGGCCGGCCATGAAGCTCACCAGAGAGTGCATCACCTCCAGCGACGAAGCAAGATTCTGGTCCAAGGTCGATCGGCAGTTCGGACCGACTAGGCCGGGGGAACTGACGCCGTGCTGGCCTTGGATGAAGGGAAGAAACCGCAGAGGATATGGGAGGTTCTGGCTAAGGCTTCTACGCGACACCACGGCAGCCCACCGGGTCGCGTTCGTGATATCTGCCGGCACCGAAGGGCCCCGCGCCCCATGCGTTGCCATCGCTGCGACAACCCGCGCTGCTGCAATCCCGACCACCTGTTCTTCGGAACCGTAGCTGATAACAATGCAGACATGGTTAGCAAGGGCAGGCAAAACCACGGCAGCCGTAACCAGGACGGTGAACCTAACGGTTCTGCAAAACTAGACGAGTCAGACGTCGTGGAGATGAGGTCCTTGTCCGGGTCAATGTCTCAACGACAGATAGCCAGGAGGTTCGGCGTCACGCAGCGGGCCGTCTGGGGAATCATCCACAGGAAGAAGTGGCGCCATGTCGGATGAGAAGCGAGCGACCGGCCCTGACCTGCCACAGCGCGACTGGACCGACATGCACCACCAGATGGGCCGGCTCGAGGGCCGGCTGGAGTCCGTGGAGCCGATGCTCGCCGAGCTGCTCAAGCGGCTGGCCACCCTTGACTGCGGGGAGCACCGCGCCAGGCTCGACGAGCTCGAGCGCAAGGTGATGGCGATCGCCACGGGGGCGTCGCGGTCCCGACCCCCCAGCGGCGAGACGCAGGCGCGGCCGCGCACGGGGCAGGGCTATCCGGCGATCACGCGCAAGGACCTCGACGACACCCAGGAGCATGTGATCGCGGAGATGACCCGGCGCTCGGAGGACATCGCCGAGCGCACCGTCGAGGAGCGGCTGGCGGCCGTCGAGGCGCTGCAGGAGCGGCGCAGCCAGCAGAGGCGCGAGTCTGTGCGCGGCTGGCTCCAGATCGTACAGCTAGTGCTGGGCATCGCCGCGGGCGCCGGCGTGACGCTGGCCGTGCGCTGCCCTGCACAGCCGGCGATCGATCGGGCGGCGCAACTGCAACGCGCACAACAGCCGCGCGTCGACGCGGCGGGGAGATGAGGCCATGACGCTCAACGAGACCACCGTGCTCTTCCTGCTGTTTCTGGTCCTGATCGTCGCGCACCTGGTGCCGGTCCCGTGGCGCTGGGGCAAGCTTCTCGTCTGGGCCGCGCTCGCGCTGCTGACTCTCGTGCTCGTGTTGATGGGCGCGCTCCACCTGGTTCGATAGGAGGTACCTCATGCACGCCATCTATTCCTGGCTCCTGAGCCACTGGGCCGCTGCGCTCACCGCGCTCGTCATCGTCCTCGGCACCGGCCTCAACGCTGCCGCGCGCGTCTGGCGAGACCACACCGGCCTGCAGCGGGCGGCACAGTTCCTCTTCGGCTGGGTCTCGCTGCTGCGCAGCCTCGGCGAGACCTCGCCGATCTTCGGTAAGTTCAAGCTGCCCGGCATCCCCGAGGCGCTGTTTCCGCGCTGGCAGGACCTGACTGCTGACCAGCGGCTGAGCGCGCTGGAGAAGGAGCGCAGCAAGGCCGGCACTGACCCCGGCGGCCGGCTCCCCGTGGTGCTGGCGCTGATCGCCGGCTCGGCGCTCCTCGGCGCGGCGTGGACGGGCTGTGGCTCGCCCCTGGTGCGCCCGCGCCACTGCAAGCATCTACTCGGGCAGGACGCCGCCGGCGCTCCGCTGGTGCCGTGGGATCAGACGGCGTGCTCGAAGCAGCAGACCAAGCGCGACTGGCTGCAGGGGTTCACGATCGGCCTGGGGTCAGGCGGAGCAGCGTCGGCGGTCACGGGGATCATCCTGACCGCCACCGACAACAGCAAGGCGGGTCAGATCGCGAGCGGCGCAGTGGCTGGCGTGCTCGGGCTCACCGCGGTCCTGCTCGGACAGTTCCTGGCGACGGCGACAAAGAATCTCAGCGACCACTGTGAGGGCTACAGCGCGCCGCGCCCCGCTGTCGTGGACAAGCGGGCCGTGCTGTTCCTGCCCGCGCCCGGTCGACTACGCATGCGCGGAGCGGAGGTGCGACCGTGAGCGCGACGTGGCCGACCATCCTGGACCTGCGATACAGCGAGAAGGCTCGTTGCCCATGCGGAGCCGGACTCGCCTATCCGTTCGAGCCAGTCGACATCCACGGGAGCTGGACGTGCAGCCGAGTGCTGCTCGGCGAGGTCATGCTGGACGAAGCGAAGAGCGAGGCCCATCGCAAGGACCATCCGCCGAACTTCCTACGTCCAAGCGAAGCCGTCGACGAAGCGGGCGTCGTCCACATCGCTTGCCCGTTCGTCACGTTCGAGATCAACAGCGAGGACCAACCTTCTGCCCAAGGACGAACTACGCGACCGACGGGGACGCACGCCGAGCATGAGCCGCGCTGTAAGTGCAAGCGCTGCGGCGCGGAGTGGACAGCCAAACGTCGTCGACCAGGCGAGGACGGGCGTTTCGCGGACCTCGTGTGCTCGTGCGGGGCCTCGTATGTCCGTCCAGAAAGCAGCGTCATCACCGGCGACCTGGAGGTGCGGTGGCACACGGTCGTTGTCGCCGACGCGGAGGTGCAGCCGTGACGCTCCGCCTCGGCAAGCTTCACGCCCGCCGCGACCCGCGCACCCTACGCTTCGCCGCGCTCCTCGACCGCAAGCGCCTGCCCTCGGTGCCGTCGAGCTTCGACTACGACGCTGCTCATCCGCCCATGCCCGTGCCCATGTTCGGGAACGACGCCCACGGGTGCTGTGTGATCTCGGCTCGAGCCCATGCGACGCTTCGCTTCGAACGCACCGAGCAGGACCTGGTGGTTCCGATCAGCACCGACGAGGTCCTCGCCGAGTGGTACGCGGAGAACGGCGGCACCGAGGACGGGCTGGAGATGCTCGCCAGCCTGAAGCAGTGGCGATCTCGCGGCTGGATGGCGGCCGGAGAGCTCTACACCTGCGCCGCTTTCGCTGCGGTCGACCCCTGCATCACCGAGCACGTGCAGGCTGCGATCTTTCTTTTCGGCAGCGTCGAGGCCGGGTTCTCGCTGCCCTACTCGGTGACGCGCAACATGGACAGCATCGAGACGTGGGACATCGTCGCGGGGCCCGAGTGCGCGGCGGACCCGAGCGGCGGCCACGCTGTGGCGATCTGCGGGTATGACGCCGACGGGCTGACCGGGCTGACGTGGGGCAGACGCCAGCGTCTCAGCTACGCCTTCCTCGAAGCCTACTGCGACGAGCTCTGGGCGATCGTTGATGCTCTCGACCCCTGGAGGCAGGGGCAGGGCGGCATCGACGTGCCCGCGCTCGAGGCCTACCTGCGGGAGCTGGCGTCATGAGCCCCGCCCACGTCCCCGACGCCGCCCTTCAGGCCGAGGTGCTGTCCAAAATCGGCGAGGCCCAGTCCAAGCTGGCGCACGCCGGTGAGGAACTCGCCAGTCTGTACGTCCGGGTCGAGCACGCCGAACTCGAGGTGGCCCAGGTGCTGGTGCTGCTCCGCGAGATCCGCGCGGCGCTGACGCGGCACCAGGAGAGCGCGTGATGGAAATCGCACCCCAAACTTGGACTGAATCAATCGCCGGCGCTGGCTCGGCGACGACCATCCGTCTGATCTGGCCGCACGCCGTAGTAACTGCCGACCCGTTTCAACTGCCTCTGCGCCGGCGCAAGCTGAAATCCGAGCGTGCCAAGGTCCGCGCCCGGCAGGAACGGCGCGACAAACCTCGGTACCCCGACTGGTCCCCATGCCCGCTGGTCCTGGATGCGCCTCGCGTCCTCGCGCCGCGCGCCCAGGCACTGCTGGTCCGGCAGCACCGCGAGGCCACGCCGGGGCGCCGCAAACGGGAGTCGCGCCCGGGCTGGCGCAGGGGCGTCGCGTGACGCCGGCGCTGCTCCTGGTGGGCGCGATCAGCATCTACGCCCCCGGGGACGGGCACAACGCGGGCGAGCTCGCGTGCGGGGGCCGGCTCACGTGGCGCTCCGAGCACGTCGCGATCCGGGGCTGGCGCGGCCGCTGCGGGGCGCCGGCCCGTGTCTGCGTGCGCGGCCGCTGCGCCTGGACCACCGTGCGTGATAGCGGGCCATGGGGGCTGCAGTGCGGGCCACGGTGGCACGTCTGGACGCGTCCGAGCCTGCCGGCGGGCTGCCGTCGCCGGGCCGTCGTCGACCTCGCCTGGGCGCTCTGGCAGCGCCTGGGTCGGCCGCCGTTCCTGAGCCGGGCCGAGGTGACCGTGTACCGGCGAGCCCGGCCGGCGGCGCGCGGAGGTGAGATGTGACCTGGCTCCTCGTCGCGCTCTGGCTCGGCGCCGGCGCGGCGGCGGTCTGGTACCTGTGGAGGGCTGACGGATGAGCGGACGACTCCTGCTGCCAGGCTTCGTGTGGTGGCCCGCCTGGTGGCTCGGCGCGCTCAAGCCCTGGGGCCACCGGGACCGTCGGTTCACCGCGCCACGGCTGCTCGTGATCCACTGCGGCTCGAAGCGTGCCGACCTCGCCGGCTACCTCGCCGACCCGACCGAACCGGAGCCCGAGGACCCGCACGCGGACGGCGCCCCGATCCTCTGCCACGACGGGAAGTGGCGGCGGCAGGTAGCGACCCACGGTGCCTGGGACCCGCGGACGAATCGGTTGGTGCAGATGGTCGGCCTCGAGCTCGAGGCATGGGGCACCGGGACCGCGCCGTGGAACGGGATGCCGGTGGCGCAGCGAGTGGCCGTCCACGTCGAGCTCCCTGGACCACCGACACAGGACCGCCGCGGAGTTCAGACCGAGGAGCTGCAGCGGTTCGCGCGCGCCAGCGCCGAGGCGCAGCCGTCGATCACTCATTGGGTCCGACATTCTGATTTGGACCACCGGAAGCGCGACCCTGGTTCAGGGTTGGACGAAGGGTGGGCTCAGGGGATTCTGCTGCGGGGTTAGCGTGCCGCCAACTTTCGTCGAATTATGCTGGATCGATTCGGTGGTCCTTACCGTAACCGCAAACGTTGGACTGGAGGGGGAGCCAAGCATTGATCATCCGCACTAGCGCGCCGATGTCCTCGGCGGTTGCCCAACTTTTTTCTGTTACCTGAGAGATCCAGTCCAGAACCTCCGCTGAACTTCTCATCCGTTCCAGGTCGATGCAGTAGCCCCGGCCTGGACCAGACCCATCAAGCTCGACGGTAAGGTTGTCCGATCTGAAAGACCACCTGCCGCTCGTCCACATACTCACCGCTGGCCTCCGTTCTCGATCCATCCCTTTCTCGGCATGTAGTCAACGATCGGATCTCGACGCGACCAGAAGCACTGCAACGGTCGCTCCCCGGCCTTCGGCGACTCGGCGGTCCCTGTCGCGCCGAATGCGTCGGCCGTACCGATCTCCATGCGCCACTCGTCAGCCAGAAACTCGGTACCA
>ERZ1292632.1639-Hain-H43-01um-R2-1639-length-20973-cov-6_pt2 | contig 16564 bp, 18 predicted proteins | sample MGYA00564407_ERZ1292632 | MGnify/ENA primary metagenome ERZ1292632 (study PRJEB36523, sample SAMEA6512637) | groundwater metagenome | collected 2019-01-08 | study: AquaDiva: Metagenomics assemblies of 32 groundwater samples | reverse complement strand
GGCCGTCAATAGTCCGTTAGGAATTCCAAGGCGGAACATTTTCGAGGTTTTGAGTGCCTTGGCAATTTCCTTTGGAAAGTTTTTCGGTGAAGAAAAATCCGAGCACTCTTTGTTGATTCCCTTACCTTTCAACTCGGGCCAAAACGACTCTATCGCGCCATGCCCGCAGAGATCATCGCGAACTTCGGGTCGCAGCAGTTTTTCCCCAGCTTTGGTTCGCAAGTCCGCATCCGTCAAAAAGTAGCCATGTCCCTCATACTCTTTCCACGAGACGAATGTGCACATCTTTGTCCTCCTTCCCCCTCACGGGGTTGTTTGCCCGGACTTGCCGCCGGGCCGTGGTTTACGGCGGGCCACCCGGCCCGCTGGCTCACCTACTCCCCTTCTATTTCCGCTTCCGCTTCCGCGTATTCGATTTCCTGTTTCATTTCCTCAACGGAGAGGCCGCGTTTATATTTTCGAATTTCCGCTTTTGTTACTGCAATCTTTTTCTTATTGTCATCGCGATATTTATCCACCCACGAACTGCGCTGGGCGGCAGTTTTGAAAGCGTGGATTTCACACGCGATTGACATGCTTCCTGTAGTTTTGTTTGGCGTGCCAGTCGTACAGGTGCAATTCCCTCCCCAAAACATTATACCATAAAACATTTTTCCTCCTTGCCGGTCGCCCGGCGGTTAAGTTTGGTTCTTACCTATCAATATAATCTTTTTTTTTCCGTTTGTCAATAGGGTTATTTGCTTTAAAATCAATGAGTTAAAAAATAGTTTTTTCGGCTGTAAGTATGGTATCCCATTCGCGAATTACGGCTGCGCGTACGACGTGCAGCCGCATGTGCGGGGAGTAGACTCCCTGTCTGAGTGCGAGCGAGGCCAGCTCCAGCGCCCACCCATCACCGTACCGTTGCTGGTACACCGGCGCCCGGGATAATATCCACGATGTGCGGATGGTGGCGCCCCAGCGCACCCGCTTCGTGTGTGGTCGCCCCCTACGCGGCGGCCGGATCACCGTCCCGGCAGGGATCCACCATGTCCGGCCTACCCTCACAGCTCCGGGTATTTCTCCGGACCGCAACAGGCCCAGCACGACCGGATAGCTGGTCTCAGATCGTCGAGCCACCAGGGTCACACCCCAATACTTGACCCCATCAATGGTTTTTTCCATAAAACCCCCTTTTTTTTTCAAAAATAATCAGTATCCACAAGAAAGTCAAGATTTTTATTTGCTTTAAAATCAATGAGTTATGTTGAATGTTTTTTGAAAGTTTCTACAGAAATCTTCCTGCTGACATAAAAATCAACCATTTATGGTTTTTTTGTTTCTGTCGTTAAAAAAAAACGTGAAAAATCAATGAGTTATCCGTATCTGTGTTGTTTTTTTATTTTTTATGAATAACCTATTGATTTTTATACTATTTATATATCTGTATATAATGTATATATATATATATATATAAATGGGTGTATATTTTTTAATAATTATAACTATAATTATAATATAATCACTCAATATGTACCACTGTATATATATATATATTTTTGACCTTTTTTTATTACTAACACACTTATCTATATATATATCAATATCTTATAAGTAAAAAAAAATAGTACTTCAGACATTTTGAAAAAGGTTATGTCCTTTAAAATCAATGAGTTAGGTGTAAATGGGCTAAAAAGCTATGTCCTTTAAAATCAATAAGTTAGGTGTAAAAAAGGAGTTTTAAAATCTATGGTGTTTATAATCTTAATAAAATGTTGAAAAAATCTACACCCAAATCCTATAAGTTCCTATAAGTAAAAAAAAATAGTATTTCAGAGAGAATCCTATAAGTAAAAAAAAAATAGTATTTCAGAGAGAATTTGACAAGTCTTTGTTTTTAGTTTATTTTGTAGGTGGAGGGTAGGTAATGTCCCAAAATCAAACCATACCACCTGAACCTGCTCCTGTAAAACTAACTGCTCCTGTAAAACCACCTGCTCCTGTAAAACTAAAACGCAAAAACCGGCTGGGAAGGCCCAAAAAAACGAAATGCGATATTGATGCCGCGGTGGCCCAGGCTTTAGCCGAAAAAGGTTTTACCGATGCGGAAATCGCGAAACTATATGACGTTGACGAACATACAGTAAACACTTGGAAAAAACAATACCCTCTATTCTATCAGTCCTTAAAAACCGGTAAAGCGCTGGCGGACAGCGGTGTTGAGGCCTCCCTGTATCAGCGCGCGCGAGGATACTCCCACCCTGACCTTGATATTAGGGTGTGTGATGGGCGTTTAGTCCAGACTCCAATAATCAAACATTATCCGCCTGATCCTACCTCTATGATTTTCTGGCTGAAAAACCGAAAACGAGATGAGTGGTGTGACAGGATTGAGAATAACTTAAATATGGTTGTGTCTCAGGGAGCCGCAAACGATGAGGCCTATCTGTCGCGGATGAAAACGAAAGCCGCAATAAGCTCACCCGTTAATAATAATGAATGGCAAGCGTTCGAGGAATAAAGCGCCCATCCTGAGTCCGGATGCGGTGTTGTATTACTGGGATCATCCAGTTGAATTCGTGGAGGATAACATCCTCGCCCCCGCGCGCGAATTTTTACCCGGCGTTCAGGCTACACCACATCAGAGGGATTTTCTCAACGAGATTTCCAAAAACAACCGCATTGCTATTGAGAGTGGCCACGGCACCGGGAAAAGCGCCGTCTTCAGTTGGGCGATAATTTTTTACCTCTGCACCCGTGGAAATATGCTGGGTTACACAGTCAAAGTCCCCTGCATCGCCCCCACCTACCACCAACTACAGGACATCCTGTGGCCTGAACTCCGGAGATGGATCCCGCGGTCCAGGCTGGGACCGCTACTCCAAATCCAGAAAGATGAGGTTTGGTGGAACAATCAAAAAGACGGTGTTTTCGCACGCGCCCGCACCGCGATAAAGCCCGAGCACGTGCAGGGTTTCCATGCTGCCCATCTGCTATGGATCGTTGATGAGGCTTTTGGAATTGTAAACAACCAGATTTGGGAGACCATCGAAGGATCGCTAACCGAGGAGGACAATAAAATCGTAATGGGGGGCCAGCACACCGTCATTGTCGGATATGTCCACGACGCATTTCATCGAGATGCAGCGTCCTGGAAATGCCTGCGTTTCAATTCTGTGGATAGCTCCCTAACCAAGAAGGACTACGTTGAGCGAATTAAAAGCAAATACGGTGAGGATTCCGACATTTACCGAGTTCGTGTGTTGGGAACCGAACCCAAGGGCAACCCAGAAGCGTTTATCCAGTTGACTAGGGTACTGACCGCAACCCAACGAGAGGTTGAGAATATTGGCCCGGTCCGAATGGGTGTAGACCCGGCCCGGTTCGGCGATGATTCCACGGTGGTAACCCTGGCAAAAGGCAATCACGTTTTTCCACAGGTAATAAAGGGTAAACTGGACACAGATGGTATTGTAGAGCTGACCATCCAAACCCTAAAAGAGTACCGGGGTTGCACCTCGGACAATACGACAGCTGAAATTAATATTGATACCACGGGGGGTTATGGCGCCGGCCCCTACGATGCGTTGAAAAAGTTGGAAAATGTTTTAAATATTGAAGTGTATATGGTCCAATTTGTTGGTAAAAAAATAGACCCGGAGTTTTACGATGGTGTTTCGGCGATGTGGGGAGAGTTGCGCGACATCATCGACCAAATACACCTGCCGGAAGATGATGCCCTGGTGGAGGAAGTGAGTAGCCGGCGGTTTAAAATTGTGGCTGACAATAAAATCCGTATCGAACCCAAAGAAGAATTTAAGAAGGAGTATGGCGCCTCTCCCGATCGTGCTGACTCTCTCGTGGTCTGTTTTACCCAAAAAGCCCGAATTCGAACCGTCCTGCAGGTCAAAGGGACAGAGATGGAGCAAAAATTCAATGTTGACTTCAGTGACCTGAGTGAATTCACATCCTTGATTTGTTCGATATGGGTGCAAAAAGATTTGAGTACGCGGATTATTTATGGAGTTTGGAATGCCCGTAAGGTAAAATTTTGGGTGTTCGGGGCCCAAGCACTCACTCACCCCAGGCAGGACGCTTTACTGGTTCAGGCCGCGGCGTACCTGCGGGAAATCACGGGCGATCAAGTGCGCGCGCTGAAAAAATTTCGAATCCTTGGAAGCCCGTTAATGCACTCCCCAACCGAAACTGACGCATTGAATGATATGGCAACAGCATACATGAAGTCTGGCTTGAACGTGGAAGAAAACTATTTTTGGGATGAGGGTGGGGCCGTTCTGCTTGTTTCTAGGCTGATTCAACGAAAGGCACTAAAAATACATCCACGATGTGAAGAGGTATCGACTGAAATCATGCATTGGACAACCGCAAAAGGCCGCCCCGACGATGGCTACGGCTATGCCCGGGCGCTCTGTAATGCCGTTTCAGCCTGCGTTGAGGATAGCCGATACGACCCGCTGCCACAGTCCATCAAGCCATGGTCCAGGGAATCGCAGGAAATTCAAACGACCTTTGACCGACTCATTCGCATGAACCCCGACAAATTCGAGACCATGACCGATGATGATGTGAACGCCATGCGACAAACGGTTTCGGCAGAGAATGACGATAAAAACGCAGATACCGGGGAAAAGCCGGGGGCGCATTGGCTATAAATGAAGTGGACATAATGGAGTTAGATTTAATGCATGAATCACGCAAATAAAGGAGGAACCCAATGGCTGGCAATAAACTCAATTTTGACGCAATGAAGCAGCGCAAAGATCAAGCCGAGAATGCTCTGGAGCGCTCCAACCGCGCGGCTGCCATGATGCGCAAGCAGACGTTCCAGCAGGGCTACCAGATGGTTTTCAAGTACATCGAGACTACGGTTATGGAGCGCACCGCGGAGGGCTGGCGCACGGCCGCTAAGATCGTTTTTCCGAAGTGGTATTACCTGGCCTGGTTCAAGAGTAAGTTGCTCTGTCTATTCCTGCTCGAATCGTTTTGGATGCTAAAGGTGCTGGTTCCGCTGACAGCCGGAGTGGTGTTTTTCCGGCACCTCAAGCCGGGGCTGCTTTCATGGTTACTGGTGTCGGCCTTTGAAAAGGCCGTCCAAGTTGACCTGATCGCCTATGCTTGGCCCATGGTGGTCTGGATTGCCGCCCAACCAATACTCAAACGCTGCTCCCAAATCCTGGCCCGCGGTGGCCATATTGCCAGGGTGAGTCAGACCCAACACGAATTCACAGTGCGAATCAAGCTGTTTCGGTGGTGGAGGCTGGTATACACGTGCGATTTTGATGTAAGGAATGGCAGGGTGAGCGAGGCCGCCCACAGACCCCCCGAAAAGATTAGCCTGGACGGCATGACGGCTGCCAATATAAAGAGAGTTTCATGATGCCACAAATTACAAACCAATCATCATCCGGTTTGCCCGAGGCCCCAATTCAAGGGCGATATGGCCGGAAAGGGAAGAAGAAGCGGAAGAAAACAAAGGAAGTTTAACGTAAAAGCTAACCGGAATTCGCTTTGGCGAATTTCCGGTTGAGCGCATTGTTAGTTTGCGAGCGGGTTATCATGAATGAACAGGCTGATTTATTTGTAAATATTGCGAGAACTCATGGAAGTACGGTTAATCCATCTATTCTTCATGATTATTATGAAACCCGAGGTTTTGTTTCCTCTGATCCTTTCGCAGGATGTACGACACGTATTCATGAGGTATCGAAATGTCTGCCAAATAAGTTTTGCCGGGACTGTCTTCTGTATACTCAACAGTCATGTCAAGGTAATATGAATCACCAATCGAAATTTTCTTGCAATAGAAAAGTTTGCCATCAATCGAATATGGTATCTGGCGGCAAGTCTCAATGAAGGATTCTTTAATGTATACGCACATAAGTTTCGCGGAGCGACGGGCAAAGTGCCTTATTTTGTCCACGCTTAAACCGGCAAATGTTTTTTCTTTGTTATTCATAAAATCTCCCCGCGAGCAAACTAACGTAAAAGCTAACCTGCCAAACGAGCAGGTAGAAAGGATTGTGTCATGAGAAAAGTTTCCGCGAGTTTGGTCAGGTTAAGCGCATGGTTGTACCGCCGGATTATTCTTCCACTCGAAAATGGCTTCTCCTATATTTTCCGACTGCCCAAGAGCAAATCCGCTCAATCAATTTCCAAGACGCAATCACAATCGCCATGGGAGCGATACCTATCCACCCCAAATAGGCACCAAGTTTTTGTATACCGACCAAAGAGTCCATTCCAATTACGTCGAATAATACGAGAAGCAGTGCGGTCTGAATTAAAACGAGCCACAGCATGAATGTTATCAAAATTGAAAACATGCGGATTGAAAGGAGTTACAATGCGATCTTTTTTTCATCGGCAATCTGTTCAAGAATCGGCACATGGAAATACATCATCCTTCCACATTGAAAACAGGTTACGATTGCAACCTTCCCGTTATCTCCCAATTCCACTTGAGCAGATGACGGGTCTGGTCGACCGTGCCGACAAACACAGGCGTGAGTATATCGAGAGGATGAAAAAATGTTTTGGACCTGTTTGGCGTTTAGCATTGTATCCTCCTTTTCCTTTAAAATGGATTTTTAAACAACTCAGATTATTTTTGATGCGCCCAACATGCCATCAAAAAGAAAGGTGAAGGCTATTGCGTAATTAAACGCGAGACCGGGCAAGTGGTGGCCGGAAAGGACGAACCGTTGGATATAAAGGGGGCCAAGGGTTACATCTGGCACGCTGAAAAACGCGAAAAATCAAAAAAAAGGTGATTACCAATGACAAAGGAATTTGTTCGAGTAGGGAAAAAGACGATTGTTTGCCTCATCACCGATGATGATGGGCGCGAATACTGCGGGTCAAGTGTGAAATTCGACCCCGAAGCCGATGATACGGAAACGCAGGGACGGGCCAGGGCGAATGCTGAAAAGCAGAGGCAATGGATCCTGGACAAGATGGCACAGCGCCAGGACGAGGGCTATGGCCAAAGGCGAGACCGCGATTCCCGCGGCCCCAATGGCCGTAGATATGGAGATAACGTATAAGGTTCGCCTTAAAACCAAATATCGCTGGCGCGACCGGGGCCGAGTATTGGAGCAGACCGGGCAAGGGACATATTCCCCGGATCAAAATAGGGGCTGACCAAAGAGACTGGGGATACGTTATTGAGTGCGCCATCCATGAGGCAATGGAATTTGAGTTTACGGAAAAAATGCACAGGTTTTCACCATGTGCCGATTTGGGGCGCGATAACGATGCCTGCAATCGAGTGGGCTTCTTTTTGGCCGCGTGTCTGCCGGATTTGGAGAAGGCGTGGAAGAAATGGAAAAGGGGGAAGTATCGTGATTGATGAAACATTCCGGGTTTTGCAAGCGGATTTTGCGGATTATCTAGGTGAGATTCAGATCGCGGCCGTTGAAGGGAAAAGCGAATACCGCCTTGAAACAGAAAAAAGGGGATTTATTCGGGTTGCGGTCGAAACGCCCGCCGGACTTCCCCGAGCTGCTTGGCGCAAGATCGCCATGATGTGGCTTGACGACCCCGCCATTGTCCGGCCCTCGGCAAAGAAAGCCAAGTTTTGTTATTGCAATGGTTCTACCAGAGGGGTTCAAAACAAGAATTTGCCATTGCCTCCCGAGTGCGGAGACAGGGAATACGATATTCGGCATAGGTTGGCGTTTGGGGGGAAATGAAAAAAGCTAAAGAGGCGCGCATGCACGATGGAACCAAATTGCTCTGGCACATGGACCGGGTGATGGCGCATTTCGACCGCGGGGAGCGCGTTGCGCCCATTCATATCGATATGGGAATCGCAAAATTCTGCAATATCCGATGCGTTTTTTGCTACGGCCAGTACCAGGAAATGAAGCCAGTTTTTATTAAAAAAGAAGCGCTCCTGCAAACCATCAAAGACGCAGCCGAGATCGGCATAAGGTCCATTGCCTTTATTGGGGATGGGGAGCCCACCATGAACCCGGCCCTTTACGAAGCCCTGGAACTTGGGTATAATATGGGCCTGAGTTTGGCCCTTTCAACGAATGGAGTTTTGGTTGATAACCCATTCAAGTTTAAACGAATCCTCGAATCCTGCGAATGGATGCGATTTTGTTTAAGCGCGGGTACGCGAGAGGGGTATAAAAAAATTCATGGCAAAGACTACTTCGATCGCGTGGTAGAAAACATTGCCCGGCTTGTTGCTTTCAAAGAAAAAAACAAATATCCATGCGATATTGGTCTACAGGCGGTTTTTGTTCCAACCACAATGAAAGAGGAAATGCTGGCCGAATCCAGGCTCGCGGTGGAGCTGGGAGTCAATTATTTCGTGATCAAACAATGCAGCTTGCCCGATGGTGGTGAAAGTGGCATGTCCCATTTCGACATGGCCGAATACGATAAGGTCGATGTGGACGAGGTTTTGCGCCAATGCGAAGCAATAAGCACGGAGAAAACCGAGATTATTGTGAAGTGGGACCGGATTAAGGCCAAAGGCGCAAAGCCGTATGAGGGGTGCCCATCCATCCCGTTTATTTTGGAAGCCAGCGGAAACGGCAATTTTTATCCGTGTGGCTATATGTTCAATGAGGATCCCCGATTTGACGAGTACAAATTCGGAAACGTGCATGAGGTTTCCCTTAAAAAAATGTTTGAATCCGACCGATGGTGGGAAATTATCCGAAAAATGAGGTATGAATTCGACGTGCATGAGCAGTGTAAAGGCTGCTGCAGGCAGGATAAAGCCAATGAGTTTTGCTGGAATTATCTGCAAAGGCCTTTAGGTCTGAATTTTATTTAAAGGTTTGTATGTGCTCCTCTATAAGACCGATACACCAAAGGACGGTAATTGCGATTGGGTTTATTCCAAAGAGGAAGAAGCCCACGGGAAAGCTGTCTGTGTGGATAGGGTAAATGCCGCGATTGTGGCAGCTGGCGGCACAATCGGAGTGCCGGGGGACCACCTGTGAACCCGAAGATATTATCGATGTGCAGCACGCGGAATAGGCCTAAAGAGTGCACGAGGATGTTGAATTCGTACTTTGCCACCCGGTCCCCGGGATCCGAAATCGTGGTTTATGTGGCCGACAATGACCCATATTTGCAGGAATACATTGATGCGTTTCACGGGAAACCATGGCTTTATTTTATCGGACCTCATAGATATATGGCCGAGGTTCTGAATTACTTTTCTTGTGAAATCTTTCCCAACTGCGAATTTTATCAAGAAGTCAATGACGACCACATTTATCACACCATGGGTTGGGATAAAGAATTGGCGGAGGCGATTAAAAAAATTGGTGGTTGGGGCATGTCTTGGGCGGACAACCGTAGCGACCACATGAACTCGGCTTATATGCTATCTGGAAATATTGTGCGCACTTTGGGCTATTTCATTTCTCCTCTTTTGCGCCATAATTACGCCGATTGCCAGATACGGGACCTGCTTACTGCGACCGGGAAGAATCTTATGTGTCTTGTGAAATCGGCACATATAGAACATCGATGCTGGCATGATACCACAAAAGGGATTGGAAAAATGGCGCCGGAGGATGACAATACCCGTTTTGTCTATTCTGCCGAACAGCACCTATATGGTTGTGCGGCAATGAAGGAGTGGAAAAAGAATTATATGCCCATTGAAATACGGAAGATCCAACAAGCCATGGCTGCGGAGACGTGATGTTTATTGTATCGCTTTTTAAAATTTGGCAAGGGAATGACTTCCTGGTGGAGAGTATCGAGTCAAATTATTGGCATGTGGACGCTATGGTTTTTGTGTCTTCCAATATGAGCTGGACAGGAGAAGAAGGAAACGATACGAAAGAAGTTGTCTTGAAATGGAAGGCTGAAAACGATTTTTACGATAAAATCAAGGTGATCGAGTATGATACGCGAAGCCAGTGGGAGCAATACCAAATCGGAATAAACTATATAAAGGCGGTTTTCCCTCAATGTGATTGGATGCAAATAGTTGATGCCGATGAAGTGTGGAACGAATGTGCGTGGAATAATTCCATTGATCATTTATACAATGCCAGAAATTACAATTCTTTCCGGTGTAATATGCGGACATTTATAAAATCTCCGGAATTTGAAATCATTGAGGGCGCCGGGTGCGTGAAGCCTTTTGTTTTTGTCAAGGGCGGAACCAATTATGAAGGATGCCGGTTCAGTTCTTTTGGTTCTAAAATTATTATGCAGGATGTATGCATCGACCATTATTCCCTAGTAAAGAAAAGTTTTGAAGAAATGAAAAGAAAATTTCTTGCATGCTCTATGTCTGAATACGGCAAAGATAATCTTGTGGACATGGAAAAGTGGAAGGCGAACGTCTGGGACAAGATTCCTGACGGCGAATGCTATCATTTTTACAAAGGATGTGAAAGAATCTGGAAAGGATTTAAAAGAACCGATGGATAAAATCAATATCGATCCGCAGTGCATTGAAGACACAAAACTTTTTTACCGAAAATTTATACCAGGATACCAAGCCGATACCCAAGAAAGGATTTTCCCCGACATTGCGATACTAAAACACCTGATTCGAAAATATCAGATCAAATCCATTCTGGAAATCGGAACGTGGCGCGGATACATGGGGTTGGCCATGTGGCTCGAACCGTTTGTGGAGAAGTTCGCAACCATGGACATTCGCATGGATTTTCAGGGTGGCGGGAACCTGTATCATAATAACCTGGCGTTTGAGAGATACGGGGAATACCTGCATCGGTGCCCCGTGCGGTTCATTGTGGCCGACAGCCAGGTCTATACCCCAAAGCCAGAGGACGAATGCGACATGGTGTTCATCGACGGCAACCACGATTACATACCCGTGGTGAGCGATTATTACTTGGCCACACATATGGCAACGAAGATAATCGCTTTTCATGATCTTGAAAATCAGAATCCGGGTGTTGATGCAGCTGTTGCGAAATTAAAATTGCCAATTATCCGTTTTTCACAAGGTTCTATCGGATTCGTGGAGGTCACCAATGCGGGTAGCTGACTGGATCGGAAAACGCCTCAAACGTGAAGCCGATGTTATTTTCGGGGTGACTGGCGGGTGCATTGTGAACTGCGTGGACGGGTTCCATAAGCAGGGCCTGCGCGTGATACCCATGCACCATGAGCAAGCGGCCGCGATGGCTGCGGACGGCTATGCCCGCATGACCGGGCGCCTGGGCCTTTGCTTTGCCACCTCGGGCCCGGGAGGCCAGAACCTTCTTACCGGGATTGCCTCAGCCTATTACGACGGGATTCCGGTTTTGGCTATTATCGGGCAGGTTCCATACGCACAGGTCAAAAAGTCCATTGAGACGGATGACCTTCGGCAATTCGGATTTCAGGAAACCCTGAACCATCTACTGATAGACGGGGTTGCCAAGGTTTCGATCATGCCTTTCGATGAACAGCAGGTTCAGGATTGCATCGAAAAAGCGATATGGGTGGCTTTTCATCGGAGGATGGGGCCGTCAGTTGTGGAAATCTGCGATAATTTTCAAAGAGCGGATTTTAACCCAACAATCTTCGACGACGACAAGGAATGCGTTGTTTCGTCGCTTCCTTCCACCTATCATTTTCTCACAAAATTGAGCGCGGAATTTGGAGCGGCAAAGCATCCCGTGTTGATTCTCGGCGCCGGCGTGACCCGGGCCGGAGTAAGAGAAAAGGTGGAGGCGTTTTTGGAGGGGTTTAAATTGCCGATCCTTTTAAGTTGGGGGGCAAAGGACCTGCTCGACGAGCAGCATCCTTGCTACTGCGGCGGGTTTGGGGTGACGGCAGAGCGGGCCGGGAACTATGCCTTGAAACATGCCGACCTGATTGTTTCCATCGGCTGCAGGCTGGACACTCACAGTTTTGGAAACGATTACTCATGGCTCACAGGGAAAACGGTTATGGTTGCGGATATCGACCAGGCGGAATTGGACAAACTCCCGGATTGCTGTTCAAAATTCAATTTCGATATCAAAGACCTTTTTTCTCAGTGCCTTCATTTCGGATCTGATTTTTCGGGTTGGGCGGAAGCAATCAAGAAGGTGAGGAGAGCCTTTCCGATTGTATCGGCCGAGAGAATTTTTGCTGATGGGTGGGGCCCTTATGGATCCATTCGGAGTTTATCCAATGCGGCGCCGAGCAATGCGATCGTGATAGGGGACGCCGGTCAATCCCTTTGTTGGCTGTTCCAGGCATGGGAAACCAAGAAAGGGCAGACCCTTTTCAGCGATTTCAACAATTCCTGCATGGGGTGGTCGCTCCCGGCCTCCATTGGGGCAGCCTTTGCTTGCCCGGATCGCCCCGTTTACTGCGTGATAGGGGATGGGTCCCTGATGATGAACCTGCAGGAATTGCAGACCATCAAAAATTTCGGGTTGAATATTCGGATTATCGTGATGGACAATGCCGGGTATGGTATGATCATGCAGACCCAAAGGGACTGGCCGGACGCCTTGGCCTTTGGGGTTGGTTGCAACCAGGAGAATGGCTTGACCCTGCCTGATTTCGGGAAAATTGCGAATGCCTTCGGGATAGACTATCTCGAATGCGAGTCAATTCACGATATCGGAAGGATTGTGGGTGGTTCTTACGTGGACGACAGTCTTTTTCTGAATCCAACCGAGGCACAGAATTTTCATCGCCGTAGCAACCGGCGTCCAATCTTGATCCGGATCCCGATTCACGAGGGCAGCCGGCTGGAACCCAAAACGAAGTTCGGCAACGACCTTTGGAACCAGCATCCGTATTTAACGGACGCACAAGTTAAATGGATCGACGACACCTTGGGGGCCGCATGATTCAACCTGCTCGGCGGATGGACCAGGTTCAGGGGCAGCCGATGTTTGGCCTGTTGGCCCGGGCCCAGGAAATGGAGCGTGCCGGTCGGGACATGGTGCATTTCGAGCTTGGGGACACGAATTTTGATACCCCTGCGGACGTAAAGGCTGCGGTTGTGGAGGCTTTGGACAGGAACCAGACCCACTATGCCGCACCCTCCGGCCGATACGAGATCAAGAGGGCCGCCATGCAGGTTACGGCCCGGTCCCGCGGGTTTACCCCAGCCGAAAGCCAATTGCTGGTAACGCCTGGCGCCAACATGCAAATTTACCTGGCCCTGGCAGTGGCTTGCGATCCTGGCGACGCCGTAGCGATTCCCGTGCCATACTTTCCATCGTATGTGGCTCAGGTGTGCGCCTTGGGACTCAAGATCGTTTTGTATGATTCCGTTGAGGCATTATGTAAGATGCAGCCCAAGGCAATAATTCTTAATTCTCCAAACAATCCTACCGGCAAGGTCCTTTCTGAAAATGACATTGAGGCCGTCTACCGGAGCGCAAACGCCTCCGACGCCCTTTTGATTTCGGACGAGGTTTATTCCAGGATGATCTACAAGGGCACCTTTTTTTCTCCGAGCGTCTACGACCATTGTCGTGAAAGGACGGTGGTTGTGAACGGCTTTTCAAAGAGTTTTGCCATGAGTGGATGGCGACTTGGAGTAATGACGGGACCGGAGAATATTATCAAGAAATGCACTGTTTTACTGGAAACCATTTTATCGTGCGTGCCCCCTTTCATTCAGATGGCAGGAGCAAAGGCGTTGCTCGGAATGCAGGAAGAAACAAAGAATATGCGTGCCAACCTTGAAGTGCGGCGCCTTCTTATGTGGAACGGTCTTAATTCCCTGAAAGGGGTAAAATGCGAGGAGCCGGAGGGAGGACTTTACTGCTGGGCGAACATTGAGGATACCAGACTGTCTGCGAAAGAATATGCCGACAAAGCTATGGTGGTCGGGGTTGTTCTTTCTCCCGGAACATTCTTTGGGCAAGAAGGATTTGTCCGTTTATGTTACGGATGTAGTGAAGAGGATATCAAAAAAGGAATTGAAAGGTTGCGGGGAATATGATTCGGGTTCCTAAACGGTACAATTACATAGAGGCGTATTTGACACTTCAGTGTAATTTTGGGTGCAAGTGGTGTATAAACGCGCATTCAAATTTGATCAGAAAACGGAAAGAACTTACTGCTCGGGAATGGATTATTGCGCTCAATAATCTTAAAACAGGTGGGCTACCAGTAACCCTTGGAGGCGGGGAACCAACCCAACATCCAGGCTTTTACGATATTCTTGGCGGTGTTAGGCAAAAATTCGACTTGCTTACCAATGGGAGTTTCGATGTAGGTAAATTTTTAAAAAGAACAAAGCCGGAAATGTTTTTTAAAGGCTCCAAAACCTATTATAAAAATATCCGCATCAGTTTCCATCCAGGGCAATCCGATCCGGACAACATTATATCAATGGCAAGACGTTTAATGAAGGCAGGCTATAACCCCGGAGTATTTGGAATTAATTACCCTGAGAACCTTCATAGCAATAACAAGTTCACGGAGTTGGCGTCGAGGGCTGGAGTGTTCTTTTTTATTCGGGACTATCTCGGGTGGTATAAGGATCGTCTTTATGGTGATTATTTTTACCCCAACGGGTTAAACGGGCACAAAAAAAATTGTAAGTGCAGAACTTCCGAATTGTTAATTGCCCCCAACGGAAATGTTTTTCGATGCCATACAGACCTGTACGAAGGGGTATCGGATGTTGGAAATGTCCTGAATATGGGATACCAGATTGAAGATATTTTTCGCCCCTGCGCCAGATACGGAACGTGCAACGAGTGTGACGTAAAGAGGAAACTTGCCCCTGATCTTATATCCAGCCGTTGTTCAGTGGAAATAAAGGAAACTCCATGACAGAACTTCTTTCAATGTGCAGCAGCAAGCGCCCGAATGAATTAGCCCGAATGATCGAAAGCTGGAACAAAACCGCGTCTTGCGATGGGTCGAGACTTGCTATTTATGTGGCCGAAGATGATCCGAATATCGAAGAATTCAAAAAGATAACCCTACCTGCTCGGGCAAAGATCGAGTACGGGCCTCCTAAAACAATGGTGGAGGTTCTAAATTACTTTTCTATGGAGAAGTATCTTTATTTTGGGTACTACCACGAAATAAACGACGACCACGCATGCATCACTCATGGTTGGGATGCGATGATGAAAGAGGCAATTGATTCAAAAAATGGTGGCCTCTCAATCGTTTATGGGAAAACGAAGAACATGCCGACATCGGTTGCCTATGGTTCAAAATTGGTGCGTGCCTTGGGGTATTTTCTTCCTCCTGCATTCCACCACAGTCACGTTGATAATTGGATTTCATCCTTGGGGCGAAGTGCGAATCTTCTTAAATACGTTCCCGAAATTGAGATTGAACACATGCACCCGCTGTTCGGGAAAGGAAAAAGGGATAGTATTTACGCTTGGGTGGAAGCGGACAAGGAGTACGGTGGTAAAGTCTACCGGGACGAAATGTTTAAGATGCCTGCGTTGACAAAAAAAATCAGGGAATTATCGAGCCAATGTATAAACACAGAGGTTAAAACCGAAAACCCAAGTGATAAAATAAAAGTAATAATTGGACTTCCCTCTGATTTCGGCCCTCTTCACAAGGACTGGGATAATCCTGGTAAAAGTTCATGGCGGCAAAAATGGTTGAGGGGCAACGACCCGGAATATACCGAATCTGCTTCGATGCCGGCCATAAAGCCCGCGCCCAAAACAAGGGAATGCGAGAAGTGTATAATTTCCAAAGGACTAGGGCAGATTTATTGCGGCTGGTGCGGAAGGAAGATCCCGTAAATATCCCCTGCGACTAAAGTCGCGGGGCTTTAAACCTGATTAGGAGCCAAATGCCCTTTAACCGATTTTTCAGGCCAATTTACAGTGGCCCCGATATTCTTAGCTGCGTTAATATCCGCATGTGCTTCAAAGCCACAATGCGGACACTTAAAAGATTCGCCATTTCGGGAACCAATTTTACGAAAGGGGCGGCGGTTCCTCCACTACGGCTAAAGCCGTGTGGTTTCCCCGCCGTCTAATTCATGAAAGCACTCATTGCCACCGTATACGACAAAGCCTACGAGGCCTATGAGCCACTTTTCAGGTATTGCTGTCAAAAGGCATACCCAGAATACGAATGCCATACATGGAATCGGGATCATTGGGGTGAGGTGTTCAAGCCAGGCCCATACACCACTGCCGCCCTTCGATTCCTGCTTAATGAGGTTGGAGAAATCGATTACGATGCTTACCTGATCACCGATATTGATATCCTCATCCGGCGGGAACAACCCGATTTCATTGCCCAGCACTTGAACCACATGAAATGGAACAGCCTTGAGTGCTACGACAATTGCGACCACGGGGACCACATGCCGGGCGTGCATTTCGTCACCAAGGAGTGGTGGCCAAGGACCAAGGCCGCGCGCGAAAAGTACCTTGCGGTGCTGTGGGAGCGGCCTGCGAACTTGGCCGAGGATGAGGTAATTCTGCGCAAGGTGGTGGTGGAAAGCGGGCTCCGAACGAGCACAAACGCCATTCTCTGGGCGGTTCATGGCCTGCACCTTGGGCGGTTTCGCAATCAGAACATCCAGGCCATACGCTTCCAGCCCAATGAATTCGAATTTTTGGACAGCTTGATGGCGGACGACAAATTCATGGAATTGGCGGAAAAGAGCAAGGAGGATCCC
>ERZ1292632.2244-Hain-H43-01um-R2-2244-length-16581-cov-18_pt1 | contig 16581 bp, 17 predicted proteins | sample MGYA00564407_ERZ1292632 | MGnify/ENA primary metagenome ERZ1292632 (study PRJEB36523, sample SAMEA6512637) | groundwater metagenome | collected 2019-01-08 | study: AquaDiva: Metagenomics assemblies of 32 groundwater samples | reverse complement strand
GGATACTCACTATTTCGGGAATTGAATTACTGCCTGCGTTGTATCCGACTCCTCCAGCCGCGAGCGCGAGTACTAGCGCCACTCCCGCGCGTATTACCTTTTGATTCATATATTCGATGTATCGCCGTTATTGTCCACATTCGCCAGTACGTTCCTCTGTTCTTTGTAGGCGCGGATATTGTGTCGTGCGATGAAAAACAGAACGAGAAGAAACACAGCCGCGATACCCCAGCGGACTTCGCTAACCCACTTTGAAGAGAAAGACCCGAACAAGTAAGAAACGGAGAAAAGTGCTGCCATTAAAACCACACCGCCGGCAATCGCCATCGATATGTAGGTGCGCAGAGGGAAGCGAAAGAAGCCGCTCGCTACAAATGTCGTGAAGCGGAATCCGGGTACGAAATGACCGGAGAAAACCTTAAACGCATATTTATGTTCCAGCCACGAACGAAATGGCGCGGTGAAGTCGTGGTCAATATAATGCGCGAGTCGCGGATGATTGCGGGCGAGTGCACCGAGCGTATACAACGCTGTATCTCCAATGGCGATACCTGCATAGAGAGAAATTAACGCAGTAGGTACCGATATAAATCCGTCCGCTGCGAGAATCCCGACGACAACTGTAGTAATATCCTCAAAAAATATGGCACACAGCACAATCGCGATAGACAGTGCGATTTCATTGTTGATTGTACTACCGGTGAAATTGGATAAAAATGCAAACATATCTATCGTTTCAGTCTATCATTTATTCGCTTGCGCATGGACAGAACAGCGCGTATTCTAGCCGTATGAAGCGAATCGGCGTCGTTTTTATCTTGGTTTTTGCATTTCTCGGAATCGCGGATTCCGCATATCTCGCAGAGCATGAGGCGAATGGCGCCCCTCTCATCTGCAATATTCAGAGCCTGTCAGGATGCAACACAGTAGCGTCAAGCCAGTATTCGTACCTCTTTGGCATCCCGCTTGCGCAGTATGGGGTCCTCTTTTACGGCATTCTTTTCGTCCTGTCCGCCCTTGAACTTGCCATATTCAATCGGCTCTTGCGCCGCGTCCTCCAAGGAATCTCTCTTGTCGGCGTCTTGGCTTCGCTTTATTTCACATTTATCCAGACCTTTGTTATAGGCGCATTCTGCATTTACTGTTTGGCCTCCGCAATCATCGCTCTCTCCATATTCATATGTGCGAGTCTCATTGAACCGATTATGATTAGGAAGAGTGTGCAAAAAAATCATCCGCCGTATCTCCCGATGCCTCCAGCCCAGTAACCTAATATGCAACGCACAATAATTATCTTCCTCATCGCACTTCTCTTACCGGCGAGCGTGACGGCCGTACGCGCTCCATCGTCGTTTTCGGCAGGAAAATCTTTAATTGTGGACGGTTCTTCGGCAGGGAACTCTTATGCCGCAGGTTTTTCAGTCGTGCGGACTGCATCTGTGGCCGGCGATTTCTTGGCACTTGGCGGTTCCGTCGTTACTGCGTCTCCAGTATCAGGCGATGAGTTTCTTCTAGCCGGCTCTGTTAATTCGCGCGCCAGCGTCGGTGGCGATTTTCGCGCCGTTGGCTGGAGTATAAATATTGAAGAACCGATTGCCGGAGACCTTGTCGCTTTGGGTTTCTCCGTCCGCGACTCCGGTATAGCGAAGGGAAACGTTTTTATCGTTGCCGCGAACGTTACTATGACCAATGGCTCCGCCGGCCCAGTTACAATCTACGGCAACAACATTTCACTTTCCGGCGACTTTGCAAATAATGTAAATATAGTCGCAATAGGGCGTGTTGCTCTCGCGGCAAGCACGACGATTTCCGGTAAGCTCTCCTATCAGGCGCCTGAACCAGCGCTCATTCCTGAATCTGCAACGATAGCCGAAGGCATTGAATACACAAATGCCTCGTATCTGCCGAACGCCGGGACGTCGCGCTTATTGGCTGTTATAAGCATCGGCTTTTTTCTCTTCGTCCGCATATTAGGCGCCCTTATTCTTGCTGGTCTTCTCGCAGGGCTCTTTCCTCGGCTCGCGGAGGCTGTGGCGGAGCGCGCATACACTGCGCGCCCGAGCAGAATTCTGCTCACGATTCTTCTCGGTTTCGCGGTATTCATAGTGACGCCGGTATTATTCCTCATCCTAGCGCTGACATTCGTCGGTCTTGGCCTCGCTCTGCTTCTGCTCGTTTCATATTTTTTCGTCGTGCTGGCGTCTCTCGCCTATGCCGGAATTCTTTTGGGCAGTTTATTTTCTCGCCGTTATATGAGTCGCGAGACTGTGCTATGGCACGATGGAGTTTTCGGGATGCTGGCTCTGTCTCTTATCACTCTCGTACCGTATATCGGTGTCTTTATAGTGCTATTGCTTACCATGTTTACATCAGGAGCGCTCCTGCTAATTTTTTTCAACTTCGCGTTTCCGCACGAAGAAAATACTCCTGAAATGTTATGACATCGTCTTCGGATAGGCGCGCACGTGCTAAGAAGATAGTCGCATATCTGAAAAAGACTTATCCGACTCCGAAAAGCGAGCTCGTATATAAAACGCCATTTCAGTTTGTTACAGCTGTTATTTTATCGGCGCAATGCACCGATAAAGCGGTGAATAAGCTAACTTCTGCACTTTTTAAAAAATATAAAACAGTAAAAGATTTCGCGAATGCAAATCCAGCTATATTCACGAAAGAGATTTCTTCTATTCCGTTTTTTAACAATAAAGCGAAGGCGATTATCGGCGCGGCACGCGAGATTCAAGAGCGGCACGGTGGAAATCTGCCGCGCACCGAACACGAACTGGTTGCACTTCCGGGCATCGGCTATAAGACAGCCCATGTGATTCTTGGCGAGCTTTTTGACAAGTGGGAGGGAATAGCGACAGATACTCATGTAAAACGATTTGCCAAACGTTTTGACCTGACCAACAACGACGACTTGAAGAAAATCTCAAAAGATTTGGAAGAGCTCATTCCAAAAAAAGATTGGAAATATGTTAACAACGGTCTTGTCCTCTACGGCCGCTACGTCTGTCCAGCCCGCCCACACGATTGCTCCTCGCACCCATTAACTAAAATTTATCCTCCCGCCGTCCACAAATGGCCGAAAGCAAAGTAGTTAGCGGAAGTCGCGGATTAGAAGCGCAGAGACGGCGCCGGCGAGGGCGATGAAGCCGCCGGTAAGTATGAAGAAGAGTTGATAATTACCGAAGATGAGAATCGCGCTTCCGATTATCGGCGCGGCAAGCTCTGTAAACGGCCAGATACCGCGGAAAATGCTGATGGCGTTCACGTCTTTTTCCGACATTCGCCTGAAGAAATGCCCCTCCGTCATCCCCTCTACTAGAGCCGCGCCGATGCGCGACACGAACAGCACGCAGATTATCACTATGAGAGGCGTTGAAGCGGTGAAAAGTCCGATAGCCGCGAACGACGCTCCGGCGACGACGAATCCGGCAAGCATCAGTTCTTTATCGCCGAAAACGCGGTCCGCGAGCAGACCGGCCGGATACTGGATTAGCACATACGGCAAAAGCATTATGGAGAACACCCAGCCGAGGTCGCTCCACGGTATCCCGAGCTCCGTATGCAGATATATCGGAGTGTAGAACGGCGCCCACACGAAGAACATATATAAGAGCAAATGCCCGAAGGTTACCGCGAATAAGTCGCGGTCGCGCATTATGCAGAGCAGAGTGTTCCACATGTTGGAAAGCTTTGGAGGAACTCCCTTAGGCAAATCGCGAACTGTCAGCAGAACTATAAACGGCACCAGCGCAATCGCCGAGGCGAGGAATATATGTCCATACGCTTCAGAACTCGCCAGAAGCGCGCCGACCATAAGCGGCGCCGCGAGAGCTGCGATATTCCACGCAGTTAGAAAGATGGCGCGCACGCGCCCAGTCGTATTCTCCTCGGCGACGGTTGTTTCAAGAAGTATGTCCAGCTCGTAAGCCATAAACGGCTGTAGAGCGATGGCGACTGCCACAAGCAGTATTCCTGTAATCGGACTCGGCGAAGTGGCGAGCGCCAAGAGAGCGAACATTTCTAAAGTTGCGAATATAAGAACGAGACGCTGTGCCCCGTAGCGCTCCACCAGCTTCGGCATAAAAGGGAAGAGAATGACGGCGACGAGCGCCCCTCCGGATATGACTAGGCCCGTGTATGCCGACGGCATAAACGATGAGAGGTACGGGAGCAGGATATAGGTTATGAGAGCGATAAACAGCGAGAAAAAGAAATTCCCGATGAATATAACCGTCCGCGGGCGCATTGCTACGAGCATAGCATAAGAAAAACGCGTCCCGCCGTAGGCGGGACGCGTTAATCATTTGTATAAGTCGTGCGGACCAATGTCGAGAAAGAGTACGTGGTTGTCAGATAGGAATATAAATTTGATGCGATAGTGATAGTTAATCCAGAACGCGGAAGTACCGCGTTCTTTACCGTGCAGTTGGTGCGTACGAAGCGATGGGTGATGCGGTTCGTTACGAAAGAGAGACTCTTTTTCTTCAGCGAGTGCAATTAGTTTCTTCGGCAGTCGCGACGCATTCTTTAAGAATTTGCGCGAATAGCCTACGTGCATACGTTATTTTCTTTTCCGCTCTTGTTTACGACGAATCGCGAGTGCTTCGCTTATTGAGCCAGCGACAATCGTTTTGCCCTCGGTATGTTCTCGCAATCCTTCTTCCACTAGCTTGTCTAAGTCTGTTGCCTCTTTGCCTGTGAGATAGTAGTTCGGAACGTGCGTAGACAAAAGACGGTCGTATTCCTTAAGCGACAACACAACAACGCCCTTATCCTTGGAGGTAGCTTTCTTGAGCAGAGTAGCTGTGGTCATTGCTTGCAGTATACCACACCTTTCTTTCCAGCTTCCCAGTTTCTAGTTTCTATCCTCTAGAGTTACATCCCGATGAGCACTGGGATGACCATCGGGGCTTTGTTGGTGCGGGCGAAGAGGAATCCCGCCATCACGTCGGTCAGATTGTTCTTAACGTAGTCCAAGTCAATCGGATTCATATTTCGCGTTGAATCCTCAACCGTCTTTTTAATCAGAATGCGAGCTTCGTTTAAGAGATTCTGCGATTCGCGCAGATAAATAAATCCTCGACTGATTATGTCGGGCGACTTGCGCAATTTGCCGGTCTTTATATTTACGCTTGCGATAATCACGAACATCCCATCCTTGGCGAGCGACTGGCGGTCGCGCATAACAACCTCTTGGCGATTGCCAATGGTGAACCCATCCACAATAAGCGGAGTCGCCGGAACTTTTTGTTTATGGACATTCAATGTTTCGCCGTCAGTAATGTCTATAACGCTGCCATTGTCGGCGAGTATGATGCTCTCGCGCGGCCTGCCTGCCTGTTCTACAGCCTTGGCGTGGGAAGCTGTCATAGAATAATAACCGTAGCCGGGCATAAAGAATTTCGCATTCACCTGCTTGTTAATCCAGACGAGCTCTCCTGTATTGCCGTGGCCGGTAGAGTGTACGTCGCTTGAGCGGTAGTGGATAATCGTTACCTTGTTTCTGTAGAGATTATCCTTTAGCTTCTGCACGGAGACTTCGTTGCCGGGAATCACTGACGAAGAGAGCACGACGGTATCGCGCTCGTTGAATTGTATGTATTTATGCTGTTTTGTCGCGATGCGCATCAGCGCGGCGAATTCCTCACCCTGCGCGCCAGTACACAGAATCACAAGCTTATCAGGCGGATAATTACTGATATCTTGTGCGGGAATAATGGTGCTTTTATCTATTTTAAGCAGACCCGCTCGTTCTGCGATTTCTATATTGTTTTTAATAGAGCGACCTTCCGTAACAATCTTCTTTCCGTATTTTTCGGCGCTCTCAATGATGTGCATCATGCGTTCAAACTGCGACGCGAATGTGCCTATGATTAGCCTGCCAGAAACCGTTTTAATGATTTCATCCAGCGTTTGCTGAACGCGTTTTTCTGGAATTGAGAACCCGTCGCGCTCTGCGTTTGTTGAGTCCGCGATGAAGAAAAGATTTTTATCTTTTGCGAGCTCGCCCCATGTTTTAACTTCGCGCTCTGAAGGCACGCCGTCTTCGTGGTCAAGCTTTAAATCTCCAGAAAGGACTACATTACCGTAAGGTGTCTCCAGAGAAACGCCCATTGAGTCTGGAATAGAGTGAGTGACTGGGAAGAATTTCACTTTCGTATGGGCAATAGTGACAGCCTGCCCAGGCTCAACGATGACGAGCTCCGGTTTTGGCACATCGGGGTATTCTTCCTGTCTTCGCTGAATCATGATTGAAGTCAGATTCCGTGTGTAGATAGGCGGATTGCCGAAGCGCGCCATAAGGAACGGGATGCCTCCTATATGGTCTAGGTGGCCGTGCGTGATAATAACTGCGCGGACGCGCTCTTTATTCTTTTCAAGGTATGACGTGTTTGGGAGCGAGTAATCGGCGCCCGGCGCATCGTCTTCTTCTTTAAAGTGGAAACCGGCATCAAATACGAGTATGTCGTCGTTCGCGTCCACTGCGACCATATTACGGCCGACCTCTTCTACTCCGCCGAGCGGGACTATGCGCACGACATTTTCTGCCGGAGATTCAGGATAATAATCGGCGGTGCGTTCAATACGCGGGCCGCCGACGCCCGGGCGGCGAAGTATCCGCTGAATACGGCGCGACGCTCCGCCGGGGCGGACTCCGCGGCTTGAAGGACGGCCTCCTCTTTCAAACCGTCGATGGCCTGTCGGTCGCGTACTCGGTACGGAGACTGGTCTGGAAGGAGCGGGCGCTGGCGCTGGTGATGGATTCATAAACTTGGTTGGTTAATGGGCTTGCTGATAATAAATAAGCTGAAACCCGTACGAAAATTTAACGATTTTGACTTGCAAAAAATGGCCAGACCGCATCGGTAAAGCGATACCAAGATGCGACTGTGGCGAATCTGTCGGCCGGGACGATGATTTGCGAGAAAGAAACGCCACGCATGCCGCTCGGCAGAGAGTAAACGAAATTTGGAGCGTACAAGAATGCGGCCGGATAATCCGCCGAGATTATGTCTTCAATTTTTTGCAGGTCGGCAGTTCTGGCTTTCTTGTCGTCTGAACCACGCACTTTTTCAAGCAGGGCATCAACAGTTTTATTCGCGTACAGTGCTATATTCAGTCCTGGGTGATTTCTCTCCTGCGAATCCCAGAAGGCGTACAGGTCTTGGTCGCGGCCGATAACCGTACCGTAGAGAAGCGCCTCGTACTTGCGCGGACGGATGACGTTCTGCGAGAGGTCGCCAGGCTCATAGAGCTCTATACTGACCGGAATTCCAAGGCGTTCCCAGTCCGCTTTCACTGCACTCGCCACGCTTTTCAATTCAGGAACGTTTGATGTTCGCAGTGTAATACCATCTATAACCTGTTTCGCCTTCGCATTTTTCCATACGCGCTCTGAACCGTCGTAAGTCCATCCGGCAGTTTTTAATATTTCCGCGGCAGTCTCCGTAGGGTTTTCAGATTCCGGAATAGGCGTCTGTTTTATATTTCCGCCCGGCGGTACCGGCCCCATAATCGCAGTCGCATGTCCGCCGAGTACTGTATCAATGATTGATTGCCTATTAATAGCTAGAGAAAGCGCCTTGCGCACCTCGGAGCGCGCATACACTTGTTTCTCGCTGGGATTCCAAAACACCCCGAACACGTGGGCATATGAAGAGGTCAGAGTCTGAAATGTCCGCTTGCCGTCCGTCTGTCCGGCAGGAATGTCGTAGGCGCTCTCCACGGTGCCGCTCTTAAGAGCGTCTGCGAGGTCTTCGGCGTGCGAATAGAAGTTGAATTGAATGCCGTCCAAATATGGCCGTCCGAGCGCGTAATACGAATTCTCCGAGAGCGATACGCTTTCAATAAGTCCGGACGCTCCGCGAGAGACACCGGCAACTTTGAACGGTCCGGCGCCGACTGGACTTGTCTGTAGAGCAGAGAACGGGAACTCTTCGTCAGAAACATTTTTCCAGAGTCTTGAGGGGAGGATGCCAAGAGTAGTGAGACCGAGGAACGGCGCGTACGCTTTTGAAAGCGTGAAGCGCACTGTGCGCTGGTCAATCGCAACGGCGACGATGCCAGACCAGTCGGCATATCTGGGACTTTTAAGCGCGGAGTCCTGTGCCTTCTGTACAGTGAAAATTACATCATCAGCCGTGATAGGCGTGCCATCAGAGAATTTGGCATTCTCCCTCAATATGAATTTATAGGTCTTACCGTCGGCCGAGATTTCGTAGCTCTCGGCGAGCACAGGAATCAATTCTCCTGTTTCGGAGAAGCCCATAAGTCCGGCGTAGACAATGGCGGAAAGGTCGCGGTCAGCGTCGCTCATCGCGAGAAGCGGATTTATGAATCGAGGACTCCCGAGTTCTCCCTCAACCAAGGTCCCTCCATATGCGGGGACTTCAATTAGAAGCGAGCGTTCAAGAGCATAGAGACCAGATATGGAAGCGATACCGACGATAATCGCGAGAAGATAGAAGAGAACGCGGTCGCCTGACGAGAAAGAGCGCACGCGCTCGCTCACGCGCTCAAGCGCCGGCATGCTCCGTACGCGCGTCAACTTTTCTCGCGTTTCCGGAGTCATGACCCGGCCAGAAGGAAGTTCGCCGTCGCCAAGAGCATGAGGAGAATAGCGATAACGATAGTCGCATTGAATAGGAATTTCTCGGCGCCTCTGCGCTTATAAAACGTCGACGCGAAGTTGTCTCCCCCGAATGCTCCGCCGAGTGTCGCTCCGCGCTGTTGTAGCACGATGCCGACTATGAGGAGTATTGAGAGGATTATTTCCGCGTACGGCAGTGCCGATACGAGCGCCTCCATCTGTGTTCCTACATTAGCACAGATATGGAAGTGAGCGCAACTGTTAATAAAAAATCGCCAGCGCTCTGCGCTGGCGATTCGTATTGCCGGGCTGATTTGTTTTCAGCCCCTCGCGCCCTGCCGCAACATGGACACGTCGCTTTGGTACAGGATTGTGGGCATAGAGTTTCCTGTGGAGTTCAGATTGTCGTAGAACGATGCCGACATTGTTCCGTACAGGTAACTTCCGTCCGGAGAGATAAACATTCGGAGGGATATCTGGAGGTAGTACTGGCTCCCAGACCCGAGCGACGGTTCCGGGATGAACACGTACATATCCACATATTTCGGTGTTGCCGGATTGTAAAACAAGTTGACCGGCGAACCGCTGGTCCCGACAACGTTACCGCTATACGACATCGTTCCACCCTCGTTCGTTTGGGCGGAGTGAATGGTTATGGGCATCTCGACATACTGAAAATCCTGACGGGTGCCATTCACGTCCACCATCCGCCCACTTGAGAATCCGAGTGTCCATGTCCCCATGAAATTCGGGGACACTTGGACCGTCGGCACCGGCGGTGCCGGTTGAGCCGAAACCGAGACGGGGAACAAGGAAACGGCGAACAACAACGCGAATGTGAACTTTTTCATTATTACCTCACTATTTTGGTTGTGGACGCTGGCTATAATACCCAGCAGGGAACTGCTACTTCTGCTATATATTATACAGCGAGTATGGTTATTTTGTCAAGCCCCACTGTAATCTAATACAGAGCGTTCAATTTCGCCCTCGTTTCAGCTCCGACATAGCCGGTCGGATTAATACCGTATCTTATCTGGAATGCTATGACAGCTTCGCGTGTTACGTCGTAGAAGTTACCGGTAGCTTCTCCCGCGAACAATCCTTCTGCATGCAGAGCTCTCTGCAGGGCAACTACTTCGCTCCCTTGCGTCCCACGATACATATCCTGTGTAAACGTGTACGAGAATCCGGCAGTCATTCCCTGTACAGGACTTGATGTTTGTGAGGCGCTTTCCAATGCATTTAATGCACTTGCAGTCTGGCTGGTTCCCGAAATCATAGCAACTGAAGATATAGAAGCTGAACAAGAGTTCGTTCCGCATGTCCACGTATATTGCCCGGTCCCATCCGCAGTACTTGGTCTTACTATACTGGAGGGATAGACTCCTGCGGCAGTATCCGAACAAAACGTGTAATTTGCCCAAGATGTTGTCGTCAGGTTTGTTAGCCCATTGATGTTCCCGCAAGTAATCGAAGGTGCACTGACAGTAACTGGCACCTGATTTGAAGTTAGTACTTGACCATTCGGATAATAACAACTGGCTGTCATGTTGTATGTCCCGGACAGTCCTGTTGTACCAACCGAAACAGGAGAACTGGTTAAGGACCCGCCATACGTTCCATTGCTGGACCAGTAACAATTAGATCCGTTGGTGGCGCTCCATGTGAAGCTGATTGTGTTTCCAGCGGTGGGGCTGCTGTTGCTGACGCTCAGTGTCGGGGCGGTGTATGTTACAGCGGCAGGGGCACTAACCGTAAATGTCCCGCTCACTCCGCTCATCTGGCCGTCAGTGTTCCTTACACGAAAAGTGTAATTACCAGCTCCATAGACATAAGGGCCAATGCTCATTTGGTCTCCAGCAGCTGATATCCAAGCTGCCGGTAACTCTCCACTTGAAGTCCCTGAGTAGACAATCACCGCTCCTGAACGGAAGTTGGTACCGTTTACGATGATGTTCGCGTTTACCCCAGCTACGACTGACGTTGGAGTGAAGTTGCTGATGGTTGGTGCGGGTAATGCGACAGGTGCGTTGACTGCAACCGTTACGCTTTGCCAAGCGGAACCGTTTGGATTCGTACAAGTCAGTGTATAGGTTGTCGTTTGCGTCGGGTAGAATGGACCCTTGTCTCCCGCTCCTGGACCGTACGTTCCGCTCCATCCGCCTGAAGCTACACAAGAAGAGTTAGATTCGTATTGCAGAGCCACTGACTGGCCAGAAGTAATAGATGTAATAGTTGTTGAATTTGCGTTTACCGCTCTTAGGACGGCAGTAGGAAGAGTTGCTACGCTTGTCTGTGAAGCGACAGTAACGTCCGCATATTTGTACGTGGTGCCGGAAACTACTCCTGCAGAGTTCCTGTTAACGCAGGCGATGCCGTAGGTAGTGTTGGCGTAGAGAGCCGGAGTAGTCCATGAACCGCTTAGATTAATAGCGCCTGACCCAGTAGTTCCGTTAACTCCTGTCCCAGCAGCAGAACATGATGTTCCGCTTGTTGGTGTCACGCCCCAGTTGAATGTGGTGGTTCCACCGAACGCTACGTTTATGCTCAATCTCGAACTGGAGCTGTTGCCGTTTAGAGTGATTGTAGGAGCGGTAGTGCCGATAACTGTCGTGTCCGTCTGCGCCGGAACGCTAATGTTCACATACTTATATGTAGTACCGAGCGAATTGGTACATTTTACTCCGTAGGTAGTGCTGGTGTAGAGAGCCGGCGTAGTCCACGAACCACTTAAGTTTATGGCATCAGCACCTCCGTCAATACCGATACCTGCGGCTGTGCATGTCGTGCCACTTGTCGGCGTAACACTCCAATTGAAGGCAAAAGTTCCTCCGAACGCTACTGTTGGATTTGGCGAGAAGCCACCACTGGCGCCGTTGATGGTGATGTCTGGTACAGTGACGACGAGCGGATCTACAATCGTGAAGTACGAATCACTTGCATCGAGGTAGCTCCCAACGAGTGTTTTAACCTCTAGCCTATAGGATCCTAACGGAATCGATGTTGGTACGACAAGACTTTCAGCCCCGTCATTAACTGTAGAGGTCAACAAATTGTACTCTTGGTTGGTGTCAACGCTACGAAGACGGATAAGCACTTGTTGGTCGTTACTCGGGATATTAATACTGCTCCACGTGACGGACTCAGTCCTTCCTCTATACCAATATCCTCCGCCGTTCGGCGAAGTGACGGTGATTAACGAGTTCTGAGCCGATGATCCGACGTAAAAAGGAAGGGTTCTTAATCTTGTCGCCCAACCCATTGATGGGTCTGATACCTCGACAACGTACGATCCCACTGAAGCAGTCGCGGGGACCGTTATGGCGGCGAAGTTTGGACCACCATAAGGAAGAGTGTAGTTCGCAACAGCGTTGCCCGTGTATGGACCCGAAACAGGAATGAGTGATGTACTAGTGACAGGAAGGGATTGAGCAGGGCCGGAGACACCGATTATGCGTATATTCCATCCTACGGGAATATTTGAGAACTGCACATTAACAAGCTGTCCTTGTGGAATTGCGACCACACTGGTGACGGTGATGGTGGGAATGGTGACAGTAGCACCCGAACCGACAGATAGGGCTGAACTGCAGGAAGTATATGTTGAGCAACCGGTAGATGTTTGGCCGTTGGGATTTTTAACAACTAGCATATACGAACTGCCTTGGGCTAGTCCTGTTCCGGTTACAGAAAGCTGACTTGAAGAGACGAAAGAGGCGGAAAAGATTGCGTTATAGTTGCCGGCAGAATTACCTGAATAGGAGACGGTCGCTCCGGATTGGAAACCGGAACCGTTGATGGCGAATGTCGTTTGTCCGGCGGGGAGAGTTGATGGAGAAACCGAGGTGATAACCGGCGAAGTGGCTGAGGGGGTTGTAGGTACTATAACCCTCACCACATAAACATTACTGTTTTGTCCGGAAAGCATATTGGCAACAGAAACGTTATAAGTTCCTGCTGATAATGACGAGGGGACCATGAAGTCTAAGCTGGTTCCACCATAGGCTACAGTACCAATTGATCGTCCTCCTATATTAACAAGAACGTTATTGAGATTAGTGCCATAAATGAAAGCCTTTTCACCGGCGTAGATTGCCCCTGATTCTCCTGCCGGCGCGATAATATTACTGATAGTTGGTGTCGTTTGTGATGTTGTTTGATTTGAGCACCCATACAGCGCGTTTAGTCTCGCGCGAGTTACCGGTCCGACATAGCCCGTCTGGCGGATGCCGTATTTTGCTTGGAACTGGACGACTGCGGCGGCAGTGTTTTCGGTAAAAACATTATTTCTACCTAATTCTCCTTGAGAATCCAAAGATAGAGCTTGATTAAGTGACGATATGTCGGGCCCCGTGCTTCCAAAAGTTAAATCAGTGTTGAAGTTGTAACAGAATGCCGTTGAAGACGAAGAAGATGTACTGCCGGTGAGCGATGCCTGAACGTTATTGATAACGCTTTGTTCGGCTCCGAATGAAGAAAGAAGCGAAAGAATCGCCTGAACCTGCGAATTCGTAAGACCCGCCGCATGCGTGAGCGCAGGAGAGATGATAATGCCGAGCGAGAGAACGGCGCCGAAGATGTATTTTTTCATGAAATGTGTAAGGTTTTGATAATAGAGATATCATACCACCCCCCCCTCGCGCGCAATCGCCCATGGTGGACAGCGAGCGCATAAGTTCAGATACATTTGGCACATTTATTTTTCACCCATCCACTCTGTACGGGTAATACCAGCTTGTCGGAGGAGACGCACTAGGAGGTCCTGACTGATTTCTTTTTCATGCGGATTCGGTATGGTGAGCGTCATTGAGCCTTTTATCATGTAGGGATGCTTGCCTTCCTGATACGGGCCGGCAAAACCGAACTTTCTCATGCGGACAATAAACGCCCGTAGAGAAAGCGGCCCAAGTTTAGGCATAAGCCCTTTGCAATTTTATCTTAGTAGGCACTTTAAAGTGCGGAATGTGTAGACGATTGCGAAGGCGAAAAATAAGCCACCCCTCCAATGAAGAAAGCAAGTTAGTCCGGCACTCCTCAAGTGTATGACCAGTGGCCCACACGCCACGCAGTGGCTTAATCTCGGCGTAAAAACGTTTCCCGCCGTCTATCATTTCATATGACGCTTGTGAAAGAAATGTATCTATAAAATTCTGAATCATGTTCGTATTGTAGCATAAACGCGAATAAAAAAGTGTCACAGTAGATTAGTAGTTGCATAAAAACCGGAGTTTCTTTATACTCACGGCACTTGTGCGATAGGGAACAAAAAGATAAGAGAGCGATTATTCATTTATATAAACAGAAAATATGGCTAAGAAGCTTTCACTCGTGCCCTTGGGCGACAGAATAGTGGTTTTACCTTCTGAAAAAGAAGGCGAGAAGAAACTCGCTTCAGGTATTATCATCCCCGAGACTGTAGATAAGGAGAAGCCGGCTAAGGGTGAGGTTATTGCTGTTGGAGTCGGTAAATATGAAGACGGCAAGCGTATCCCGATGCAAGTTAAAGTCGGTGATACCGTTTTATTTAGTAAGTACGGCTACGACGAAGTGAAGATAGAGGGGGTTGAATACTACATTCTCTCTGAATCAAACATCCTAGGAGTTATAAGCGGTAAGGGGTAAGGTGCAAGTGAATTCCTTTCCTTCTTACATCTTAAACCTTATACCTTAAACCTAACTAACATGGCAAAACAAATTCTATTTTCTGAAGACGCGCGTAAAGCAATAGCGAAGGGTATCGCTCAGGCCGCTCGCGCGGTGAAGGGAACTCTAGGACCAAAAGGTCGCAATGTAATTATTGAGAAGAGCTACGGAGGCCCGCGCATCACTAACGACGGCGTCTCTATCGCCAAAGAAATTTCGCTCAAAGACCGATTTGAAAATATGGGCGCGGAGATAGTTAAAGAAGTCGCAAACAAGACCAACGATACCGCCGGCGACGGCACCACGACATCAGTTGTGCTGTTTGAGGCGCTCGTTGACGAAGGCCTTTCGCACGTAATGAAAGGCGCGAACGCTATGGCGATACGAAGCGGAATGGAGAAGGCAAAAGCCTCGGCGCTTGCGGAATTGAAAAAAATGGGTAAGCCGGTGAGCGGCAAAGCAGAAATCAAACAAGTGGCGTCAATTTCTTCGGAATCAGAGGCGCTCGGAAATATTATCGCCGAAGCGGTGGAAAAAGTCGGCTCTTCCGGCGTCGTTACGGTTGAAGAATCGCAGGGAATGGAGCTTTCCTACGACATCGTTGAAGGGCTTCAGATAGATAAGGGTTACGTCTCGGCATATATGGTTACGAATCCGGAGCGGATGGAGGCCGAGATGAAGGACGCACTCGTACTTCTCACTGATAAAAAAATCGGCAATGTGCAAGAAATTTTGCCTCTCTTGGAAAAAGTAGTGCAGTCCGGGAAGAAAGAGCTCGTCATTATTGCGGAGGACGTTGAGGGCGATGCGCTCGCGACATTCGTGGTCAATAAACTTCGCGGAGCATTCTCCGTGCTTGCCGTGAAGGCGCCCGGCTACGGCGACAGGAAGAAAGAAATGCTCGCGGATATCGCGACGGTCGTCGGCGGACAGGTGATAACCGAAGAAGTCGGCGTGAAATTTGAAAACGCGACCATCTCCATGCTCGGCAAGGCGTCTCGCGTCGTCGCGACCAAGGACGCGACGACCATCGTCGGAGGGAAGGGAAAGAAAGCGGACATTTCCGCTCGTATCGCCCAGCTTAAGGCGCAGATTGAAAACACCGATTCCAAGTTTGACAAGGAAAAACTGGAAGAGCGAATCGCAAAACTGTCGGGAGGCGTCGCAGTCATTTCCGTCGGCGCGGCAACCGAGACGGAAATGAAATATTTGAAGGACAAAATAGACGATGCGGTGAAGGCGACCAAGGCGTCCATTGAAGAGGGAATAGTCGCCGGAGGCGGGACAGCGTTGGCAAAAGTCGCGAAAAAACTCGCGAACCATGATGGAAAAATGTCGGTAGACGAGAAAGCCGGATTTGATATCGTTGTCCGCGCCCTAGAGACACCGCTCGCGCAGATAGCGCTCAACGCCGGTAAGGATGATGCGTCTCTAATTGTTTCAAAAGTGCAGTCGGGTAAGGCGAACGCCGGATACAATGCCTTAACCGACGAGGTCGTGGAGGACATGCTCGCCGCCGGCATTGTTGACCCTGTAAAGATGCAGCGAATGGCTCTTGAGAACGCCGTTTCCGCCGCCGCCATGCTTCTCACCACCGAAGCCGCCATCGCCGACATCCCCGAACCGAAAGCTCCCGCATCTCCATCCGGCGGCATGGGAATGGACTACTGATTGAAGTAAAGAGGTTTAACCTCTTTACTTTACCAACTTTGTTCAACACCTGGTGTTGCACAGACAGAAATAAAAAAGCCGGGCGGCTTGCCCGGCTTTTTGCATTACACGCGTAGAGTTTAACGGACGAGCTTTGCAATTTTGGGGTAGTCATTCTCGAATTTCATGCGTGCCTGCAAATTGTTTTTGCTCGTCCACCATGACCCGCCGAGTAACGCGACAACCGTCATAGTCAATCCGAAAATCGGATATATAGTTACCGCGATGACGAAAAATACAATCGTAACGACCACGGTTCCGAACCGAATCCCACCGACACGGTATTTGGACTGATACTCGCGCCATTTTTTGGCTGCGTACCGCTGCGCGATGTCCCTTGTTTCTGGTTGTTCATAACCGTAGATTGAATATCTAGTCATGACGTACTCCTCGAAATCGATTGAACGACAAAGCGCTCAAATCAAGCGCGCTCACATCCTCCACCATACTCCTCTTTTTCTGCAAGAAGTCAATCTTTTCGGATATCAAAAGTCCACCACGGTCGTGGGTTACTTTTGATATGCCGGTTACCATTGATGCCCCGTTATGTATGTAACTAACGGAATTAGTCGGGTTGTTCGTTGTAGGAGATGACGCGCCAGCCCTTGGTCGGAGAGAGGAAGTGG
>ERZ1292632.2243-Hain-H43-01um-R2-2243-length-16584-cov-6_pt1 | contig 16584 bp, 20 predicted proteins | sample MGYA00564407_ERZ1292632 | MGnify/ENA primary metagenome ERZ1292632 (study PRJEB36523, sample SAMEA6512637) | groundwater metagenome | collected 2019-01-08 | study: AquaDiva: Metagenomics assemblies of 32 groundwater samples | reverse complement strand
ATCGGGTCGGACGCCATCAGAGCCTCGTGATCAGCTTATAGACCCCCGTGGTCGGGCTATACAGGTCCCCCTCCTGGTGCCACTTCCGGATCCACGCCTCCGCGCGATCGCGCGGGATCCCGCGCTGCTCCGCGAGGGAGAGGATGTCCTGGTGGTTGGCGCCCGGGCCCGTCTCGGAGCCGCCCACGCTCTGGATCACGTCGCGGAGCGTGATCATCTGCTCCCGCTGGGACGCGGGCACGCCCGTCATCAGGCGGTCGATGTCGAGCGGGCCGCCGTCCTCGCCCGTCGACGCGACGCGGCGGAGCCAGTACTCCGTCAGGCTGACCGCACGCTCCGCGTCCGCGACCTCGACGAGCGGGCTGAGCCGGGCCCGGGCGGAGGCCTCCGACAGGCGCACGACCGCCTCGAGCTGGCGGGGCGTGATCGGCACCATCCCCGGCTCCGCCTCCTTGCGGATGTCGAGGTAGAAGTCCCGGACGCGGTCCATCGCGTCCGGCGTCATGACCGGGTACGTGCGCTTCGCGAACGCGACGTACTTCCGGAGGAACTCGGGCGCGAAGTACGGCTCGAACGCCTCGCCGGGCTCCTGGACGCCCGGCGGCACCTCGGCGAGCTCCCGCCGCGCCGCGTCGACCTCGCCGAGGCGGTGCCCGTGGAGGATGTGCTCCGCCATCTGGCGGTCGCGCTCGGGGTTCGGGACGTCGAAGACGGCGAACAGGACGTCGAACCGGCTCAGCAGCGCGGACTCCAGCGCGATCTGCTCGGAGACCATCTTCGCGGGGACGAACCGGCCGAACTTCGGATTCGCGGCCGCGAGGACCGCGCACCGGCTGGGGAGCGTCACGCTGATGCCGGCCTTGTTGATCACGACGACCTGCTGCTCCATCGCCTGGTGCATGGCGCCGCGGTCGACGGGATTCATCTTCTCGAACTCGTCCACGATCGCCGTGCCCTTGTCCGCGAGGACCAGGGCGCCGGCCTCGATCGTCCACCGCCCCTCGCCGAAGTCGTCCTTGACGGCGGCCCCGGTCAGCCCCGCGGCGCTCGCGCCCTTCCCGGAGACGGAGATGCTCCGGGGCGCGAGGAGGGACATATACGCGAGGAGCTGGCTCTTGGCGGTGCCGGGGTCCCCGCAAAGCAGGATGTGGCAGTCGCCGCGGATCCGCGTGCCGTCGGGCATGCGCTTCGGGACGCCGCCGAACAATTGGAGCGCGAGCGCCTCCTTCTCCCGCTCCATGCCGAAGATCGTCGGCGCGATCGACTGCACGATCCGCTCGACGACGTTCGGCCGCGCCGCCTCCTCGCGGATCTGCCGGGCGTCCTCGGCCGTGATCTCGATCTCCCCGAACTCGACCCGCTCCTTCTCGACGGACACGACGAGGAGGAACATCTGGAAGTACACGGACTTCTGATTCCCGGAGCCGCGCTGCACGCTCATCAGGATCCCGTTCAAGACCACGCGCTCGCCGGGAAGCAGGTCGCCGGTGATGTCGTCCTCGACGCGCCCCTCGAGGCGCTGCGGCTGCTCCCCGCCGCGGAGCATGTCGGGTGGCTCCTGGATCTCGATCTTCTGCATGTCGAGGTACGTGGACGCCTCGCCGAGCAGCTTGAACTTCGTGCTCGCCGCGGACCGGCCGCACCCGCCCTGGTCCTCGTAGCACTCGAGCGGGTCGTGGTACGCCGGCGGCTCCTGGGGCTCCTTGATCGCGGCGCCGCACCGGAGGCACTGAAGGGTCGCGTCCACGATCATCGGGCGGACCTCCGTGACCTTCCGCACGAGCCCGTCGACCGCGAGGAACCGCCCGAGGTGCTCCGCGCGCAGGTCCCGGACCATGATGCGCGTGTCGCGCGGGAGCTTCGCGGGGCGCACGTGGATCTTCATGGGCGCGTCGCCGGGCGGCGCGATCCGCGTGACCGCCTCGTCGGCGGCGGCGAGCGATTGCTGCGGGTGGCGGAGAAGGTAGATCGCGAAGTCCGTGTCGAAGCGGTTCAAGGCGTCGAACGGGACCTCGAGCGTGCGCGTCTCCGGGTACGTGTCGGCGAGCGAGACGATGCGCCCCTGGTAGTCGTAGGTCTCGAAGAACTCCTCCCACTTCTCCACGAGCTCCGCGGGCGAGTACTCGATCATCGTGACTACGTCTCCTCCATGAACGTGAGGAGCTCCTCGGGTTTCGTGAACCGCGTCTTCAGGACGTTCGACTGCTTCAGCTCCCGCTCGGCCCACGCGAGCGAGGGCTTCCGGTCCCCGCGCTTCTTCACGGTGTCCGCGGTGTGGGTCGCGGCCTGCTGCTTCCTCCAGAGACCGAACCGCTCGCGGATCCCGGCGAGCATTTCGTCAATGAGGGCCTCGGCCCGCGCGGCGTCGAGCAGCTTCGTCTGCTGCTCGTGCTCCTTCGCGACGAACGCGAAGAACTGGTCCTTCGCGATCTCGAACTGCGCGTCGCTCTCCGCCTTCCGCTGCTGCGCCTCGAGGAAGATCTGGCGCACGTGGTCGAACCCGTACCCGTTGTTCTGGAAGCGCACGGAGAGGGCGGCCCGGACGTCGTGGCTCATCTTGCCGCGGAGCTCCTCCGTCTCGTAGAGGCGCTTGACCTTCGAGGGGACGTACACGCGGACGGCGACGGGCTCCTCGGGGTCCTTCGGCCACGGGTCGCGGCCCTTCTTGGCTCCCGCCGCCTCCCGCGTGTACACCATCAGGAGACCCCCGCGGACTCGGCGGCCTCCTTCGTTCTGGTCTTCCCGGGCGGTCTCTCGCTCGCTGCCGCCTCCTCACGGGTCGCCTCTTCGCCGCGAATGTACTCGTGCAGCATCGAGTCGATTTCGCCTTCGTGCCCGGGCGCGACGATTCGCAGGTCGCGGTTCGAGACCATCATGAGGGACTGCTTCGGCTTGACGCCGTGTTGCTCGACCCAGTCCCGCGGAATCGTGATCGTGTACGACGGGTTGTCCTTGTCTCCCACCTGCTGAACTTTCCGATGCACAACCGCGGGCTTGGGTGTTTCCGTCACGCGAACCACCAAGGGGCGGCGGCATGGAAATCCTACTTATATAATGATACCCTAAGTGGCGTTAGCCGAACGTGAAGGCCTCTTCCGGCGCGAAGGCCTAGAGATCATGGCCTAATGCTGCACGAAGCGGCCTTGGTCAAGGCCTCTTCCGGCGCGAAGGCCTAGAGATCATGGCCTAATCCCGAGCGATTAGGCTATGCCTTGCACCGGGAGAGTGGGGTCGGGAGGGGGGTCGGGGGAACCGGAGGGCCACGCTCTCCTATCCTTACGAGCCGCATGATCGACGCGTTGCGAGAAGGGTAGCGAAGACGGAGAAGAACGCGAATGCGAAGGCCTAGACCCGGATTAGGCCTTCGCGATCTCGAACGCCGTACGCTCAGTAAGCTCCGCAGCCTGCCGAGGAACTCTTAAGGCGGTGGAGCGTGATGGACTCACGAGATGAGGAAGGGCGCCTCCAAGAAGGGGGGAGGAGGTCGGGCCGCGCCGCGCGACCCCATCCCCGCCGGCCCGAAGCCATTCCGTCCGCGGCCGATCAGCGTCTACTTCACGGAGCAGCGCGCGCTCGACCTCCTAGACCTGCTCCGGCAGAAGTGGTACAACGAGGGGAAGATCCCGGAGCCGAAGATGAACCTCGCGATCATGCACATGATCCGCAACTTCGGAGAGGCCGCGCAACGCCCGCACGCGGACAACGGTTCCCTGCCGCTCGACCCGATTCGCCGGCAGAAGTTCGCGGTCCTCAAGCAGGCGTTCCAGGTCGCGGGCGCGACGCCTGGCGGCTCGGACCACGAAGCCGTCGCGTACGCGATCGACTACCTGTACGAGGCGTTCAAGGACGAGAGGCTCCTGCAGCGGTTCATCGAGGCACGCGGGAGGTTGCAACATGGCTGACGACGACGAGGACGCGGGTGAGTCGGAAGAGGACGGAGCCGGGGCGTCCCAGACCCCGGAGGCGGTCGCGCCGGAAAAAACGCCGCCCGCGCGCGGTCCGCGCGCCCCTACACGCACGCGCGCGCGCGAGCCGGCGGTGCTCGCGCTGCCGGAGCCGCGCGCGCCACCGCCGCGGCCCGCGGAGGACCGGGAGTCCGCGCGCCCGCGCCTCGACGTCTCGGCGCTGCGCGGGAACTCGCCGACGGAGCGTCTCGAGGAGATTCTCGACATGCTCCAGGTCGGCGGCGACAAGAACAAGGGCGTCCGCGAGTTCGCGCTGAAGTACTGGCGGGCCACGCCCGCGATCCAGAACCCGTACGCGCTGTTCGAGTTCCTCTCGCGGCTCCCCGGCCTCGGCGGCGCGAGCGTCGCGAACATGGTCGTGGGCTACGTGTACGGCGGCCCGACGTGGCAGGCGAACCCGTACGCGTCGCAGGCCCCGCAGGGATACGGCGCCCCGCCGTACGGCGGGAACCCGTACGCGCCCGCCCCCGCGGCGCCGCCGGAGCCCTCGCGCGAGCGGTCGATCGAGGAGGAGACGCAGGACCTCGTGCGCGGGATGATCGCCTCCGCGAACGCCGCGATGCGCGTCCGGATGATGATGCAGGCGATCGGGCCCGTGTTCGGCGGGTCCGGGTCGCAGCCCGCGGTCGAGATGGTCCCCCGGCCGCGCGTCGACGAGCACGGGCAGCCGATCCTGGACACGCGGGGCGCGCCCGTCGTCGACTGGGTGCCCACGTCCCCGAGGGCCGCGGAGATGAACGACATGATGCGCCGCTTCGACCGCGGCGAGACGATCGACCCGACGAAGTTCGCGTCGCTCATGGTGGACATGTTCAAGACGGGCGTGCAGTCCGCGGCGCCCGCGGGCCCGGCGTCCGGGTCGCCGGAGGCGCTCATGCAGATGCAGCAGCAGATCCACGCCGCGAACATCGAGACGCTGAAGGCGCAGTTCGCGTCGACGGAGCGGCTGTTCGACGTGGAGCGCCAGAACTTCCTCCGGCAGGTCGAGCAGATGTCGCCGGAGAAGCAGGCGGAGCAGCTGAAGAAGCTGAAGGAGTTAGGCCTGTCAGGGACGGACAACCTGCCGGCGCTGCAGATGCAGCTCAAGGTCCACATGTGGGAGGTCGAGCGCGCGGAGGCGAAGGAGCAGGCGCAGGCCTCCGCCCAGGCCCGCGCCCTCGAGGCGCAGCGCGGCCGCGACGAGTTCCGCGAGCTCGTCAGCCTCGGTCGCGACTCGCTCGAGAAGGTCCTCGCGCCGGTGACGACCGCCGTCGGCGACGGCCTCCGCCAGCGGATCGCCACCGGCGGCGGGGCGCCCGGGGCGCCCCCCGAGGCGCCGCCCCCGGCCGCCGCGCCCGCTTCCGCGCCGCTGAACTACGCGACGATGACGCCGGAGCAGCGGGCCCGGGCGCGGGCAAAGCTCGCCCAGATCCGCGTGGACGTCGAGCAGACCGAGGCGGCCCTCAACGCGGCGGAGTCGGGGCAGCCCGCGTCGACGTCGCCGCCCGCGGAGCCCCCGTACGGGGCGTAATATTAATACCGTCCCTTCCGTTGTCGTCGGCATGAGATGCCCGTACTGTGGCTACGAGTGGACGCCGCGCACGAAGAAACCGAAGGAGTGCCCGTTGTGCAAGCGGTACCTTCACACGGGGATGAGGGCGTGACGTCGATCTCGCGCCCCGGCCCGTTCTACCACATCGAGGGGAGGAAGCTGCCGTCCGTTGGGATGGTGATGAGCGTGCTGTCGAAGCCCGCGCTCGTCGACTGGAAGGTGAAGCGCGCGGTGCAGATGGTCCTCGACGAGCCGGAGCGGTTCACCTCGCCCGAGGCCGGCCTCGAGGGGCTGAAGGAGGACACCGGGGCGCTGGAGCGGGGAGAGGCGGTCCACGAGCTCGCGGAGGACTATGCGAACAACGTGTACGGCCGGGAGGACGGGGGGCAGCGCTCCCGGTACGCGGAGAACCCCTACCTCCCCCTCGTCGAGGGGTTCTTCGAGTTCTACCGGCCGAAGATCGTCCTCACGGAGGCCGTGCTGTACAACGCGACGCTCGGGTACGCGGGCACGTGCGACCTCGTCGCGCAGATCGGCCCGGAGGCGAGGACGTACCTCGTCGACTACAAGACCTCGCGGGGCGTGTACGACGAGCACCGGCTCCAGCTCGCGGCGTACGCGGGGGCGGAGCACGTGTACAACGCGGACGGGACGCCCGCGCCGATGCCGGAGATCCAGCGCACGGCCATCATGCTCCTGAACCCGGGCGGCACGACGGGCCTCGTCGAGATCCACCGGAGCATGCTCGAGTACGCGAGGGACTTCGCCGCGTTCAAGGGCCTCCTCGACGTGTGGAAGTGGCGCGAGGACCGGCGGAACTCGGTCGCGTGAAGCATGGGCCGAGAGACCTGGGACGACTGGTACGCGAGGGCGAAGGAACGCGAGGAGCAATTCTGGGCCGACGAGAGGGCCATGGGACGAGTTACCGTCGCTCTGGGCGTTGAACGGTCGAAGGTACAGCGAGTCGCCGCGCGCGGCTATGACCTTCTGGTGAAGGGGCGCATCACGATCGAAGCGAAGCTTCGGTTCCCTCCGCACATTCAGGACGTCCTGCTCGAAATACGACAAACGGACAGGGAGCCGGGCTGGTTCCTGTACTCGCCCGCCGACCTCCTGTTCTATGCGTGGGTCACCGACGAGCACGACCTCGTTGGGCACTTGCTCTACGACCTCCCCCGAATGAAGGCCGACCGCGACTCCATCCTACCGCAGGCTCACGACTTCAAGGAGTCGCGGAAGAACAAGGATCGGCGGACGCAGAACCTCGCCCTCTCAATCGAGGTCCTCGCTGATTACGAGCTAAGGGACATACCCGAATATGAGGACCGCAAGGGGGCGTGGCATTGAACGTGCAACTCAAGGGTGTAAAGGTGAGTGCCGAGTACCGCGCCCTCGTCCCGAGGCCGCGCCCCGAGGAGTACGCCGCACTCCGGGACGACATCGCACGGAATGGCATCGTGTACCCGCTAGTCCTGAATCCCGAGCGGGTCCTCCTCGACGGCCACACGCGGTACGACGCCGCGAAGGAACTTGGGATCCGTGAGGTCCCCGTCGCAACCCGGGACTTCCCATCCCAGCTCGAGGAGCGACGCTTCGTGATCACCGCGAACGTGTCCCACCGCCAGCTCACGTCCTGGCAGGTCGCCCGCCTCGGGCTCCGGCTCGCGGAGATCGAGGCCGAGCTCGCCGCGCGGCGCATGAAGGCGACCCAGATCAAGGACGGGAAGCCGCCCACGGGTAGGCAAGAACTTGGCTACCCGGAAGGCAAGGCCCTCGACCTCGCCGGCGCCGCGGTCGGGCTATCGGGCGAGACCCTGCGGCAGGCGCGGCAGGTCCTCGAGGCGGCCGTCGACGATCGCGAGGTCGCCCGCCTCGTCGAGCGCGCCGACGCCGGCGACCCAGGTCTCACGGTGAACGCGCTGTACGAGCAGATGCGACTCAGCGCGCGGTTGCACGAAGCGAATCTCCGGATTCCCGACCCGCCCGGAGAGGAACACGATGTATTGATCGCCGACCCGCCGTGGGAGTACGACTTCTCGCGGTCCGACTCCCGTGCGATCGGGAGCCACTACCCGACCATGGCGCTTGACGAGATCATGGCGTACCCGATTCATGCCGCACGGGACGCCGTGCTGTTCCTGTGGGTGCCAATGCCGAAGCTTCGTGAGGGACTTGCAGTCATGGAAGCCTGGGGCTTCGAGTACAAGACGGGCATGGTCTGGGTGAAGGACAAGATCGGCATGGGGTACTACGTTCGGTCGAAACACGAACTCGTCCTCATCGGTGTTCGCGGGGACATGCCGATTCCTCGCCCGAAGGACCGGCCCGCCTCCGTGTTTGCTGGCCGCCGGAAACGGCATAGCGAAAAACCGGAGACATTGTTTCGTCTGGTCCGGCGAATGTATCCAGGACGTGAACCATTCGAGCTGTTCCCGCGTACTCACGGCGGACTGAAGAAGTAGTCGATCGCGCCCCTCAGGTTCTTCGACAACCACGCCCTCCCCTGCGGCGTGTTCAGGATCCGGTAATACGCCGCGTACTTCGCCTGCCTCCAGATCCACCGCGACGGGGACATGAACCACTCGGGCGTCACCGTCGCCTCGATCCGCCCGCGCAGCCTCCGGTACTTCGCGGCCATGCGGCGCAGGTGGTCCATCGTCGCGCGGTCCCGCGCGTCGGGCGACCGCAGCCCCTCCGTCACGAGGTCCGTGTTCCGCGCGACGTGGTTCGCGAGGATCTCGGGCGGGTACCGGTCCATGAGCCCCTCGATCACGCCGCGCGCGACCTGGCGTGCGAGCTCGACGAGGACGCCGTCGAACATCGCTACGCCTTCGCCTCCATGGGGATGATGACGACGCGCACCCGCCGCCCCTCGAGCTCCCGGAGCACGCCGTGCAGGTCGATCTCCTCCGGGGCGACGACGAGGATGCAGTGGCCGCACTGCGGCGCGCGGGGATCCTCGACGCGGCCCTCGAGGATGTACCGCCCGTGCTCGCCGACCGTGCCCGCACCCCCTTCAGCGCGGCGCCGCCGGCTTCCCGTCGACGTGTTGCCAGAGCACGTCCGTGATAAGCTTCTTCTTCGTGATCTCGAGTGAGATTGCCTCCGACAGAAGCTTCTTGTTCAACGTCCTGGGGATCTCCATGTTTAGCGTGATCGTGTCTCGCGCCGTGGCCGCCGCATGGGTCCCCGGCCATAAAAGTTTGTCGGCTACGCTCCCAAAGCCCGCTACGCATTTGTTTAAATCGCGCCCGGAGGATGCGGGCGGCAGAAGTGTTCCCATGGCGGTTGAAGCGTTCGATGGCGCGTCGGGGGTGATCGCCGGTCCGCTGAAGCTGAGCGCGCAGGACTGGACGGACGCGTGGGTCCCCGAGCTCGCCGCGTGGGTCCCGGAGGCGATCGGGGGCCTGTTCCTGAAGGGCATCGGCCGCGCGATCCTCGGGGTCGGCGTCGGCCTCGGGTCCCTCGTGTACGCGGCGACGGTCGGCCAGGGCCGCGACAAGAAGGCCGCGCTCGAGCTCGCGGCGCACCTGCTCACGCACCCGAACGCGCCCGCGATCTTCGGCATCGTCAGCACGCGCGGGGTCACGCTCGAGTCCATGACGGCGGAGCTGCAGACGCTCCGCGCCGCGGCGGCGACCGGGAACTGGGGGCTCGCGGCGAACGCGTTCGCCCTGCAGGCCTCGGACGTCGACGCGTACTTCCGCTCCGTCGGCGCCCAGATCCAGTCGCTCGCGGCCGCGCCCGGGCCGGCCGCCGTGGGGGCGCCGCCCGCGATCGCGCCGTCGGGCATGGCGGAGGGCGTGATGGCGCAGGTGGCGTCGGCCGTGGGATACGGCGACGTCTTCTGAGGAGGTGACGACGTGCCGCAAACCGTGCAGGGCCTGAGTGAGGCGGAACAGAGGATCTGGGACTCGGAGTACGACGAGCTCGTCTCCACGTTCAACGGGACGCAGCCCGGCGTGCGGATCAAGGCGATCTTCGACCGGAACCGCCAGTTCCTCCATTACGCGGCGACCGTCGCGAAGGCGCAGTTCAAGGGCGAGGCGTTCGGCGGCGTCGACGCCACGGGCGGCTTCGGATGGCAGCTGCTCCGGCCCGAGCACGTGCTCCACCTCACGACGGACAGCGACGCGGTCGACATCGACTGGACGCGCACGGTGACGGCGGTCGGGTGGAACTACTTCATCGGCACCGCGACCGCGTTCAACCAGATCAACCGGCGCGCGCTCGTCGTGCTCCTCGGGATCTGGAACCACAACCCGTCCCCGAAGTCCATCGGCGCGCTCCTCCAGGTCGAGAACGTCACGTACCCGCCGTACGACTTCTACAGCGCGATGAAGGCGAACGGCGGCTTGCGGGTGTGGAGCTTCCCGAAGCCGAAGATCGTCACCGCCCTCGCGCAGATCACGCTCCGCATGCGCGACATCGCGACGGGCGCGGACGAGCCGCAGCTCGTCGGGCTCACGTACGCGGAATCCGGGTACCTGCAGACGCAGGTGCCGGACCTCGAGGCCCCGTAAGGAGGTACACGTGGCGCAGGTGATCGGGAGAGCGGGACCCTACACGGTGGTCATCATCGAGGGGGTCCGTCTCCCGGGCTACACCGCCGGCGGCGTGAACGTCTCCGTCGGGGAACTCACCGCCATCGACCACGCGACCGTGTACCCGAACAAGGGGTCGGGCGCGTGGGGCACGTCCGGGCCGGGCTTCAACTTCTTCGTGACGAGCGGCAGCGGCAACATCGTGACGATCAAGATCTACGGCACGGGGTCGCTCGAGGCGCCCGCGGGCATGCAGACGTCGAGCATCCCGCTGGCCCTCGCCGCGTGGGGCCACTGAGCCCGACAGGCTTAAGGCCCCGCAGCTCCGTTCGGGTCGCATGGCGGAGAAGCCCGAGAAGCCACGGATCCCGAAGACGACGGACCTCGAGCCGCGCATCGCGGCCCTGGAGGCCCGCCTGCAGGGCCAGGACGCGCCTGGCGGCGCGCCGGGGTTGCTGAGCGACGAGGACATCGTGCGGCTCGCGCGCGCGCTGTGGGAGGACCCGCGCGTGCAGGACGCGATTGCGAAGGTCGACGAGCGCCTGCTCGCGACGGAGACCCGCGTGGAGCGCACGGAGGGGCGCGTGACGGGCCACCTGCGCGACCACCACAAGTTCGTCGAGTCCGTGTGGAAGCAGTAGGCCAAAGGGTTTAAGGGGCAAAGCCCCCATGCGGGCGCCGTGCCCATCCTCGCGAAACTCCAGCGGCAACGGCGGCTCGCGTTGCCCAAGGAGGTCGCGGACCACCTCGGCGTCGGGGAGGGCGACGTGCTCCTGTTCGAGCTCGCGCCCGCGCGCCGGGTCGTCGTGATCGCCGCGGACGTCGTGCCGAGGACGGGCGGGGAGGGGTCCGGATCGTAGCCCCCGCGTGGGCCCGCCGGGGCGGGCCGAAGCTCATGATCGGGATCCTGCACCACGGCATCGTTCCGCTCGATTGGGCGCGGAAGTTCTACAGCCTCCAGCGGCCGGGGCAGACGTTGTACGTGTACTCGAGCACGCTCCCGTACGACGCGTCCCGGAACGCGGCGTGCGAGGCGGCGATCCAGCACAATGTGGAGTGGCTCCTGTTCCTCGACAGTGACCTGGTCCCTGATCGCGACGACGCGATCGCCGCGCTCATGCGGCACAACCTCCCGGTCGTGAGCGGCGTGTACCACTCGAAGGCGCCGCCCCACCTCCCGCTCGTCCTGCGGAGGATGCCGCAGGCGCAGCCGGACGGGACCGTGAAGTCCGTGCTCGCGGCGATCTCGGACTGGACGCCGGGCGAGGTCCTCCAGGTCGACGCCGTGCCGACGGGCCTGCTGCTGATCCACCGCCGCGTCCTCCAGAAGTTCAAGGACGAGGGCGAGCCCGTCTTCCGGTGGACGATGGGGCGCGCGGTGCGGATGCGGGACCAGTTCAAGCTCTCGGACGCGGACCTCGCGGCGCTCGCGGCGCACCTGGACCGGGTCCCGTCCGCCGACCCCGCGGCCGCGCCGTACCGCCGCGTCCTCGACCGGATCCGGAACGAGCCGGAGGTCGAGGGTTTGTCAGAGGACTTCGACGCCTCCGTGCGGATGAAGGAGTTCGGCTTCCCGCTGCACGTCGACACGTCCGTGATGGCCGCGCACGTCACGTCGATGCGGATCATCGCCTCGCCGACGGGAGGGCCGGGGCGCTACGCGTGGATGGAGACGCCGTAAATGACCGGGGACAGCGCGTTGCCGGAGGGGGGCGAGGCGAGGACCGGGCGCCGCCGCCTGCGGGCCGAGTGGAGGGCCGAGACGACGTGGCGGCGCCACGAGATCTCAGGACGGCTGAAGGACCTCGCGAACGAGATGAGCCCCGAGAGGGTGAAGGCCATGCTGGACAAGGTCGACAAGGTCCTCAACGAGGCTCGCCTCCCGGTCACGGTCACGAAGCAGCTCACGGCGTCGACGACGATCGAGCGGACCGGGTTGCCGACCAGGCACACGCTTTCGCATGGGGAAGGGGCGGGCACCTGCACATGCGGCAAGGGGCCCTGGTGCGCGTGCGGGTACTGCCAAGCGTGCGGGATGATCGACCGCGGGTTCCTCCCGATCCCTCCAAAGGAGGAAAGCGGATGAGGATCCTGCTCGTGTCGACCACGTTCTACGAGTCGCCGCCGAAGATGTACGCGGGGACGGAGTACCAGGTCTGGGTGCTCGCGGAGGAGCTGAACAAGCTCGGCCACAAGGTCAGCGTCGTCGCGCCCGTCGGCTCGCGCTTCTCGAAGGGCATCGAGCACATCCCGACGGTCGTCCCGCAGCTCGGCAACATGCAGGAGGACGCGGTCTGGCCCAACATCCTCCTCCCGCGCCTCGTCGACCTGAAGACGGGCGAGGCCAAAGGGGAGTTCGACGTCGTGCACGAGCGGTCCTTCACGATGTGGTCGTACATGGCGGCGAAGGACCACCCCGACGTCAAGGTCTGCGCGACGGTCGACTGGCAGATGCACTGGCACCTGCTGCCGCAGGTCCAGAGCGGCGAGGTGTCCGCCCTCCCGCCCGACCCGCACGCGAACCTCATCGGCATCTCGAACGCGCACTCGCTCGCCGTCTCCGCGGCCCTCGGCGTCCCCGTGGAGTACGTGTACAACGGGCTGCCCGTCGAGACGTTCCCGTTCCAGAAGGAGAAGGGCGACCGGTTCCTGTACCTCGGGCGCATCGCCCGGTTCAAGGGCCCGCACCTCGCGATCCACCTCGCGGACAAGCTCGGCGTCCCCCTCGACGTTTGCGGAGAGGACCGGTTCGTCGGCGACCCCTCGTACGTTCACCAGGTGATGAACGCGTGCCGGCGCATGGCCGTGTACCGCGGAGAGGTCCGCCTGGAGCGGAAGCTCGAGCTGCTGAAGAACGCGAAGGCCGTGCTGTTCCCCGCGATCTGGCCCGAGCCGTTCGGCCTGGTGCCGATCGAGGCGAACGCGTGCGGCACGCCCGTCGTGGCCCTGGACTATCCGGGCTCCGCGATCTCCGAGATCATCGAGGACGGCGTGAACGGCTTCCTGTGCAAGACCCTGGACGAGATGGCCGCGGCGATGAAGAACGTGGGGGACATCAAGCCGGAGGAGTGCCGCCGCGTCGTCGAGGAGAAGTTCACCGCCAGGCTCATGGCCGAACGCTACGTAAAACTCTACGGGCGCGTGGCCGCGGGGGACGGATGGTGACGGACGTCGACGACTTCCTGAAGCAGAACCTCGCGAAGCGGGTGATCGTGCAGACGGCGGTCCCGGGCGCCCGCGGGGTCGCCGACGCGCGGCGGTTCCATCTCGAGGAGTTCTTCGACGTGCCATTCATGATCTTACCGTGGGGCGCCTTTACGATCATCCACAGCGGTCTCGCCAAGACATTCCCCTTCAGCCGGCTCTACCTCGTGGAGTTCGACGAGAAGTCGGAGGCCGTGCGCAGGATCCTGGAGAACACCGTCATCGCCACGGAGGATCAGATGCGCACGATCCAGGCGATGAAGCGCGCGCACCAGGTGGAGAAGAGAGGGGTCGGCTGATGAAGCTCGGGTACGAGCTCAAGACCGGAGAGCCCGTGGACGTCCCGGTGACCCATACCGTCGTCAGCGCGCTCACGGGCGGGGGTAAGACGACCACCGTACGCCGCCTGATGGACGGGGCCGCGCGGGACGAGGGCTACACGATCCTCGCGATCGACGTGAAGAAGGAGCGAGACTTCGTGGGGGCCGGCCGCGAGATCCCGCCGTACATCTCGGAGAGTACGGAGCCCCTCCTCGTCATGCGGATGCTCGAGTCGATCCTCCGGCACGGGCTCGTGGGGAAGTTCGACGTCATCCTGGGGGCCGCCGCGGACACGGAGAACCTCGAGGCGTTCCGCGAGAACCTCCGGCGCGTCGAGGCGGACAAGAAGGCGTGGGCCCGCAACCGCGCGGACGCGCGGGTCCTCGGTCACCTGACGGACAAGCTCCTCGAGCAGGTCCGGAAGGCGGAGTACGCGCCCGGCGTCGACCTGAAGCCCGGGATCAACGTCATGAACATCTCGTACCTCTCCCGCGGCGTCCAGCAGCTCGTCGTCGACTCCGTGTTCCGGTGGCTCCTCGAGAGGGAGCACCGCGTCGTCCTCGTCCTGGAGGAGGCGATCAACTTCCTCCCGCAGTCGCAGAAGACGGAGTTCGAGTGGGACACGAGCCCGCACAAGTTCATCCGCGAGGGGCGGGCGAGCGAGCTGTGGCTGTGGGCGTCCGGCCAGGCCCTCACGGAGATGGCGGTCGGGGTGCGGAAGCAGATGCGGGTGTGGGTCCTCGGCCCGCAGATGGAGATCAACGAGGCGAAGAAGTTCATGGAGCAGATCCCGATGGAGGGCGTGAAGCCCGTCGAGATCCAGAAGCAGCGGACGGGGCACTTCATCGCCGCGATCCGGCGGAGCGACGAGGAGGGCGGGGAGGTCGTCGTCCGCCGCACGTATGTCCAGCCGGTCTGGATGCCGGACGGCATGGCGGTGCAGATGGCGCGTGGGGAGATCACGCTCAAGGACGCGATGAAGTTCAAGAATGGGATGGAGAAGGGGAAGGTGAGGGACGTGGACGACAAGGAGCGCAAGAGGTACGAGGAGGAGATCGCGACGCTCAAGAGGGACTACGAGACGGTCGAACACCGGCGGGCGGCGCTCGAGCGTGAGGTCCAGGACCTCCGCCGCGAAGTCGAGAAGTGGAAGGCGGAGATCCCGAAGCGGGTCGAGGCCGCGGGCGCGCTCGGCGAGCTCAAGCAGGTCGTCCGCACCGCTCCCTCCCTCCCTGTTCAGGAGGAGGCGCGCCCGAGGGACGTGCGCCACGGGGCGATTCGCACGGAACAGGGCTTCCAGCTGGACCCGGAGTATGTCACCGCCTTTCGTGATGCGCTCCTCGCCGACCCCCAGTTCCGCGCCGTGATGAAGGGTGGAGTCATCGAGGTCCCCGCCAAGCGCGTGATCCTGTCGGCGTTCCTCGAGGGGCACATCCAGCGGATCAAGGGGCCGCTCGTCAAGCTCCCGGTCCGGGCGAAGCAGTTCCTCGCGTTCGTGTCGACGAAGGAGGGCTGGGTGAGCGCGAAGCAGTCGGCGATCGCGCTGTTCGGGTACGCGAGCGACTATCTCACCGTCGTCAAGGCGGTCGCGGCGACCGGCGCCGTCGAGTACGACTCGCAGCACGGCAAGGCCCGGTACGTCCTCCCCGAGACCCTGAAGGCGTCCCTGCAGGGCACGTACGAGATCTCCGACGAGGAGCTCGCGAACATCCACGTCGCGCTGCAGCACGAGTTCCTGGACATGATCAAGAAGGGGGCGGGCGAATGATGCCCGGTGGCCCCGGTCCCGTGAACTGCCAGATCCGGCACAAGGACGACGGGACCGCGCGGTGCGAGACCCACAGCGTCGACTTCGGCACGGCCGGCGCGGACGTCGTCCGCGCGCACATCGAGGAGGCGAACCGCCAGTGGAAGGCGCAGCAGGACTTCCTCGAGCAGGCCGCGAAGGGCGGATGGGGAACGGCGTTCGGTCCCATCGGCGCGTTCATGGAGGTCCTCAAGAACGCGTGGGAGGGGTCGGAGAGGAAGGCGCAGGCCCGCGACGAGGTCCAGGAGCGCATGGCGAAGGCGCTCGAGCGGATCGCGGACGTGTGTGAGGCGCTTAACCAACGGGTAGACCGACTCGAGAAGGTCGCGAACGACCTCGGTCGCGAGGCCCTGGAGCGTCTGCGTCTGGAGCGTGAGGCCGGTGGACTCGACGAGAAGTAAGGTCGCGCTCGTCACAGGGGCAGGGTCGGGCCTCGGGCGCGCGACGGCACTCGCCCTGAGCGACGCGGGATACGACGTGGCCGCGCTCGGGCGGAATCACGACGCGCTGAGGGATCTGTTGCAGGAGCTCCGGACTCGGCGGGGGGCGAATTGGGGTGGGAAGGCCTGTTGGGTCGACACGAACGTCCGGGACCACCACTCGATTCAAATGGGTGTGGCGCAGGTCGAGGAGAAGGTCGGGCCGGTAGACGTCCTCGTGAACAACGCCGGCGTCGTCCACCCCCGGAGGCGGATCCAGGACTCCACGAACGGCGACCTCTATGACGACTTCGACGCTGCCTTGGAGACCCATTTCGTCGGCCCCTTGAACTTCATCCACCGCGTCCTGCCGGGGATGCTCGCGCGCAAGTCCGGCGTGATCGTGAACGTCGCGTCGAAGGCGGCGCGGTACGCCGTGCCCGGGTTCGCCGCGTACAACGCGAGCAAGGCCGCGCTCGTCAGCCTGACGCAGACCCTCGCGAAGGAGGTCGACGGGACGGGCGTTCGCGTGTATAGTGTGAGCCCCGGTGGGATGCGGACCGAGATGCGAGAGGCGGTGTACGGGAAGGAGGACGCCGCGAAGCAGCAGAGTCCGGAAGTGGTCGCGGGGGTCATCGCGCATCTCGTTTGTCTGGGGAAGACGGGTTGCATCTCTCCATGTCCGTGCTCATGGTGCTGGTGCGCGGAGAACGAACCGGAGAACCGACTCAGATGCGATTGTTCGCACTGCTGTCAGATTTCGAGCGGCGCGGACGTCCTCGTCTGGCGGGGC
>ERZ1292632.2242-Hain-H43-01um-R2-2242-length-16587-cov-4_pt1 | contig 16587 bp, 25 predicted proteins | sample MGYA00564407_ERZ1292632 | MGnify/ENA primary metagenome ERZ1292632 (study PRJEB36523, sample SAMEA6512637) | groundwater metagenome | collected 2019-01-08 | study: AquaDiva: Metagenomics assemblies of 32 groundwater samples | reverse complement strand
ATTTCTATAATACAGATCTCCTTGTGCATCAGATCCCACATTTATGACAGGAGATGTAAGAGTTTTGTTGGTTAATGTTTGGGTATCGCTTGATCCCACGATGGTTCCAGAGGGAAACGTCACATTTATTTTTGATGTCGCTATGGCCGCATCTGAGGCTATGTTTGCATTACTGATGCTGTTTATTCCACCATTAAGCATGGCGTTAAACTCACCATTTAAGGCTGCTGCGGTAAGCGTGTCTCCCGAACTCCATGTTGTTACCCGTGATGTTGATGCTCGAAACACCCTGTGAACAACATCTACTCCATAGGATTCCCTACGAGAGATTCTTTTTCCTTCAAGATTCAATATATCAGGATATCCATGAGAAACAAATTCTTCTATCATATAAATTTTCCCCATTTAATTCCTTGGGGCATCTCCCTTCCAAAAGTAACAAAATAGTGACAACTCATACATAAAGTCCTGCCATTTTTTAAATCATATCTCAAATTTGGATAATCACTCCAAGATTTAATATGATCTGCCTGCAAATATGTTTTTATTTTACCGCACATAATACATTGATAATTATCTCTTTCAAAAACTTTCCCTCTCCATTCTTTATATTCAATTCTTCCCATTTCTCTATGACGCAGTGGGCCTATTCCACCTTTCCAGTTCGCATTTTTCTCTCCACCCATATAGCCCTTCAGCCCCTTATTCCACGTTGGTTTTCCCATTCTTTTCTTTTTAGAATTTTCTAATGCCACTTTTCTTATATCTGGTCTAAAAAGAATTTTCCATACACCATTTTTCTTATTGCTTTCTCCTATTGCCTTTTTACGCTCATCTGTTAAATGCTTCCCCTTATTCACTTGGGCATTTTTCCTTGCAATAAAAATTTTTGCTTCTACAATGCAATTACCACAATACTTAGGCTTTCCATGTGATTTGTTTTTGAATTTTATTCCACAAATTTTACAAAGAAACTTTTTTGCCTTCCCATAATTCCATGGTTTTTGTCCTTTTATAAATCTAGCCATTATACTTCCCGAATATTTCTTGGAAGGAAAAGTACCTCCCAATCCCGTATTGTTACCACTGACGTGGCAGAACTATCATGTAATTTAAACTGTGTATAATATCCTATAGACTTTGGTATATTAAATCGTTTTCTTTTTACATCCGTTGATCCCAATTTCGATGTGTCCAAAATAATATTATTAAATATAGCACCAGTTCCAGACAAATTTATTGTTCCTAAATTATCATAAGTAAAACCATCTTTTGCATAGTCTACGGTCAAATCATAATCTCCCGATTCTAATGCTGTAATATAAAAGTATTTCCACTTTTTCTTTGATTCTGGTACATCTCCTCCGTATCGACGAGAAATTACCTGAAAGTTTATTGCTGCTCCATTATCCGATGTTGCTGTGCTAAACACGTATGCCTTACTGTCTGCCGATGCTTCTCCAAAATACAATTGTGTTGTATTGCTTACCGCAAATACATCCCAACATGATGCGTGTATACCAGAGTGTCGTACCCATCCACCTGTTATGACATCCAGCATTACCACCTTGTCGTTGTATGTTGAAGAAGCGTCAGGAACTCCATACCACAAATTTCTTCCGTCAAATACCCCTGCTACCATATCCAATGCCGCCTTATTGAGCGCACCCATTGTTGTCTCTATTGCATTAGACACTATGCCATTTTCTATGATCGTCCCATATCGTGTTTGGCTTATACTTCGAAAGTGTGGCACATCTCCCAAGAATGAGAGATATATCACGTCTTTTCCTGTATTGACGATAGAGCGATGTGACGGTGTTCCGAATCCATTTAACCGTTCATTAAGATTTGACAATGTTAATGTACTTGTTCCGAACCCTGTTAGTGACCATACCCGCTGTGTCTTGAATATCAGTAATTCATCTTTCAGCTCATTTAACCCTGTTATAAAATCTCCGTCATTTGGGTTTACATCTATTGTCGCTGTTGTTCCAGCAGAAAAGTCCTCTGGATCACCCAAATTAGATACCCGCATCCGATTTGGTGTTGCTGTTACTCCCGCAACATACAAACTATTGTGAAACCATCGAGCATATTTCCCTATAGGAATCGCTGCGACAGTAGACAACACATCACTTGAGCTTACCTTTACTACCGTGTTCGTCCCATCAAAAAAGTAGACAGCATTGTTTGCAACAACAATGTCCACGTAGCCTGTTGTATTTAATGTGCCAGAGAGACTTGCCCAATTTCCTGATCCTGTCCATTTATATACCACACCGTTAAACACTGCATATACTCTCTTTGTTCCATCAGCAAATCGAACACCCTTCATTCCCTGACATGCAGCAGAACCAAGATCATCTGCTATAAGCGTATATCCGTTTCTCTTGACTATCTGATCCGTTCGAATAAAACAGTTGAGAGCATCAGCTAAATATCCGCTAGGTAAATGCTCTGGCTGTACTCTGTCGTTATATCCTTTAGAAAAGTTTTTTTCACGATAAATATTTAAATTTCTTGCCATTTTAGTACCCAGGAGCACCAAAGTCGAGATTCTCTCCCGAAACGTCAGTGACGCTCTTGGTTTCCTCAGCTACCCGATCCTCTAATTCCTCTTGCATCAAAATGACTCCCGCTATGAATTTCTGTTCAAATTTATCTGCTTCTGGACTATCTTGCTGTCCAAATCGCAATGCATCTCCCGTTGCCCCCTCTGCAATAATATTCCAGTATCGCTCTGGATAAGGAATATCTATAGTACTGGCATCAGCAGAAAGATCAGAAGCTGTTTTCACATACCATAGTTTTATTGCATCCGTGCCTGTCTTATCAGGAATAGGAAGAAATCCAAGTTTTCCCCCTAAATAATAATATGCAGGGTTTCTGAATATATTCGTTCCCAGATTGCTTTCTCCTAGACGTACCCGTATAGCATCTATATTCGTTATGGGTGTAGCTCGCTGCATGACGCTATTGGCATTAGACACATCATAATTTATCTCTACCCGACGAATTTTAAAGATGTCAGAGGGAATTGGATCAGCACTCGATGTATCGTATTCTTGCGTATTAGCCACGGTATTTACAAGATTTGTAGTGATGTTGTAATCTTCAAAAACCGTTACGACAGCAGAATATACTCGGTGATAGCGTTGGTTGATAAGAATATTCAATTCAGCATTGGTCCAATCCGCAGCACTGGATTCGTCAAGATATCCACGGACAAGTGAGCGAATAGTGGTTAGTGTTACAGCTGCCATATTTGCACAAAAAAACCACAGGCGTTTCCGTCCTGTGGGTATGATTCCCTACAGATATTCTAATACACTATTTCTTCTTCTTTGTCAAGGGGGGAGTTTTTCCACCCGTCTTTTTTAGAGGGACTATTTCTTGAGCAGAGAGTGTCGGAGTAATCCCAGATTTCAAATAACTCAAAGATACAACCAACTCATATTGGTATCTGTTGCACAATTCTTTTAACTCTTCATTAAACTGAACCAACTTCTTATTGATTGCTTTATTCTCCATATGTACTATATACCATATAGTGCTGATTTTGTCAAGCTACCGAGCAAATGGTAAAATTCCAGCCATAATAAGATCTTTCACAGAAGTTGCTGCACCTGATGCCGTAGTAAACCGTCTATCCTGAAAAGAGGTAGGATAGATGATGCGGGGGTGTGATATAGGAACAGCACCTGATGCAGAATTTCCAGCACCTCCTTTTAAGTCAAATGTTGCTCTAACTAACGGTGTATATAATACTAATCCATTTGGAACAAATAGAGGTGAGTAAGCCTTACCTAAAATTGCAGCTTCTCCTGCTGTAAGAATACGATTCCACCAGGCAAACTCAGCTACTCTTCCATCCCATCGCTCATACGTCCCGTCGTGACCCGCACCAATACGAAGGTTTGTTGAATCTTGACCAGCATTACTAGATCCGCTAGGTGTATTACGCTCAGTCACCGTTACACTCGCTCCATTTCTATACCAGACTGGATCATTAGTTGTGGCACTAAAATCATACGTTATTACGTGATGTTCCCATGATCCAGGAGGTGCAGTAGCTATTGACCATGAACCATGAGTTGTGCTCCAATCGGTCTTAAAATGTAAAAGACCAGCTTGCGCCCCCCCACTATGCGTTTGAAGAAATGAATGAAACGTAAATTCCCAAGCACCCCCACTCCAATAGACATTTCTATTTACAGTTGCTGTGGAATCACACCATCACCAAAATGCAATGGAAAAAACAGAAAGATCAACAGCGGGGGTGGCTTTTGTTACCGTTACGAAATCATCTGTCCCATCAAAATCATATGCCATTATTCCCTCCTTTCATTTCATCCCTAAAAAGAAATGTATATAGAAAAATCACAGGAAGAAGCAGGATAAAAGTAATTATCCCAAGAGGTGAGCTAAAAAAAAATTCTCTCATATTATGTTTCCTGCAATTCTACAAAAAGTAAGTTTGCATCTCCTACGAGGGTGTCTAATATATTATTCGCATCCCTGTTTATTCGTAATCGGAATGCCTCTCCTACAGCGATAGAATCTATCTGCGCCCCGTCAGTGAAAGCAATAGAGGCAATATCCACATTCCCCGAAGTTGCAGGAACGGTTAAAGATGCAGAGGATTGGGTGGCTGCAAATCCATCCGCATCAATATCCTGAGAGCCGTCTCCTATGCGTTCAAAGGCTGCCTGCCATAATAAAACTCCTGCTATAGCCTCATCACAATAGTGAATATATACAGTCACTCCCCCTCCTGCGTAGTTGCGAGGCAACACGCCCTCAAAATCTACGGATTCATCAGTGGCGTCATCAAAATCTAATACAGGGTGGACATTGCGAAGATCAAATGTCGCACCATTGGCCGATGGAGGTCGCCCATCTTGTGCTCGCCAGATAATGAGAGTATTGGTGCTTGCCATACATATTAAGTTTCTTTGATTTCTACTGCAATCAACTCGGCATCACCAGCCGCCGTATCATTTGCAACATCTCTTGTTACTCGAAGCCTAAACCCTTCTCCCACAGCAATACTATCTATATTAGCTCCATCAGTTACAGCTACATTAATTATATCAACATTTCCACTAGTGGCAGGAACAGTTGCAGCAGTTAATGTATTATCAGCAGCAAATCCATCCGCATCAATATCCTGAGAGCCGTCACCAATTCTCTCAAAAGCAATTAGCCAGCCTATTGTCCCTGTAACGGCTGAAGTTGCAGAATAATGCACATATACTGTTATCCCTCCCCCTGCGTAATTGCGGGGAAGTACCGCAGAAAATACCGCAGATTCGCCTGTTGTCGTGTCAAAATCCAATACAGGATGCCCATTACGGGTATCAAGTGTCGCAAACGTAGCGGCTGGTGGCTCGTTATCGTATGGTTTGAATGTTAAAAGTGAATCGCCTGATGCCATAAGTTACTCCTTAAACTAATTTCAGATTTCATACCCCGTTACGGTCACGTACACGTTTCCAGCACTTGTTGTTATAAGCAAATCTGCCGCATCTTCACCGCTAAATAATGGTGTTCCAAAGTGATGTGACCACCCTGAATTTGCCGCTAGCTCAGCCTTCCAAACTGGCGAGTCTCCTGCTACTAAATCGTCTTCAAGGGTCACTGTAGCTGCTGCTGATACATTGATGAATATATCGGTTACATACCACCGTTTTCCAGCAGCAGAACTCCAGATGATACCATCTGTGGCCGCACCTGCGCTTGTGTAATACTTCTTTACATGATTTGTGCCCAATACTGCAAAATCTGTTTCATACAATGCTGTTCGTAGACCTCCCACCATATCTGTTGCCAGATAGTGATAATCATTGCTTGCTGCGGCGGTTGCATTGGGAGTGTCCTGGCGAACTCCTAAAGCAAAAATACCCATATCACCAGATACGTGCGCCACATCTTCTGCTTTCTGTGGTCCAGTCGTGCTTACGCCCAAAGCAGATACCGTTGTAATTGTTCCCGAAACTATGTCTACGTTTCCTATGTTATTGTCGCCAGCGGCAATACTTGCTATATCCACATTGCCAATATTATTATCTCCCGCAGCTATCGACGTAACATCTACGTCCCCAATATCGACCCCTGAATTGGCGGTTAAAGTCACATCTCCTATATCTACACCAGAGTTAGCCGCAAGCTTTCCTATTGCAGCAGTTCCCGCTGGTAGTGCGTCCATAACAGCAACATGAAGCTTTCTATCTGTGGTCATGGCTACCATTCCTATGTCGTTTGCGGTTATTGCTGCATCCGTAGGTGTGGCCGCAGCCATTATCCCTATCCCTTTAGTGGTTCCCGTAGCGTGCGTTGAAGTGTCGTCAGTAAAAATAGCATCGTCTATAAGCTGAACCGAAGTAAGAATTGATCCTGAGTTAGTTTCTGTTATTGCACCAGATGTTACAGTTACATCGTTATTTGTTCCGAGATTTACAAGAAGACCATCTGCTACTGTTCCTTGTATTGGAAGAAGTGTGCTTGAGGCTCCCTCCATCAACATTGCTGTGCCTGTAATGGTTGTATCTATGTCTCCTTCGGTATATTGCGTTCCTCCACCAAATGAGGTTATTTGATTTCCACTACCATCTACAACACCGACAACAAGCGCATTGTTACTTGCTAAATCTAATACATCGACTTTGAGAGTTGAATCATCTCCATCTTGCAGAGAAATTGATCCAACGGTAATTGATGTTGCTGTTCCTGGTGATGTTCGTGCCATAAGTTATTACCTTCCGCTATTTTCATCTGATAATTCCATTGTTCGTACATTTGCTGTTGTTGATGCGACTACTCCATAAACAATCATTCGTGGTCCACAGTCAAAAGCAGGAGAATACGTTCCCGCAGGGACAGGTATTCCATTGGTCGTACTCACATCTGATCCACCCACATAGACCGTTTGAGAAGAATTATTGTATGCCACCATAGATCTTCGATAAGCCAATACCTCTTCTGGTAATGGTGTTGGAGTGGTTGTTACCGTGACCGCACGAGACTTTACATACCCTATCAATGAATTGATAGATACGTGCGTAACGGGTTGGGGAATCTTTTGTATTGGGAAATTACTTACTTCTATCTGTTTGGGCATTCTCGCCTGTGGAAGTTTCTTTGGTATCTCGTCAATAGAGTCTGTAAGCCCCTGTAATGCCTTTAGAATGGCTTTTCCCTCTGTTACTGATACTTTATCAGGAAACTTAGGAAACTTGATTTCTGGGGCACTTGGTGACTCTAATTTTATTCTCTCTATAGCTTGCTGAACTTCCTGTAGCCCCCTGGTGATTTCTTCTACAGGAAATCGTTGAGGAACAGGCATATTCTCTACTTTTACCGTTCCTTCAACCCGTTGAGATCGAACTGGGGCTTGTTTTGTAGACAATACCGCCTGTTTTACCGCCTCTAGCTGCTTTGTCATCCTCCCTATGGTATCTTCTGACATCGTTTGTATCTGTATAGAGGCAGGAGAATCCTTCATCTCTATCTTAGGAAGTGACTTTATAGTTGAAGTAAGAGAATCTAGGCGACTAACAATCCTTCCCAAATATTCCCCATAGGCTTTTTCATTGGCTATACGCACACGAAATATCTCTGATTTTGCCAGTGAAGAGAGCACCCCTTCCAAGTTTCTCTTGGCGAGTGCCATAATGGACGTAAATCCATTTCTTTTTACGTCGCTTGACGGTTGCTCAAATGTACTGGGCATTCTATTCATATATTATCGAATTGCTAATGAGGATTTTCTTCTTCCCCATTGGCTATCTCCTATTTCTTTTCCCCATGTTACAAAATAATGACATGGGACACACAGCGTTCTTCCATTATTTATATGACAACGAAGCTCTGGAAAAATACTTTGAGATTTTTTATGATCTGCCTGTAGTATTCCTCCCCGTTCTCCACATATTTGACATGTATAGTTGTCTTTAATAAAAACCGTTCTTCTCCATTCTTTATATTCAATTGTATTCTTTATTTTTGTATATATTGGCGTTATTCCACCCTTCCAATTTGGATGGTTATCACCATACATGATCGGCAATCTCTTTCTAAAGTCTTTTTGTTTAGCAATTTGACTCATTTTCTTTTTTGTTTTTAACGCCACCTTTCTTCCCAGCGTAGCAAGACCAATTTTTCTTCTGGTTTCTTTAGAAACTAAATGACCAAATTTTCTACCTGGCTTATTCATACTCAACGTATCGCTAAGATATATACGTTTGCTGTACTGGCTGCTACTACAGAAAACTTTGTGAATGATACGGGGATAAACCCCGTATTTGTATCTGTCTGAATAAAGAATGATCCACTATCTGCTACTTCATCGAAACTGATGAAGCAATCTGCGTCAGCAGAAACAATTGCTCCCTTGCATCCTGTGACAAAATTTTCTTCTATTGCCGTTGTTGTTGCTGCTATTTTTCGTGTCTCACTTGCGAGTGCTACTGCCATAGATTAGTTCACCTCCATTCCTTTTGGAACATCTATCATTTGTATTGTTTGTATTTTTTGTTTTTCACTTATTGCGTGTAATCCTTTATTTGTTTCTGGTGTTCCCAGTCCATCAAGTCGTAAGTGCTTACATTCCCCCTCTATCTGCGTAATAGTAAATCCTGCTTCCCGTGCTTTGGTACAAAACCAGATATCTTGTCCTCCGTACTTCGCTGGATTATCTATCCAGGTCCAGTCATTCAATCGTAATGATTTGTCAGTACGGAACCAAGGTTTCTCCACTTTGTCAAAGACTTCTTTTTTTACCAAGGTACATCCAAATCCACACCACAATATTTCGTTTGTCTTATCATCATGCGCTACACAACTATACCCTGCTACTCCGTAATCTATACATGCTATATCCGCCTTGCTTTCCAGCATCTTCAGTATCCCATCCTGGGGATGTAGCATCACGGTGTCTTCTTCTACAAACAATAGATGTGTCAGATCTTCTATTCCCAGCGCCATTTCTACCAATTCATTTTGTGCCTCTGGCAATGTTCTATTCCAGGTCCGTAACACAATTGTTTGCGGAATAAACTGTCGGATTAACTCGATACTGTTTTCCACTTCTGCAAAGACAAGACCCCTTGTGGGGAGAATTACTGCTATCATTTTGTTTTTGCAAGCTCCCGCTGATATTCAGACGCATTGTAATTTGCTGGCCGTGCTTCTATTCCCAGATATTTCTTCCCATACTTTGCCTGATATGCTGACCCCTTTTTTCCAGAAAGGAACTCACCTTCGTGAGTTGTCACCCTGGAACGAATATCATCCCAGTGCGCCTTTCTCTGTTCTGTTTTTGACTTAATTATTATCATATTCACTATCGTTCATGTACCATTCGTATTGCCTTCTTTTTGTCGCTTATCTCCTCCAAAAAGAAAGAAAAGATAAGCAGACAATACGTTACGAACGAATTTCGATACCGAAATCTGCCCGTATAGTTTTTACACCATATATAACGTCACATACCACCAAGTTACCAAGATACTCAAGAATGTACTGAGATTGCACTCTTGGAGCCTGTTGCAATGCCAATGCCAATGCTTCCTTGTGGAAAAGTATGTTGTGATATTGTGTAGGAGTACCTGCTGTTGCTACCACCTGTTTGGTGTAGTACACGGGTTTTCCATACAACTCACCCCACATGTATCGGCTGTTTGGACCTGTCCGTACCATAGTTGGACTATTGTACTGACCCACATAGTCAGCTTTTACGAATTTGTCGATCCGTAGAAGTGCTGTTTTCTGTGTAGGATAGATCACGAACGCCCGATCTTCCATCGGAGCATTTGCAAGGTCAAGTGCTTCATCTGCCGCAAGAACAACTGCATCGGTAATGTCAGTTCCGTATGTACCCACATCAGTGTTAGTGAAGTTGGTATATTCGGTCAACAATTCCGTGTCGATAGCTCGTGCGATAGATTCTCCAGCTTTGCTGGTATATTCGCCCATCAAATCATAATTTGCCTGTACCTTTAACAAATCTTCAACCATGAAAGATGACTCTTTATGTTTGTTGATTGAGATACTGGTGTCTGATTCAACAGGTGCTTGTAGCGTAACCTGCGTATTGATTGTTTTGTCACTTGCACTGAGGTTTGAAAGATTTGGAATATGGATTGTGTCACCACTACCCGTTACCAAAGAATCAAATCTCTTTACAAGAGGCGCCATAACCAACGCATTCTCTGCTGCTCGTAAAACTTCTGGCGACCAACTTTTGCTATTACTTTATCAAACCCATTTGTATGGGCGGGTAGGCATTTCTGCTACCTCTCATAGTTATATTTCCATGAGATTGGACTGTCGCTTCACCCCCAGCATTACCTGGTAGGGGTACTTTCATTCAGTCTCTGCAAGTGGAAGACCTCTGTGGTTAAGTAGGCGTATTTGCTTATATATTAAAAATCTTTCATGAGAAACATATTCTTTTTCTGTTCCCCGCATTTTTTTATAAGTATATTTTTCAATATACTCCAATATAAGATTTGCCTGTTTATTCTTAACCCTTAGATAGGGTAATAATTTTTTTAAAAATGGACCAACATTTATTCCATTTGAAAGAGTCCACATTGCTGACATTTTTCTATTGGGCTGAGAGTAAGCTCTCAGCTTGTCTAAATGTCCTCCATAATTATCATGTAAAAATTGCACCAATTCTATTGTTGTACTAGCAACTTTTACTTTTGGACTGTAACTATTTTTTGTTACAGGATGTGGTATTAGCCCTATATACCCCTCACCATCTATCAATCCAGCGGTATAAGCAAGCAATTCTTTTGTATTCATGCTTGTCATTATACCATAGTGAGAGTATAAAGTCAACCTTCTTGGGGGTAGCCGTTTCAGGCGTTCCCCGTTAATTAGAAAGTATTTAAAAATGTTAAAGAACTATGCAATTCGTCTATTCCCGTGTATTACTACACGTTGAAGCCTGGTCATTTGACCTCTGGGATAAACACTGCCCCACTGGTTGTCGTCTGTTGACTTGTTCCTAATGCCATATTATTTTTTCACCTCCCTTCAGAATGGACTTACAATTGACCCTTCGCCATGAGTTCTCGGATTTTATCCCGATTACTCTCGTACCATTCTCTATCTCCCGCAGCTACTCGTTCCGCAATTTTTGCACGTGTTATCGTGCTATCATCACGGCTAGCGCTGGATGAGCCTGGTCTTTCTACAAAAGGTCGTTTTTTGTTACTGCCCTCGGCTTTTTTCAAAGCCCAATCAAAAAGTTCAGTCTCGTGCATGGCTTTGTAGGCTACCTCTGGGTTAAACACACCGTTTTGTCGCATGTATTCTTCCACAGTTCCTTTACTGTATTTAGGTCGGCCATCTGCTCCATCATACGAATTTTCCAATCGTACATGCTCAGTGTTTAAGGCCATCCTATCTTCAATTTCTCGAACCTTTGAGTCCACATCAGCCGTCTGTGTAAACCCAAGATTTTTTAGGTACTCTACCGCTTTCTGCACTTGAGGAGTCAGTTGCTCTGGTTTTGTTAAAGGCATAGGAACCTTTCGGTCCTCCTTCATCCGTTGCAATTCTTCCTTTGTTGACTTTACTTCGGACACAAGCTCGTTGATACGTGCTTCTGCCGACTTTTTGCCTGGTGCAGCGTCAGAATCTGTATCCTCATCGACACCTTCTATAGTGTCTTGATTCTCAGGTTCTATTTGGTCCTCATCTGACGGGGATAAGGTTTGATCCTCTTTAGGATCTTCATCGTTCGGATTTGGCATAATTTATGTTTCACCTCCCATCTCCGTACTATGTACGTCAATCACCTCTTTTTTTGGGTGGGCGACCCCCAGAAGCTCTACAGAGCCTCCTTGAGGAATACCAGAGGAGAGTTTGGTATACCTCAAGGAGAGTCTCAGATCTCTCCTTTTTAAAATATTTTAAAGAACATTACTTACCCAGGTGGCGACCTGGCCCACAATACTCTTCCGTGTATCCTTTTTTAGGAGTAAATCCCACACCACCAGCTCCACCTGGTACGGTTCCTGCTCTTCCACCACCTTCACCACCTAGTTGAGCAAATTTAGAATCTGACTTTTTACTATCAGATGATGCTTTTCCAGGACTCTGACTTCGTACATTTGTCATTGCCATAATTTGTTTTCACCCCCTTTCAATGTTTATCTGCTTATCTTCGCTCTCCACGTGGGCAGAGCGAAGGAAATAGACAATTACGAATTAGCGTCGTTATCTGCATATTCCCAGATAACTGTTACATCATCATCGTCTGTATGAAATGATCCACCGTCAAGTTGCAATCCACCTTTTCCACCACTGGTGAAATCTACTTCACGAACCCAGTCTTTACCTGCGGCTGCGGTAGCCTGAACAATTCTTACAACAAGATCGGTTGTTGCGACAGATCCCATACCAGATGCATGACCTGGTGCTACTCTTTTGTTATAAAAATGAGTAATCTTGGCATCAGTAGGATCTCCAAAAATCACTTTTTTAACAAGAACGTCCCGTCCTGCTTGATCTCCAAGCACCTGAGCGTCGCCCGCTGAATTGTCTGCTGCTACAAATGTTACTTGCATAGTATTTATTCACCTCCTTTCAAGGTTATTCTCTCTTCAAACCAGCATCACCCTTTAAGTCATAGACTTCACGGATGTCTGCCTCTACTGTTTTTAGATCTACTCCCTTATTAGGGAGTACTCGCTTTCCATATAAATCTACTGGTACTGGACCTGGGGCAGAAAAACTCATGTCACCGTCCATACTCTTTTTTACTTGATTGTATCTATCTGATTTCACTCTCCACATACTACTCACCTTCCTTTCTTCATTGGTCGCATAGGTCGCATTTTTCTTCCAGTTGTTCCTGGTCTGTTTCTTCGTACTACTACGGTTCGTTTTACCGTCCGAGCACCAAAGGTTTTTTTTGTCTGAAATCGTTTGACGACTGGTTTCTTTGCGTATCTATCTGCCATAGGTTAAAGTAATTCGTTTTGCCTTAACAAACCACTTGGTGAAAGTTATCAACTTATTCCCTAAAGCAACTCGTAATCCATAATGTTTCCAATCCCAGAAAAATTCTTTCATACTATTGACCTCCTCCTAATAAGTTTGCCAAGTCAGCAGGAGCTGGACCCTCCCCACCTGGCGCTTCTCCTCCACCCTCTGCCCCTGCCATCTCTGGAGGAACGGGTTGTGCTGCCATTTGCTGTTGCCATCGCATTAACTTTACGTGTTCGTTCATGTGTGCCCGTACCAGATCATTGCTTGATTTCTCTTGATGTATTGCCAAATGCACCTCATGGTCATCATCTGGATACACTGGTTGATCATTCCCCTCTTCCATCAGCTCATTTTCCGAAAGTGCTAGTTCTTCATCTGATAGCTGTACTCCATAATCCTTTTCTGCTGATACCGATGGTCTACTTCGTTTTGCCTGTAACATAGATTCTGACCGTGTTCGTTCTACGATGCCGTCTATGTCAGCAAACTCTGCAAATTCCAGGTAGGTCTTTTGATCTATTGCTCCCAATCGGAACAGATCTTTCAACTTCTCTTGTCGTGCTTCCTTCGTGTAGGCAAGCCATGACCCCACCTGCACCCGCACTTCATTATCTGCTCCAATAATTGCTAATGGGAGCTTCATCTCTCCAAACGTAAATTCTTTCTTTTTCTTTGTTGCCGTAGGGGCATTCTCCCCAACCGCCATAAAGTAATCTGGTTTTCCTCCAAGACTCGTTACAGAAATCAATTTGCTCGTTGTCCAATTTTCTGCAACCAGTTTCAGAATCTTCCGTCCTGACCGTGACAGAAAATCTTCCAAGTTATCTACCAAGTCAGATTGGTTTGTTGCGTCAGATTGCCGTAGTTCTGCGATAGCGACTCCAGATCGTACTGTTCCAGGTAGCCGTCCGAGAGACACATCGTGTACTCCAGAGATATCCTCCAAGTGCCCCTTCATACGCACTATTTGGCTTTCTGGTGAGGGAGGAAGTGGAGAGATAGGAAGACTTGTTACTTGTGATCCCCGATTTTTTTCTATAATCTGTCCATGTTGATTCACGATTATCCGTACTCCAGAATTCTTATCTATGACAAATCTTCCCCGTGCAAAGAAGTGATTGTATTCAAAGATGTGTGATTCTAACGCATCAATGACTCGATTGACTGGGATCAGATTTTTTATCCAGCTTTCTCCATACAGCTCTCCTGGTGTTATATCTCCCTGAAGAATTTCAAGATTGTATTCGTCATCGTCTGTCAATTGATTCAAAAGCGGTCTATCTATATTTTCCAGATAATGAACAATCCGCATTTTTATACTTCCGTCTTCTTGTCGTTCCCGTATCCATGCTTCATGAAGAAGCGATGTTTCATTCTGCTCTTTTCGTGAGTCATACTGATGCCGTGTTACCTGGAGCAAAAATCGTTTGTACTCTGCTGATGCGGTAAAGTTATCTCCCCGTATATTTTCTGTATGTTTATACAATGGATTTTTCTGTATAGCATCTACAGACATTTGGATCGTTCTGATAACAAACTCTGCTCCGTATTCTGGATCATTGAGATTTGGTCCTTTGACATTTGGATCGACATAGAGATCATAGGGATCTATGCGGTTGATAATCACGTTTCCTTTTCCGTCTACATCAAACTGCCATATACCGATAGAAGACCACAGTGCGTCATTGACTACTTCTTTGATCTTTCTTTTTATTTGCGCCTTTTCATACACATAGTCCAGCACTTTTCCAGAGTATCGTGCATTCTCCATTGCTGATTCTGTTGTGACGTTAGGCAATACCTCCCATTTTGGCTGGAATGAGGTAACTTGATTGCGTACTCCTCGCATGTGTGCGGCTACCAAATTGACAGGAATTCGTACTCCTGTTCGGGTAGAAAATACGACGGTATTTGTTCCCCGATTGTATCGGGCAAAATGATACCCACGATAGTACAGATTTCGCACGAGCCACTCCCAATCAAATTTTCTTCGACTCTCTAGCGCCTGATTTTTAAAGAGCTTGCATTTCTGCAATAATAGACGGTCTTGTTCTACCGCTTGTTCTTCTTCTGTCATTTCCTTTACTGGTTTTGTTGGTTTTTCTGCCACAATTTATTAGTTGGGTTTCGCCGTATATCCTGGTGGAACGATACTATCGCCTCCCTCCACCTCGAACTTGACATCTGGCGGAACAACCATTGGTGTATCCTCATTTAGATCTACTTCGTTTTCATCGGTATCCATCACGGTATTCTTTGCGGGTTTGTCGAAACCAGAAAAAAGAGATTTTGGAGCAACAGGTATAGACTTATCAACGGGAAGAGTAGGATTAGGAGAAGTATAAGCATCGCTTTTTTCGGTGTTGCCTGTTTCATGAAGTACCACTATTTTCTGGTAAAGACTTTTCACGAAATACCGTGTGACAAAGATATTCAGTAAAAACCCTAAACCGATAAGTACCAGTGTTAAAATTTCCATAAAAAAACGACAGCCGTTGGTCGGCTGCCGTGAAGTTGACTTCTAGGGCGTGCATCTTCCCTAATACCACACAAATTTTATGTTGTCAATAGGGGTATTTTATTTTGATTCTTTCCTTTGCGGAGGATTACTTCCCATGAGACTTGTCTGCGGAGCGTTAGGATCGCCCACGGCTCCAGCTTTCTCTACAAGATCTCGTATTTTGATCTCGTCGTTGAAGCTCACCTCATAAATCCTGTTCTTGTGTATCTTCACTGCCACCCGCACTTCTCCAAATCCATAATTCTTGATGATGGACTCTATTTTCTTATCCAGGTGCAACATGAGTGTTGACCAAAACACGATGGGAATAAACAACTGTGCTTGCGTTGGTGGCATAGGAACTTTTTCTTCTTTGTTAGGAATCTCCATATTCTTGTCCAAAAGTTAAATCATTAGAATCTTCTGCTTCTGACATTCCTCCATGAAACATACCCAATTCCTCATCACCCGCATCTGTTGGAGCGAAAGGTTTAGATATAAGTGTATTGCTCATTCTGTCTTTTGGCATAACTAACTCTGTTCCCATAGGCCGCTTTATAGGAGCAGGGAATCGACTCATGATGATATACCGCAGTGCATCAAGAGCGTGATCATTGAAATCCCGTGGTTGCTCCTTTTGATTCCGCTGAGACAAACTCCGCATCTTTCTCCATTGATATTGAGGGAACTCTGTTATCAGATTGACACAGTTTTTAAAGACAAACAGCCGTGGAGAGGGAATTTCCTTTGTTATTGGGTTTCTTCGACTCATTTGGGGTTTTAGGAACTCTTTTACCCTGTTTATACCAGCGAGTTGCTCGTTGTTTGCGGGGGTGAAATATAGCCCAAAATCTTCATATTCCTCTATCACAGACCAGGGCATACCATCTTTCTCTCGTGTTTTTGCCTGTGTAGAAGGATCTATAAGCCAAAAGGATATCTCCTGCCCTGCTGTCTTCTCTATAATGGCTCGTGCATGGTCAGAAACTACCCCAGGGGAATAGTATTCATCGTACACGAAGATGTTTCCATCATAGTCTACCGCAGCAAATATTACCGCCGTGGGGTTTACCATA
>ERZ1292632.2238-Hain-H43-01um-R2-2238-length-16609-cov-21_pt1 | contig 16609 bp, 18 predicted proteins | sample MGYA00564407_ERZ1292632 | MGnify/ENA primary metagenome ERZ1292632 (study PRJEB36523, sample SAMEA6512637) | groundwater metagenome | collected 2019-01-08 | study: AquaDiva: Metagenomics assemblies of 32 groundwater samples | reverse complement strand
TCCCTGGTAGTGGTTTCCGAGGAACTGCACATTATTCGGCTGGATGCTCACGTTGGCCGAACTGGCCCCGCCGATCATGCTTCCGATGGCCGCTCCTCCGACAAACGTGTTGCGGACCAATAGCGGCCCGTGGAGGTTGTAACCAATGATTCCATGAGACTCGTTGTCGTCCCGTTTGATTTCGCTGATATAGGAGTTTAGGACCTCGATGCTATCCCCATTAACCCGGATGCCGTCCTTCGGCCCGTTGTCGTAGGCGATCCCGTGAATGTAGCAGCGGTCGATGACGAAGTGGTGCGAGATCTTGGACGGCTCGGTTTCCGCTTCGTCGGTGCCGTAACCGATTCCGATGAGCCAGCCCAGATGGTTCAGACTGGTAGTGGAGACCGTGAATTCAAGCCCCTCCAACCGCCAGTAGGAGGACGGGTGGCCGTTTGTGTATAGGACGGGGGTGAACCCGCCCGCGGTGACTCTTAACGTCGCCATCTTCGGCTTGTCGGAGGGGCTCGCCCGCGTCGTGGCCGGGAGCTCCGAGACCCGGCTCGATCTCAACGTGATCCACCCAGTATAACTTCCCGAGCGCGCTGGGAGCGTGAATCCCGTTGCCGTGTCGAAGTTGTTCCCCGCAGTCAGCACGATGATCTGCGGGCCGGTATTGGCGGCGGCGGCAACTCCGATGGCGGTCGTAAGCTCGGCCCCGGTCGTGACCGTCTGAATCGTCGGCGCGGCCCAGAGTGAACACGATAAAATCAGGACTGCAACGATGGCCCTCATCGTAATAGCCTCGCCTTATACCAGAATCTGTCCAATGTCAGGACCTTCACATTTGCGTCGCAGGTCACCGACTCCACAAACGGAAGCAGGCTGGACGTGGGAACATTCGTTGTGATCGTCTGCTCAGTCGAGAACGCTCCAGTCCCCAGTGCCACTTTGAACCCAACCTGCGTAGCGGTAACGCTGCGGATCGCGACTGTATACCACGTATCGACGGCAGGGGCGGCTGGCCCTGTCGCCGTGGAAGAAACCGCGCCGGTCTTCGCCTCGTAGATCCATGTGGCATCCGTCAGATTGGCTGTGCAGCCTGTCGAGTTGCCATACCGCAGCCAGATCCCATCTGTCGGAGGGTCGGTATTCGTGGCGTCGTAAAAGCCCACCCGGATTTTCCATTGCGCGGCGTTGTACGTGTCCGTCTTGAAAGTGAATTGAGACTCCCACCCCGCGTTGCTCCCCAGGGCTCCAAGCATGAGGTTGGGGCTGTAACCAAAGGGACGAATGACGCCGAAGTTATTCGCCGCCGCAGTTTGCTTAACCTCCAGCGCCCCAGGATGATTAAAGTTCCCCGCAACCATCGTCATCGCGCCCGTAGTGCCCGCAACCCGCCAGCCAAGCAGCCCGAAATAGTCGGAACTGCTAGTGTTTGCAGCCACAAAGTCATCGTCGATCATAACAATGTCGCGCGAATACGTGGAATCCAACGTGTAATTTCCGTTGGCTCCGGCGTCGGTGGCAACGAGGCCGTCTCGTGGAACGAGGACGCGCTCGGCGGACAAACCGGCATCCGTGGCCAGAGTAAGATACTGAGCCCCTGTCGGTGCCCCGCCGCCGCCGCCGCCCGCGATCTCCCACGCCCAGGTCGACACTCCGGTGTTCGAGCACACATAGAGAGTCGAGGAGGCCGCGCTCGCGTCCGAACGCGCGTAAAGCTGCCCCACCTCGGCAGCCGCATCACATTCCGTACCAACCGGCACGCCAGCACCTCGACGGATATAGAAGTTCGTCGCAGCCGTGAAGTCGTTGGCGGCCGTCCAAGCGTTCGCGGCCCCCAACAGAGGCACACTGGCCGTGTCGATGCCGATCGACGCCACGCCACCCGAGTCGCTTATGCTGATGCCGGTTGCGGCGCTGACGCCCCTGTTGGTGAGGAAGGCCCGGTCGTCGGAGTCGATGGTCACGGCGAAGGTTACTGCGGTGATCGTCAGATCCGCAATAGGGATGGAGTTTGCCGGATAGGCCGGAGTTGTCACATTGGAGCAGACCAGCGCCCCTACTGTCGTCGCCGCAATGCCCGTCGCCATGTGGCAGACTAGATTATTGCTGGAGTCGATAAAGACCTTCACGTCGCCCGAACCGGCGGTGAAGGTTGCCGTTCCCAAAGCGATAGCCACTGGGGCGTAGTTCCCGATGCGAGCCCGGCCCCCCTGCACTACCAACAGCGCCCCGGCCGCGGTCGGTTTGAAATCCGTGAGTTCGACGCTGCCGCCCCCGGTCCCCCCGCCTTCCTGGGCCCATCCGTGCGTCGCGTTCCATCGCAACACCAGCGTTCCGCGTGCCCGAACCACCGCATTCGCGCCGGAGAACAGGCGCATGCTACTGCCCGTCAGGATGCTCTCGTCCTGGAAGGTCAGCGAGTACGACGCACTCAAGTTCACAATCACGCACAACTGGCCGGCCGTACCCGCCGCGATGTGTGGTGTGCTTGTTAAAACCAGGTTGGCGCTGGGTGTGACCTGCACCACGTTTCCATCGCAAAGAATGGTGTTCCCGGCCGCCGTGATCGCCTGATTGGCGGTCGGCGTCCACGAATTGCGACCGGCCCAGGACTGGTTGTTCGCGAGGTATGCGTCTCCGCCCCCGCCCCCTCCCCCACCAATGGACACCCAAGCCGCGCCGCTCCATCGGCATTGCGCAAACGAGGTCCCTCCACCCGAACAAATCCCCGCAGCCGAGGCGTCCGTGAAAAGCCACGCTTGGCCGGTCACGAGCGTTCCTGGAGGACTAACGAACGTCGCCTCGGGCAGGCGGTAGCGCCCGCCGGAGAAATTCGTGTAGCCGGTCATCGTGTTAGTCGCGTTGACGTAGACTCCGTTGGTTACGGTGTCGGCGTTGCCCGTCAGGGCGCCTGTCACGTTGCCGGCGTACATTCCCCCCGCGAAATTCCCCGATCCGTCTCGGGCCATGATGGCGCTAGGCGTGTTTGCCGCCGTGGCCGTAGTCTTCGAGTTGGGGAGCGCCGGTATCCACCCTAGCGCGATAGTGCCTGCCGCTTCGGCCTTGACGATCAAGTTGGCTCCGGGAGTGGCCGTAGCAACCTCATCGGAGCCTAGATTCTTATGGTTGCTCGCGTGCGAGCTCGGAACGAACGTCGATGGAACTCCGCTAAGACTGGAATAAGCGAGCGCCCCAGTCATATTTCCGAGTACGATTAAATTAGCCAGATATGTAGTCTGCGTTGAAAGGACATATGCCAAGCCGGCGTCCGCCGCGAAAGCCCCAAGGTAGTTGAACTGAATACCCCCAGAAGGACTTGCTGGAACGGTCGCACCCCCACTCCCGCTTAACAACGTCCATACATTTGCCGAAGTACAGCCAAACCAGTTCTGCCCTGGAGTGGCATTCGAATCGAAGAACACTTGACCGATAACGCAGATTGCGGGAGCCGTGGTTCCCGTCTTGTGGCTCACCGGATTCCACGCATACGAAGAAGCCCCGGTCTGCACGCACGACCACAGTTGAGTAGGCACGCTGGCCGGATTGCCGGTCTGGAGGTAGTAGTTGTTGACTTCGCGAGAGGCGTCGCAAGATGCTGCGTTGGGGGCGGCAATCCCGCTCCCGACGATCTTCCCGCCCGCCCCGAACACCTGTGCGGCGACGGGCGTTCCCGCCAGCGCCACCAGCACCGCAAGAACGAAGATTCGTCGCATGGCTATGCCTGCAAATGGGTTCCGATCAAAGTCAGTACGCGATCGGCTCCCTGATTCACCGGAACGCCCGCCGTCCCGCTCCGTACCTTCATGTAACGGAATCCCTGGAACTCGGACACCGGCACGATGATGGCCCGACTGGCCGCCGCCGTGACCACGTACTCCGTCCCGCTGGCATCGTACAGGTTGCTGTAGGTCGTCCCGTCATCGCTGGTCTGGAAGGTCAGGTTGGCTGCCGTCCACGTCGCCGGCATGATGATCTTGGACAGCGTTCCCGAACCGAGGTAGACCGCCGCCGACAGGCTTGCGCCGCTCAGGATGGTCGCGCTTATGATGTTGTTCTGCATCGTTCCGTCTCCCGAAGCGGGGGCCTTTCGGCCCCCGCCGTAATAACAGCCGTACCGCCCAGCAGATTCCAGCGGCCTACGCCGAGGCGGTCATGTAGAACACCCATATCTCGACGACTCCGGTAAGGAGGTTATCCGTGCCCACCGTGACATTGATGCTCCCCGCCGCCGACATCTTGAAATAGGTGGCCGCCGCGAAGGTTGGGGTTGCCGCTACGAGAGCGTCGGTGCCGAGCGAGGCCTTGCCGGTCACGCCGAGAATCGAAGTCGCGCTCGATCCGGCCGTGGTCCCGATTGAAAGGGTTGCCGCGCCGGTGGCGGTGACCGCCGTCGTCGAGTTGACGATTCCCCCGATGATAATGGCGTTGTCGGGGATCAGTGAAGTGATCGCCGGCGTGATGGCCCCCATCACCCCTCCGTCCACCGCAAAATTGTAGACGGCGTGAGCCACCTTCAACGGAAGGATGTTGGTTCCGAATTTCAGACCCGGAGCGGACACGCCCCCGGTGCCTTTCCCGGCGAGCGAGAGATCGATGTTCGTATCTTCGCCGGTTGCCGAAATTGCCGGAGCGTTCCCGGTGGCGGCGTTCGCTACGGTAATCTCGTTGACCGCCGTCGCCGCCTTCGTGAACTTAATAAGCTCGTTGTTCACGGAGTCCAGGATGGGCTGGTCTCCGTTCAGGGCAACCCCCTGACACGTGACCTGGCCGAGATAAACGGCCCCTGTGCCCTTGCCGCGTACCTGGATCGGGATAGAAGCATCGTCACCTGTGGCGTCGATGGTCGGCACTCCGCTGGTGGCTGCATTGCTTACGGTGATTTCATTCACCGCGCTCGCCGTGGCGGTCACTTTAACCAATTCGTTCCCAGCCGTGTCCAGAATCGCGGTTCCGACCTTGGGACTGGTCAGCGTCTTGTTGGTGAGCGTTTGTACGCCGTCTGTCGTAACTACGTTGCCGGCGCCGGTCCCGGCCACTGACGTTAACTTTCCAGTTGCGTCGATCTTCGCCAGCACCGTCGTGTCGTCCGTGTCCCGAACCTCCATGAAGTTTGCGGTTTGCCCTGTGATCTTGGTCAGGTTCAGGGGTACGGTCGCGATTGAATTGCTATCCGTCCTGAGAGCCTTAAGCAAGAGCTTTGGAAGTCTTGTCGCTCGCATTTGCGCTCCTCGTCTTAAAAGTTGTAAGCGAAGTAGCTGTCTACCCCACTCCGGTCAGTTGCCAACAGCGGCGCGTAGCCGCTGAATAGATACCGCCTCATTTGCTCACGAATCAGGTCTACGCTCGCTGCTCGAAGTTCTTTTCTCTTCACCGCCGCCCGCTCTGAGTTGCGGTACGTCCGGCTACGTTCGGTCTTACACGACCGACAGTAGGAATCAACCCCAGAGCGGGTCTGGCGACGCCGATGAAAGTACTCAACCGTCGCCGGAAATTCGCCCTTGCAGCGAGCGCAGACCCTTGTGTTCATGTCTCTTTACGCCCCAGGCGTTCCGACCACTCCGATGTAATCGGACCAGCCGAACGACTCGGCGTACCACATAGCCGTCTTGGCACTTCGTGTGTCGAAGTCCACGTCGTGCAGGGTGTCCGGTTCCTCGCGCTGGTAGTGCCGAATCTCGCTATCTTCCGGCGCGCACACGATGAACCAGGCATCGGCGTCGGTCAGATAATCCCAGCAGAAGAAGTCGGTGAAAGCCGGGAAACCGTCGCGATGCTGAAGGGCGTTCACGGCGCGGTTCGCCGTGTCGCTGCGGTCGCGGGACTTCAGGATCTCGCCCGCGGTGAATTCGAGGTCGGATGGAACCACCAGGGCCTTGGGCGGGATGCGAACCCGCTTTCCGGTCTGGTCCTTCTGCTGGCGCATCAAGGTCAGCATCAGGCGTAGCGAATCGTCGTCGAGGTCGGCGGCGGCGCTGAGGATGTTGCTCTGGTTCCCGCCCGCGTAGACCTGCGGGTGGGTGGCCGAGAACAGGTACGTGCCATCGGGGGAGCCGGTGGTCGAGGTGAACCCGTCGTTGAACAGGGCGGCGTGGGCGATCTCGCGAGTCTCTTTCGCGCTCTTGCCCAGTTCCGTCGCCATGCGCTTGATGATCCCGAACTTGTCGTCGCGGATCAGTTGGTGGGAGACCTTGAACCCCTTGGCGTAGTCCAGGTGGGTGTAGGTCTTGTCGAACAACTGGACGGGCTGGTCGTAGGTCACCGCCCCGCCTTCGTTGAGTTCGTTGAACAACCCCATCCCGCTGATCCCGGTCGTTTGCTCGTTCGAGCGGGTCGAGGTCTTGACATTGAACACGCGCTTCCACTGGTCTGGGTACTGCGCGAACTTTCCCATAATCACTTCGTCGATCATGGGGAGCATCGTGGTGAGCTGCGTGTCGGTAAACTGCGTTCTTGTCATCATGTCTGGTGCTCTCCTTTACACGCCGACCGCAGCGCCGTGCATCCTGTGTTTGTTGATGAGGATCTCAACGCGGCAGTTGGCCCCATAGGCGTTGTCCGGCACGTTGAGTTTCTGGAGAAGTTTAACGTCCAGAGTCGCGGTCACGTCCTTGCCAGTCGTGTTGATCTCGTGGCCGGAAATGAACGTGGTGGCAGACCCGGCGTTGTACTCTAGGTTCGCGTTCAGGCCCATGTCGGCTTCGACCAGACCCGTGACCGTGTCGTTATCCTGCGCCTCGAACACCACGTAGGGGTCTTCGATGACCAGATGGGTGGTTGCGGTTAACGTAGCGCCGTAAGTCAGTGCGACACCGCTGATTAGAAGCGACCCGGCCCCGCCGGTAGCGTCGATTCCGCCCGCCGCCAACCGATTAACTGCGTCGCCGATGAAGATGGCCGGAGCGTCGGCCACCAGTTTCTTTCTCTCCGCCAGGATGATGGCACCGCCCTGAAAGTGACGGACAGGCCGCAATCCATGTGGATTGTCAACATTCGCCATGTGGTTCTCCTTTGTGTTTTACTCGACTGAATTACCTCGCCGAATGTGAACACCTTCCACGGCAACCGCTTGGCCGCCGCTTCGGAGAATCTCGCCGGGCTTGATGGGCAAGCCACCTTCGCGAACGTACCGCTCCTGGTTCACCTGCATTCTTTCGCCAATCTCTTTTTGCTGGGCGTCACTCGTGGCCTTGTTCGCCGCTCGCCGCGCCGCAGCCATCGTGTCGGGCATCTCGCCAAGGAACAGGTTTCGCCCGACCTTGACTAAGTTGCCCTTGCTGTCCTTCACCGGCTGCCAACGCCGCAGGCCGGCTTCGCTACACCGCCGTTCGCCCAGAAACCGCTGGGTGAAACCGGGTCGCTTGAACGGAGCCGCCGCGTCCTTGAGCAAGTCCGGGTTCTGCCAGTCCTGCATCGCCTGATCTTCGCCGCTCGGAGGAACGTAGGTCCGAAGTTCCCTCTCGAACTGCGAGACGGGTTTCTCCGACGCGAACGCCGCGATGCCTTCGTCGGTGTTCTTGAATGCGATCAGCGTTAACTGTCCAGGGGTGAACGCCATGTCGGCGATCAACTTCCCGTTCATGTGGCACTGTTCGATGTTGACTTCGCGTTCCAGCGATCCTTCCGGCGCGACGAATATCTTCGACTCGCCAACGCCGCCGAAGACGCCGCCTTCCCGGCGGTTCGCGTCGCGTTCCATGCGCGCCGCTTTTTCGGCCTTCTTTCGCTCCCGCGTCGCCGCTGACTTCGCTCGCATTTCGGGTGTCCAAGGCATTACTGGAACCTCCCGTCATGGGCGCGTTTAATCGGAACCATCTGGCGGAAACCCCTGCCCGCCATGCGCTTCAGAAGTTTGTCTGGGTCGATGTCGAGGCCGGGGGCGCTGTTGAACTTTTCCAACATATGCTTCGTCACGGCGTCCAGTTCGGTCGGCGCTTCGTCCTCGAATTCCGCGCCGCCGCGCCGACCAGGATCACCCTGTTGCGCCGCGATCCGCGCGTTTCGTTCCGCCGGCGTCTCCTTCGGTTTACCGGCTTCCGCGATGTCGGCCTTCGCCTTCAGCCGGGCCGCCGCACTCTTGGCCGCGATCCTGATGGCCGCCGGACTCTTGGCGAGCGACTTGTCCATCGCCACCATCTCCTGGAAGTCCTTCTGCGTCTCCTTGAAGAGTTCGCTGTCTTCTTTGCGGAGATCCGGGTACTCGGCGAACAATTGCGCTTCGCTGGTGATCTTTCCGACCAGACCGTTGACGAGTTTCTGGACCGCGTCTCCCGGCATGTAGCCGCGCTTCTCCATGTACTCGTCGAGCGCCTTCGATCCCTTGGAGGCAAGGTCGTTTACGAACTTCTCGGGGTCTTCGTCGTCGTCCGGTTCGGCCTTGGCTTTCACGGGCTTCGCGGGTTCGTCGCCGTCTTCGTCGGGGATGACGCCCTTGGCTTTGTTGTGCCAGTATAGGGCGGCCTGGTTTGTTTCCGCGAGTTGCGCCCTCAGTTCGGAGACTTCTCGTTCGTGTTCTCGCGCGGCCTTGGCTTCGGCCTTCGCGTCCGATTTCTCGTCGGGTTTCTTCTCTTCGCCGCCCGGCGGTTTGCCGGAGTCGGTTACTGGCGGGGATGCGCCGGAATCGGGTCCGGACAACACCTCAGGGTCTGTTGCGGCCATAAATCTCCTGGAAGCCGAAAGTGGCTTCGCGGAGAATATCGGCTTGAGAATTAGGAAAGGCTATTTCCGGGCGGGGCTAACGGAGGTTGCGGAGATGGCCGAATTCGCAGTCCCGGTACAGGTCGAGACGCTTCGGAACGTACTTATCGCTGCACGGAGGGCAGAGAATCTGGTAGCAACCGTCTTTCCAGTGGAGAAACATTCGCACCTTCTCAGGGTCGGGCGAGTTTTCCTCCAACTGTGTGAATGTGGTTCGGCATTCATGACACGCTCGGGGAGCTTCGCCGCCGAGGGTTCGAAGTGCTTCGCAGTGGTTCTCGTAGCACTTCCAACAGATGAACCCGGAGCGGGAATCCCCGATCAATTCCTTCGGGTTCTGGAATTGCGAGCACACCTTGCACCGGGTTCCGACGATTAGCAGTGGCATCGTCCCCTACTTCTTCTTACAAGTCTTCGGCGGAGTCTTCGACTTGACCAACGTCTTCGGGAACTGCGGGCGAGTCATCATTTCTTCTTCGCCCCGCCTTTCCCGCACGGTGCTTTCGCCATCGGCATTTTCGCGCCGCCGGACGGCCTCATCCACGGTGGCATGGACTTACCCATCGGTTTCGGTGGGGCTTTAGGCATCGACTTCATGGCTATTCCTCCAGGATTCCGAGGACTTCGTCCTCGCGCATAATCAGGTACTCGTCGCCCAACTTGGGCGCTTCGCTGCCGGAGTACTTTCCGAACAGGATCACGTCGCCGACGGCGACCAGTAGGTCGGCCAGCGAGCCGTCGTCCAGGCGCTTGCCCTGCCCGACCGCGATCACCTCGCCCTGTTGCGGCTTTTCCTTGGCGTTGTCGGGAATGATTATTCCCCCGGTCGTCTTCTCTTCGGTTTCCGCGATTCGCTTCACAACGATGCGGTCGTAGAGCGGTCGAATCGTCACTTTTTCTTGTCTCCTCGTTTGATAACTGCGTTCGCCTGCCGGATGGCAGACCCTTCGCTCGCGCCTTTGGCCAGCAGCCGGTCGGCGATGTGCGCCCACTGGCGCTGCTCCTTCGGCGTGTCGGCTTTCTTGGTGTGAGAACGCGCTTGACTCGGTTTCCAGGGCAATTACTTACCCTCCTTCTTCAATCGGGTTTCGATCTCTTCCTTCAGAATGGCCGGCGCGAGAAGGGCCAACTTCAGACCTTCCATCTTGCCGCGCGCCGTCAAGGTTTCTTCCCACGTCTTCGCCTTTATGGCGTCGGTGGTGGCGAGCGCGGTTATCGCTTCGATCTTGCGGACGATGAGCGCATACCCGGCAGTTACGAGCGTCTGTTCGAGATGCGCGAGATCGATGGCGCTCACTTTGATGGGGATGTTCATTGCACCTCCGGCAACCCGAGCCTCTGATCCGCGCCCTCAAGCCCCGCGTCGAACCCTTCGGGTGGCAGTTCGGGGGAAGAAACTCCGGGGATGGGCGGTTGATCCGGCGTCGGAGGAGGTGCGCCGGGCGGAGGAGCCGCTCCCATCCCCGAAGTCGGATCCATGGGGGACGCGACCGCCCCCGGCGCCTGAGTGGAACCGTTGTTTCCCGCCATCTGCTGCTGCACGGCGGCGGCCATCTTCTCGGCCATGGCCGACATCATCATCTTGGCCGCCTTCTGCTTCTGGTGGTCGTTGACATGCTTTGCCATAGCCTGTTGCGCGGGCCGGTCGGTGGTCTCGCGCGCCCGCTGGATGTGGTCGAGAACGTGCAGTTCGTCGTTGTCCTCGGGGTTCACGTTTACGTCTTCGCCCTGAAGAATCAGCGTCCACTCTTCCTTGGGGTTCTTTGGGCGTTCCATGTCGGGCGGTTCGGGAACCGTGTCCGCGAAGTTGTCGTCTCCCATGGCCTTGTGGAACTTGTTGGTGACCGACCACAGCGCCTTCGGGTTGGTGTTGATGATCGGATTTTGCAGGTCCAGCGTGAAGGTCTCCATCGCAGACTGCTTCTTCGCCTCTCGCGACCAGATGGACGACGCGAACTGGATGTCGAAGTCAAACTTTCCGGCGCGTTCCTGGCGCGTCATCTTGGCGACCCCGCCCGCCGTCGCGTGTCCCGGAAGGTCGTCCTCCGCCACGCGGAAGAACAGTTCTTCGGGAGCGTACAGGCAGTCCAGTTCCCAGGTGTCTCCGAGGAATTGCCGGATGTCCTCTCGCAGAAACCGCACATCCAGACCGCTCAACCGGATGTTGCCTTGCTCCACCATGGCGATCTGGCCCGTCGCCGTGCGCGGCTGATTGGGCCGGTCGCTCGAACGCCCCATGCCGAAAGACGACAGGCCCGTGGTCTTCTCGCCGATGGCTTCGATGGCTTGGCTCTTGATGGTAAACGCCACCGGGTCGAACGACGACTTGACCTCTCGCACCGAGGACGGGTCGGTGGTCGGGTACGCCTTTCCGGGCTCCAATTTCTGCACCTGCGGATCCCAACCTTCGCCAGGTTTGTAGAACGTACTGGGGGACGATGCGCGCTCGGCGGCTTCGGTCATGAGGTTGTGATTGGCGCTCTCCTCGTCCTCCAGGTGTCCGACCTGCTCGCCGGTCCCGCTGGGCCAGCGCGAACCGTCGTAGACAAGCGAAGCCTCCACGAAGGGTCGCTTGTTCTGCATACCGGGGCGGATGTCTTCGAGGTCCTGCACGCCGACGATCCCGTCGCAACCGTCCAGTTGCACCTCGGGCAGAATCCGCACCACCAGATGCCGCGGCGGAACGGGCTTGTCCTTCTTGGACAGCGAGCGCCAGTAGCCGTACCACTCCCAGACCTGAAGGGTGTTCGTCGGCGAAAGCATGCCCTCGTACAGCACGCCCTCGGCTTCGTCTTTGTCGGCCTGGACGGGCTCGGTCGAAAGGTCGCGCTGCCTGCCTTCCTCAGCCGCCTTGACGATCTTGGTCCAGTTCTTGCGGATGCCCTGGTACAGCGTGCCGTCGTTCGCCAGCAGTTGATCCGGGTTCGCGCGGTACTTGCGGATGGCGAACGACAACTTTTGGATCGACGTCGCGTTCTCGGCCGGTTCTACGATGTCGTCGGGCCACACCGGGAAGAAGCCGGGCCGGTCCTCGTACACTTCGCCCGTACATGGATCGATCTCCTGCCACCAGGGGGTGTAGGCGATACTCCGCCCGAACAACCGCCTCCGGAACGCGAAGATTGCCAGTTCCCGCGTCGCGTTCATGGACTTGAACACCCGCCAGGTCATGTACCTGCCGATTTTGTCAACGATATTCTGATCTTTCGGGCCGGTCGGTTCCGCGATAATCTGCGCGTCGTCGCCCATGAGCGAGTCGAAGTCGCGCGCCCACAACTGGAAGACGCACCACTGGAGCATCGGCACGCGGAAATTCGAGCGACCCGCTTCGCCGGCGGGTTGCGGGTCGTAGCGCACACGCCACCGCTGCCACAGGTCGCGCATCTTCTCCATGCGCGCTTCGTGTTGGGCCTTCGCGCCGGCGAAGTCTTCCTTGATGCGGTAGGCCAGCCGCTTCAGTTCGGCCTCGGGAAGTTTCAGTTGGGGCATGGCTACATCCTTATCCTCATCCGCTCGCGCCCGGTGTCCCCGGTGCGGTAGTCAACCACCTTGGGCCTGACCTCAACCACTTCCCCGCCCGGCAGGATCTTCCGGTTGACCGGGGCCGTCCGCAAGGCGATAACCGCCAGCGCCAGCGCTATTACGGTATCGTCATGCGTGCCCTGCATGGCTTCGGCCTTGCCGTTGGCCTTGATGACGAAGGTTCGCAACTCCTGAAGCGTGACCGGATCGTGAACGATGATCGAGCCCTCGCGCAACGCCGTGTCCAGCGCCGAGATGAGTTGCTGCCGGGTGACGCTGTCGGTGCGCCAGCCGAGCGTTCCCTCCTGCCCGCGCTGCCGCTGATCGGGACTGGGTTGTCTCCTATATATAAGGTGGACGGGGTAGCCCAGCCGCAGGAGTTCCTCCAGCACGCCGATCTCGATGTTCACCTCGATGCAGACGTAGGCCCAGTTATAGAACCGCCCCAGATCGTATAGATACTGCGCGAATGTGGACGGCGTGAGCCGCTCCCGCACCACCGCCTGCTGCTCGCCTACATCCTGATCGACGACGCAGGCCACCGAGAAGTTCGGATCGCCCGCCACCAGTTCGCTGCCCTGCGCGATGTCGGCTCCGACGACGTACCCCACCCCGGCGCGCGGGCGCTTGAACAAGCTCATCTCTCCGTTCTCGCGGGCGAAGAACTGCACCGAGCGGCGCGTCCCGACGGCCACCTCTTCCAACCCGCCCAGGATCGGTTCGCGGAACGACGGCTGCCGCGCGATGGAACGCACGTCGAAGCGGGGCCGACCAGAGGTCAGGAAAGCTTCGTCGGGGTCGGCGGGGTACTCCTGCTGGAACCGCTTCTCGTCCCCCTTGCAGTTGTTGGCGATACACCAGCGCCGCCACTTCAACTGTTCCAATGTCAAGTTGAACCGCTGCCGAAGCGCCTTCTCGTCGGTGGTCAGGTCGCGCTCGAACGCGATCTTCTCGCGGTCGTCCACGAACGGGTCTGCGTACTCCGGGTGTTCCCACCAACCGAAGAAGACGGCGACCCATTCCGAACCTCCGCGCGGGTCGGTGGCCTGCTTCCAGAGGTCGTAGAACTCTCCGCCTACCCCGTTCGCCGTGCTCTCCACCACCACCATCGTTCCGGGGTCTTTTGGGACGACTTGCATCAGAGCCGTCATTGTAGCGGCCGGGTCGGGCCACACCGCGAACTCCGATAAGTGAAGATAGCGAATCGAAAACGATCTCCCCACCTGAACCGATCCAGCCGTCTTGACCTGGATGTACGAAGAATTGGACCACTCCAACCGCTCCTCGTTGTCCTTGACTAGCGCGGGCAACGGAAATCCCCGCGCCCCCCGGTACGACTTCTGGAACTGCTGATAGTACTCAAACAGATTCTTGGTGCCCGGATAATCCTCGCTCACCACGAAGCAGTGCTGGCCCGGCGTGAACGGAACGCGCCGGAAAAACTCGCTCGCCACGCCCACGCTGAAGGAAACCTGCCGCGCTTTGAGCACCACCACGCGCACGGGACGGTTGCGAGCCTGAATCCGCTCGATGGTTTCGTCCAGCTTGACCTGCGCGGGCCAGAGGTTGAGCGGGATCGACACGCCCTTCTTGTCGCGGATTGAGATGTTCTCCCGGCACCAGGTCTCGTGCTTGCCGCGCTGGCCGGCCAGGGCGAACGCCAGGGCCATGTCGGCGGGGGAGAGCGGCTGGGGGGCGGGGATCATAGGAGGTGGACCGGAAGCGACTCGGGCGGCTCATATGCGGGCGGTAGACCCATAGCTTCTGGGCACAGCGGCGGCCCGAAGCGCTCTTGATGGTAAACGCCGCAGAACCGGCACGGCGGAAACCGCTTGTCGTAGCAGGACCGGCAGAGCCGGGCGAAGCCGAACGACGCAACCTCCGGAGGGTGGCAGTCGCTGCACTCTGCGGGAGATACTATCGGAACGATCACGGCTCCACCTTGGGACTGGGATCATCCCTCCAAACGCAGACGGTCAGGACGCCTCCATCCTCCTCATCTGCTGACGCGAAGCTGACACGTACTCCGGGTGGCAGATCGAGCAACTTTCCCAACTCGGTGAACGACAGTTTAACCACCGATGTGCGTCTGCCTGGACAACCGGACATCTTGCTCCAGATGAATACTGTGCGTTTTTTCTTCACGGCTCCACCCACTGCCCGACCCACTTGTCGAGTTGCGCTTCGGTGAAGGTGTACTCGGCGTCCCCAATCGTGCGCGGCCTCAGCGGGCAGAAGTCGGCGTGAACGCCGGAGCCGAAGATGCAGGCGAGGCAGCACTTCTCGGGATCCGGGTTGAAGGGGCGGCTTACAAGATCACCCATTCGTGGTCTCGTCCTCCGCGATCGCCACCGGCGCGTAATCGAAGCATATCCGATATCCCACGCCCAAGGCGCGGCCTTTCCGCTCCGCCTCCGGCTTGCCGTTGTACCGCTCCACGTCGATCCACCCAGCGTTGGGGCCGTCCCTGCGGGCCTGGAGGAGCCAGGGCTTGAGCGGTTTTGTATTGAGCATAAGTTACTCCTTCGCCTCCCCGAACGAGCACGCGCGGTTTTGGCATTTAGGACACGAGTTGGGCCTAGTCTCGATTCGCTGAGTGTACCCACAATGTACGCACATCCAAGGGAAGTCTTCGCCGACCGTCTTATGCGGCGGTTCGGACGGCTCCTTCGGACATTCCGAGCAGGGTATAGTCTGCGAATAGCAGGTCGGCCCGATTACCGAACGACCGCAAGCTGAGCAAAAGGTTGGTTTCGCATCCTCCACCCTCACCCGGTGCTTCGGGCAGATCAGGCGGTCACCGAGCCACTGCCAACCGGGGGGGATCTCCGGCCTGGGGATCTCACCCCCATGCGGAATCGGCCAGTCCTGCCCGCAGGACGCTGGGCACCGGCTGCACTGGTAGGTGTAGCGGAGGAAGATCGAAGCGACATCTCCGAAGTCGCTGTATCTTTCGCTCATTCCCGCACCCCATATCCGACGAACTTTCCGGAGGCATCGAATTTGAATCTCGCCTGCGCGCGAAGATCGTCCACGACCAGATCTGAGCCGATGTCCGGCGCGACGAGGTCTTCCCGGTACTTCACCCCCACGCTGTCGAACAGCGCGCGGAAGCGGTCGAGGTCGGAAGGTTGCCCCCACTTGGCCCGCTCCCGAGCGGCGTAGGGGCCGAGGGAGCGGTCTTCTCCCATAGGTTGCAGTTCGCTCATGCCTCACCTCTCAGCATCTTGAACGCCTCCGTTCGCATCGACTCAACCGTATCGCCCTTCACCGGCCGCCGCATCAATCGCCCGATGTTATCGTAGGACAGACCTCCGCAGAAGCGCAGGCGAACCACCAGGGCCAGCTTGGGGGGCAGCGCGTCCACCTTGCGCCAGACGGAGGCGCGGAACTCGTCGTAGGCAAGGACGGACTCGGGGGAGGGGGCGGGGTCGGGGATGCTGTCCCGGCTCTCGTGGCTCCCGTGGAATCCTTCAGGCTGGAACGTCCCGGCTTCGGGAACCCACGCCAACCTGGCCGCCTTCCTCCGCCCCAGGTCCAGAACCGCGCCCCGGATCGGCTTCCGTACCCACGCCCCCAGCGGCACGCCGCGAGAAGCGTCCCAGCGGTCTACCGCCTGCACCAGGGCGAGATAGGCCGCGCTCCGAGCTTCGTCCAACCCTATCCAGCGGGGAAGCTTCCGGTGCTCCTGGCGGGCTAGGTAGGCGGCAAGGGGAACGAGATTCTCGATGAGGTGCTGGCGGGTGCCGTTGGTGGGGGCGGAGGTGGCGGCCTGGATGAAGGTGGCGTCCTCCGCCGCTTCCCGCGTCTCGATATCAGCCCACTGGCGGGCGGAGTGGTCGGCGGCGCGTTTACGGGCGCCGGTCATGCCATCACCCCGCTATACAGCCGGCTGCCGGCCGCGGTTAAGGCGTTGGCCGAGGTCACAGTCGGGTCAAGCCCGAACTTACAACACTCCAGGGCATGCAGGCTGGTAGTCTGCGGGTCCAGCCCGTAGTACAGGCACTCGGCGGCGTGCAGACTGGTTGCCTCTGGATCTCGGTTGAACCGCCGACACACCTCGAAGAAGTCGAAAGGGCCGGTCATGCCGCCCCTCCTTGTGCTATGATGCCGGGCGTATGAGACGACACTTGATCCTCTCCACCCTCCTGGCTGTGCTGCTGACCGGCTGCACGGCCCGCATCAACCGAAACATGGCGAGTTGGCAGGGGCAGCACTACCACGCCCTCATCGCGTCCTGGGGGCCACCTCAGCAGGTCCTGGGAGACGGAAGCGGCGGGCGCATCCTGATCTGGACGCGGTACCGGGAGACGCTGCGGGCGCAAACAACCGGAACGCTCGAACTCACCCAGGTTGACCGCATGATCTGGGGTACGGTGACCACAAACACCCGGCCAGCTTACGG
>ERZ1292632.1546-Hain-H43-01um-R2-1546-length-21959-cov-5_pt2 | contig 16619 bp, 22 predicted proteins | sample MGYA00564407_ERZ1292632 | MGnify/ENA primary metagenome ERZ1292632 (study PRJEB36523, sample SAMEA6512637) | groundwater metagenome | collected 2019-01-08 | study: AquaDiva: Metagenomics assemblies of 32 groundwater samples | reverse complement strand
CGGGACCGCCTCCAGCGTGTCCACTCGCTCCCTGCCGTTCGCCCCCCCAACTCGACCCTCCACTAGGAGCCCTCTCCCATGGCCCGCCTCCCCAGTTCCCAGTCCGCCTCGACCCTCGACTCCCGCTACCTTCTGGCCCACGAGGGCGAGCCCACCGACGCCGACCTCACGTTCGTTGGCCGCATCCCCTTCGGCCACGAGGTCCTGATGCACGGCGGGATGCCCGGCGTCGAATACTGCTGGGTCCTCCCTGAGAACCTCAACCGAATGACCTCACTCAAGCCCACCGAGGGCTCCGAGCACCGCTGGAACTTCTGCTCGTTCCGCTGGCAGATCACCGTCGAGGGTCCGCGCGGCACCGTCCGGGGTCTCCTCCTCCTGGCCCGCGGTGAGCCCATCCGCACCGCGGCCCCGCAGTCCGGGCGCCGCAAGTGGTACTGCGACAACGAGATCTACGTCCGCACGGGCATCGAGAACCCGGCCCACCAGCGCCTCGCTGGCCAGGTCGAGGCCATCGCCGAGAACCCCTCCACGGACCCGCGGCCCGCGACTGTCAAGTCGGGCTCACGCTACGTCCAGGCTGAGGCACGTTGATGGACCCGTGGAAGCACCGCCGCCTGGCTATGTCTTGTGGAACGTGCATGTGGTTCGTCGCGAAGTTGCGGGCTGACGACAAGCCAGGGCCGTTAGGCCGGTGCCGTAAGCACGCCCCGGTTATGTCCGGCTACCCGGTGGTGTTCGATAACGACTGGTGCGGCGACCACAAACTGGACGAAAACGCAGTGGTCTCAGCACCGACTGTTCGGCGTAAGGGGTAGCCTCGTGGCCGTCGGACTCAAAATCGGTGACGACATCCCGCTGACCCCCGAGCAGCGCACGGCCCTCGGCCGCCAGCTCCTCGACCTCGTCTCCGACCTCGAGTCCCAACACTCCACCTACTTCTCGGACATCGCAACGTGGTGGCAGTGGTACGAGGGAGTCCCTGCCGTCAAGCAGAAGTCAACGCCCTGGCCCAACGCCTCCAACATCGTGATCCCCTTCATCCGCTCCCAGGCTGACCCAATGGTCGCCCGCACCGTCCTGGGCCTCTTCTCGACTGACAAGCTGTGGTGGGGTACCACGGAGAACACAGCCACCAAGGAACTCCTCCCTCACATCTTCGACTACCTCAACCTCACCGCGAACCGCTCTCTGTCTACCTTCGACTCGGTGGACCCCGCCGTGTTGGAACAGCACGTCATCGGCGAGTCCTACCTAGGCCAACACTGGGTAGACGACTCCCGCTGGGTCATGCTCCCCAAGGCCAAAAAGGCCACCCGCGTCCTGGTCCGCTGTGGTCCCGAGTTCTACCACCGCCCGCGCGAGAACTGGCTGTTCCCGCGCTCCAAGCAGATCCACCAGGCCGAAGTAGTCATCGAACAGGTCCCCATGACCTGGACCGAACTCGCTGGCCACTGTCAAGGTGACAACGCCTGGGACGTAGAGGCCGCCGAGTCCATCAAGTCCAACATCGGCCTCCGCGGTCCCTCCCAGGCCGTCCGCGACGTGAAGGAAAAGGCCCAGGGCCTCGCCAACCACTCGCGCTCCTCCAACCTCCCGCTCTACGACATCCGCCAGGCGACCCTCGACTGGCCGATGCTGGCCGCCCTGGGCTCCAAGGACCTCAACCGCCCGACCCACCTCTTCGACACCGAACTCGACGGCGCGATCCATGTCCAGATCAAGGTATGGTTCGACGCGCACTCCGGGACCATCCTCCGCGCCATCTACGACCCTTACCTCCTTCCCGAGAAGCCCTTCTATGGGCTCCAGTACCGGCGCCGGGGCTCGGCTGCGGGTGGCTCCGCGGGCCTCGCCAAGATCGGTGAGCACGTCCAGCGTGCGCTCTCTACCCACGCGAACCAGATGTTCGACGCAATCACTCTCTCGAACTCCATCAAGTTTATGACCAGCGACCGCGAGCTGTCCGAGCGTGGCTGGTCCCCGAACACCATCCCCTACGTGCGTGACCTGGACGCTTTCAAGGAACTCACCGCCCAGAAGCAAATCTTCCCCGACATCGCCGCAGCCAACTTCCTCCAGGCCGTCGGCGAGCGCATCATGGGCCAGTCCGATCCCAACCTCGGCCGCGAGACCCGCCTGGGTGGCCACGCCCAGCCCGCCACTAACTTCCTCGGGCTCCTCGAACAGTCCCAGATCAACTCCTCGCGCCCGCTCAAGTCCATCCGCACCGCGCTCTCCCGCGCCGGCCAAGACCGCGCCCTCATGGCCCAGGTCTTCGAGACCAACGAACAAGACTGGCTGGCCTCCGAGTTCGACCAGGACGACTCGGCCAAGATCCTCGAATGGCTAGAGGGCGACTCGTCCCTCTATGGCTCTGTCCACTTCGATGTCTACGCGATGTCCGAGATCCACAACCCGGACGCCGAGCGCCAAAAGGCCCTCATGGTGGACCAACTGGTCACCAACTACTTCGTCACCGTCTCGAAGTTCGTCGAGATGATGGCGAACCCCCAGGTCCCTGAGCCCACCCGCGAGGCGATGCGCCAGGGCGTCCTCGCCAAGACCAAGTCCCTCTCCCGCTTCCTCGAAGTGTCCGACGTGGACGACATCGAAGCCTACGTTCTCCAAATGGGAAACAACTCCAGTGACAACCGCGCAGCCCTCACCGCCGTCTCCGACCGACTCGGACAACCCGCTCCTGGCGCAGCCGGGCCTCCTGGCCCTCCAGGCGCAGCTCCGGTCCTTACCTCTATTCCAGGCGGCGGCGCGTCGGGAACGCCTAGCCCTGCTCGAGTTAGCGGAGCAGGAGCCCTCCCCTGAGGCCGCGATGCGCCTCCTGGCGACTGCCCGTGCCCTGGCGTACCTCGGCTCCGCCCGCTTCGACTCGCACCTCCACGCCGAGGTCGCCGACCAGTTCTCGGGGCTCGGGGGCGCGGACCTCGACCGCCTCGTGCAAAATTCGCGCCCGACCCCCCTTGACAAGCGCTCACAGCCCCGGCCTACAGTAGACGACATCATGGCCCACGACTCTGACGGCGGGACCGTCCTACCGTTTCAGCTTCGGGGCTACGACCCTGAGTCCCCCACAGGAGGTAGCGACGAATGACGGTCCAAGGTGCCGGGGTGGTCCCCGGAACGGAAACTCCCGCCGCGGGTGCTGCTGGCGCCGCCGCGGCCCCGGTCCTGACCCCTGAGCAGGTCGAGACGCTCCTGGGCGCAGCCGAGACCCAGGACCAGATCGTCGCGGCGCTCAACCAGCTCGCGACCAACCAACAGCGCGCTGCGGCGCCCCCGGCCAAGGGTGGCGCCAAGGGCGGCGAACCCGACGACGTGTCCGAGCTCCTTTCCGACCCCAAGGGCGTCATCGGCAAGTACGCGAACGACGCCATCTCCCAGGTCCTCAACACCAAGCTCGGCCCCCACCTCGTCGCCCAGGCCCAAGCCCAGCGCCTCGCCAACATCGACTCCCAGACCTCCCGCATCGACACCCTCTACGGCGAGGGCTTCTTCGACAAGGAGGTCCGGCCGCTCCTCGTCGGCAAAGACGGAAAGACCGGCGCCCTCAGCGCCATGTCGCTGGCCGACCAGGCCCTCCCCGAGAACGTCTCCGCCGCAGCCGACGGCATCCTCGGGACCCTCCTGGCCCGGAACCCCGAGGTCATCACCAAGGCCCTCACGGCCCAGGCTACCAAGCGCACCGCCCGCGAGCGCACCCTCAACCCGCCCAAGACCCTCGGCGCGGGCATCCCGCGCGGCACCCCGGCGAACCAAATCGAGATCCCCGAGAACGTCGAGGACACCCTCCAGCAGTTCGCGCGCATCGGGATCAAGTTCACCAAGGACGACCTTGTGGCCGCGGCGACCCGCGGCAACTCGCTCGAGGACTGGGATGACGCGTTCCCGGCGCCCAAGCCCAACGCTGGAAAGGCGGCCTAGATGAGCTCCAACATCGGCGAAGACCTCTCCATCTACTCCCCGATCGACCAGAACGCCAACGAGGCCAACTTCCTCTACGGCTGCTTCAAGGGCGAGTCCGAGGACCTCAATGTCATCAACCCCGTTCCGGGCTGGGTCTACAAGTGGGAGCGCAACGACTCCCGCGAGGTCATGCGCGCCGAGCGCAAGGGCTGGGAAGTTGACCTCACCGCCCCTGAGCGTCCGATCTCCCCGCGCGAGATGCTCCGCACCGGCGTCGGCGGCGCCACCCGCGAGTCCCTCCGCGGCGACGTGATCCTCATGCGCTGCCCCGAAGAGACCTACCGACAGCTCCAGGCCGAAGCTGAGGCCGAAGCTGCCGCTCGCCGCGTCGATCCGGCGAACCCCTACACCAAGGGCGACGAAGCTCGCTCGATCCAGGAGCGTTTCGGCTCGGGCGCTCGCGGACCCATTCGGTTCCGTAACCCGAACCACAACATCCAACACCTAGACCGCCTGCCTACTGACTAGGCACCAGGCCCGTCCTCTCTCCCTCACCCTACCGGGAGCCTCTCACCACATCGCAATCCTGACCAGAGCCAAGTGACCCGCGGCGCCTCTGTCCCTGGTCTTGTCAGGAGAAGCCCAAGTGGCAACTCAGGACCTCATCATCGTCAACGAGGGCGACCCGGCTTTCCGTATCCAGGGACGCCTGGCTGCCTCTCAGACCTTCAAGGCCGGTGCGCCGGTCACTCTCTCGTCTGGGGCAATCGCAACCTGCCCTGCCGACGGCACCGAGATCCTCGATGGCGAGCTTCTCGGCTTCGCGCTCACCCCGGCTGCTGGCGTCCACGCAGGCTCCCGCACGGGCGCGGCCAACGGCTTCGGCGCTGCCACGGGCGACTACGTCACGGTCATCCCGGTGACGGCCCCGGGCGTCCGCATCAAGACGCGCAACTTCTGGGCCACGGGCGGCACCACCGCCGCGACCCCGGATGGCGCGAACATCGGCGCGCTCTACCAGATCACCTTCAACAACCAGACGGGCTTCGACCGCTGGGGCGTTGAGGAGACGACTGGCGCGGCCGCCACCGACGCGACGTTCTACGTCGAAGCCGTCCTCGACATCAACGGCATCCCGCTCAAGATCGCGGACACCACGGGCGGTGTCTGGGTCGTGGGCTTCGTCAACGCCGTTGACAACCTCTTCCAGCCCCAGGGCTAGGACTTAGGAGCACCCAACCAATGGCACTCACACGCGGTATTGCTCCCGAGCTCCTCGAGCCGTGGGTCAAGACCATCTTCTTCAAGAAGTTCAAGGAACGCGCGCGCCAGTACGAGTCCATCTTCAACGTCACGGGCTCCACCCGCGCGTTCGAGGACGACTTCGAGGTCGCGGGCCTCGGCGCCTACACGGTCAAGCCTGAGGGCGTCCCCCTCAGTTACGACAACCCGGTCCAGGGGGACCGGCGCCGCGTCATCATGCTCACGTTCGCCCTGGGCTTCCGGGTGACGATGGAGATGATGGAGGACGACCAGCACGGGATCATCTCCAAGATGCCCTCGGACCTGGCCGACTCTGCCTACTACTCCATGGAGACGCTGGCCTTCGGCGTCATCAACGACTCGTTCTCGGGCTCGACCTACACGGGTCTGCCCGAGGGCGACGGCACGCGCCGGGCGCTGGTCTCCGCCAGCCACGTCTACCTCCGTTCTCCGGGCTCGACATGGTCGAACGCTCTCACTCCCGCCGTCGCCCTCAGCGTCTCGGGCATCGAGGCCGCGATCACCATGTTCCGCACCCAGAAGAACGAGGAGGAGCGCTACACGGTGCTCACCCCGAAGATGCTCCTCGCCAACGAGGCGCTCTACTGGACAGCTCACAAGCTGCTCACCGGGGACAAGGAGGCGTTCACGGCAGACAACACCGCGAACATCATCGCCAAGGAAGGTCTCCAGGTGGTGACCTCGCCGCACATCACGTCTACGACGGCGTGGTGGCTGTTCACGCGCAAGGAGGACCACTCGCTGACGTTCTACAACCGTAAGGGGTTGACGTTTAGTGAGAGCTCGGACTCAGACACTTTCGACAAAAAGTATGCCAGCCACTATAGAGCGGCTGTCTGCTTTGCTAAGGGACTAGGCACCGTTGGTAGCAACGCCTAAGGTAAGGTAGTGATGCCCAAGTTAAACGGTGAACCTCTCTGGACTGAGACAGAAGCGGCGCGCACGTACTACAAGGAATACCAGAAGTCGTACCACGAGAGACGACAGAAGGAAGATCCTGAGTATCGGGAGCGCCGAACAGAGAACGCCCGTAAGTCCTCTAGCTACAAAGGGCTAACGGGTGAGGCCAAGCAGAAGTACATCGCGAAAGTGCGCAAAGCGTGGCTCAAGCAAAGCTACGGGCTTACGCTGGAGCAGTACGACGAGATGTACGAACAGCAGAGAGGGCTCTGTAAGATTTGCCACCAACCGGAGCGCCGTAAGTACAAGAATGGCGCGGTCATCCGGTTGGCAGTGGATCACGACCACGGCACTGGAGTTGTTCGTGGCCTACTGTGTGCTGACTGCAACAAGGGTCTCGGGCAGTTCAAGGACAACGTGGACCGTTTGCTGGAGGCTGCTGCTTACTTGGAGGCTGCGAAGTTGGCACAGGACAACGTAGTCCCGATCCAGTCCTAACGACCGCGGGCAGAGAGACGTTCTCTCTGTCTCCCCGGCGTCCTCCAGGGGGTCATCTGGGGGACACCTCCCGCCCGCTCGGCTCAGCCCGGTTGAGGCGGCAATAGCCCTGAGGAGGGGCAAGAGATGGCAGGCACACACTTCAAGGCTCCGGTTCTCCACAACGACGCAGATGGGCAGACCAAAGTCCCCAACGCGTCTCGCTTCGCTGGGATGCCCGTCGGCGTCCAGGTCCTCGCGGACTACTACACCAAGGCGTACGCGCCGCCGCACACCCAGGACGAGCTCCCCATCGCGTCAGGCGTCGCGGGGACCGAGGGCGACAACTGGACCGTAACCGTCACTGGCACTACGCCGGTAGCGACGATCAGCGACGATCTCTACCCGCCGCACCTCATCGTCACGCTCTCCGCGAACGACAACGACTCCTGGGAGGGCCAATACTCCGAGGCCGTCGGTACGGGTGAGGTCTTCAAGCTCGCCGCGGGCAAGACGCGCTACTGCAAGGTGGCGTTCACGCTTGAGGACACCAACAACGACATCGACGCGGTCACCGAAGTGGACCTGTTCATCGGGTTCGCGATCACGGACACCACGGTGATCGACGGCGCGACGGACTTCATCGGCTTCCACAAGGCCGACGGCGCGGTCCAGGTCTCGTTCGTCGCCGGTAAGGACGCTTCGACCTCCGGCGCCCTGGTGGACCAGATCGTCGTGGACACGGGTGTTGACCTCACCGCCGCGATGGCAGGCGCTCCTGGCACCGGGACGGTCAACACCTTCGAATTCATCGTCGAGGGCACGACCACCTACCACGTCTTCGCGAATGGCGTCCACGTCTACACAGGCTACTCAGCCACGCAGCTCCCTGACAACGAGTACCTCGCGGCCACCATCGCCCTCCAGCAAGGCGAAGCCACGGTCGTGAAAATCCTCAACCTCACGCAGTTCCTCTTCTGCGCTGAGTTCTAGGAGCAACCCATGACGCGCACCCAGGCTTTCCTGCTGGGGGTGCTCCTGGCACTCCTCAGCCCCATCGCTGCATCCGCGGCCGACGGCGCTTATCTCCCGGAAGCCGGCACCCAGGCTGCCAGCCGCACAACCGAAGTCTATCTCCTCTGCGATGGCGACCACACGGCCACCAACTGCGCTGAGTTCGATCTTCGGGCTGTGAGCTCGAATCAGCGCCGACCCGTCCCTGATTACATCCAGTTCGCGATCTATCGGCAATCGACGAACTGCACACCCACGGTCTCGATCGTCGGCCGGGCGGTCCCCACTGCAACAGCCGGGGCTACTCAAGTAGACCACACCATCCAAGCTCTCCTTGGCACAGGAACCAGCTCGGTCGCCCCCGGCGTCCCTCCGTCCTTCCGCGTCTACCTCGCTACGATCACGGCCGACGCTGACTGCACGGACCTCGAAGTCATCGTCTACCTCACCTACTTGAAGTCGTAGGGGCGGGGGAATAATCCAATGCGTCGTACCCTCGCTCGAGCGGTCCTGCTGGTTCTGTTTGCTCTATCGGCCCCCGCGCTGGCCGGGGACCACATCACCAGCGCGAGTGGTACTCCGACGGGGGCATGCGGCGGAGACCTCGGCGGGACGTTCCCCGACTGCACGGTCGATGACGACGCCAGCGCTACGACGCTGCTGACACAGGCTGCCACCGAGGACAATCTCAAGTACGAGGTATCATCGAACCTCTACTTCGTGGATGTGAATCAGGATGGAGTCCACGACGCTGGAGAGAAGTACCTCGCCAACAGCAACATCTTCTACCCGTCCGACTACACGACTGGCTCGACCACGGGCGGCATTCAGGAGGCGATCGACGCCGCTGGCGCAAGCGCGCTTGGCGGAGTCGTCTACATCGCATCCGGTATCTGGGACATCACCTCGTCGGCGGCCATCATCATCAACGAGTCGCAGCCTGTTCACCTCCAGGGCGCAGGCCGTGACTCGACTACGATCCGATGTACGGCCCCATGCACGGCGACCGCGGTGCTGCAAATCCTCGACCTCGACATCAAGATCGATGGCATTCTCTTCTACACCGACGTTGCGAACGCGAATGGTGTCGAGATCGGTGATTCGTCGAGCTACATCAGCGGCGTCCAGTTCACTAACAACTGGGTCGAAGGAGACAGCGACGGCACACCTGCTGTCGGTTCTCGCACGGGCTACGGCATCAAGATCATTGGCATAGAGAACAACATTGTCGGAAACAAGATTCGGTTCTGGGATACCGGCATTTACCTGACTGGAAACGCAACCGGGCCGTCGAACGGGATTAGGTTCTCTGCGAACCGTTTCACCTCAAACGATGACGGACTGGCTGTTTCGACAGGTGCGTACCAGGCCAACACCTGTGACGCTGAGCAGATTTACGTCGAAGGAAGCTTCTTCCAGACCATCTATCGCTACGGGATTCTGTTGCCTGGGAACACCACGAACAACGTCGAGCGGTGCAATCTCAAGGTGCTCCACACTTGGTTCGAGGGGATGGATTCTGGCATCGTGGTGCAGGGCGGTGCTGCGAACTTTGACCCTGACATCTACTCCGAAGGCAACAACTTCACGTCGATGACAGATGTTGCCGGGTCTGCCGACAAGGTGGATGCCGATTCGGTGGCATGGGGAATCTACGCGGACTCTGCGTCCAACAGCGAGATCGTTTCCATCTTCGATCAGTTCAACAGCGAGTGCATCGAGCACGCCGGAACGGGTGACGTTGGGTACATGTACGACAACGTCGGCCTCTCTGGATGTGCTCCGACGCTCGCGTCCACAGCGACGCTCAATGGGCGGAAGATTTCGATCGTCACATCGACCGCAGTCACCAACTCCGCCACCGAGGCTGTGTTCGATAATTGCGACGACTTCACCATTCCGCAGCATCAAGCGAAGATCGGGACCACGTTCAGGATCACGATGGGTGGGATCTTTTCGAGCGATGCGGTGACGCCGCAGGCTGCAATCCGCTTCCGGTGGGGAACCGCAAACACCGATCCGTTGCTTTGCGATCTGGGTCCAACCACGGCAGCCCTCGGCGGCGCAACTTCCGACGGGTGGCGTGCCGTCTGCGAGTGCACGATTCGGACGCTTGGCGCTACGGGGACTGTGGCCTGCGTCGGCAACGGATACATCCCTTCGGCTACGGCCGGGGCAGAAGTGCTGTGGGATGCATCGAACGGAACCACCACGATCGCGACGAACGCGACGAAACAGGCGTCCGGGTTCTGGGACTGGACTACGGCCGACACCGACAACACGGCTTCTGCGGAATACTGCAACGCCGAGATGGTGGAGTGATGCGCTGGATCGCCATCGCACTTCTCCTCCTTGCCGCCGCTGCCTTCGCTGGCGACCACGTCACTGGCCCCCTCTCCTCCTCCTGCTACGGCCTCACCACAGCTTGCAGTGGCTCGGTCTCCGGTGGCGGGTCTCCCGTAACATGTCTCGCCGACGTTTGCCTCGCCGACACTGACACTGCGGGGTGACTATGATGCGCCACACAATCACTCTATTGGTCGCTGCTCTCACGTTCATTGCCGCCCCGGCCGTGGCCGGCACCTCTCCGTGCACCACCACTACATTCAGCAGCGGCGGGGTCGTCACCTCCGACTACCTCAACAACTGCTCGCTGCTCGGCGAGGCGTTCGTAGCTGAAGGCACCACTGCTGATGCCAATGAAACTACCCTTGGGTTCGTGGATCCGGTTGCCGATACCAACATCCGGTGGCCCGCTCTCACGGCTGGCACCTATGCGCTCAGCACCGTCACCGGCACCGAGACCCTCACGAACAAGACGCTCGCTGCCACCAACAACGTGATCGAGGCCGACACAGGCGACAGTGCTACCAGCTTCTTCGCTGCGGGTCAGATCGAGCTAGCGCGCGGCGGCCTTGGCGGCGATGTGAGCGCCTACTCCACTGGCATCTTTGGTCTGCTCAGCGGCACCCTCACCGACATCGACACCTTCGGCGAGTGGGTGACGGCGGTTGGCGTCACGGGCACCTGCGACGCCACCACTGTAGTCTACGGCGACGGCACCTGCGCGGCCAGCGGCACAGGTGGCCGCAGCGTCACCTGCGCCAACGGGATCTGCGACGCCGACGCCGAGCTCTTCACCGTCACCTACAGCTTCCCGTGGCTCTCCTCATCCATCGTCGCCACCAACGACGTGCTCGTGGACAAGGTCGGGGCCACATTCGCTCCTACTGATTGGTCCTGCGTTGCGGATGGTGGCAGCGCCCTCACCACGATCGACGCTTCGATCGAGGAGTGCAACACGAACGGGGCTTCGTGTGGTGCCATCGGTGCAACCTCAACGGTGACCGCCGTAAACACGACGATCTCCGATACTAGCTTCACCGACACCACCCTCACGGCCGGCAACTGGCTCAAGTTCATCTTCGGCACCGTTACCTGGACGACCCCAGGTACGCTCACCTGTACGCTGCTCGGGACCCGATATGATTAGGCTCGCCTTCACGCTCCTGCTCATTGCGGGGTGCGCGAACGCGCAGGGTGTCATTCCGGTTGGACTCGGTGGGACGGGCGGTGGTTCAGCCGGCAGCGCCCTACGTGCGCTCGGCGACCTCGACATCACGATCGACCGCCTGAATATCGGAGGCTCGAGCTGCGGCGGAACGTGCCCGGACTGGGAGCAAACTGGCGTCCAGGCCCAGTCCGGTAACAGCAACGTCTGGGGCGAACCGCTCGACACATCCGGTTGGACGATCGACACGACGACGCTCGCCGCGTGCGCCGGCACCGACGACCGCACGCTGATCCAGAACGCGGTCACGAACGCTGCTGCGCAGACCGTGCTCGTCATCCCGGTGAGTACGACCTGCAAGGTGCCCGACGAGGGGAGCTACCTGCGGATCGCGCGTGACGAGATCGTGATCCGCGGCGCGAGTCGCGCGACCTCGATTCTAGACCTCGGCAACGACACGGACGACGCCGGGAACGCTACCGTCTGCAACAACGGGGCGTCGAAGGAGACGCGCCTCGGGATCTGCGGGACGGGCGGTACCGGGGTGACGACGACGCTCTCGAGCGGCTACACGCGCGGCTCTACGTCCATCACAGCCTCCAGCGCCGGCCACGGTCTCATCGCAGGTGACTACGCAGTCGTCTGGACTCTCTGCCCCGCCTCCGGCCCGGCCGCGACCGGGCGCTGCGACGAGATTCACACGAACTACAAGGATGTGGTTGAGCGCCAGGTCGTGAAGGTCGCCGGGGTGAGCGGCGCGGACATCACGCTCACCTACCCGCTCAACATCGATTTCACGGCAGCGAACGTGCCGCGCATCCAGAAAACTTCGCTGCGGCACTCCATCGGTATCGAGAACCTGACTCTCAACAAGGGCAGCGACACTGTCTCCACCAAGGCCGGAGACGGCACGCCGCCCTCCATGGTGATCTACCACGCTCGGGACACGTGGTTCAAGAACGTCACGTTCACGAACAACTACCGCGGGTTCCTGCTGCTGTTCCAGTCCTTCGGCATCACGATCCGCGGCAACGAGTTCGGCAACATGGCCTGCGAGACGGCGGGCGACTGCGACTACGCGGGCCATTACGGAATCGTGGTGACCGAGGGCACGACGGCGTGGCGTATCGAATCGAACTGGATTCACCACGAGTGGCTGTGGGCGAAGATCGACCAGGCCGCGAACCTCGGCGTGATCGCCTACAACTACGTCGATTCGACGAACGACTGTGCGGGCTCGCCGGCCAACCACGGACTTCTCTTCCACGGCGCGTTCCCGACCGACGTGCTGATTGAAGGCAACGACACCCGCTGCCGCGTCACGCTCGATAACCGCTGGGGGGTGGAAGGCGACCGCATCACCTTCCACCGCAATCGACTGAGCACCGACGGCACCGCGGGCGTGGTACGCGTCCATAAGGACAACGACTGTGGGAGCGCCAGCAACCCCAATATCGTGGATGGTCCGCTCAACCTCATTAACAATACGGTCTACGCGTTCACGTCGATGCCGTACTGCGGCGAATACACGGGCGGGACATGCGAGCGGTTCGACAACGACACCTGCACACCCGACGTGTGGGCAGAGTTCAATGCCGCTCGTGATGGGGCGACTAGCCCGGGAACCGACGCTGGACGAGGCTTCACGGTCGGCGCAGATTCGGGCTCCGTGTGCGACGCTGCGGCAGGCGACTGCACGGAGAGCCCCGCGAACCAATGGGGGGATAACTGGGAAGGCATCACGGCCCCGAACAGCGCGCTCACCTCGGCTACACTCCCTGGCTCGCTCTATTATGAGGCTGAGCCGACTTGGTGGTGCGACGAGTCGGGAACGTTTGGCGCGTCGATCGGCGCGAACGTGGATGACTTCGGTGGTACGCTCTCGGAGATTCCGGCGCGACGGCTCGCGGATGGAGATGCCTGCACATGAGCCTTACCCTCCATCGCATCTACCTGCCGGCCGCGACGCTCGGGCTTCTCGAAGCCTTCGGCGAGACGTTCTGGACGATGGAGCCGATACCCGGCCCGGTGGTTGGCTCACACTGCGTCCCCGAGGCCGAGTACGTGCTCGAGCCGCACGACGGAGCGCGCTTCAAGGGCACATTCGCGCTCGTCGGCGAAGGCGTCTCGCACTGGGCGACGCCTGGGGTGGATGACGAGACGATTCTGTTTCACGTCGGCAACAAGCCCGACGAGACGCACGGCTGCATCCTGATCGGCACGGGCGTGATCCCGCGCGGCCCGTTGCTGTTAGGGTCGCGCCAGGCATTCGAGACGTTTCGCGTACTCATGCGCGAACAGAGCGGGGCGCGCACGCTCCGCATTCAGAGGGGATGAGATGTCGAAGCTGAAGGGTGTTCGCATCTACGTAACTGTCCTCGTCGCGATCGCGCTCGTTGGCGTGCAAGCGCTCGGGCTCGTCGAAGTGCCCGAATCGGTATGGACCGCGCTTGGGTTCGTCGGCCTCGGGTTCATGCGCGCGTCGATCAGCTCGTTCGCGGATGACGTGAAGAAGGCGGCAGGCATCGAATCCAAGCCTCCGGTCGCTCCGTGAAGTGGCTCGGCTACGTCGCAGCCGGCGCGGCGGTCGGCGGCATCGTCTACGCGGCGCTCATTTTCTTCCTGATGCCGAGGTTCTGATGCGCGGCATTCTCACAGACGGACTGCTCGGCCTCGCGTGCCTCGCTCTGGCGTCATGCATGGGGTGCGCTTACAGCTCCGAAGCTGCCTGCCTCGATGCTGGTCACGTCTGGCACGGAATGGAGGAGCGATGCATCGCGAACTATCCGCATCGGTAGCCGCGCTTGCGCTGCTGCTGTCCTCTTGCGCAGCAAGCGGCACCGTGGCGTTCGGCGCTGACGCCAGCGCCGCCATCTACGCGCCGCCCGTGTGCCCGCCATCGCGGCCTCAGGTCGCTCTCGGCGAGCGCACCATCGTGCGCGAGGTGCTGAATGACCAGATCGGCTTCAAGCCGCAGATCAAAGAGCGCATCACCACCAAGGAGCCCGCGCTGGAGGCACAGCCCGAGCCGGTGCCGGTGCAGGAGTCGCGCGGCGCGGCGATCTCGGAAACCGGAGGCGGCGTCATCCGCACCGCGTTCGGTTTCCTGGGCGGCGTGGTCAAGGGGGTCCTCGGGTGGCTGGTTCTGTAATGCCGACCCCGGAGGCCGCCGAGCCGAGCACCGTCGCAAAGCTAGGAGAGCTTTTGGGGGCTGGGCTGGCTGCTGTTCTCGCTACCAAGGGCGTGCAGCGTTTGCGCAATGGGAAGGCGTCGAAGGTGGAGCCTGATCGCGGACTCATCGCCGACATCGCCAAGGCGGTAGCGAAGGAAGTCGTGCGCGAGATGCTGGGCGAGTCGCGCGACGAGAACGACCGGCACCGCGAGGGAATCGAACGCGCAATCGACCGCCTGGGCGAGAACGTGGACCGCCTGACGCACGAGGTTGCGGAGAGCGTGCGTGCAGTGCGAGACGCGAACGAGAGCACTCGCACGAGCGTGTTCAATATGATCGCGGCGCTGCGCAAATGACTGACCTCCTCCTCCACGCCCTAATGGGCATCGCGCTCGTCGTCGCGTTCAAGCCCTACGTGCTGCTCGGGCTCGCCGCTGGCACCGCCTTGGGGGTCGCTCGCGAGTGGTGGCAGCACCGAGCTCCGCCGTGGCGCTGGTCTCGGCACGCCTGGATCGAAGCGATGGCCTGGCCAGCCGGGGGCCTCCCGACCTACCTTTGGCTCGGGGTCCTTCACTGATGGCCACGCACAGCTTCGCACTCGTGCAGTCAGGCTACGACTCAGGTATTGGCTGGGTCTCGACGACCTCGGACCTCCAATTCCTATTCGCGGCGACGGTGGGCCTGCGGTTCACGTTCGACGGCGCGGCCCGGAAGCTCTGGAGCGCCCCGACGCTCACTCTCACGCGGACTGGAGGCGTGGGGGGCACTGGGACCCTCACCGTGCGCGGCGTGAAGCGCATGGTGGCCCCAGCGTTCTCGAGCACCCGGCTCCCGGGCGACGAGCGGCTCGAGACCCTCTACAGCGCCTCAGCGACGCTCAGCGCGGCGAGCCCGACGGTGGCCGTGCCCCTCGCGACCCACGACTCAGTCGGGGGCCTCACGACGTACTTCATGGGGCTCCTGTCGGGGGCTACGAGCTCGACGGTCCTGGGGCTCGTCGTGGACTTCGACGGCGGGAACGTGCTGGGGTCGGCGACGCTCAGCGCCACCTACGCCCGCGACCTCACCGGGGTGGAGACCTCGGTGCGCCGGATGTCCCGCGCCGACGAGTGCCCGAAGTGTGGGACCGAGGGGTTCCGGGAGGAGTGGGTGCCGGACCTAGCCAACGTGACCTCCGGTGGGGGCGGGGCCGGTCAGCTAGTTTGTCCGAGTTGTGCCGATCCGCCGAGCCCCCCGCGCGGACCTCGGACGCGACTCCGTGAGGTGAACCCCTAGTGGCCGGCATCCTGACAAAAGCCCAGTTCCGCGAGGAGCTACAGAGCCAAGTGGGCCTCAGCTCGTCGTCACCCGTCTACACGCCTGCGCGCATCGACCGCTGGTTCTATAACGTCTACCTCCACATTACGATGCCGAATGTCTACAAGCACCAGGAGTTGGAGACCACTGAGTACGTGGCGCTCAGCGCAACCGACAGGTTCTCGCTGGTCAACACCTACCGCAGCACGTACTCGATCGCGCTCGTTGAGGAGGCATATACGGCGAGCCCCGCGGCCACGTCTCGGCGCTATCGGCTGCGCCCTCGTAACGCGCGGGCCTTCGACGGCACCCAGAAGCAAACGCGACGGCCCCAGGAATATGTCCACTGGAACCGCAAGCTGGAGCTGGACGCGGTGCCCGACGCGACCTGGGCCACCTATATGTTTCAGGTGCGCGGGTACATCCTACCACCGGACCTCGGTGACGCTGGGGTGACGCTGCTCAGCGCTGACTGGGACGAGGTGATCCAGGCGGGGATGCGCCACAAATTCTGGCTCGCCAAGGGTGAAGAGGACAAAATCGAGTTCTCGCGCGAGGACTACACACGGCTGATTAACGAACGCGTGGAGTTCCTGGTGATGTCAAGTGACGACTTCCACGTCGGGGCGATCGAAATGGACAGCCAGTCGGTTGACTGGCGGGGGACTGACTAATGGCTCTGGGTGACTGGACCACGACGTTCGAGACGCTCCCGGCTGACAGCGAGAATGCTGGGCTCGGGGACGACCGGATTCGCACGCTCAAGGGGGAGATCCGTACCCGCGGCGCAGTTGAGATGAACTTCGGCGACTCGACGTTCGACGCGACGTATGGGGACACTGGGCGGCTGTTGCCTGGCGCGGCTCGTATCTATCGCGCGACCGGGGCGCTCCCTACGACGCTCCAGAAGCCCGACGGGACGGCCCAGTCAGGGACCCTCGGGGCGGCCGACACCGGCCGGCTCGTCCTCGACCAGCGCGGCTGGCAAGACGCCCTCCAAATGTGGGACGGCGCACTGGCTACCCCCGCGTGGGTCGGCATCGG
>ERZ1292632.1795-Hain-H43-01um-R2-1795-length-19608-cov-7_pt1 | contig 16644 bp, 14 predicted proteins | sample MGYA00564407_ERZ1292632 | MGnify/ENA primary metagenome ERZ1292632 (study PRJEB36523, sample SAMEA6512637) | groundwater metagenome | collected 2019-01-08 | study: AquaDiva: Metagenomics assemblies of 32 groundwater samples | reverse complement strand
AGTCGGCGTGGGCGATGTTCACCGCGGCCATTTTGCCACGGCGATCCTGCTCCAGATCATAGGACACGCGGTCCTTTTCCTGGAGGTTGGCGATGCCGGCACGCTCCAGCGCGGTGATGTGGACGAACGCGTCCTGACCGCCGCCATCGGGGGCGATGAAGCCATAGCCCTTGTCGGCGTTGAAGAATTTGACGGTTCCGGTGATGCTCATGATGAGTCCTTCTTTCGTTGCGGCCCGCTCCGTGTGAACGGACCAAGGGCTAAAGGGGCAGGGAAAGAAGGAAACAGGTGCCGCAAAGCGCCAAAGACCGTCGATTTGCGACTATAGCCCGACCCATATAGGGGATCGCGGCGGCAATAGCAAATCGGCGGGCGAGCGGGGAGCGGCGGAGCGCGCGCGGGATCAGCCGGGACGCGCCCCCGCGCGCGCCGCAGCGGCCGGCGCGGAGGCGGCGACGAAGCCGAAAAAGGCGTCGCGGGCGCGGGCGGCGGCTTCCTCATAGGGGCGGCGCTCGGCCTCCTGCCGCTCCGCCATCGCCTGTTCCTCCGCCGCCGTCAGATCGCGGTCATAATAGTCGATTTCATAGACGTCATCTTCCTGATCGCCGTCGAAACCGGGGGGCGCGGGATAATCGGTGCGCCAGCGATCCTTGTCCTCATCGAACCAGACGCCGCGCAGGCGAGTGGCGGCCTCCTCCGGCGGCAGCGTGTCGAGCCGGATGTGGGGGCTGGCAGGGCGAAGTTCACACCGTTGCAGGGAGTCCGAAAAGACGGGCGGCTGCGCCTTATGCACGGCGAGGCGAGCGGCGATGAACATGGCGACCGAGGCGGCAGGCGCGAGGGTCTGGGCGGCGTCCTCCTCGATCGGGTCTGGGGTGGCGGGCTGGCTGCCGTCGAGCAGGCGGGCGTCCTCCATCTCGCGCGCGGAGGGCTCCGCGCCGGTGGCGGGGAGGTGATCGCGATCGACCTCCGCCTTCACCGCTTCCTCGTCACAGATGAGGTCGAGGAAGGCAACGAAATCCTGCGCGACGACGCGGGCGAGCGCGGCGTCGGAGCCTTCGGGCGGATTGTCCGCCATGCGGTCGAGCCGCGAGAGCATCGACATGGCGAGGCGATTGTCGTGGCGGTGGCGGGTGACCTGGAAATTCTCCTCATCGCGCTGGATGGTGTCGGTGCAGCCGGTGATGGCGCGCGCGAGCAGATCGTCAGCGAGGCGCGCGCGGGCGATGAGGATCGCCGCGTCCCAGCCGAGGCGGAAGGCCGCGCCGTCGCGGCGGATGCGAAGCGCATAGGCGCTGCGCGCGGTGATGCGGACGCTTTCGCAGGCGAGGCGGACGACGCCGGTGGCGGCGAGGGTTTCGAGAAAACGCCGCTGGCGCGCGGGGGACCAGCCGTCGACGCGGACTTGCTCGGCGGGGGTGGGGAGGGGCGGGAATTGCATGGTCATGGCAAGGCTCCTGCGAGTTGAGGGATGCTTTGCCGGGAGGGTAGGCAGATTTGGGGGGTGTAGGACAGCGAATAGGATTTTGGGGGATTTCAGGGATATTGCTGGCGGGTGTGTTTGATGTTGATGACCTCTATCCTGTCCCCAACCACCCGGTAGATCAGGATATAGTTGGGCGTGACAATCGCCTCGCGCGTGTCGGTGACGCGGCCGGGACGGTGCATGTAAGGATGGTCAGCGATTTTCTCTGCGGTTTGCTCGAAGAGGTCAGCGAGGCGCAGAGCGGCGGCCGGGTTACGGTCGGAGATGTAGTCGAGAATATTGCGCGCGTCCTGTTGGGCCTTTGGGCGCCAGATGACGTGCGGCATCAGGCGCGCTTTGCCGCCTTGGCTTCGATAAGCGCGCGCAGTTCGGCCATGACCTGATCGTGCGGGATGCCGGGCCGGGGATCGGCAAGGCTCGCCTCGACCGTTGCGCGGAACCAGGCGTCATAGGCTTCCGCTTCCTCGGTCGTCGCGAACTCGGACTCGATGGGGGTGAGCTTGGGCATGGGTGGAGGATAGCAGGGCGGAGGGGGTTTATCCAGATTGGGGGTGGAGTTGACTCCATATCGGATCAATTTCGGAGAGTTCAGCGCACCTCTACGACCCGGTCGCCCTGATCGAGGCGTTCGGCGATCATCGGCCAGCGGGCGTCGAGCCAAATGCGCAGGCCGCGATTGCTGATATTGCCGCAGCGCAGCCAGAGCAGGCGGGATCTGACCGGCGGGTGACGGAGGAGGAAATCGTCGTCCTTCGTCACCAGTGTCATGCCGTGCTGTTCGACGTGGGCGGCAATGATGGCGTCGGGCGTCTTCCGTGCTGACGTGGGCAGCGATCAGGCCGCGCTCCGCAAACCATCCGCAAAGCGCGGGTGGCAGTTGCGCGTCGATCAGCAGGTGCATCAGGCGGCTTGGACGACCGTATGGTCCACCGCGCGCGCGCCGTAGGCCAGGCAGGCGTTCACATCTTCGCGGGTGAGATAGGGGAAGTCTTCCAGCAGTTCCTCGACGCTGACCGAGGAGGCGAGCGCATCGAGCACGTCGCTGACGCGCATCCGGGTGCCGGCGACAATCGGGCGGCCGCCGCAGACATTGGAGTCGATGACGATGCGCGTGGTCATAGGGGGAGTATGTGAGTGAGGGGAAGGGGCGTCAAGGTGGCTATGCCAGTTGAGCAGTTTAGAAAATACTACTTTAACTCCCGCAGGGGCTTTCGACGAATGTCAAATCTGTCCACCCATTTTCCGCTATTCTATGGATACTTTTGAATAATATCGCCGAGGAAAGATGCAGAGCCTTGTAGAAGTCGTGACCATACCATTTACCATCGTCGTACGAATTAAAGGCGTTAGGGATAATTATATCGCCATGTAAAAATCTAGACCTGAAATCATATAGATTACCTATACTTTTTCTGGATGCAAACTTCTCCACTTCGGGGCATAATAAAACAGTCCTACGAATGATTTTAGCTCGTATTTCCTGATTGGATTCCGTAAATAGAGCCTCTAGAGCAGCAACTATCCAAGGGATATCCGAAAGAGAATTATTTTGTCGAACTCTATGATGTGCATGGCTAATAAAATTCAAGGTGCGACCGACGTTAGTGCTTGGAAGACCCTTCCAAAAACCTCCGACTTTCAGTGACCATTTAATAAAATCCAAGAACGACATATTAGGTGATGGCGGCACTCCCGCCTCCATCATCATCACAGCCGCGTGATCGAATGAGCTTTCACACGCATTATCGAAGATACCAAACAACTTGTCTTCATAATAATAATGCAGACATCTGGAGGATCCTGGTAGATAGCAACTCATAAGAACTAACATTTTTGTTACTATTTCTTGGGAAAAATGAGAGCATGTACGAAAAACTACATCCTTGCTGGACTTAATTGCTCGGTTTTTATTGAAAAAGGCTATTTCTCTGGGGTTCGTCCATTCGATATCGGCCCGGATGCAAAAGCTGTCTTTCCAATATTCGGCAAGGCGGTGAACTTTTTTTATGACTGATTTATCGACCTCGTTTGGCGTATCCACTTGAAGCACAATTGAACCTTCAAAGGGCTGATCAAAAAATAAGCCAACTTCCAATTTTATGCCGTGAATTTGAGCTAGGAGCCCACTCAGTGCTTCATATCCTCCCTCATACGAAAAACCGGGCCGCTTAGGTTGATACCAGTGCGGTGTAAGGATATGTGTCGTACGCGTCTTTATCGACTTTCGCAGCATCATTCCGCTGCCACAGCCTCCAACCCCAATAACGGCGCGAGATACCGCCCCGTAAAGCTCCGCTTCTCCTTCACCACCTTCTCCGGCGTGCCTTCCGCGACCACCTCGCCGCCCTTCACCCCGCCCTCCGGTCCCATGTCGATGATCCAGTCGGCGGTCTTAATGACGTCGAGATTATGCTCGATCACGACCACGCTGTTGCCCTGGTCGACCAGCGCGTGGAGGACTTCGAGGAGTTTGCGGACGTCCTCGAAATGGAGGCCGGTGGTGGGTTCGTCCAATATGTAGAGGGTGTTGCCGGTGGCGCGGCGGGAGAGTTCCTTGGCGAGCTTGACGCGCTGGGCCTCGCCGCCCGAGAGGGTCGTTGCCTGCTGGCCGACCTTGACATAGCCCAGGCCCACTTCGGCGAGCATCGCCATCTTGTCGCGGATGGGGGGGACGGCCTTGAAGAATTCGACCGCGTCCTCGACCGTCATGTCGAGCACGTCGGCGATGGAGCGCCCCTTGAACTTCACCTCCAGCGTCTCGCGATTGTAGCGCGCGCCGTGGCACACGTCGCAGGTGACATAGACGTCGGGGAGGAAGTGCATCTCGATCTTGAGCACGCCGTCGCCCTGGCAGGCTTCGCAGCGGCCGCCCTTGACGTTGAAGCTGAACCTCCCCGGTTTGTACCCGCGCGCCTGCGCTTCGGGGAGGCCGGCGAACCAGTCGCGGATGTTGGTGAAGGCGCCGGTGTAGGTGGCGGGGTTGGAGCGGGGGGTGCGGCCGATGGGCGACTGGTCGATGTCGATCACCTTGTCGCAATGTTCGAGGCCCGTCACCTTGTCATGCGCGCCGGCGAGGATGCGCGCGCCGTTGAGGGCACGGGCCGACGCGGCGTAGAGCGTGTCGATGGTGAAGCTGGACTTGCCGGAGCCCGACACGCCGGTGATGCAGGTGAAGGTGCCGAGCGGGATCGACGCGGTGACGCCGCGCAGATTGTTGGCGCGGGCGTTGTGGACAGTGAGCTTCTTGCCGGTGCCCTTGCGGCGTTTCGCGGGGACTTCGATGCGGCGGGTGCCGTTGAGATAATCGGCGGTTAGGCTGTCCTTATGCGCCAGGATTTCGGGCAGGGTGCCCTGCGCGACGATCTGCCCGCCATGGACGCCCGCGCCCGGCCCCATGTCGACGATATAGTCGGCGGCGCGGATCGCATCCTCGTCATGCTCCACGACGATGACGCTGTTGCCGAGGTCGCGGAGGCGCTTCAGGGTCACGAGCAGGCGGTCATTGTCGCGCTGGTGCAGGCCGATGCTGGGCTCGTCGAGGACGTAGAGGACGCCGCTGAGGCCGCTGCCGATCTGGGAGGCGAGGCGGATGCGCTGGGACTCGCCGCCCGAGAGGGTGCCGCTGGTGCGGTCGAGGTTCAGATAGTCGAGGCCGACATTGTTGAGGAAGCCGAGGCGTTCGACGATCTCCTTGAGGATGGCGCGGGCGATCTGGTTCTGCTGGTCGCTGAGCTGCGCGGGGAGGGTGGAGAAGAAGCCGAGCGCGTCCACCACGCTGCGGCGGGTGGAGATGGAGATGTCCTCGCCCGCGATCTTCACCGCGAGCGCTTCGGGTTTCAGGCGCGCGCCGTGGCAGGTTTCGCAGGGCTGGGCGCGCTGATATTTGGATAGCTCCTCGCGCATCCAGGCGCTGTCGGTCTGGAGCATGCGGCGATTGAGATTGCCGATGACGCCCTCGAACGGCTTCTTGACCTCATAGCTTTTGCGGCCGTCCTGGAAGCGGAGCGTGACGGCCTTGCCGCCGGTGCCGTGGAGGATGATGAGCTTCACTTCGCCGGGCAGGTCGGCCCAGGGGGTGTCGAGCGAGAAGCCGAACTCGCGGGCGAGGGAGCCCAAGACCTGCATATAGTAGGGGCTGGGCGGGTTGGATTTGGCCCAGGGGACGACCGCGCCTTTCTTGAGCGAGAGGGCTTCGTTGGGCACGACCAGTTCGGGGTCGAACTCCTGCCGCTCGCCGAGGCCGTCGCAGGCGGGGCAGGCGCCCTGGGGGGCGTTGAAGGAGAAAAGGCGCGGCTCGATCTCGGGGATGGTGAAGCCGCTGACCGGGCAGGCGAATTTTTCGGAGAAGACGATGCGGTTGGGGGGGATTCCGGCGTTTTTCATGCCGCTCTTAGCCCTCTCCCTTGAGGGAGAGGGTTGGGTGAGGGTGTCCGGAGCGATAGGTGGGACGCTCGCCTGCGGCTCGCTCCCCCTCACCCCGACCCTCTCCCCGCCGGGGAGAGGGAGATCACCATCCGCCAAGTCAACATAGGCGAGGCCATCCGCCAGCTTGAGCGCCTGTTCGAAACTGTCCGCCAACCGCGTGCCCATGTCCGGATCGACGGCGAGGCGGTCGACGACGACTTCGATGTCGTGCTTATATTTCTTGTCGAGGGCGGGGGCGTCCTCGATCAGATACATTTCGCCGTCGATGCGGACGCGGGTGTAGCCCGCCTTCTGCCATTCGGCGAGTTCCTTGCGATATTCGCCCTTGCGCCCGCGCACCACGGGGGCGAGCAGATAGAAGCGCGTGCCTTCGGGCAGCTGCATCACGCGATCGACCATCTGGCTGACGGTCTGGGCGCTGATCGGCTCGCCGGTGACGGGGCTGTAGGGGATGCCGACGCGCGCCCACAGGAGCCGCATATAATCGTAGATTTCGGTGACGGTCGCGACGGTCGAGCGCGGGTTGCGGCTGGTCGTCTTCTGCTCGATGGAGATGGCGGGGCTGAGGCCCTCGATATGTTCGACATCGGGCTTCTGCATCATTTCCAGAAACTGGCGCGCATAGGCGGAGAGCGACTCCACATAGCGGCGCTGCCCCTCGGCATAGATGGTGTCGAAGGCGAGCGAGGATTTGCCCGAGCCGGAAAGGCCGGTGATGACGACGAGGGAGTCGCGGGGCAGATCGACGTCCACGCCCTTGAGATTATGCTCGCGCGCGCCGCGGACGGAAATATGTGTGAGGCTCATGGGGGTAGATTGTTCCAGATTTGTTCTTGATCCGCAAGTCGGGCTGCGGCACGGTGGGGAAGATGGCGACGCGACGCTCGGTCGGCAAGGATCGGTTGCGCCGAATATGGTTTGCGGAGATAGTGGCGTGATGAATGAGCGTCCCGGTTTTTACGAGTTCTTCGCTGGCGGCGGCATGGCTCGGGAGGGATTGGGCGAAAGGTGGCGATGCCTGTTCGCCAACGATTTCGACCCAAAGAAAGCGGCTGCCTATGCCGAAAACTGGGGTGGGCAAGCATTGCATGTCGGCGATGTCGGACGTGTGACGACGGCGCTCCTTCCAGATGTCGCTGATCTGGTATGGGCGTCTTTTCCTTGCCAGGATCTGTCGTTGGCCGGGGCAGGGGCGGGGTTGAAGGGCGGACGATCTGGCGCCTTCTGGCCTTTTTGGGGGCTGATCGAATCGCTCAAGGCCGAAGGCCGCAAGCCCCGGACGATCGTGCTGGAGAATGTCTGTGGCCTCCTCACTTCACACGGCGGTGCAGATTTCGCCGCCTTGTGCGAAGCAGTGGGAGACGCTGGCTACTGGCTCGGCGCACTGGTGATGGACGCGCGTCATTTCCTGCCGCAGTCACGACCGCGCTTGTTCGTGGTGGCTATTGATGATCAATGGGAGTTCCGGGGGGGCGTGACCAGTCCCTATGCGGTCGATTGCTGGCATCCCGAGCGGCTGCGACTGGCGCAGGCGGCGCTGCCCGAAAGGGTGCGCCAGCGCTGGCTATGGTTCGCGCCGCCTGCCCCCGCAGCGTCCAATGTGCGATTGATGGACCTGATCGAGACCGGGCCGAACGTGCGTTGGCACGAGCCGGCGGAGACTGCCAATCTGCTGGCGATGATGAGCCCGGTCAACCGCGCCAAAATCGATCTGGTGGCTGGTAACCATGGGCGCGCAGTCGGCGCAGTCTACAAGCGCACGCGGATAGAAAACGGAAAGAAGGTGCAACGGGCGGAAATACGCTTCGACATCGCCGGATGCCTGCGCACGCCGGGCGGCGGATCAAGCCGGCAGATCATCATGACCGTTGAGGATGGGAAGGTGCGCTCCCGTCTGATCACTGCGCGGGAGACGGCGCGGCTCATGGGATTACGGGAGGATTATATCTTGCCGGCTCGTTACAATGATGCTTACCACCTGACTGGCGATGGCGTGGCGGTGCCTGTGGTGCGTTACATAGCGCGTACGATCATCGAGCCTGCCCTGTCGGTTAGCGCAGGGAGCGCGCGCGCTGCAGGATGACGTCTGTTCTCGAAAAATTGCAAGCGTTCGTGGAGGAGCATCGCTTCGCCAGATCAAAGGGCGCTCTCAACGTGGGCTTGGTCATGACGCGCCGTGCGCGGGAAAAGGGTCTTCCGCTTGACCCTGCTGCTCAATTGTCCCCCAGTGGCGGTCAAGTTGCTGGTTTGAATGGCGACGCGGGCAATCGTATCTTGCGCGACTATGGTGTCACCCGGAGCATGGGCACCGAGGTCGGCCGGACCAATCGTGGCAGCATCGACAATATGCGCCGCTACGTCGCATTTCTGAACGAGTTGGGTGCCGAAGGCGTCAATCTGGAGGAGGTTGAGCGGTTCTGGGTTGACCTGTTTCGTGCGCGTTTCGCCAGCGCCCCGTTCAAGTTCAGGGGAGAGATCGGCGTGTCCATCGAATCTGTCGTTCGCGACCTTCTGTCACAGGCTGAGAGCCGGCAGCGTGAAATGAGCGGTGCGATGATTGTCGGCACGATGCTACAGCACCTGGTGGGCGCAAAGTTGGAGGAAGTGTTGGGTGATCGCGTCACGGTGATCCATCATAGCGCCAACACCAACGACGCCGGTCATGGGCGTGGTGGAGATTTCGATATCGGCGATGCCGCCATCCATGTGACCGCCACGCCGAGCGAAGCGCTGATCCGCAAATGCACAGCCAATGTGCAGGCGGGGGTTCGTCCTATCATTGTGACTACACCCAAGGGCATGCCCCTTGCGGAAGGACTATCAGCCGTGGTGGGCGTTCGCGATCGGATCGAAATACTGGAAATCGGCCAGTTCCTTTCTGCAAACGCGCACGAGCTAGGATTATTTGCAGCAAGAGGGGCGACGGCCGCGCTTGAGCGGATCGTTGATCGCTATAACAACATCATTGATACCTGTGAAAACGACCCGAGCCTCCGCATCGCGCGCTAAGACCTCGCCACTGACCCGTTCTCAGACGATGGCTCGGGTGAAAGCCAGGAACAGCAAGCCTGAACTGCTGGTGCGGCGTATGCTGACCGATATGGGATATCGCTACCGCCTTCATCGCGCCGATCTTCCGGGCAAGCCGGATATTGCGTTCATCGGTCGGCGCAAGCTGATCTTTGTTCATGGGTGCTTCTGGCACGGCCATGACTGCCGGCGTGGCGCGCGGGAGCCGAAGGCCAATGCGGCATATTGGCGGCGTAAGATCGCCGCGAACCGCGAGCGGGATCAAAGAAACTGTGATGCCCTGGGTGCCGCGGGATGGGCGGTGCTGACCGTCTGGGAATGCGCGCTTGGCGACCGAGCCGCGATGGAGATACGGCTGAAGGATTTTTTGTCTGACGCGGCGTCCGTGGCCGGGCGCGAATGATCGGCGGGGCCGGCGCTGCCGTATCGGACGGCGCGAGAAGCGGAACTTTGCGGACGACCGCATCCTCTATGATGGCGCGAGCGGCAATATCTATTATGATGCGGATGACAATGGCGCGGGCGCGGCGGTGCTGTTCGCGCAGGTGACGGCGGGGATGGCGCTGAGCAACGCGGATTTCGTCGTGATTGGTTGAGGCGGTCTCGCGGCCGGATGGAGCGTAAAAGGGGGGTGGGATGGCTGATCTGATCGGGAGCGGGGATATTCTGGCGGCCATAGCCCGTGGCGGCGTGGCTGGCGGACGTGCCGGCGCCGGGCGATCGCGGTTCGGGGCGGCGGACCATGGGCAGGCGGGCGCTGCGGCCTATCTTCCCTCCATTGACGCGCCCATGGGAACCGAGCTGGATGACTACCTGACCGGCGACGCGGACGACAACAGCCTCTATGGAGAGGGTGGCGACGATGTGCTGGAGGGGCTGGGCGGCGACGACCTGCTCGATGGCGGGGACGGCTATGATGTCGCGAGCTATGCCCATGCGCCAGGCAGCGTCTCGGTGTCGCTGGCGATCATAGGGCCGCAGGATACGGGGAGCGCGGGGACCGACACGCTGGTCGGGATCGAGGATCTCTTCGGATCGGCCTTTAACGACGTGCTGATCGGCGATAGCGGCGGCAACCAGATCGACGGCGGCGCGGGCGCGGACTGGATGGCGGGGGGCGCGGGCGACGACCTTTATCTGGTCGATGATGCGGGCGACGTCGTGGTCGAGAAGCGGCTGAGCGGCGGGCTGGACAGCGTGGCGTCCGCCATTTCCTATTCGCTCGGCGGGAAGGGCGTCGAGATACTCGGGCTGCTCGGCACGGCGGACATCAACGCGACCGGCAATGGCTATGACAATCTGATCGTCGGCAATGCGGGCGACAACATCATCAATGGCGGGCGCGGCGCGGACCTGATGGCGGGGGGCGCTGGCGACGATATTTTCTATGTCGACGATATCGGCGACCTCATGGTGGAGCAGCCGGGCGAGGGCGTGGACGAGGTGCGGACCCGGACCGACAGCTATTTCCTGCCCGAAGAGGTCGAAAATCTGCGCGGCCTTTCCGCCGCGGGGCAGCTGCTGGTCGGCAATGACGGGAGCAATATCGTCACCGGCCACCGGGGCGATGACTGGATCGACGGCTGGTACGGCGCCGACACCATGATCGGCGGCAAGGGCAATGACAGATATTTCGTCGATGACGCCGGCGATCTGGTGGTCGAGCGGGTCAATCATGGGATCGACGTGGTGACGACGACGCTCGCCGTCTATCGCCTGACCGGCAATGTCGAGGGGCTGGAGGCGTGGGACGACGGCGCGCACCAGTTCACCGGCAATGCGCGCGCCAACAGCATAGTGGGCGGCGCGGGGAATGATGTGCTGGACGGCGGGGGCGGCGCGGACGTGCTGGTCGGCGGCGCGGGCGACGACATTTATTATGTGGCCGACGCCGGCGATGTCGTGATCGAGGAAGCGGACGGGGGCAGCGACCTCGTCTACAGCTCGGTGAGCTTCGACCTTAGGGGCACGGAGGTCGAGGCGGTCTATCTGATCGGCAGCCGGGCGATCGCTGCGATGGGCACCGATGGCGACGATCGCATCACCGGCAATCTGGGCGACAATCTGCTGTGGGGTGGCGCGGGCAACGACCTGCTGGCGGGACGGCATGGCGCGGACCTGTTTCTGTTCGACACGGCTCTGGGCGCGAACAATGTCGACAGCATCGCCGATTTCCTGGTCGGGGTGGACGGTATCGGGCTCAGCGAAACGATCTTCGCGGCGGCGGGGCCGATCGGCGTGCTGGCGGCGGGCGCGTTCCAGACCGGCGCGGTGGCGACCGAGGCGGACGACCGCATCCTCTATGACGGGGCGAGCGGGGCGATTTACTATGACGCGGACGGCGATGGCGCGGGCGATGCGGTGCTGTTCGCGCAGGTGACGGCGGGGACGGCGCTGACCCATGCGGATTTTGTGGTGGTGGTGGGGTAGGGGGGGCTTACGATTGTCTTCCGATTTTGCGGCCCATACCGCTAATTTGTTGATGGAAAGCGCCATGCCCGCGCGAACAGGGGGTTTCAAATGACTGGAACGGTGAGCGGTCTCTTCGACGTGCGAGGCGATACGGATTGGTATCGGGTTCAATTCGAGGCGGGAAAGACCTACCAAATCTATCTCGGCTCTGGGAACGCCCATCTGAGTTTGATGATGCCCGATGGGACCGCATATGATCCGCCGGTTTCCTACACCAATAAAATCACCTTCGTCGCGCCGGTGAGCGGCGATTATTGGGTGAAGGCGGCGGACAGCTTGGTCCAAGGTGGGACATATCAAATATCGGCCTATGAGGTCGACGACGCCAATCCCGGTTCCACGTCTACCACCCTCACGCTCGGCGTGGGCGAAACGGTCACGCAGACGGGGCCGTTCGCAGCAGACGACTGGTATGCGGTCGATCTGGTGGCGGGCCAGTCCTACCTGGTTCAGGCCGGCCCCGGCAACCGGCTCTATATGAACGACGCGCAAGGGCGATTGCTTGGGGATGTCGCATATGGGCCGTTGCATTTCACGGCCGAGACGTCCGGGCGATACTATGTCGGGGTGGCGGAACTGGGAGGCTCAAGCTATTCTGTTTCGCTGGCCGCCGTCGCGGATGATTTCGGTGCGTCCGCGTCGCTTGCCGGCACATTGGACTTCGGAGGAACAGCGACAGGCGTCTGGGAAAGCAAGTCGGACAGCGACTGGTTCGCCGTGAACCTCAGCGCCGGACGATCCTATCGCTTTTCCGCCGTTGCCGATAATCCCAATAGCTGGCCGGCGAACATCAAGGTCGTCAGCGCCGACGGGGACGTATTGGCGTTCAACAGGGGCACGGCGCTGACCACGGATTTCAGCGCGAAAACCAGTGGCATCTACTATGTGGCGATGACGAGCGGCACACCTTCGCCTGCCGATCCCAGCTACACGGTATCGGTTGAAATATTACCCATCACGCCGCCACCTCCGTCAACGCCGCTGAATATCGGTGATATCATTGCGGCGGACTGGCAGGTTGCGTTGGAGTCCGATCATTATACCGTCAACCTCATTGATGGTCAGTCCTACAGCTTCGTCGCAACCAGCAGTGGCGGTTCGGACAGCCCAATCCTCATGCTGCTGGATGAAGACGGGTCAGAGCTGACGAGCGCCTTTACCGTGAACGGCCTGACTTCAACGCTGGATGTCGGCGTCGGACGGTCGGGCACTTATTATCTGGTCGCCAAGGGACGGGACGCAGTCGCCTATACTTTGTCCAGTTCAAGGGGGCCGGATGATTATCTTGCCACAAGTCTGACAACGGGCACAATCACGGTGGGAGGAACCGCGACGGGTTCACTCGAGGGGAACGGGGATCACGACTGGTTCGCCGTCAATTTGACCGCCCACAAAAGCTACGTGTTCACGAGCGATAGCGGGTTTGCGAACATTGTCGTTCGCGATGCGGCCGGAAACGCGCTGCATGATGTCGCGAATGGCGAGCTGACCGTATCTCCCGCGCAATCGGGCATCTACTATCTCGACGTGAGCGGCGATGCCGGCGATTATTCGGTGCGGATGTTCGAACTCGTCGGCGATGTTGCCCAAGACATGACGTCGCGAGGAGTTATCGGAAATGTGGTGGTCGGGTCGAACACGGCATCCGACACATTCGTGAGCACGGCCAATCATGACAGTTTCGTCGGTCTTGGCGGGGATGATCGGTTCATCGCCGGAGCAGGCTATGACATTTACAGCGGCGGCGCTGGCTTCGACACGGTCGGCTTTACGCGCTTCAAAACCGGGGCGGTCGTGGATCTGCAACGCGGCGGCACGGTGGAGAGCGGCAATCTGAAGATTTCATTGGCCAGTATCGAGCATGTCGAAGGGTCGCGCTTCGCCGATCAGATATATGGCAGTGGTGCCGCTGAACGGCTTGTCGGCGGGCGCGGCGACGACCAGCTTTTTGGTATCGACGGCGACGATCGCCTCTTCGGCGGCTTGGGTAACGATCGGGTCGAAGGCGGCGCGGGGCGGGATTATCTGGACGGCGGCGACGGCATCGACAGCCTGAGCTACGAACATGCGGCGGCTGGCGTCGTGGTCTCGCTTGCCATCACCGGCGCGCAGAATACACGCGGGGCAGGGGTCGACAGCGTCGCGGGCTTCGAGAATATCCGGGGTTCCGCTTTCGATGATCGCCTGACCGGGGACGATGGCGCGAACGTCATCAGCGGGCTTGATGGCGCGGATGTGATGATCGGGCTGGGCGGTAACGACGCCTATTATGTCGATAATGCCGGCGACAGGGTCGTCGAGAAGGCGGGCGGCGGCTATGATACCGTCTTTGCCGCCGTCGATTATCAGCTGGTCGGCGATGTTGAAGCGCTGACGCTGACCGGGCGGTCGCACAACGACGCGACGGGCAATGCGCTGGACAATGTACTGACCGGCAATAGCGGCCACAACCGGCTGAACGGCGGCGCGGGCGCGGACCGGATGATCGGCAAGGGTGGGAACGACATCTACTATGTGAGCAATGCCGGCGACGTGGTGGTGGAGCAGGCGGGCGAGGGGCATGACCTGGTGGTCAGCACGGTTTCGTTCGACCTGCGCGGCACGCATGTCGAGGATTTGCGGATGATCGGCAGCGCGCACATAAACGCTTCGGGCGATGCGGACGTGAACGAGATCAGGGGCAATGCCGGGAACAATATTCTGCGTGGCGATGGCGGCGACGACCTGCTGACCGGTGGGGCGGGCGCGGATATCTTCGTGTTCGATACGGCGCTCGGCCCCGATATCGATCGCATTACCGACTTTTCTGACGAGGGCGATAAGATTGCGCTCAACCCGCTGATCTTCGCAGGGATAGGACCGGCGGGGACTTTGGCGGCAGGCGCGTTTCAGAGGGGCCGGGTCGCAACCGAAGCGGACGATCGAATTCTGTACGATAGTTTTTATCAACAGGTTTTTTATGACGCAGACGGCAACGGCCCCGGTCGCGCGGTGCTGTTCGCGCAAATAAATCATGGCGCGAACCTCACCCACTCGGATTTCATGGTCATCGGCTGAGGCGGCGGGCTGATCCCCTAAATCCCCCCTGAACGGCCCGGCCACGGATCGTTCAGGGGGCTTTGGGCATTGGAGGGCGGCAAGTCGGGGGGAGTGGCTGGTCCAAGGAGGATGCCATGGCCCATGAAGTGATCCGTCGCCTGCGTCTGGGCGGCCTGTGCGTGCTGGCGCTGAGCGTCGCGGGATGTGGCGAGGACAAGGTCGCCGACCGCTTTTCGATGACCGATCAGGCGTGGAGCAACGCCTTTGGCAATGAGGCGGGCGGCCAAGGTGACTCGCTGCCGCCGCTCCCCGAGGCGCAGCCGATGGATGTGGCCGACGGTTCGGGTGCGCTGGCCTATGCGCCGCCCGCCGACCGGCTGCCCGCCGCGCGGCCGATCGCCTATGCGGAGCCGCAGGGCGACGATTATGCCTGGATCGACCGGGCGGACCAGTTTTCCGACATGCTGGGCGATGCGCCGCCCGACTATGGCTTTGCCTATGACGAGGGCGTAACGCCTTGGGCCTGGGAGAGCGGCGACGATTATCTGCGCTATGCCGAGCCGATCGACGGCGGCTATCGCTATTATTATTATGAGCCGGGGGCGGCGAGCCCCTATCTGGTGCGCGATCCGTGGAACAGCTACGGCTATCGCGACGACCGGCTGGTCGCGGTCTATGACGGCGGCGGGCGGGTGCTGCCGTGGCGCGAGGCGCGGGCGCGGGACGCCTATGCGTCGCGCTATTATGCGCGGGCGACCGACATGCGCCGTGCGGCGCGGGCGCGCGAGCGCGAGCGGATCGAGGCGCGGCAATGGGCGGCGCGGCGCTCCGCGATCGCGCAGGACCGGGCGCGCTGGGCACAGGCGAGGGCCGAGCAGGCGCAGTGGCGCGCCTATCGGGCGCGGCAGGACGATCGGGCGCGGGCGCATTGGGCGGCCGAAGCTCGCGCGCGCAACCAGGCGGCGACGCGCTTTGCAAGCTGGCAGCGGGAGGATTTCCGCACGCCGCCGCCGCGCTTCTATGCGGCCGAGCAGCGGCGCGAGGCGGCACGCGACCGGCGGGAGGCGGCGCAGGCGCGCGAGCGGCAGGTCGCGCTTACGGAGCGGCGCGCAGCGCAGCAGCGGCGCGCGGCCGAGGCGCGGCAGGACCGGCGCGTGGCGCAGGCGGAGCGCGCGCGGATCGCCGACCGGCGGGAGGCCGAGCAGCGCCGGGCTGAGCAGCGACGGGTTCAGGCGCAAAGGCGCGAGGCGGAGGCGCGGCAGGACCGGCGGCAAGCGCAGGCACAGCGCGCGGCGGCGCAGGCCCGGCAGCAGCGCGCCGAACAGGCGGCGCGGCAGGATCGCCAGCGCACGCGCGAACAGGCCGCGCGACGGGCCGATGCGCAGCGGCAGCAGGCGGCCGAGCGGCGGCAGGCGCAGGCGCAGCAGGCCCAGCGCCGGGTGCGCGAGGCGGCTCAGGCGGACCGGGTGCGCCAGCAGCGCACGGCTGAGGCCCAGCAGCGGCGCGCCCAGCAGGCGGCGCAGGGACAGCAGCGCGCGGCGCGGCAGGCGGAACGCGCGGCCCAGCGCCAGGCGCAGGCGCAGCAGCGGGTGGCGGCGCGGGCCGAGCGGCTGGCGCAGCGCCCGGACAATCCGGGGCGTTTGCAGCGCAACGACTGATGCCGGCTGCGTCGAGCGGAGAATGCAATGGTCGCCGGGGAACAGGATCATCCACTTGTTGACGCTACGGAAAGCTTGAAAATGTCGTTGGTCGGCGGCTGACTGTCGTTCGTCCGCCGGTGATGCCGCCCGGCGGCAAACATCGGCGGATCATCGAAGGAGGCGCGGGGAGCCGAGCGAATCGGCTATGGTGGCGGCATCGGACAGACGCGCCGCGACCGTTCACCCACGGTTCACCGCAAAGGGCGTCGTCTGTCATGCAGCAGTTTCGACCCGATCCGGTGTGCCCGACAGCGCCTGGATACGCCCCCGGCAATCCCTTGCGCCGGGGGCGTTTTCTATCGTCGCGCGGCTGCGCCGTCCTCCCAGTCCGATTCGCGCTTGCCGCTACGGCAATATGTCGTTTGCGGCGAGCGAGATGTCGTTCGTCCTGCTGTTCGTCCCGTCCTGACGGTTCTTTGTCGCTTGGCAGATGCGCGTTGCGCCCGGTCGAAGCGGGCGCGCGGCCGGGGGCGGGCGGGGCTAAACAGAATG
>ERZ1292632.2230-Hain-H43-01um-R2-2230-length-16646-cov-25_pt1 | contig 16646 bp, 16 predicted proteins | sample MGYA00564407_ERZ1292632 | MGnify/ENA primary metagenome ERZ1292632 (study PRJEB36523, sample SAMEA6512637) | groundwater metagenome | collected 2019-01-08 | study: AquaDiva: Metagenomics assemblies of 32 groundwater samples | reverse complement strand
GATGCCGGTTATAAACAACGTGCAAAGAGTTGCACTTGAGGTACGAATTTAGGTTGTTCGTACTGTTTAAAGTATAGCACGTGCCCCAATAGTTTGTCAATAGCATCAAAACCATTGAAAATGCTGACTTTTTTGAAATAAAATCCCCTCAAAATAGAGGGGATTCGGCCATATCAGTTAAAGACGCAGCGCCAGCCAAGCGCGAATTCGGCGGGGAAGAACCCAAAGCGGGGGTTTGATCCGATATCGCTTTCGTAAAAGAATCGTTGGAAGAACAACTGAAACCGACCTTCTTTTTGTTTCGGGGTCATCATCTCGAGCCGCGCCTCAATTTTTCCGATGCTTTTTCTGCCTCCTCCGAACTCCGTTTCCGTCATCAGGGACATCTGCCATGATGGGGATAGACGCCACAGCGCGGACTCTATTTTGAAATAGTATGGTCGAACATACCGGCTGTTTTCCCCAACATCTGGGATCATAACATCAAGCGGCTGGTATGCCACCTCAATTTTAATGGGGAGTGAATCTCCCCATACGCTGTTTCTGGAGATGGCAAGACTCAAAACGTTCACATCGCTTAAAAGTCCTTCCGGAAGTTCGGGAATATCGGCATAGAACGGATTCAAGATGTCCTGTGTAATATGAGTGGAACTATGGGAAAGGGAAAACGACCCCGTCCATTCGCTGTTCAAGATATAGCGATAGGTTCCGTCGATCATATAAACTTCTCCGCTCACCCGTATCTTCTTGTCATAAGAGTGAGCGACAACAGTTTGAAAACGTCCCATTCCCCACAGTTCATGAGGCCCATAACGTGCCATCTGTATTCCTTCCGAGAGGTACGCGTCCCAGCTGAATCCCTTTTCGAAGGGATTTTCACCGTAATATTTTCGCATTTCTATGGACCCGCGCTGGCTATCGAAGAATTTCAGTTTTGGATCTTGCTTCTGTGCAAAAGAAACAAACGCGAAAACGACACTAAACGCGATCGCCATAATGTACTTTTTCATTCCCACTCCTATTGGTTTGAAATGGACTGCGCATATTCTACACTGCGTTCGCGGATGGGTGCAAGTAAAACAAACGCCTTGTGGTAAGTCACGGCTTTGACAGATACTATCAAGCAAGTTATAATTACAATTAGAATTTTTACAACGAAAGAGAGGCTTTATGATTGTCGGATGGTTTTCAAAAGGAATCGAGGGACTCCCAGAAGGCCTTTTTGTGGTTTTGATTGCTACGATTCTATATGTGATATATACGTTTCAATTCGTGCGTTGGTTCCCAGGACTATTCGTGAAACTCCAGTTGGTAAGTTGGAGTAAAGATATAAAACCGCTTCTTTGGCGCAAACTGGGCGTTAGTCCACTCTTTGAAGAGCTCATATTTCGCCTTGGTTTTCTTTTTGTGCCGATACAGATTTTCAGCAATTCAGCGCCCCTTCCCATCTTTACTGCGGTCGTATGGTCGTCGGTCATCTTTGGATACATGCATGGAGGTTTTAAAAAAGTCCCTTTGCAGGGAGTTTCCGGGCTTATTCTTTCTGTGGTGTTTCTAAAGTGCGGTGGATGGAACGGGGATTTCTTTATTGCGACCTGCGTATCGGTAACGGCGCACTCGTTAATAAATGGCGGTATATATTTGTGGGCATTGCGAGAGGGATATATTATGCATTGAGACATTTAAATCCGCGTTTTGATTTTCAAGCGCGGATTTTTGTTTACATTGAGGTTTGTGCAGGTTGAGGTAAAATAAAGAAGATTCATGCAATACGATTTTTCAAAGATAGAAAAGAAGTGGCAAAAAAAGTGGGAGGAGCAAGGACTGTATAACGCGAGTGATGCTTCAAAGAAAGATAAAAAGTACATCTTGATCGAATTCCCGTACCCATCCGGAGAGGGTTTGCACATGGGGCATCTGCGCCCGTATGTGGCGGGGGACGTGTATAGTCGGTGGTGCCGTATGCAAGGATTTGAAACACTCTATCCTATTGGGTGGGACGCTTTCGGTTTGCCGGCGGAAAATTTTGCGATCAAAAAAGGAATTCACCCATCCGTTTCAACCGCAAGTAATATCAAAAATGCTAAAGCACAGGTGAAGAGCTGGGGTATCGGTTTCGATTGGTCGCGGGAGATCAACACGACTGACCCCGCGTATTATAAATGGACGCAATGGATTTTTTTGAAACTGTTTGAAAAAGGGTTGGCGTACGAAGCGACGGGGAAAATCAACTGGTGCCCGAAGGATAAAACGGGACTCGCAAACGAGGAAGTGGTAAACGGCAAATGCGAACGATGTGGCACAGAGGTGGAACAAAAAGAGTTGCGGCAATGGTATCTGAAAATCACGGCGTATGCCGAGAAGCTTTTGGAGGGCTTAAAAAGCCTGGATTGGCCGGAGCGCATCAAAATTCAGCAGGAAAACTGGATCGGAAAATCCGAAGGAGTGGACGTTGATTTTATTATTGAAGGTTCAGTGGAAAGATTAACCGTATACACAACCAGAGTTGATACGATTTTTTCCGGCACTTTTATGGTTTTAGCCCCAGAACACCCTCTCGTCGGGAAAATCACCACCACGGGATGCAAAAAGGAAGTAGCACAATACATAAAAAAAGCCCTCAAGAAAACCGAAATTGAACGCACGAATGTGAATAAAATTCAAGAAGGAGTATTCACCGGCAGTTATGCCATTAATCCAGCGTCCGGCGATAGAATGCCGATTTGGATTTCTGATTTTGTTATCGCCGGCTATGGTTTGGGTGCGGTTTTCGCTGACGCGCATGATGAGCGCGATTTTGCCATGGCCAAGAGGTACAATATTCCGCTTAAAGTTTCTATTCGTCCGGCGGACAATGAACTTTGGAAGCAAGTAAAAGATCTGGAAGTTTGCTTTTCCGATGAAGGAGTTCTTGTTCATTCAGGCCAGTTTGACTGCTTAACTTCATCTGAAGCTAGAAAAAAAATTACTGAATGGCTAACCAAGCAGGGAAAAGCGAGGGCGGTGGTTAAATACAGACTTCGGGATTGGGTGTTTTCGCGTCAGCGGTACTGGGGTGAGCCGATTCCGCTGGTGCACTGTGAAAAATGTGGTATTGTGCCGGTACCCGAAAAAGATCTTCCGGTTGTGCTTCCGGATGTAAAAAAATACGAGCCCACAGGAACGGGAGAATCACCGCTTGCAGTTATTAAGGATTGGGTGAATACAATCTGCCCGCGTTGCGGAGGCCCCGCAAAACGTGAAACAAACACCATGCCCCAGTGGGCCGGCAGTTCTTGGTACTATTTGCGCTACACAGATCCGAATAATTCAAAGGAGTTTGCGGGAGAAGCTCTTTTGAAGCAATGGTTGCCGGTGGACGTTTATTTTGGAGGCATGGAGCACACCACACTCCATCTTCTCTACTCGCGTTTTTGGCACCAATTTCTCTATGATGAAAAAATCGTTCCGACTCCCGAACCGTATGCCCTACGCATTCCCCACGGCATTATTTTGGGTGCTGATGGCGAGAAGATGTCCAAGAGCCGCGGCAATGTAGCGAATCCGGATAAGCTTGTTTTAGCTTTCGGTGCGGATGCGCTTCGTATGCACGAATTATTTTTGGGTCCCCACGACGCGTCTGTCACGTGGAACGATCAGGGGATTTTAGGGATCAGCCGTTTTCTGGAGCGCGTGTGGAGAAAATATGAAGGGGATACGGGGGAATCGAAAGGTGATGTTGTGGCTCGGTGGATACACCGTACAGCAAAAAAAGTTGGAGATGACATTCATGAATACAAGTTCAACACCGCCATCTCTTCTTTGATGATTTGTTTGAACGAGACAGAGCGGTTTGTGTGGGATAAGGATGCGCGTACGCTGTTTTCAAAACTTCTTGCTCCGTTTGCCCCGCATATAACTGAAGAATTGTGGCACGAATTAGGAAATAGCGATTCCATTCATCGTTCCGCATGGCCCGTATTTAATCCAGTTTTGACGAAAGAAGAGATATTTGATCTTGTGGTGCAGATCAACGGAAAACATAGAGAAACCATTTCTGTGCCCCGCGGAATAAAAGAGCAAGAAGCAAAATCTGTAGCGATGAAGAACACGCATGTTGCGAACCATCTAAAAGGAGCAACCATTAAGAAAGTTATCTTTGTCCCCGACCGGCTCATCAATTTTGTTCTGTAATCATTTTCGGTCACAGTCGTATTATCTTGTGAGTTCGAAACGTGGCGCATAGAATAAAACCATGTGTGGAATTGTTGGGTACATCGGAAAAGAACGCGCCCTTCCTATTATTTTGGAAGGATTAAAAGCGCTCGAGTATCGCGGATATGATTCCGCCGGCGTGGCTACGATTGAACGGACGGGGACGCCGTTTATCAAATTTGCAAAAGCATCAGGACGCATTTCCACCCTTGAAGAAAAACTTGAGAGCGACGATGGGTTTCATGGCACGGTCGGGATTGGACATACGCGGTGGGCTACGCATGGAAAACCGAATGAGCAGAATGCCCATCCCCACTATGACTGCAATGGAAATCTTTTTATCGCCCACAATGGCATTATCGAAAATTACAAAATATTAAAATCCGAGCTCGAAGGAACGGGGCACCGTTTTCGATCCGAGACGGATACGGAAGTGGTGGCGCACTTGATTGAAGAAGAGCAAAAGACGGATGCGAACGCACCGCTTGAAGAATGTGTGCGTCGCGCGCTTGCCCACGTGCGGGGCACTTATGGACTAGTGGTCATTGATGTTCATTCGCCCGAAAAAATCGTGGCGGTCAGAAATTTCAGCCCCTTATTACTGGGTGTTGGAGAAAATGCGTACATTGTGGCGTCCGATGCCTCGGCGGTTTTGAAACATACGCGGCAGGTTATCTATCTTGAAGACGGAGAGATCGTAACGCTTACCCCTGAAGGACACAAAATATTCACGCTCGGCAACGAAACAAAAGCACATCTTCCGGAGGAGATCGATTGGACTATTGAGAAAGCGCAGAAAAATGGGCATCCGCATTTTATGCGAAAAGAGATTTTTGAGCAACCCGAGGCGATTCTTAATTCGATTCGCGGACGGTTGATTGCGGAGGAGGGTCTTGCAAAACTTGGTGGACTTGAATCCGTCAAGAAAGAACTGCAACGCGCCGAACGGCTTATCATTGTAGGATGCGGCACCGCATATTTGGCGGGTGCGGTTGGGGAATACATGCTCGAAGAATATGCCGGGATTCCGGTGGAGGTGGAGCTTGCGTCCGAGTTCCGTTACCGCAAACCCGTTTTTCGGCAGGGTGACGTGTTGCTTGCGATTTCCCAGTCCGGTGAAACCGCGGACACGCTGGCCGCCGTCCGCGAAGCGAAGGAAAAAGGCGTGGTAACTCTGGGAATTGTGAATGTGGTTGGGTCCACGATTGCGCGCGCAACGGATGCCGGCATCTACCAGCACATCGGTCCCGAAATTGGCGTTGCTTCCACAAAATCTTTCCTCTCCCAGGTCACCGTTTTGGCGCTCCTCACGCTTTTCTTGGGTCGTCAGCGGGAAATGTCGGTGGTAATGGGGCGGCGCATCGCGGAAGAAATTAAACGATTACCGGAATATCTTACACGCGTTTTATCGCGGGATGCGGACATCCAAAAGCTTGCGGAAAAATATAAAAAATTCGAGCAGTTTCTTTATATCGGAAGAAAATATAATTTCCCCGTAGCATCGGAAGGTGCGTTAAAACTGAAAGAAGTCTCGTATGTGCATGCGGAGGGATATGCGGCGGGGGAGATGAAACATGGGCCGATTGCGATGATCGACGAGTCATTTCCAACTTTCACGATCGCCACAAGCGATTCCGTATACGAAAAAATGATCTCGAATATTGAAGAGATCAAAGCGCGTCGCGGGCCGGTCATTGCCGTTGCTACGGAAGGAAACAAGGAAATCGCGCAGATCGCGGACGATGTGGTGATGATACCTAAAACGCTTGAGATGCTCACCCCAATTCTTTCCATTGTCCCGCTTCAACTTTTTGCGTATTATGTAGGGGTAGGGCGCGGACTTGATGTGGATAAGCCGCGCAATTTGGCGAAATCCGTAACGGTGGAGTAACTATGACAGGAAAAATAATTCTTATACTCATTGTCGGAGGATTGATTGCGGGCGCTAGCTATGCGTTTATCGTCCCTGCTATCCGTGATTTTCAGACGAGTCGTACCGCGTCGTCTTCAAGAGTCGGCATTTTACAGGGCCTTCGCGGGGTTTTAGGTGACCATCCTCTCCAAGAACCAACGCTTCCGATCGCATCCACTTCTTCATCCGACGGATCTTCTCCGGACTCTTCAAATCTCAATCCGGACGAATTCGCGGTTTTTGATTCCACATCCAGCATTTCCGTAAAAAAACCGGCCACATCCACGAAACCAAGAACTCCGCGACCTGTTCCGCCCCCCCCAAATCCGGTCTTGCCTCCTCCGGTTCCCGAACCCGTGCCGATACCCGAGCCGCCCACGCCGCCTCCGGGATTCAGTGTCAGTCAACTCTCTCCCTACTACGGAAAAGTGCATATCGGGAACTTTTCATACTCGCAGGATCCCTACACTCCCAGTTCTTTATCGCTCTACGGAGACGGTGCAATCGAAAAACCTATTTTGATCACCGGGTGGAAAATCCGCGGAAATCGCGGTGGAGATATTGTAATACCGGGAGCTGTTTCCGATTTTGCCGCGGTAGGCGTGATGAAAAACGGACCGATTCAAGTAGTGTCAAACACGGTCGTTAACTTTTGGAACGACCGCAGTCCCATCGAAAAGAATTTTCGATTGAATAAATGTACGGGGTACTTAAATTCCGTCGCTACATTTAATCAGCCAATCCCCAATGAGTGCCCCTCTCCGGTTGATGGTAATCTTTTAGTGCGTTTTTCGGGTGCCTGTCAGAATTTTATCAATTCGCTCGGTTCTTGCGCCGTGCCTACACCGGAGGAAGTGAATACTATGAGTGTGTACGATAACGGAGGGTGCACCGCTCTACTCCAAAAATTCGGGTATGTGAATTGTTACGCCACGCATTATAACGACGCGGATTTTTTTGGAAATGAATGGCGCGTCTGGCTGGCGCAAGCGATTATGTTTGATTCACTGCACGATCAGTTACTACTGTTGGACACCAATAACCTATTGGTAGACAGAATGGTGTATTAAAACCGGCGGATTTATTTTCGCTCAGCAAGCGTGATGTTGAGCGTAAATGTTTTTCCTTCGCGCCAGACTGTGACGGGCGCGATTTCACCAACCTCGCAGTTTTCCAGAAGGTCCTGTACGTTCCGTTCCGTCGTAATTTTTTTCCCTTCCCACTCCAGGATAATATCGCCCTCTTTAATTCCTGCCCTGTCCGCGGGACTTTGGGGAATAATGGCAGTTTCAAATGAACGCTGTTTTGTGACCAGCGCGCCGTAATCAACCGGAAGTTTTAGTTTTGTCTTGAGTTGTGGCGTGACGGAAAGGTAGCGGAGGCCGAGCAGGGGACGACGGATACGGCCGTATTTGTTGAGGTCGGCAAGATCACGTTTCGCTTCGTTGATCGGAATCGCAAAATTGATGTTTTGCGCGCCGTAAACTACCGCAGCATTGATGCCGATCGCGCGTCCTCCAATGTCTACCAGTGGACCTCCGGAATTACCCAGGTTAATTGCCGCGTCCGTTTGTATAAGCCCCCGGAGTTCTTGAGGCGGCGAATCCGGGTCCGTCTGCGCGCTCACGGCACGTGAAAGGCCCGATACGATACCCAATGAAACGGTATTTTTAAAAATGCCAAGCGCGTTTCCAATCGCCAAAACCGTTTGCCCCAGTTCAATATCTTCGGAATCCCCGAGTTCCACCGCAAGAAGTTTTTTCTCGGGCGCAATTTTCAGAATCGCAACATCGTTGATGGGGTCGCGCGCGAGAATCTCGGCGACGTATTCTTTATCGTCGTTTGTGATGACCGTATATTTTACGTCGGTCTCTGTGATAACATGTTTATTTGTCAGAATAATGCCGGAAGGATTTACCAAGAAGCCGGATCCGCCACCCACCTGCACCATGCCGTCCGCGTCGATTTTATCGGCTGGAATTTCAAGTGCCTCGTTTATTTTTTTTGTCTTTTTCCCCGCCGGTAACATCTCTTTCAATTCTTTTTCAACTTTTGCGCGGTCTTTGGAGATGACAATGGAAACTACCGCGGGCATCACGTTTTTTATTGTGTCAATAATTTTTGATTTTTCACGCGGCATTTTAATGTATTGTACCATTCATCCAAACAAAAAACAGCTTTCGCTGTTTTTTGATCGGTAGGAAGAATGATTATTTTGTTACCACCACGGTTCCGGTGTGCGATGGAGCCAGATGGTTGTGATATTTCCACGATCCGTCGAAATTGAATTGGAATGTCCACGACTCGCCCGGTTGATATTCCGCGCACGCGTCAAATTTGCTTCCGACACAACCGCCTTTTTCCGGATAGAGTTGATGAGTGGGATGTTTCCCCGAAGCGGGCCAGAATCCAAGTGAGCTGTTGTTTTGGAACGTCACCTTCTCGCTTTTTTTAATGGTGATGGTCGCAGGACTAAACCCCGCGTCGGTGTAGGTTACGATATGCAATGTGTCAGTTGAAAGAACGGGAGCACTCGGGATTTGGTTCGGGAGTTCGCCAGTTTTCTGTTCCGGTGGCGGCAGGGTTACTCCATTCGATTCCGAAGGCGTTATTTCTGTCGGTTTTTTATTCTGAATTCCCCATATCACAGTAACCACGACTAAAACAATCACCACCCCGATCACGATCTTTTTATTGGTAGACATATCGCTATTGTAGCACGTAATAAAAAACCGTCCCACATTGTTTGTGGGACGGCCGGTTCGAGCAAACTTATCTGCGTTTTTTGCTCTTTTTGGCGGGTTTCTTGTGATGCTTTTTCACTTTCTTTTTTCCTTTCACCGCCTTGTGCTTTTTTTTCATTTGTTAATGCGAGCGTAACGCTCTTTTATGAAACCAACAGAGGACTGTCGACCGCAATCGTGTTAGTTTTCTCTTACTCATTCATTATACGCTTACTGTTTTAGAAAAATCTGTGCATAACTAGCCGCGGAGAAAATTTTTTCTGAAATTGAAGAAATTTTCGGAAAAATAATTTTTTAAGATGTGTTTTTTAAAAAAACAACCCCCCGTCCTAGCTGGAAGGGGGCTTATTACTGTTCCTATTTTCGTTTTCGCCGCTTGGTATATGCGAGCTAATTTCATGGAATGGTGGGCTCGTGGCCGCACCGCTTAATCTCGGATGTCGGATTTATATTATAAAAGCTGCTCGCAAGAGTAGCTTTTTTGTGATGGTTCTTACGTACCAACCAAATAGCCGAATAGAATCTAATTACATCAAAAGGTTCTAATGTTCACTTGGGTATAAAAAAACAATCGCCCAAAATCCTAATTTTGAAAATTGGCGGTATTCATTGTACAAAATTCGAACCTTTTTTGAAACCAATTCCGACGAAGAATGAATCGCCCCGCCACCGCCTCGCAGAGCCTCGGCAACCACGAAAGAAAACACCCCTTGCTTTTTGGTTTTGCGCGGTCGTGAATTTCCCGCCCGCAGGAGGGGTCTGGGGAGGAATGCGGGCGGGTTTCCAATTCACCAAAATTTTTCTGCGCCAATCAGATTAGTTTTGCCTCCTTCAAAACTTGTTTAACGCTTTTATTATAACCATGAACTTTCTTTAGTGCTAGACGTGCCTGTTTCTTGGTAATAAACCCGACCGTAACTTCCCGTGCGAGTCGTGAGCTGTCCGGATGAAATCCAAGCATTTTTCTCGCTTTACTTTCTGCGGCTCTCGCAAACAAGCATGAGTTAGCGTTTGACTCAATCAACCTTTCTCCTTGCGGAATTTTCCAACCTAACTTTCTTAAAATATTTTCTGTATCTTTAATTTTTCTTTGAAGCAAAAACGGTAAATGAACGATATAAACAGGGGGCTTATTTTTGAATGGTTGTAATTTTCTTATCGCCGAGAAAACAAATTTTTTGGATTCGCTATTCTGACTCAATCCAGCCCACTCATTTATTCCCAAAATAACAACGCCTACTCCATGTCTTTGTGCTTCTCCGTAATATGCGCGAACGATAAGTCGCCTGCACAACTGACAAGTTCTCACAAACGGAATCTGATGCTCACATTTGATTGAGTAATGTCTTCGTCCTTCCGCATGCCATTTTCGGAATTCCTCCCTTAACTCTTGCGAATCGTGTTTGCTATATAAATCAGCAGTTTTCTGAAAACAAGCGCGATCAATTGGTCGCATATATTTTCTTGCATCTATGTGTTCGAAATCAACGCCCAATGTTTTCGCAACTTGTTTTGCTCTGGGAAAAATGTGTTTCGGATAGTAATGAGTGTCCAACGAAAAAGCTAAGGGCTTAAATCCCATGCGCTTAGTTTCGTAGAGAGTTGCAGTACTATCCTTTCCACCAGATATACCAACCATTGCGTCATGCTTGCCCCTACCAGACTTTCTAAGTGAAAGAAGAAATTTCAACTCATTTTGCAAAGGAGCTTTGCTAAAATTTTTCACATATCGTTCGCATACATCGCATAAACCAGATTCACCGATGGTGTTGGATAAATTAGTACTGGTGTTTACACATTTTTTACACTCGACCACCTCGACTAACGCTCTAATTTGAGCAACAATTTCTTTTTGTTTAGTAATTGCCGTATTGAAAGATAAATGGGCGATTTTTTCTACTCTGTTAGTTGAAAAAAGTCGTTCCTCAATTTGTTTTTCTTTTTCGGCGTCTTTTTGCGAAAAATTTTCTCGTTTTGAAACTCGCATCGCTAAATGTTTATCTGGAGTTTTAAGGTAGACAACCAAGTAGCCATTTTTTTTGAAGTGAGTTGAATTTCTGTAACCACGAATTCCAGCAATGATAATAAACTTCTGCGAGAACTTTTTTTGATGAATATGAATTAGGATCTTTGCAATTATTGATGAAGAATAGCGGTTTTTGAGATATGTGAAAAAATTGCGCGCCTCTTCTCGAGGAATATTTTTCTCAATTTTCTTATTATAGATTCTCCCAATCGTTTGAATAAAATCAATTTCTTTTTCTGGCAATTTTTTCTTAATGGAAGCTGCTGGATTGATGACAAAGTCAAATGTTTCTACATGAGTCGCCGAAGGAAAAGAAGCCAAAAGTAATTTGGCTATGGTTGTCTTACCGCTTCCCGGAGCGCCAAAAACTGCTATTCCTTTGTATTTCTTATTCATATTATTTCAATAATTCATCAACGGAAACATTAAGTGCTTTGGCGAGCTTTTCTAAAACGACCAGAGTAACATTTATCTTGCCGCCTTCTATCGCGCTCATATAGCTCCTATCCATCTTTATTGCTCGACAAATATCGCCTTGCGACATTTTACGGCGAAGCCGTATCCGCTTGATGTTTTCTCCTAGTTTTTTGGAAGTTTGAGACATATTGACATTTGTATGTTATCAGCTATTGCGCTCCATCTCAATATGGAGGCATAATCCCATATATGAATTCTGATTGGCGCAGAAAAATTTGGAGAAGCCGAAGCCCGCGCGGGCTTCTTCCCACCTTTCGGATTCGGAAGTTTCAATCTGCGGTCACGATGTCCCGAAGTTAGAACCAAAAACGGCTTTTAGACGGCTAACTTTCTGGACTCTTGACCCCATTATAAAGAATTTGAGACATATCTACAAAGAGCATCCCGAATGGTTCGAGGTGCCGAAACCGAAGTCGGATAAAGGACGAAATGCGGTAGACTATTCAATCTAATTTTTACGTCTGTTGTAGGGGCTTTGATTTTTGGGATCAAGACTAACCCCAAGTTCAGAAGCCTTTGCGTATACTCCAGCTTCAGGGCGTCCAAGTTTCAGGCCGATCACTCTTGTCGGAGTATTGTCCTTTGCAAGCTCAGTCAGCTTCTTTTCCTCTTGTCCTGTCCAATGTTTCCCGGCGTTCCTTATGTATTTTGGTGTACTCATATTGTTGTAGGTTCTTTTATGCCATCTCGACCAGCAATGGCTTTTTTCTTCTCTTCTGGGATGACAGTTTCATATAAGTCGTCTACTCTTTTCGGTTCTGAAATCATTACCTCAGCAATCAGATTTACAAGTTCAAAAAGCTTTAAAGCAACTTCGCGATTATCTTTCATATCCAGTACGCCAGGGTGTACTGATTCGTTACCGGTAACGCGTACAATATCCAAAGCTTTTTGAATACTCGGACGCAATCCTTTTTTAACCAGGTTGGCGATATCAGAGTTAATGTCTTTTCCCCCTTCACCAAGTTCCTTGCAAAGTTTTTGTAAAGCCAAACGAAGGAGTGCGGCCGAGCCACGCGGAGAACGAGATAAAATTGACCTTGCTTCCATATAGTCATCCTTGATCTCACTGCCAAGATCATCATTTGGATAAGGTATTCCTTCCATGTCCGGAATAACCATCTTACTATCCATCCACAGGCAATACTGTTGGCAAGCATTATTGGTGCAGTGAGATACGTGGATATAAAAGAAAGGAGTGCGTTTATAATAGTCCTCAACAATATGAGACCAGTCCTGTTTTGCTAATACACCACAATGTGGGCAAGTAAACTGTTCTTTTTTGAATTCCGGCGCGAAATATTGTTGTTTCATGGTTTGGTTGGTGGGGATAACTCCTCTTGTTATGGTTAATATAAGGTATTATACTTTAGGCATGTATAAAAAGTCAAATATAGGTATAGGGAAACCATCAAAACGCCAAGCGGAGATTCTTCAATTTATTGCCGAGTTCCGTAAAAGAAAAGGATACGCCCCCTCTCTGGCAGAGATTGCTGATAATTTTGGCGTATCCGTTCCGACAATTCATCAACATGTATCTTATTTGCGACAAAAAAATCTTCTTACCACGGAAAAAGGTAAAAGGCGCTCAATTCAGGCATTTAATAACCAAAAGAGCGGAACGGTAGAAATTCCACTTATGGGACTTATTGCCGCTGGTGGGCCTATCGAGGCCATCAGAGATCCCAGACCAATCGAGGTTCCCAGAAATATGCTCTCAGCAGGAGCAAATTTCTACGCTCTAAAAATTGCAGGTACCAGCATGATTGAAGACGGTATTTTTGATGGAGATATTATTGTGGTACGAGAACAATCCACCGTAGACGATGGAGACAAGGCCGTTGCTTATTTACCAGACAAAGACGCTGTTACGCTTAAAAGGATTTATAAAGAAAAGGATCGAATAAAATTAGTTCCAGCAAATCACAAAATGAAGCCCTTTTATGAGACAAATGTCGAAATACAAGGAAAGGTTGTCGGGGTACTTAGGAAAGAGCTTTAATAAATGGTAAAATAAATTGAGAATTTATGAAGAAAAAAGAGGTCAAATTTAAATTAGCAGAACTATTTTCTGGACCTGGAGGACTCGCTCTTGGCGCAATCCGATCTTTTGCTGAAAACGAAAATACTATCTACGGTATCGAGCCTGTTTGGGCAAACGATTACGATGTCGATACCTGTAAAACATATGCTCGCAATATTCACAACGGAAACGAAAAAAGTGTTGTTTGCGCCCCTGTTCAAGAAATAGATTTTGAAAAAGTGCCGAAGTTTGATGTGCTTGCTTTTGGATTTCCTTGTAACGACTTTAGTGTTGTTGGTGAACAGAAAGGTTTTGACGGAAAATTTGGCCCTCTTTATTCTCATGGGGTCAGGGCAATAAATATACACAATCCCAAGTGGTTCATTGCGGAAAATGTCAGTGGCTTACAGAGCGCAAACGGAGGTAACGCTTTTAAGCAAATTTTGAAAGACCTTGGTTCAGCGGGAAAGGGTTATGTTCTCACGCCACACTTATACAAGTTTGAAGAATACGGAGTACCACAACAAAGGCATCGTATTGTCATTATCGGCATAAGAAAAGATTTGGGTTTGAGATTCAAAGTTCCTGCTCCGACTACAAAAAATAATTATGTGAGTGCGCGCGAAGCAATAGAAAATCCGCGTATATCAGATGACGCGCAAAATAATGAGCTTACCAAGCAATCTGCGGGCGTTGTTGAGCGGCTAAAACATATTCCTGCCGGAGAAAATGCTTGGTATGAGGGAATACCTCAACATTTGAGATTGAATGTGAAAGGTGCTCGCATGAGCCAAATTTATAAAAGATTAGACCCTAAAAAACCCGCCTATACGATCACCGGAAGCGGAGGGGGCGGAACACATGTTTATCACTGGTCAGAACATCGCGCCCTTACAAACCGAGAAAGAGCACGACTACAATCTTTCCCCGATAACTTTGTATTTGAGGGCTCAAAAGAAAGTGCGAGAAAACAAATCGGTATGGCTGTGCCTCCAGTTGGAGCACAGGCTGTGATTTCTGCTGTGCTAAAAACTTTTGCAGGAATCCCTTATGAATTTGTTGAGTCAAAAATGACTAATGGGGAAGATAGCGCACAAGAGATAGCGAGTTTATTTGATGGAGTAGAGATAGGAGCTAGAGTTGCTTTATAAGCTCTTCCCAATCTTTCCTTGATTTTCTCAAGAGACCGGACTCTTTAACGAATCGTACGCCGTCAAATTCTTGTCCGGGAATTGATTTTGTTTCTCTCAAGTCAGTGTAATGGCACCAGCCCACAACCTCACAGGGTATATTTATAAAGTCGGGCATTAAATCTTTATATTTTGAATAATGGGGCTTGTTCTTTACAGCTTCATTCACTTCCTCTTTCGTCAGTCTTAAAAGATGGTCATCGGGAATATTCGGGCGACAGTAGATATAGATATCTGATCTACGCTCTTTTATCCTTATCTCATTTTCTCCGAGCACCAAGAAAGCACTTTTTGGTTTAGACGACTTTATGCCGATGCCTATTTTTGGCGTTCTCATCTTTTCATTTTCCTTAACAGCAGTGATGTCTTGCAAAACAATTTTGTCACGAATATCAAAATCTAGTTCAATATCTACATTAAACTCTCTTTTTAAGAACTTCTTTACAGCAACTTCTCCGAGTTGTCCTTTGACCCAATTTGTTATTTTTTGTCCAAACTCCCTTTGTCGTCCAGTACCAAAATCTGATTGCACATAATTGCGAAAGTGTTGTGCGAGCGCAAAATCTAAACATAAGGCATAGTCGTCTTTACTCAAATCAACGGTTCTCCATGCCAGACTGTCCTTCCATTTTCGTAACACCTCCTCATCAAAGTAAAAGCGGCCTCTGCCACCCTTCCTATCGACGCATGGAAATTCAGCCGCATTTTTGAAGTAGTTATCAAAAGTCTTGTCATCGAGACCAAGAAATCCAACAGCTTCTTTTTTGGTAAGTAATTTTGACATATCTTTATTTTAGTCCAAAAACCCTTATTTTGCTTGGGTTCGAACTTGGACATCTGGCGGTGTATTCTTAAAATAGCTCGAACGGAGTTTGCTCGCCGCACTTTGTGCGGCTCGGAAATGGGGGGTGAATAAAATCCGGAGCGGCTCCGCCACACATTAACAATTTCAAGTTTTTCTTTGGCGGAATACAAATTCGAGCATACGAAGTATGCACAATAATTCTTCAAACTCAAAAAAGAAAATCGCCCGACGAAACCGGTCGCAGGCGACTTTCGGCTTCGTTCAGGCGATGCGATTACAGCGGCTCGAAATGTCCCGTTGTGGGATTTTTCTTGCACTTGTCCCACGGATAAATCGTGCCGCTCATGACGATGTACACGCCGGGCGAACATGCTTGAGCCGCGATGAGCGCACCGCCAAGATTGAACTCGGCATCGGTATCGCGCATACGAGCGGGTTGCAGAGCGCCAGTGAGTACCACCACCTTGTCGGGACACTTCTTGGCGACGACACGCGCGGTGTCGATCATCGTATCGGTTCCGTGAATCACAACGCAGCAGTCGCGGGAATTGTCCGCGCACCACTCCGCGATGAAATTCCGGTCGTCGTCCGTCATGTCGAGACTATCCTTTGCCCTCGACGGTTCGTAGGACACTTTCATGTTGCGAATGCCGAGGCGAGTTGCGATGTCCTCGACGGCGGACACTTCGGGAAACGAGAAATTTCGTACCCCCGCGCCGCTGCCGTAGGCTTTGTCAAATGTTCCGCCTGTAGAAAGTACGTTGATGGTCGTCATGTGGTTTCCTTTCGTTTTTTCAAATGTGCGATTGATAACACTAACGCAACAATAACATGGTTTTGCCGTTTCAGCAAATTGATACAAAAGAATTTTAGAATGAAAAAATTTCTTTTGCCCTTACAAAATATGGTTCGAGCCGATTTGTTTTCAGGTTCTTTGGCAGTTTGGAGCGTGCGCGGCGGAGCCGCTCATTTTTGCCCCGCCACACCCGAGCCGCGCAAAGCGCGGCGAGGGAATGCAGTTCGAGCTATTTTTAAAATACACCGCCAGAAAGGAAATTGCAAATGCGAGCTGTCCGCCTCGCTTCGCTCGGCGGCTAATTTGTATGGGATTTTTGGCGAAAAAGAAATGCTTTTATCAATAAGGGCAAAAGAAATTTTTTCATTCAATTCATAACACTATGCGATACGTAATTTACGCAAGAAAATCGAGCGAAAGTGAGGAACGACAGATTTTGAGTATTGAAGCGCAGCTCGCAGAGCTGCAAGAGTATTCCG
>ERZ1292632.553-Hain-H43-01um-R2-553-length-41117-cov-24_pt1 | contig 16657 bp, 27 predicted proteins | sample MGYA00564407_ERZ1292632 | MGnify/ENA primary metagenome ERZ1292632 (study PRJEB36523, sample SAMEA6512637) | groundwater metagenome | collected 2019-01-08 | study: AquaDiva: Metagenomics assemblies of 32 groundwater samples | reverse complement strand
GTTGGTTATGAATTAATGAGATTTGTTTTAGATAAACTAATCGCCAAAATAAACTAGGAGAAAACTGAATGAAAAACTTAAATGTAGCCTCAAAGATATATAAAGGAAGCAAAAATCCAATCATAGAAGGCTTAAACAATGCAAGTCTAATCAAGGAAGCTAAAGCGAGTATTTCTTTAGACGGAGAAACGCAATGTTTTCCTATTCAAACTCAGCAGGTCACAGATAAACCAAATAGGGTGCTGAAGCCCTCTTCAGAGGTGTCACAGAAAACTGCTGAGAATACTCACAAGAATAAATCTGAAAGGGAGAAGAATATTCCTAAGATAACTTCTTCATCGTTAGGAAAACAACAGGTTCAGACTGGCTCTTGTGGGAATATTACTAAGCCCTTCTGCCTTGAGGATAAAAGAAAAGATGTAGATTATGAAACAGATAATTATGTATGGTGTTATCCTGAAGAAGATGTCAAACAATTTATTCAAGAATTAAAAAAGACTTTGCATTTCACAGATGAGGAAATAGAATTTATAAATAAATTAGCAGGAAAGTCCTTAACATAATGCCAAAAGGAATATACAAACATCAAAAACATACTCTTGAAAGGCGTAGAAATATAGGTTTAGCATCTAAGGGAAGAAAGCATACTATAGCTTCAAGATTGAAAATGAGTATTTCAAAAAGTGGAGATAAGTGCTATAAATGGAGAGGAGATAAAGTAAAACAAAGAGCTTGTCATACTTGGGTTGCAAAGATTAAGCCAAAAGTAGAGTGTTGCGAATATTGTCATCAAAAGAGGAAGTTAGGATTAGCTAATATTAGAAATCACCAATATAAAAGAAACATTGAGGATTATAGGTGGTTATGTTTTAGTTGTCACGGCAAGATGGATAAAAATAAGTCTATTTGTAATCACGGACATAAAATGGAAGGAGATAATGTAATTATAACTAAAAGAGGACATAGAATTTGCAAGGAATGTCACAGAATAAGAAATATTGTTTATAGAAATAAAGGAGAAACCCTGACAAAAAATGAATATCCATATAAGTCTGAAAGGAGTCCATGGGCTTTGGATAGCTTATCTTAGCCACTAATCCCATGGAAATAATATTAAAAGCTTTTATTTATCATAACCCTGAAGATGTTGAAGAATTCGGAATACGAATAAATGAGCATAATTATAAAATTATATGTGAACGAATCAAAGTAGAAAGATACAAGATAATTAATTACTTTAAACTATTAAAAGGGAGAGGATTAATTAAATCGATTCATGATCCAATCAACAAGCAAATGCAAAAGAACATAGACTATTTACAGAAAGTTAAAAGGGAAGGATTAGTCAATATCCGAAAAATAAGGGAAGCATTTAATTAGAAACATTTAAATACTATATAAAAAGTATATATTAAGAAAAGAGGAATCATGCAATATAAATTAAGAAAAATAGTCTCTGGCAAGCAAAGGGTATATGGAATTACAATTCCTTCAGAAGTAGCACAATTCTTTCAAGAAACATTATTTACAATAGAAAAAAACGGGCAAACAATTATAATGAAAAGCGGGTGTTGTCTAATCCCAAATAAACAAGCGATTGAAAATTATAAGTTTCAGGATTGCCGATTATGAGAAAATTAAATATTGGAATTCTTGCAGATTCCGTATTTCTCCCTACTGGATATTCTAATATTGGAAAGCAGATTAGCAGATACTTAATCAAACAAGGTCATTCTATTCATTATTTTAGTGTTGCTTTTAATGGAACTACAATAGATTATGCCAGATTGCCAGATGGGACAGAATTTAATTTCAAGATATATGGCGAAATGCAACACTCTTATTTTATGAATAGCATTGAACGATATTGTAAGGAATTAAAATTGGATATACTTTTAATAATATTAGATACCTTTATGTTATTCCCAGCAATTCTTTCAAAAGATTTAAGTCCTGCGAAGGTTGTGTTTTTTTATCCAAGTGATGGAGGAAACGGGATGCCAAAACAATGCGAATTAGTCTTAAAGAAAATGGACAAGGCAGTAGCTTACTCTAAATTTGCACAAAAACAAGTTAAAGATTATTATGGATTAGATACACCTTATATTCCAGTAGGCACAGAGCCAAATAGATTCTACAAATTAGAAGATATGGAAAAACTGAAACTGAGAATGAAATATAATCTTTTTGGCAAATTTGTGATAGGGGTAGTCGCACGAAATCAGCCAAGAAAAATGTTAGATAGAACTTTTAAAACTATGGCTTTAGTCAAAGATAAAATTCCTAACGCCGTTTTATTTTTACACACGGATCCAAATGATCCCGCTCAATCGTTTAATATGGGCGAATTAATCAAGCAATATAATCTAGAGAATCGAGTAGTTTTCTCTGGAATGCAAGCACATAAAGGATTTGACTGGAATCAAATGAATGAAGTTTATAATGTGATAGATTGTTTCTTATTAACTACCTCTGGAGAAGGATGGGGCATCCCACTTATAGAAGCAATGTCTTGTCAAGTGCCAGTAATTGCAACAGATTATACTACGACTCCTGAAATAGTCAAAGCACACAATGCAGGGCTAGGAATCAAATTAAGTGGAGTTGAAGAAATTAGTTCAGATGAATTCTTTAAAGATCAGAAAGAATATGATAAAAAAGTAATGAACGGAACAATTATGGGCAGTTGGATGGTTGAACGAGGAATTTGTGATGTTTATGATGCGGCGAATAAAATAGAATATCTTTATAAGAATCCTGAATTAATGAAACAGATGGGAATAAACGGAAGGAAAGCTGTCGAGAATGAATACGATTTTGAAAAGCATACTGCCAAGCCGTTTGAAGATTTATTTATAGAATTAACAAAATGATAAAAGTAGATAATAAAATAATTGAAGGAATAGAAGAAGAACAAATAAGAGAGCAAGTTAAACAAATAAACGACAGATACAAATGGACAACCGAATGTTCAAGGAATGATTTAAGATGACCAATTGTTATTTAGTTAATCCAAGTGAAAGAGATATATTAAGAGATAATGGGGACAGAATGCCTCTCGGATTACTATACTTAGCCAAGCAATTAGAATTAAATAATCATTCAGTTAAAGTATTCGACTTAAATCATTCATCTGAAGAAACTTATTTAAATAGTTTAAAAGAAAAACCGAGTTTAGTCGGCATAAGCTGTTTAACAAGCCCAATGGTAAACGAATCAAGAAGATTGATCAAAGAGACAAGAAAACGGCACACAAAAGCCAAGATAATAGTGGGCGGTTATCATCCAAGTATAATCCCAAGTGATTTTAAAGGCTTAGCAGATAATGTAGTAATCGGAGAAGGAGAAGACGGAATAAATTATTTAATTAATAATGATCACGAATTTGAGTTTAAATCAAATATTACCGATTTAAGAAAATTAGGAAAACCTGCCAGAGAATTATTAGATTCAACTCAGTATAATATGATGATGGATGGAATGAGAACTAGCACAATGATCACTTCTCGTGGTTGTCCGAACTCTTGCGTCTTTTGTGGTAACATGAACAAAAAAGTCAGATACCATGATCTGTTCGATATTGAAGATGAATTAGAAGAAATTGCGAAGTCTGAATATTCAGCCGTTTACTTTTTAGATGATGTATTTACTTTAGACAAAAAGAGGGCAGTTGGAATTAGTCAATTATGTAAAGAAAAAGGCTTAAAATTTAGGCTAACTACTAGGGCTAATTATTTAGATTCTGGATTAGTAAAGGTTTTGGCTCACAACGGGCTAGATATTGCTTCTATGGGCGTAGAAAGCGGTAATTCAGAGGTTTTAAACGCTTGCGGGAAAGGCCAGACAAAAGCCCAGATAAGGGAAGCAGTTAATATGTGCTATCAAAACGGGGTTAAAACTAAAGGATTCTACATAATTGGATTACCCGGTGAAACCGAAAAAACCGCAAATGAGACGATTAGATTTGCTGAAGAACTAAGGAATTTAGGGATGGAGTATTCAGACTTTTATGCGTTATGTCCATTTCCGGGAACAGATATATGGAAAAATCCAGATAAATACGGAATCAAGATAATAGATAAAGATTATACTCATTATTTACAAGCAACTAAAGGTGAGCCAAAAATAGTCTGTGAAACTAAGGAACTAAAAGCTGAACGAATAGGCGAATTATTGAGAGAAGCTAAACGGAGATTATCATGATAGATAAACGAAAGCAAGGCAAAAATAACCGAGCCAAAGGAAAAGCCTTTGAGAAAAGAGTCGAAAAAGATTTAGAAAGTAAGGGGTGGATTGTGATAAAATTCAATAAGCAAGTAGACTTAGATAAAAATGAGTTGGTTACTGCCAAACCGCAATTTAATCCATTCTTTAAAAGAATAGTAGGTGAAGGTTCAGGATTTCCTGATTTTTTAATATTCAGAAAGAGTCCGAATGAAACCGATTTTATTATTCAATTAGTTGAATGTAAAATTAATGGCTATCTTGATTTAAAAGAAAAAGGAAAAGTCGAATGGATAAAAAGCAAATTAAAAATTCCAGTTTTCATAGCAAGTAAAAACGGAAGGGAGATAAAATATGAATAAATTAGTATGTGTAATTATGGGACAAAATTGTGAACAATTTTTAAAAATGTCGCTGGAAAGTGTTAAATCAGCAGATGCTATTGTTTATTGTGATGGTGGAAGTAACGCAGAATTTAGAGAGTTCTTCTTAAAAAATAATTATGAGCAAAAAGTAATGTGGATAGAAAATCCTTACAATCAAGAAGACTTAGGAATGAATGGAAAGCAAAGAAACTTTTATCTAAACTATCTTAAAGAAAATTATCCTAATGATTGGGCAATTTGTTTAGACGCTGATGAAGTCGTAGAAGATTTATCCAAAATAAAAGACTTTATTCAAGAAGCGTTACCCGGAATTTATCATCCAAAGATGAGGCATTTTATAGGCAATTTAGGGCAAGAAGATGCAACAAGTCAAGAGCATTTTGGTTTAGGCAGACTATTCAAAATAAGTGAAGTAGGGAAATATCCCGAAGTAGAACATCCAGTATTAATGGCGGGAAAAGATACTCAAAGTGGTTACTACAGAGGAACAACTATCTGGCATCTTGGTTATATCAATGGAATATTTGATATTAAGAAGAAGTATGAAAACCATTTAAAGAAATCTAATATGCATTCGTCTCAATATCTTAAAGGGTGGAAGGATGCACATATATTGGGGGGTTATCCAACTTCACAAGTTGATATTATGGACATACCTAAGATCATATTGAACAACTTCGGAATAGACAAAGATGAATTCTACTTTATGAAAAGAGGCTTAAATGTCAATAATTTCTTAATGGTAAAAGATTGGGTTACTTATTATTATCCGGTTAATGTGTTAGACTTGGGTTGCGGATTAGGTAATTATGGTTATGTTTTTAATAAATTTTATGGATCTAAGTATAAGGGAATCGAATTAAGTGAATTCGCAGTCAAACAAAACCCCTACAAATTAGATTTAATTAAAGGAAATATTATAGATTATAAAGATGCAAATAAATATGAATTAGTCTTATGCATAGATGTTTTAGAACATTTAACAGAACAAGAATTAGACAAAGCATTAGAGAATATACAATATCTTGGAGATAATTATATATTCAGCATACCCTATCTTGGAGATCCTAATCTTCTAGCAGATCCTACACACCTAATAAAACAAACTAAAGATTGGTGGTTAAATAAGCTAGGAACTATTTTTGACATTAGGGAATGCCCTGAAACATGGGCTTTCTCTAACCAGCTTTTAATAGGGAGGAGAAAATGAGAAAATATAATTTAACAATGGCCCAGTTAATTGATCGCCTTGCGATAGTCACATTAAAATCTATTAAAATAGCCGAGAATAAAGAGGAATATGAAAAAGAAGCCCACGAAATAATGAATGATTTAGACGAATTGTTGGGGGAAGGAAAAGGACAGTTTATTAGGGTCATTCAAATAAACGCAATAGTAAACGAGCAAATGTGGTCGAATGAATCCTTTGTAAGGAAGGGAGAAAGTAAAATGACAGACACAGAAGTAGCAAACGCACTAAGATTAACTCATGCCATGAATAGAGTCAGGAATCAAGCAATGAATGTTATAAGCAATATTGTCGGTGAAAGAAAAGATCTAAAATTAGATTATATGGATGCCGAAACAACTAAAAAATTCGGATATGATTTTGGGAAGGTATTTGAATGAAAGAACAAGATTTAATCGACTTTGAGAATGATGTTATCAAAGAATATAAAAAAGGAGAAATTTATGGTTCTGTACATTTATGTGGCGGAAACGAAAAGCAATTAATCGAGATATTTAAGCAAATAAAAGACGATGACTGGGTATTTTCAAATCATCGGGCACACTATCATATTCTATTAAAATCTAAAGATAAAAAATGGATGATGAGAGAAATAAAGAAAGGTCATTCAGATCATATTAATTCTAATAAATATAAGATATTTACTAGTGTAATTGTTGGGGGAATTATTCCAATAGCATTAGGTACTGCTATGGCTATTAAAAGAAAAGGCGGAAAGAATAAGGTTTGGTGCTTTATAGGAGATCATGCGAGTGAAATGGGATGCTTTGATGAAGCAGTCAAGTATGCTGAAAATTTTGATTTACCTGTAATATTTATAATAGAAAATAACAAAATAGGAAGTAATATGGAAACAGAAAAAGTATGGGGAAAACAAATAAAAATAATTAGTCCAAAAGTTATTAATTATGAATATTCTATGACCAAATCGCATTATGGAATCGGTGAATGGATAAAATTTAAAGGTAAAAATAAATTTAAGGGAACTGCTGGAATGTATGGGAGATAGAGAATATCAAGAAGAGATTATGAAAGGATTTAAAATCCTAAATGATCAGAAGAATGTTATCTTTTTAGGTCAGAATATAATTAGTAAAGGATGCCCAATGTATAATGCACTGATTAAATGTGATAGAAATAAGATGATAGAATTGCCCGTAATTGAAGATACTCAATTAGGGATGAGCATCGGGCTTTGTTTAGAAGGTAATATTGTAGTCAGTGTTTATCCAAGAATTGATTTTATGATTTGTGCAATGAATCAATTAGTAAATCATTTAGATAAAGTAAAAGAAATGAGTCGGGGCGAATTCAAACCCGGAGTCATAGTTATAACCCAATTAGGTAATACCAAACCAATAGATCCCGGAGTCCAACATAAAGGTAGGTATACGAACGGAATAAAGAAATTGGTTAAAAATATAGATGTAATTAAAGTAAATAATTCAAATGATTTTTTAAGAGCATTAAATAACGCAAAACAAGGAATTCCCAGCTTATTAGTAATTAAACCGAGTGGTCCATGGAAAGCATGAAAGATATAAGGGGAGTTAAAGTATGCAAGGCGACAATCGTAAATGAAGATGATAGACGGAAATTAGTTGAACTAATGAATGGGCAATTTGCAGGCAAAAATATTAAAATATTAGAAGTAAAAGAAGATAGTTATTTGGGTGGAACAAGTGGCCATTTTCATCACTATTCTGAATGTATGTACATAATGAAAGGTAAATGCTGGGATTATGTTATGGAGAATATAAAAACAGGAGAAAAAGAAACATACGAACTAAATGAGGGAGATATAGTTTTCAGAACAGAAGGGATACTTCATGGTGGATGGTTTTCTAAAGGGAGCATAGTTATAGATATAGCTGAAGATACTTATATTTCTGGAAAATTTAATGATATTCCAAGAGAGGAGATAAAATGAATGACAAAGAATTATTAAGGCGGAAGAAGATAAGTGAAACAATGAAGGGGAAAAAACCAAAAAACTATTATTTATGGCTTAAAAAGTCTGAAGAATATAAGAAAGAACATCCTACAAATGATGGAAGTTTTAAGGAAGGAGAAGAGCATAGGAGTTGGAAAGGAGAACAAGTAAGCTATCAGGGATTACACAATTGGGTTAAATCTAAATTAGTAAAACCTACTTTTTGTGAATTTTGTGGAAGTAACAAGCATATAGAACTCTCAAACATTTCAGGATTATATAAAAGAGATTTAAATGATTGGCAATGGCTTTGTGCGATCTGTCATAGGGCTTACGATAAGGGTAAGAACAGTATAAAGGAGAAATATGGTTAGGACTTTAGTCACGGGTGGAGGAGGTTTTGTTGCAAGTCATCTGATTCCTTATCTATTAGAGATGGGCGACGAAGTAAGTTATTCTTGTAGATGGAATGAGGATTTATCAAGGACTTTACCTTATAAAGATAAGGCAAAAGTAAATTATATGGATTTAAATGATCAAATAAGCATCTTGAGAGTCTTAACAATAAACAAACCAGAGCATATTTATCATCTCGCCGCTGAATCGTTTGTCCCTTATTCTTTTGAAGTGCCAATCCAAACAATAGAAACTAACACACTTGGAACTGCCAGACTATTAGAAGCCGTTAGATTCATTAAAGAATTTATAGACAAAGATTATGACCCAAGAATTCATGTATGCAGTTCGTCTGAATATTATGGCAAAGTAGATGAGAACGAAATACCGATTAATGAAAATAACGAAGTAAGACCGGGTAACCAGTATGCAGTCGGAAAAGTTGGTGCAGATAGTGCAGCATATTTTTATTACAAATATTATGGTTTAAAGATTATTAGAACAAGATTCTTTACGCATACAGGTTGGGGCAGAACAATGGGTTCGGCTGAAGTTAATTTTGCCAGACAAATAGCTAAAATAGAGAAAGGTTTGCAAGAGCCAATCATCAAACACGGCAATCTTCATTCGCTTAGAACATGGGCAAATGTAAAAGATGCAGTCAAAGCCTATTATCTTTTAATTAGACAGGGTGTTCCGGGCGAAGTGTATAACATAGGCGGAATAGTAAATAAAACTATTGAAGAAATGTTAGATTATATGATTAGTTTAAGCCCCATGAAAGATAAAATAAAGAAAGAATTAGATCCTAGTTTAGTCAGAAAAATGGATGTAAATTTGCAGGTTGTATGTATAGATAAAATACAGAGAACAATAGATTGGACTCCGACAACAAGTTTTGAGGAAACGATATTGGATGTACTAAATTATCAGAGGAGCTTAATATGAAAACAATATTAATCACAGGGAATCAAGGTATGATTGGCAGAGAATTATTCTTATTATTGCGAAATAAAGGGCATAAAATAATAACTGCTGATTTAAAAGATGGATATGATTTAACCGATTTTAATACTTGTCTTAGAGTTTGTAGTGGAGTTGATGAGGTTTATTCATTAGCAGGGATTAAAGGAAATCCCAAACGAACTAAAGAACGACCAATAGATTTTATGGGTCCAATGATTCGATTTGATACAAATATGATCTTAGCAGCTCAAAAAATGGGAGTTAAAAAGTTTCTTTATACAAGTTCGATAGCAGTATTAAATCCTGAGATGGATAAATATCCTGCTTGGGCTAAAAAGACAGCCGAAACATTAATCGAAGCAATGAGAATTCAATACCCAGAAATAAAGTATTGTATCATTCGACCAAGTAACGTTTATGGAAAATTCGATGATTTGAAGGCAGAGCATTTGATGGTAGTAAGTGATTTAATCAGAAAATCATTAAAAAACAAAACTATTGAAGTATGGGGGGACGGAACACAGATTAGAGATTTTATTAATTCTAAGGATGTTGCAAAAGCTATGATTAAATGTATGAGGGTAATGCCAGAAATTCCAATAAATTGCGGTTCAGGGGAAGGACACAGCGTAAATGAGATTGTTCAAGCGATAGATGAAATTTATCCATTAAATATTTTCTATAAAAAAGATGCACCAATTGGAGATAAGATTCGATTAATGCCCACTAATTTAGAATTAATCAATTTTAAACCAACTTGTAATTTTAAAAAGGAGATACAAAAAATATGGAGATTCAAAAAGAAAACATTCAAGCAGTAAAACCTTTAATAGGTGTCCCAGTATATGGGGATCATGAATGCCTTGAAGCAATGATAACTAGCTTACTTCAATCTACTAATTGGTTTGATAGAATAATAATTATTGAATCTGATGGAGATTTAGATTATTGGAATAAATGGGAAAAACTAAAGGATTCAATCTGGAGAATAGAAGTAATACATACTCAAAAAGAAGGACCATTAAAGGCATATAACAAATTATTTGAAATTGCTAAGAAAGAAAATAAGGACTTATTTATAACTCAAACAGATGTAATATTCCCAAGACTATATAAACGAGACTGGCTCAAGATAATGTGGGATATTGCTCAGTTACCTAAAAGTGGATTAATAATCCCAATAAATGGTGGGGGTGTAAGTGGATCTGATTATTTGAATGGATTTAACTGGGTAGGTGGCTGGGCTACTTTTATAAGCAGAAAATGCTGGGAAATATTTGGAGGATATGACGAAAATTATATAAAAGGATGGGGAGTCGATATTGATATGACATATCAAATTGCTCAAAAATATGAAATAATGAAAATGAATTATTGGGTGGATCATCACATGATGAACGAACGAAAGCATGAAACAAACCCAGAATCACAAAAAGAAATGAAACAAGCGGGTGATTATTTTAAACAAAAATGGGGCATAAAATGAAAGAAACTTGTATACTAATTTGCGTAAGGGACAGACCCACTGAGCTTTTCGGATTACTTCAAAGTATAAGAACTCAAACTTACAAGGATTGGGACATCGTAATAATTGACGATTGTTCTGGGACTACTTTAAATAATTACCATTTTTTGAATATGATTATAACTCGAATGCTTTTAGAAGGGCATCAAATAAGTATTCAAAGAAATGAGTTTGTTCATGGAGTCAGTAAAGCCAGACAAAGAGCAGTAGACTTTGCCAATTCATTAGGCAATTATAAATACTATTGTCGTTTAGATGATGACGTTATTCTTTCAGAAGATTATTTAGATAGATTGATTAAAGTAATAAATTCAGGATACGATTTAGCCAGTGGAGTTACGATTCCGTTTACTCCAACTTTTAAAAGAGATCCTAAATTCTTAAAGGGAATAGGCAATAGAATAGTTTTAGACAAAGAAGGCAATTTCTTATTTAATGGTGATGACTTTGGAACGCCTTATTTAAGAAGTGAGATAGTTAAAATTCATCACTTTCGTTCATGTGCATTATACAAACGAGAAATCCATGAAAAGGTTAATTATACGCCTACTAGATTAAGTAACAATGGTTTCAGAGAAGAAGAATTATTTAGTTTAAAATGTTTAATGAACGGATTTAAATTAGGAGCAGATACACAAGCAACAACTTTCCATCTTTGCACACCTTCTGGTGGAGAAAGAGACACAATGGATAGAGTTCCTTTTAATGAAATGATTTTAAAAGAATTTGTTAAAGAGAATTTAGATAAATTACCAAATGAATTCTTTACTGAAATAAATGAATTGGCACGAATGAAGGAGACAAATTGCATAAGATGAACATAACACTTACTTGCCCATACTTCGATTCTACTGGTTATTCTTCCCATGCAAGAGGTTTATTTAGTGGCTTGTCTAAAATAGCGAACGTAAAATTAAATGTTCAGGTTCCAGCGGGCGGAGAGAGAATGATTAATGATCAAGAATTAGAAGCAATCAAACGGAAAGACGAAAAGGAAATAAATATTATTGTGACTAATCCAACTGTCTGGAAACTTCATTTAGACGCAAAGATTAATTGCGTGTTTCTTATATACGAGGGAAGTCATATACCAGAATGGATAATCGAAAATTGTTTAGATGAACGAATCCACCATATTTTCGTAGCCAGTCATCATACTTACGATGCAATGGTTAGAACTTTACACGAAAACCATAGTATTCAGAATCCGTTTAAAGATGGGTTACAAATACCTAGAGGCTTTTCAAATCTTCATAACATAATTCTTCCTAAAATGAGTATAATAAACCACGGAGTAGACTTAAATCTTTTTTATCCTAAGTCTGTAAATAAGAATAAATTTACTTTTTTAGGAGTAAAAGGCTGGAGAAATAATGAGGACAGAGGCGGAAACCAATATCTCTTAAAAAGTTATCTGGAAGAATTTACATCAAAAGATAATGTTTTACTTATTTTAAAGATTAATGCGTGTTACGGAATCCCAGATTTAAACAAATTAATTGAACAACTTAAACCAAAAGATAAAACCGATTTTGCACCAGTTCAAATAATAACTGAAACAATCCCTTACGAGAATTTAGTGAACGTATATAACTCTGCGGATATTTTCGTAATGCCAACCAGAGCGGAAGCTTTCGGAATTCCCGGAATCGAAGCAATGGCTTGCAGTTTGCCAGTAATTGCCACAAATTTCGGAGGACAACTTGATTATGTAAATAACGAAAACGGATGGTTAATTGATTATGATTTAACAGAAGTAAGTCATGACATTTTTTATGAAGGAATAAAATGGGCAAATCCTAAAATAGAACATCTCAAAAAATTAATGAGATATGCTTATGAACATCAAGACGAGGTTAAACAGAAGGGACAAAAAGCTTTAGAAACTGCAAAGAATTTTACTTGGGATATAACTGGAAAGAAAATTGCGGAGATATTATGAAAATGGTTTGGAATAAGGGAAAGAAATATACTGAAGAACAAAGAAAATCTTTTAAAGAGTATTGGGAATCAAAAAGAGGGATTAAATTAGATGATGAAACTAAAAAGAGAATGAGCAAAGCACATAAGAAGAGGAAAGAAAGATTAGGATATATTAATTCTCCAGAAACACGGAAAAAATTATCTATGTTAAATCGGGATTATCAAAAAGGCAATAAATATCGTTTAGGTAAAAAACATACTTTAGAAACAATAGAAAAGATAAGGGAAACTTTAAGGAAAAAATATCCAAAAGGTAGACCAATAAATTCTGGTTGTTTTACTCATGGAAAAACAAAAGGAGATAAAAATATTAATTGGAATGGAGGTTCATCATTTGCGCCCTATTCAGTTGATTGGACAAAGACATTAAAAAGAAGTATAAGAGAAAGAGATAAATATATATGTCAAATATGTTATAAGGAGGGAAATTTTGTTCATCACATTGATTATAATAAGAAAAATTGTAATCCAGATAATTTAATCAATTTATGTAATGGATGTCATACTATGACTAATCATAATAGGGATAAATGGATAGAATTTTTTAATAAGAGGTTAAAGTACAATGTCTTGGACTGATCGAGAATCAATAAGGACTATGTGTAAACTAAGGGACACATTTGGTATAAAGGAATTTATTGAGACGGGGACATATAGAGGTCTGAACGCAGAAACCCATGCAAGCAATTTTCAATATATCGGAACTTGCGAAGTTAATCACGAATATTTTAAAATCGCACAAAAACGATTAAAGGATTATTTAAATGTTTTTCCGATTTTTATGGATAGTTCTAGATACTTAAAATATTGGCAAAATACAAAAGATACCCTTTTATTTTATTTGGATGCCCACTTTTTTGTAGAAGGCAGTAAAACTAATGAGGAACGATTTGTTGTTTTAAAAGAATTAAAAAGTTTAGAAAATCGAACTAATTCCATAATTGCGATTCATGATTTTGATAATAACGAATTTGGGCATATTACTTATGATGGGATTTCTTTAGACTTACCTCTTCTCAAAGATTCACTTTTGAAAGTTAATCCGAATTTTTCTTTTTATACAAACACAGAATGCGACATAATGAAAGTCTCAGAAGCGAAAGATGCAGATATGCTTGATAATTTAAGATACGCTTGGAGCAAACCAGACAAAGGAAAACGAGGGATACTTTATTGTTTGCCCGAAGAAATTAATCCCAATGAGTTTAAACTTAGAGAAATTGGGAATTGTTAGTGCGAATAGTCACGGGATAGGATTAGCGATTTCAGAATTTCTAAGAAAAGAAGGCTATTCGGTGCCTAATATTAGCCGTACTTCTGGATACGATTTAATGAAAGACGGGATAGATAAACTATTTACAGATTATCCGGAATGTTATCAAATTTGCAATAATTGTGGGGGCATGGGCAGGTCTAAACAAGAAGACTGGAAAGATTGCATGCAAAAGAATTACGGAATAGCTTTCGAGTTGACTATGCACTATTTGCCTAAAATGTTAGAAAAGGGGTTTGGGAGGGTTATAACGATTAGTTCGATTCAGGGGCTAGATTATACGGGCAAACCATGGTTTAACGCAGCTAAAGCCGCACAAATAGCCTTAAACAAGAGTTTAGCGAAGACTTACAAAGAATCGGGAGTTACTTTTAATACAATTTGCCCTAGTAATGTAAATGTAAGAGAGGGAGAAAATTATAATCTATGCCCTTATGATGTGGCTAGAGTGTGTCTGGATTTGATTAAATCAGATAGAAATGATGAAGTAATAGTAATTAATTAAATTATATACTCACTATCTCACCCTTTATATACCTAATCTAATTAGTTAGTTTAATGGGAAAGAAATTAGAGAATCAACAGGAACGAATTGTTCAACGAAGCATAGGATTCAATTTCAGACATTTTAATTTTTTTAATAAATATCCAGACTTTAAACCAGACGTATATTGTAGAAAAGCAATCGATGAGCAAATTAAATTAATAGACCCCGAATTCTCACCAAATGAACAAAAGTGAAATAGCCAAACTAGAAAAAGAAGGAATCGAACGAAATAAGAAAAATCTAAGATTGCTTAAACTTAACTTAGAATACAATAAAGCATTAATACAAAAACAAAAAGAATCAAGAGAATTCGATGATAAATTCAGAGATTATTTAAGAGAACAGAAAGACTTAGAAGATTCAAACATTTTGAAAGCAATTAACTCTGAAGTAAAAATGACTGAAGAAGCAATAAGTAATTCTACCAATCAATTAAAAAAATCTTACCCAGCAGGGGTAGGTTAATTGAAAGGAGGAAATATGTCAATAATCAGAACACAAACAAGTGAAGAAAAGAAAGACTTTGAAGATATATGGTTTAACGAATCTAAAATTTCAGAGACACAATTCTATGAAGAATTAACCAAACGAGAGCAAGAGGCAATGAAGAAAGAAATTCCATTTGCCAGAAGAATTGCAATAGATGATTTTAAAGATCATTTTGAAACAGAAAAAAAGAACTCAATGAAGAAAAGAGGCGGATTCGTAGTAAAAACAGACATAAAGCAATTTAAACCGAATTGGAAAGAATACACAGACAATTTCAAAGTAATAGATTCAGGCGAATCAGTAGACACAAATCTATCTAACAAGAATCCGGGATTAAATGTTCAAATAGCTTGGAAGAAGTATCAATACAAAGATTACGATTATACAGTAACCGTAATGGAAGATGGAAACAAGGCAATTGAACGAGCCCAGAAATTAAGAAAGAAGTTAGAGAGTGCATAATGGAGATAGAGCAGGTGAATATATGTGATATTCAACCTTATCCAAACAATCCTAGAAAGAATGAAAAAGCGGTTGATATAGTAGCTAAGAGTATAAAGAATTTTGGCTTTTTAGTTCCAGTTATCTTAGATGATAAGAATTATATTATATGTGGCCATACTAGGATTAAAGCGGCTATTAAATTAGGAATGAGTTCTGTACCAGCGATTTACGCAGAAGGATTGACTAAAGAGCAAATAAACGCCTACAGAATCATGGACAACAAGTCAGTTGAATATGCGAACTGGGACATAGACTTACTCAAAACTGAATTAACTGATTTAAAGAACGCAGGGTTTGATTTAGATTTAACTGGTTTTTCTGAGGTAGAATTAAGCAAGTTTATAGATACTAATTCTGAAGATAATTTCGAAATACCTAAAGAAGCGAAATATAAGATAGAGAAAGGGGATATTTATCAATTAGGAGAACATAGATTAATGTGTGGTGACTCAACTAATGAACAAATGGTGACTCAACTAATGAACAACGAAAAGGCCATATTGATGGTAACAGACCCCCCCTATGGAGTAAGTTATGACCCAAAATGGAGAGATGAATGTGATAAAAAAGGCATATTGGGGAATCGTTATCCAACGAGAAGTTTAGGAGAAGTTAAAAATGATGATAAAATAGATTGGTCGGATGCTTATTCCTTATTTAAAGGGGATGTTATGTATGTCTATCATGCGGGGAAGTATAGTTCTGAAGTTGCAGAAAGCATAAAAAAAGTAGATTTTGAATTAATAAATCAAATTATATGGGTTAAACCACATTTTGCATTAAGTCGTGGAGATTATCATTGGAGACATGAACCTCTATGGTATGCAACAAGAAAAGGAAAACAACATAACTGGCAAGGAAGTAGAAAAGAAGATACGGTATGGGAAATAGCCGGAATGAATGCAATGGGTGCAAGTCATGACAAAGCCGATGAAGCGAGTGGACATGGAACACAGAAACCAATAGAATGTATGAAAAAACCAATTAAAAATAATACATCCGCAGGAGAAGGAGTATATGATCCATTTGGTGGTTCAGGCAGTACCTTAATAGCCTGTGAACAAACAAACAGAAAATGTTATATGATGGAAATAGATGAATCTTATTGTTCGGTTATAATAGAAAGATGGGAAAAATTAACAGGTAAACAAGCAATCAAATTAAACAATTAACTTACACAAA
>ERZ1292632.2227-Hain-H43-01um-R2-2227-length-16663-cov-7_pt1 | contig 16663 bp, 13 predicted proteins | sample MGYA00564407_ERZ1292632 | MGnify/ENA primary metagenome ERZ1292632 (study PRJEB36523, sample SAMEA6512637) | groundwater metagenome | collected 2019-01-08 | study: AquaDiva: Metagenomics assemblies of 32 groundwater samples | reverse complement strand
TTCTCGTTCACTTAATAATTTAAATGGTGTTAAATAATCAACCATTCTATAGTCACCAATTATATCATCAAGACCATCTCTTTTCATTTTTTCATAAACACTTTTAATTGATCTATCATCAGATAATTTTGAATCAATTAAATCTTCTAATTCTTTAATCCCCCTTTCAGTCATCATTGGTTTAGATAGATCAACTAATTGTTCATTAATTTCATATAATTTATTACCTTGAATACCATCAGTTATTCCATCTATTATATTAGTTAATTTAGCTAATGGTTTTTTCTTATTATCTAAACGTACTTGCTGTAATTCTTTAGCTTTATTAATAATTTCATCTAAAGTACAAATTTTTTCTTTTAACTCTGGAAATAATGTTAATAATCCATCTTTAGCAAGACCTTTAACACCATCAATACTATCAGAAGTATCGCCACAAATAATTTTAATTAATTTCGCATTTTCTTTTGAAAATCCAATTTCTTGTTTAAAATTATTAATGTCAATATATTTTTTTAATTTTAAAAAATACATATTAACATTTTCATTAATTAATTGAAATAGATCAGAATCACCAGAACAAATAGTTATTTTCTCATTTGGTTTTCTAACTAAACAATAATATGCAATAAAATCATCAGATTCAATAATATGATCTTCTATTTGTCTAACATAAAGTTCTTCTAAATACTCTTGAACTTTCATTCTTTGATTTAGTTCTGCCTGATCTTTTGGTTTTGTACCATGTATAAAATCTTTTCCTCTTGCGCTTTTATAAGTTTCATAGATATTATATCTTAATTTACCTGAGAAAGTACCATCCCAAAAAGCATAAACACTATGATAAAGATTTTCGTTAAGTAATTTTCTTAACATTGTCATGAACTGATATAGTCCACCAATATGAGTACCTTCATTATTATAAGAATCCTTAGCACCATGGAAAGAATTTTTAAATAAAGAATTTCCATCAATTAATAATGTATTAATTGATTCTAATTTTGTTTCACCATTTCGTGGTGGTCTTGTACTCACTTCATTTTAATTTAAAAGGTTAATACTCTCTATACAGATTTAAATAGTTTCCAAACATTATTACCATAAATTGCTTCTAAAGCAGCTTCATAAATGTAATGTTCATCATCATCATTTTCTTCATCAGTACCTAATTCTTTAATATGTGATTTACATATTGCTATTAACCCACTAAAATCTGGATTTTTTAGAGGTTCTACTGATTTCTCTTTTTCTTTTAATTTTTCATATATCTTTAATTCATTAAGATAATTCTTAACATCTTCAGTTGTATGATTTTCTTTTAATATTGGTTTTTCCATGATTTTATAATTTATTTAGAATAATCTTCTTCACTCATTTCTTCTTCAACTACTTGAAAATCTTCAAAGTTAGTTCCAAGTTTTTTATTAATAAATGCAACATTTTCTTTAATATATGCATTTTTTTCATCAGGATTAATAAATCCATGCGGTGTTGAACAAATACTACCCATTAACTCTATACCATTAACGTGATTTTTAGTACATTCAATGTCAGTTCTAACACCAAATTGGTATTTTCTACCACCATTTACAGCATCTAATTTTTTAGCACTTGATGTTGATTTACCACCCATGTGGAATATCATTCTAACACCATATTTAAAACCTTCACCACCATTATGCATAATTGTTGGTTGTCCAATTTGATTTGGTCTTAACCAAATTTTTTGTACAGCAACAAATGTATTAATATATTTAGCTTTTTCTCTTCTTGATGCTGGAATTCTGAAATTTAAAATTGATTCAAAACTTCTTTTTAATGCACCAGCATTCCATTGATTATTGTTTGAATTTGAGACAGCACTTTGGTAACAACTTATTGATCCAATAGAATCCCAACAAAATGTTATATTTTTTTCTAATTCTCCAGCATCTTGTTTATCTAATATAACATTCATTAATCTAGCAACATCTTCAATTACTGGTATGTTTCTTAATGAATTTTTTGTCATTTCTGATTTGGAATAATCATAATTTCTAAACATATCTAATAAATCAGAACCACCAATATATAAAAAATCATCACCAATATGATTTACAACAACACCATCTTCGTCAGCAATTTCTTCAAATTTAAATCCAACTAATTTAGCATGTTCCCAATTGAAACTTCCTTCTGTGTCAATTATAACAATAAAATCACCTAATTTTTGAGCACCAGCTATTGTTTCATAAATACCTGTTGATTTACCAACATCTGAAAATCCTCTAAATTGTGTTGTATATCCTCTCGGAACTCCAGGTAATCCAACCGCATCATGAAACGCTTTCTTAAATGGAATCCATGTTAATTCTTTTTCTTTAACCACTTGATCACCTAGACCAATACCTTCTTTAAAAGCATTCATATTAAATACTTTTTTCTCAGTTATTTTTTTTTCTTTTTCTGGTTTTTTAGCCATAATATAATAATTTTTAATTAATAGTTTAGTTTAAAATAAAGGACAGTATTTTTCAACCATCCTTTATCAAATGTTTTTGAGTTCTAATAAGAAATTAGAAAATATTATCTGATCTTAGTTAGATCAGAAGGGTAAGTCATTGTCGGGATCTTCTACATTTGCTGTAGCGTTCGTTGATGTTTCAGTTTTTACTTTACCAGTTGCTAATTCAGCATCCAATTCATCACTTTCATTACCAACATTATCAGATTTTAATGATTCTTTATCAACCCATTTATTATTAGTTTTATCCCACGCTGGAGTTAAACCTTTAACAATTAAATATAAAAAATCATATGCTTTAACAGGATAAACTTCTCTCCATGTTCTTTCATCATTGATCCAAGCCAGTCCATTAACTTTATTTTCATCAGTTGTTAATCTTGAAGGATCTTTATGCACAATACTAGAAATATTTGGAATTCCAGCATTATCTCTTGTAATATTAATAGTTAAATCACGACCCGCTTTATTATCATAGATTTCACCTAATTCTTTAATAAGATCAATTAATTTATCGTATGTTCCTGTTTTTTTGTAGCTATGGTTAAATCTCCAAAATTTAACACCATCAGCTTCTTTTTCTCTGTCAATTACTTTAAGAACATAAGCTTTTTTATTAGAATAATTTTTAGCGATTTCCTTATCGGAATCTTTTCCTGTTGCTAATAAAGCTTCTCTTGCTTCGCAAAAAGGACAAGGTTTGTTTTCTTCTGTTTTTAAACAAGCAAAAGTTTTCCAATCACCATTAACTTGTTTTTTATGAACATGAACTTCTACAAATGGAGAAGAACCATCTTTTGGTTTTAAAATTCTGATTGTTTTTTTACCCGTATTTACACCTTTTGGTAGGAAGGTTGAGAAATAATTTCTCTCATCGAATTTGTTTGTGGAGCTAGTTTGAGTGCTAGAATTTTTTTCGTGCTGTTCTAAGATAGCATCTAAAGTACTTTTTTTTGTGTCTTGTGACATTTTTTTGTTTTTTTTCTTTCTTTGTTATTGTTTAACTTGTAAACTTGTGTTTGTAATCTTGTATTTGCAAATATACCATAAATATATTGTATTGTCAAGTAAAATCGTAATATTTATTTTATATTTTGTAACTTATTATTAATCAATTTGATTATTTTCTACTATTTTTTCTAAATAATTAATTACACTAGGATTGCTTTTTCTACCAATTGTTTCATTTATTGTTATGGTACGAATAGTTGTATCCATTAATTTATAATACATTTTTTTCTTATTTAATCGTTTAACTTTTACTTCAATTGTTTGTATATCATAAGGATCATGATTTGTTCTATAATCTAATTTTACATTAAAATAAAAATATCCCACTCTTTCAACATTTAATTTATGTTCAATTAAATGTTCTTCTTTTATGTAAGAATTTGATAGATTATAAAATGTATTAATAATCATATTTTCAACATATGATTTAATCATTGCTTCTTGTGTTGATTTATTTAACTTAGCTAATGGATTTATATTTTTAGTAGCAAATTCACAACTTGATTTAAAACTATTTTCAAAATTCTCCATATTGCAAATATACCCATTCTATTTTATAAGTGCAACAAAGAAGGTGTAATTTTTAGTTACACCTTCTTCTTTCATTAGTTTGATATCCCAATTAAATTTCTTCTTCTTCAAATTCATTATCATCGACATTAAAACTATTTTTAATACTATGATCACTAAAACCAGAATTTACATCATCTTTTGTTAATGTATAAACCTTTTCTTTCTTTTCATCATTACCCATAACATCATAAGCACCTTCTTTTTCAGCCCAATAATCAGTTAGTTTTAAACTATAAGGATATGAATTTAAAGATCTCATTTCTAACTTTTCAGCTGGGGTTGGAATTCTTTTCTCAATTTCTTTATCCAAATTATCAACTTTTGCACTAATTGCATCCATTTTTGATAACTTACTTTCTAGTTCATTATATTTGTTTAATAATTGATCAATTTTTTGACCATTTTGAGCTGAAATTTGTTTAGCTTCTTCATTTCCTTGTACTAATTGTGTAACATCTAATTCAACTTCATCTTCCATAGGAGCATTCATTGTTTCATCTGGAACAGGTTGTTCTTCTGCTGGCATTTCTGTGTTATCAGCATTTAAATCAGGCATTTCTTCAGTACCTTGATCACCCATATCATTTAGATCTGGATTTTCATCATTATTTGTATCAACACCCAACTCATCACCAACTTTATCAACATCAGCATCTACATCATCTGTATTAGCATCATCAACAGGTTCTAAATTACCTTCTGGTTCTTCATTATCTGCTTCATCTAATGTATTATCAGATTTTGGTACATAAAATGTATATTCAGTTAATAATTTGAACTTTTTTAATTGTTCATTAATTAATTCTTTATCTTTATTCATGATTAAATAAGTAATTGTTTACCATCTTCAGTTATTATTTTTTTATTGATTCTTTCAACTAAACTCTTGTCTCTTTTAACCTTACATTCTTCAGTTGTACAATTTTCATCGTTTGAATTTGGATTTTCACCTATAAAGTCATTTAATGAACTATTTAGGTCTTTTTTATCTTTATTTTCCATGATATTTTATAGTTTATACCTATAAATATCAACTATTTAGATAAAATTCTCTCTATATTAAGAATAGATAATTCATTGTTACTCACCAATATAAACTTGTTTTGATATAAATTCCAATCTATTTTAACTGTTTTATAATCAATATTACCAACTAATTCTTTATTTTGATCATCAATTAGTTTATTTAATGCATTTATTGTATAAAGTGCATTTCCTCTTTTATGTATTAAAATTGGATTTGGAAATAATTCTCTTAAATTAACTCTTTTTTCTTCAGGTAATGTAAACTTAAAAGTTACTATAACCTTTGATTCATCATCTTTATTTTTATAAACAAAGATTTGATTTTTTGTAATATTGTGATTTGTTTTTAAATGATTGTAAAACCAATTAAGTCGCTCAGGAAACAGGAAGGAGGCTAGGAGTACGGTTTTCATTTTTTAAAGAGTACAGATAAGGAATATATTTTATTTCATTATTAAGTTTTTCAATGTAATGTTTATATTCAATAAGTATCTGATTTGTCTCTGAAAAAATAATATTTTTTTCAATAAAAACATACGTATAAAGACGTAGTTTTGTAATAATTTTATACGTATTTATACCTATGAATTCTAATAACTTTAAATCAATTCCAAATATTATTTTATTTGTATACAAATAAATCATCTGATCATGCTTATAACCAATAATATCTTTTGAGTTTTTAATTTTAGTTAATATTTTTTTAATTTTAGATAATGAATAATTTAATGGATCAATAAAAACATAATCAATATCTTTAATTAAATTTTTATAAGATAATTCTATAAAATCAAATAATTCTGATTCATATTTATCTCTTGATTCAGATTTCTTAAATATCCAAAATAAATTATCGTTTATTTTTCTTTCTAATATATCTTGTTCGGGATATAATTCCTTTGTTTTATACCACCCAATAATTAATGTGGGTAATGAATTATCTATAATATCAGTTATATTAGATATTTGATTAAATTCTAATGATAAATCTAATTTATTATCTGTTATAATATTTGCTATTATCATTTTACTTTTAAGCCTTTGTTTGTAACCTCTTCTTCGCAATCTTTATAACTGTAAATGTGTTATTATAATTAAGATCCTACCAAAACGGTTTTTAACATATTCTAAATTTTTTGCCTCTTGTATGGCAAGGTCTGTACCAATTTTAATTTGTAACAAAGATAACCACTATAAGAACTAGCTGAATTCACATTCCAATTATTGTAATTAGAGTTGTTGAAAACACAACTGTGCTCACGATACACAACCTTTTTTTTAATTTTTTATTTCACCCATAAAATCATATATATTTTCGTTATTTAATAAATACTCCTTCCATATATCAATAAACATTTTCCCGAAATGATCAGATAATTTTTGATTTTTAACATAAAGGCAACCACCATAAGAACCAGCCGAATCCACAGCCCAACAATTGTAATTAGAGTAGTAGAAAACACAACCGTTATTTTCGTCTAATTCAAACCAAGGATAATAGTTATATTGGGTTTTATCTTTTAAGTTAACTTTCCAATCTTGATTTATTAATTTAGCAATTAATATTAACTTTTTTAAAGCTAATTCTGATGTTGGTAACTCTTTAAATTTTTTATAAAACTTATCAATATTAATATTTAATAAAATACAAACATGTTCAAATGTTTTAACCTTATTAATAATAAAACCATCATTATTAAATGGTTCATTTTTAATTACTTTAATTTTAGTTAATAAATCATAAGCTTTATCTAAATTATAACCAATAAGAATTAAATGTTCCAAACATTCTAATTTAGAATTAAAATTCTTTGAATTTAAAAGATTAATTAAATCTTTTTTACTTTGGGTGAGTATTTCGTTCATGTTAGATAATTATAATTTTTATTTTCCATACCACATATAAGCTGGTTTAATTGCTAAACAATTCCAATCACCATCAACATGACCCCAATCTTCTGTATAAACCCTCCAACCTAATTCATTATCACCATCATGATCAGCATCTTCATCCCAACCTTCACATGGTACTTTTGAAGCTTCATCTGATTTTAACCATTCAAATACAATTTCAGCTGCTTGTTTTGGTGTGTGTTCTATTAAAAATTTAGTAATATCTTTTTTACTAGATGAATCATAAGAATATAAAATAATTCCTAATTTTTCATTTATTTTATAACCATAAACAGTTTTACCATTAAAAGCTAGTTCAAGTGTTTTAATTAATTTATCTAATGAATCACCATTAACATTAAAAATTGCATTATCTGAATTCCACATAGTATTTTATTATATAAAAGCAAATATACCTATAAAATTTGATTGTTGCAACATTATAAGTTCTAAACCCTATAATCTATGAATATAAGGTTAAAGCCTTCTTATAGACTTCAAAAAGATCTTCTACGCTATGTTTAGCTTTGTTTATACCATCTTTACTGTAATAAGATGATCCTGTTGTACTTAAAGGGATTGAAGCCCATGTTTTAGCTAATTGATCAGTAGCTAATTTAAAGTTATTAATATTATTAAGTGTTGTTTTATCCATGGAACCAATTTTAACATTAATTAATTCAAGACCTCTTTTATCTTGATTTAGTTTTGTCATTGCTAAGTTAGGACCTTGTTTCTCTTTTGTACCACCTAACCATGTATTATATAAAAATTGATATCTTCCAGCAGCATTTGATTTATTCTTTGAATCATACCAAGCACTGCCACCATGTACTATTTTTGTGTCTGGTGTCCAACCAACAATCTTATTATATCCAACAAGTACATCATATCCATTATTGAATACTCCTAATGTTCCTTCAGCATATGCAATCATATCTAATAATGCTTTTTCTTCCTTTGTCATTTTTTAATACAATAATCGGATTATTTCCGATTAACTATAAATATTATTACATTTATTTATACTTTACCTAAATTTTTTAATCGTTCTTCTAAACTAGGAATTACACTTAATTTTTCAGCAGTTCCTGTTTTATCAGCATTATAATCACCATTTCCATTATTTTTACCTTTATTAGCTGCAATATCATCACTAACCCTTTGTGGTATATTAAACTCCATATGTAAGTGATTAGCATGACCTTCTATATATTTAACCACCTTTCTTCCATAATCTTTATTAATAGTATCTATAATATCTTGGTCATTAAAATAAATTTCTCTAATTAAGTCACCGCCTAAATCTAAAGCAGTTCTTATTAATTTTTCATTAGCTGATTGGTCATATTTTTTACTACCAACAACCGTTTTAATAAAAATTGGTTCTCCATTTGTTTTTCTGTTTGCATTTGGGGTTGTAGATGAATCTTTAGCAATTGGTTTAATATCTACTGAGGTTCCTTTTTGGTGTGTTTTATGTGGATCTAATTGTCCACCATTTAATAATGATAAATCATTCAACCATAATGTATTATCATATGTTTTTATATTAACATTATCATTATACCATTTTGTCGCTAATCTTTCAACAAACTCACCAACTTCTTTAATTGCATATCTAGCTGTAATATTTGGTTGATACTTTAATCCACCACCTCCATTTGTTTCTTCAACTTTATATGTAATATAATTTGCTAAATCTGAACTATTACCAATACTTAATACTTTATCATTACTTCCAAGTTTAACAGTGGTTTTATTATTTTCACTCTTAGTTAATGTACTTAACATTGACATATATAAACTTTCACTATCAATTAATCTTGTTTCAACATTTCTTATTCTAACACCACTAAATATTGTTGACATTATATTTGGTTCTAAACTATGTTTAACTCTTGTAATTAAATAAGCACCATGAAACATTGGAATATTATTTAATTGGAAATACATCATAGGTTGAATCATGGCATTACCCATCATTTCAACCTCAGCTTTATAACTTCTTACTTGATAGACATTAAATAAATTTTGACCAGCAAATGTTTGATTTGTTTGTGATCCTCTATTTGCAATAGAATCTGTTATTCTTAATGATTCTTCAGTTTCTGTAAATTCTTGTTGATCTAATTTTATATCTTTAAAAATATTTTGATTTTGTTGACCAAAATTAACAGCAAATACAGGAACATTTTGTTTTAGATTATCTGGATTGTTTGTTGTAAAACTTGATGGTATCTGGGTTAGGTTATCACAATTAAAATCAAAACTATCATTTGTATGTGCTGAATCTTTACCTAAATCTAATTTATTAGATGTTTGACCAACATAAACACAAACGAAGGATGGTCCTGATGTTCCAATCTTAACAGCATCATTAAATGTATATGTATTAAATATTTTCGATAACTCCCCACAATCATTATAATCAATATAAGTTGGTAAAGCTACAAAATCGAAGTTATTATCGGCTAATACTCTACTTGTTAAATCATAAAAACTCTGATTAGGATTATCTGTAATTAAATCAGTTAATACTAAAGGATTTATATAGAATTTATCACCAATATTATTAAAAGCTTTATCTAAAAATCTAAAACTATCTATTAATCTAGGTTGTTTTCTATTATCAGCATTAGCTAATAAACCATCTTTTTTATTTCTATTTCCACATTGAAAAATAATATTATTATCTTCACTACCACCAACCCACTTGTCATAAATTGATTTAATTGTTCTGTAAATATTTAATTTAATGGTATCATTATCCATTGTATCAAACACCTTTTGTTTAAGTTCTGAATTTTCTTTTGCTACCGTACTTACATTATTTAATGTTTTTAATTCATTAATAAAAGTGTCTACATATAAATCAACTTGTGTTGTTGGTACTTTAATTAGTTCTGATGATATTGGGTTTAATTCTGGTTTACCACCCCATATTCTATAAGTTGTATTAGCAATATATACAGTTTCATTAAATAACGATAATAACTGATTCATAACATCAGTATTTTGTTTTAATTCTAAGAAATAATTATATTTCATATCTCCAGCAGAATTTTCATTATAAGTTGTTTCATCACAACCATCAGCAAAATCACTTGAAAATTGTAATGGTGAAAATACAGCATAATTATCTATATTTTTAAACCCAATACTATTAAACCATGTTTTATCAATACCTGTACTTTGGTAATTTTTAGTTTTACTTACTGTTTCACCGTCTAATGTATTTGTATTTTCATCAATAATTTCAACACCATCTAACATTTTATCCCAAGCATTTTTCCATTGTGTAGATCCTGTCCAACTATCATTATGTATTTCTAAGCTATTTTTAATATCTAACCATTCATTATCAACAAAATTATTAAATACATTAATAAATTCATCTTTAACTTGTTGTGGTAAAAATTTTAAAATATCATCTAATTCCTTATATATACCAATTGCTGATGTTCCAAACGGTATTGATTGTCCTATAAGCGTTATATACTGATCATCTTTTGGGTAAATGCTTGTTAATGTATGAAACGGTAAAAATGATTCAGTATTTTTAAATATTGGTTTTTCATTTATAGGTGTTTTTGTATCATACCTCCATAATAAACCACCAATAAAAGCTGACCATAATTTAGGAACTTGAACAAACCCAGAATTATTAGCAAATAAATTTCTTATAGGTGGGAAATTAAATATAGTTTGATTTTTTTTATCAGTATTATATGTTTCAAATAATCCTTCTTCCCAATTAACTAAACCATTCCATGGAAATGTATGTAAAAACAAAAATGCTTTTGATTTTTGTGTTTTTTGTTCAAAATATAATCTACTACCAAATAAACTAATTGGTTGTTTAACACCATTCTTTACTGTACAAAAATTAATATATGGTAATGAAATATTATCCGATGTTAATAATTCTCTATTTTTACCATAAGCATTATGTGTATTTAAAAAAGTACTATCAATAGTGTTATTAATTAATTGTACTCTAAAAAAATTAAAATCCTTATTATTTATACTATATTTAAAATTATCTAAATTTTCTCTAGGTTCACCTAAACTACTTGAACAAATATTTTCAATGTTTTGATATAAGAAAGTAAACATTGGTTGAGTTCCACTACCACCACCTTTATTTTTATCATTAACATAAACTATATCTGTAAATTCTTGTATACCATATTTACCACCAAATAAATTTCTATTTTGTAAAGCGGTTATATTTGTATTTGGCTCTATTTTTTGTTCTGTAAAATCAGTTAAAAATAATTCATTATTTGTTATTATACCATCACCACCTTTACCAATATTTCCAATTATTGGATTTCCTTTACTATCTAAATCTGGTGGTGGTGAAGTTTGTTTATTTTCAAAATCATCAGAGTTTATAATTTTTAAATAAATTGCACCGTCATTTAGTTTTATTGTATTTAAACTAGTATAATTACCAACAAAATAAGATTTGTTATCTTTTCCACCATTATCATTATATAAAATTGAATTAGGTTTAGTTATTTTTGTGGTTGGTAGGTAAAATAAATCACCATTAAATGAATTACTTATTGGTAAGTATTTTCTTGTATCAGGATTTTTACTTCCATCTTTATCATTTAATCCATAAATATAACTATATTGCGTAAATCCAGCAGCATCTATTAAAAATCTGGAATTACCACCAAAATTTTCTATTTCCTTATTGTTTCCTTTAAAAAAACTTAAAATAGTATCCTTAGTTTGTTGTGAAGCAGCATCTTTTATTTTTTGATTTAATAATACTTTATTAATATTATTGGCTTCTAATCTAGCCATTACTTTTAATTCATCTTCATTAACAACTTTATTACTTATACCTAAATAAGTAAAAGCCCTCATTAACATTACTTTATAAACATCATAAAAGTTATTTGTATTTTCAATTTCTTTATATGGATTTTGACTTAAAAATAATTTTGTATCTAATGGATTTATAGGATACCATGTATCTTCAACAGTAGTTATTTCAGTATTAAATGATTGCTCATCTTCTTTTGCAATTTCTAATAATGCTTTTAATAAATCTTCAACGAATTTAACTTCTGGTACATTATTTGGATTTTTTAAATCTCTTCCAATCCATGCTTCTTCTAAAGCACCACCATTATTTGTATTTGGTTTTCGGTATTCAGGCCATGGATATATTTCTGATCCACCCTTAACATCTAAATTTTTAGTTATATTCTTTAATTCAGCATCTCTATTTGTATTATTACTTGCTTTAATAGAAACTTCATAAATTGTATTTAAAAAAGTTTCAACATGTACAGTTAATATATTAAATAAATTTTTAATTGTTGGTTCAATTCCTAAACCATCAGTTCTATCAGATACAACACCCTTTAATTTATCAGCTAATGATTTTTTATTTGTTTCATCATAATTACTGATTTTATCTTCATTGGTTTTTATTTTATCAAATACGGATGAAAAATCATATATATAAACTGGTTGTGTAGGACTAATATTAACAGTGTTTAATGTATTTATAAATTTAGTATCTAAATCATCTTCTCTTAATTTTAAAACAACAGGTGTAATTTTACTTTTATCTGTTTCATTTAATTTTTCTTTTGATAGATTTTCATAAATAATTGGTTGAAGATCCGAATCCTTTAATTGAAATTGATTTGCTACAATATCATTTAATGAAGTTAAAGCATTTTTAACATTTGTATTATATTCATCTAAAATTTTCTGAACAGTTATTTTAAAATTATTAATATCTGTTTCTGATGCTGGTGAGGCTTGTGGTTTTAAATAAACAATATTATTATCATTTGTTATAAATAAACCTTTATCAATACTTAAACTCTCAATTCCATTATTAACAACATCTCTTAAAATAAATACTGAACTTAATGCTTCTTTAGCCGATTCTATTTCAACAATTTGTTTATCATTATCTGATAACTTAGTTATACTATCATTAACTTTACTGACTTTAACTAATAATTCATCTAATGTTAATAAATTAGGATCATTATTTTGTTTTTTTATTTCTTCAAATTTTTGTTTACCAATTTCTGTTTTTGTAATAGCTCTTAAATAGCCAATTAAAATATCACTTAACATTGCATAAGTATAACCAATGAAATTAGCTGTAATTTCAAAATTACCAGTTCCAGCATCAAATCTACTATTATATTTTGTTAAATGTAAACAATAAGTAACTGCTTGACCATAAAATCCTTTAATTGTTAATTGGAATATTGGATATGGTAGTTCAAAAAATACTTTATATGGTGATTCAATTCCTCTTTGATGTAAAGCACTTCCTCTAACATCAATGAATTTAATTGTGACCATTGGAGCATAGGATGAATTAAAATCAATATCAATATTTGAAATACCTAAACTTTCAAAATCTTTTTCATTTGTATTTAAATTAGTTGTTAAATCTGTAAATCTTGTGGTTAATGATGTAGAACCATCATCATTTTTTTGATTTCCTTTAAAAAACTTAATACTAACATCATTATTAGTATTATCTATATTAGTAACTTTACCATCAACTGTAATAATTGATCTACTTTTTTTTGTTGTTGTTAGATCAACTAATATATTTAAATCTTCTGGCTGCACAGAAAAATTATCAGCAGAACTTTGACCTTGAAACTTATTAGGATCAACAATTATTGTTCTACCATGCAGACATCCACTGCATTCACCATTATTTGAATTAATTGGCATTATCCGTTTAGTTGTTTATATATTTTTACAGCAGTAGCATATCTCTCAATTCCACTTTCAAATGGAAATGGAATTCTTATATTTGTTCCATCTGGAATATCAAACTCCATACCACCAAATTGTGGATTTGCAGCTAAAATAAGCCGTCCATGATAAGGATTTCCATAATATTTATCACTTAATTTATCAAATCTATCGACACCTAATTTATAAGTATAGACTTTATCAGTAGCTAAAGCTTGTATTTGTATAAATGGTAAAGGTTTAACTTCACCATTTTCTCTAAACTCTTTATAGAAATCGTAATACTGTGACATTATCCATTTAATATTAAATTCTGTGATTGTATTCTAACCCCACCAACCAATAAAGTAAAGTCACAAGCTTTTGTATTTGCTGGAATATTAGATATTGGAATTGTTATTACACTATTTTTTGTATTAAAATAAGCTAAATTTGTAACCATATATTCAAACACATTACTATCTCTAACTATTTTTAATTTAATTCCACTATTAATAATTGTATTTCTTTGAACATCAGTTGTTACATTTTCCGTATTAATACTAAATACAACATTCCAATTTGTAGAAGCTGAAGAAACTGAACCAATATTAAACCCTATTACTTTAGGATCAGCTTGTGTATTTGTTTCTTGATTTGTTTGATTATTTGCGACTGATTGTTGATCAGTTGGTACAGGGGTATTTAAAGTTCCACTACCACCTAAATTACTTTCATTAACAGCTAATACAACTGGTTTAGTAATTTGTTCACCCTTAACTAAAGTTAAACTAGGACCATCAGGTGAATCATTCTTTTTAAGTTTATCTGCACGAACATCATATACATGTGTATTTGCAAAAAAGTTAAATGATACTGCATTTTGTAATTTATTAATAGGACCATATAAACTTTGCCCACCAATAAATTTAAAACTTAAATCAACATTAGCAATCATAGGTTGCACACCAACACCTTCAGGGTTTAAATCCCATACTAAAGGATCATAACTAATATTAATATTATCAATAATAATTTTACTATGATAAAAATCACCTAATCTTAAAATACAAACTGGTGGTCTACCAAAAGCTAAATTATCAGCATTTTCACCATTCAAAGTAGGTCCTTGTCTTGTACATTGTAATAAAAAATTTAATCTGCTATTTAATCCTTCTGGTGTTGTTGAATGAAAAACAGGATGAAAATATTTTATTTTATCTCTTATCTTATCATAAACGAAAGCATCTTCTTGTCTTAATTTCTCAAAATATTTTGATTCATCATAAAATCTATTAATAATTTTTTTACTAACATTTATATTTGGATTTTCAGTTGTTTTAACTGTTGCATCTGGTTTTGCTTCTTCAGCTAATGTAGGGTCAAACACAAATGAAACATCTACTTTTCTATTTATCTTACAACCAATTTTATCTATATCTCCAATATTTCCTTTTCTACATTGCCCACTCATTTCATCAGATTCACCTTTACCATCAACTTTTGAAAATCTTTTATTACCTAATTTATCATTAGTACCTAATATATTACTAGTTAACCATGTTTGTACTGCTGATACCCTTGCATCAGATAAACTTTGATTAGCACTTGATTGACCTTGTTTAGAGGCATAACCACTTAAATTAATTCTACATAAAGGACATGTATTTTGTATATATGTTGTTAAAGCTGTTTGAAAATCAGTACTTGTCCATCCACTATAGTCAGTACCATTCATTGTTAATTGTTTAGCATTTAAACTATAATCTGTGTTATCTGGGAATGAAGATCCATTTGCTGAAGTATAACCTTGTCCTGTTGTTAATCCAAGACCACCACCAATACCATCTTCATAAATTGTTACAACAGCAGCTGAATCATTTTCAAAATAAATCGTAAAATTAGGTGGTGGTGTTTGTGGTGCAATATCTTTCTTTTGTAGGACAGTTGCATTATTTTGTTGTATCTCTTGTATTTCTGTAGTTGTTAACCTACTTGAAATAGTTTCATTCATAGGAGTACACCCAGCAAAAAAAGAAGCAAAATAATCATTATCTTCTTTTGTTAATGCATTCATATAAGATGGATGATCCACAACTACTTTAAATGATAATGTTCCACTTCTTTCAGCATTATTATAATTATAAATTGGTTCACCTCTACCAATAAATTTAGTTGCATCCCAATCACTTGAATTATTTTCAGATACATTTAAATCATATGGTGGAAACCACATAACCCTACCCCTAACATTACCATCACCATTACCTATTTCACTATCTAAAAGATTAGCTAAATTATCAGCCCATGCTAAATTTTCAATTGAAAACATATAATTTCTTACATCTTTTCCATCATCTTTATAAGGTGCTATTTTTACAAATCCATTATCATCTAATACTGAATTTTCTGAACCAAATCTATATGAAAATCCTTCACTATATAAACCCCTGTTTTTTTGTAGATCTTGTACTTGATTATATTGGTCAAATGTTGTCCATGTTCTACAAAACATTTTATCTGGGTCAGTTTCTGGTGTATTAGGACTACTAAATCCAATAACTCCACTACCTCTTGACATATATTCAGCACCTAATGTACTTCTAATCGCACTGTTAATCATTGTCCTAGCTTGTAAAATAGATTTACCAGTAGTCAATGTTTTCATTTTATTTGTATTAAAAATTTCTTGTGTTTTAAATAATAATGATTTTTTTGTTGTAAATTCTTTACCATTATAAACCCCTAACTCTCTAGCACCTAAATAATTTCTATTATCATCTGTCCAAATAAAATCAGTTTCTCCATGTTCTGTTCCATGTCCAGCAAATGGATTATTAAAAGATACAGATAAATCATCAGTTCCTTTAAATCCACTACTTTTAACAAGACCTTCTAAATCATAATTTGTTTGAC
>ERZ1292632.856-Hain-H43-01um-R2-856-length-32790-cov-8_pt1 | contig 16679 bp, 21 predicted proteins | sample MGYA00564407_ERZ1292632 | MGnify/ENA primary metagenome ERZ1292632 (study PRJEB36523, sample SAMEA6512637) | groundwater metagenome | collected 2019-01-08 | study: AquaDiva: Metagenomics assemblies of 32 groundwater samples | reverse complement strand
CTTTTTCAAAATTCAGAGGAACATCGTAAATACTCTCCACATCTGGAGCGCTAATTACATCTTCTTTGCGCACACTACAAAAGGTCGCAATCTTCTCGCGACGCTTTTCATCCAGCGGACGATCAGCACGAGCAATAATAATATCTGGTTGAATACCAGCACCATTTAATGTACGGACAGCATACTGCGTTGGCTTCGTCTTCATTTCACCGATCTTCGATGGCGTTGGGACATAGCTTACAATCGCAGTAATAACATCCTCCGGGTTTTCGATCTTCATCATACGGACCGCCTCCAGAAAGAGTACGTTTTGATACTCTCCGACGGTACCGCCAATTTCTACAATCGCTATCTCGGCTTTATTTTTCTTAATCGCTTTTTTAATACGTGCAATAACCTCGAGTGGAAAATGAGGCACTACCTCAACGCATTTTCCTTCATACTCCAGATTCCTCTCTTTCTCGATGACGCTCTTGTACACCGATCCCGTAGTCATGTAGTTGTCTCGATCGAGTTCTACATTGAAGAACCGCTCGTAGTTCCCCATATCTTGGTCTGTCTCGTATCCATCTTTCAACACAAAAACCTCTCCATGCTCTGTCGGATTCATGGTTCCGGCATCGACATTGATGTACGGATCAATTTTAAAAGCAGTGACCTGAAAACCACGCGATTGAAGTATTTTTCCAATCGAGGATACCGCAACACCTTTTCCAACTCCACTAATAACTCCACCGACTACGAAGATAACCTTCGGATGATTTCTTTTTGATACCTTTTTCTTTGTCATAAAAAAATGATTTTATTTCTTTATAGAGAAAAAGCCGCTGCTTGAGAAGGGCAGTCGGCTTTGTGAAGTAACAACAACGTCTTGTGACTACTCTGGCTGAACAGTAACTGTAAATTCTGCTTTCACTCCCTGACCAAAATCTACTGATACCACAAAACTTCCAATTTCCTTAATTGGCTTGGCAATCTGAAGCGTCTTATCATTTACCAAAATATTCATCTCAGTCAAAGCTTTCTTGATTTCGGTCTTCCCAACTGAACCAAACAACTTTCCATCCTTGGCTTTGTGCTTGATGACTATTTCCTTCTTATCAATCTCAGCTGCAGCCTGCAAAAGAGAAGCTTTTACTTCCTCTTCTTCTTTGGCACGAGCCTTGATAACCTTTTCTGATTGCTTGATAGCTGATGGCGTTGCAAGCTCTGCCAAAGCCTCAGGCAACAAAAAATTGAGGCCATAACCAGTACGGACATCTTTGATTTCTCCGGCCTTTCCCAAATTGGCCACATCTTTCAAAAGGATCACTTTCATATGCTTTCAAACAAGTCATTTTCTTATAATCCGAAGTATAACCAAAAAATATGCTTTTGGCAAGCCTCCACGCCCCTCTTTTGATTAGAGAATGAGCATACTGTCACCAAAGGAATAGAATGAAAATCCTTCTGTTTTCGCTCGTTCATAGAGGGATACAATGTCCTGTTTTGCGCCTTTATCCTGTAAAAAGGCTTCGACTAAAAGCATGAGCGAACTTTTTGGGAGATGGAAATTTGTAATCAAACAGTCGACCACTTGGAATTGATACGGTGGAAAAAGAAAAATATCAGTTGTTCCAGTAAAGGCCTGTAAAGCACCTTTCTGAGCCAAGCTCTCAAGGGTGCGAGTAACCGTAGTTCCCACGGCTACAATACTACGGTTTTTACTCTTCGCTAATTGTATTTTTGCTACTGTTTCTTCCGATACGATTACCTGTTCTTTGTGTAACTTCCCTGTTGTAAAATTCTTTTCTTGAAGTGGAGCAAATGTCCCTAAACCAACATTTAAGGTAAGTGACGCTGTCTCAATACCCTTTTCCCGAAGCAAGACAAACACTGGCTCCGTAAAATGAAGTGAAGCCGTAGGAGCAGCCACCGATGTTCCTTCTTTCGCAAAAACAGTCTGGTAGCGCTTTCGGAGTTCACTTTCAGGAGTTTCTTCACCTTCAAGGTAATGTGGGAGCGGAGTAGTACCGTATTGTTCTAGTAATTCAAAGAGTGAAAGATTCTCCTTGCTTTGCACTTTTACAAAGAAGACATTTTCATCCTGAGAAACAACATCGAAGAAATCTCCGTTTGGAAAGAAAAGCTTCTGCCCTGGAAGCGTTTTACGATCAACTAAAACTGGAATATTCTCTCCGTCTTCCAACTGATTCGTTAGAACAAAGACCTCAATTTTTCCGCCCGTTTCTTTTTTCAACCACAGTCTTGCTGGAAGTACCTTGGTTTCATTGAGCACGAGAAGAGATTCTTTGGGCAGGTATTTTGCGAGATTACGAAAAGTATCAAAAGTAATGGTATCGGTTTTCGTATCATAGACAAAAAGCCTTGCGCTATCGCGAGGCTCTATCCCCTTTTTACGAATCAACTCTTCTGGAAGATCGTAATCAAATTTTTCAACATCTTCAAGCACCATATATAAATCGTATCAAACAATGTAGAGAAAGAAAAAGAAGAGGACCTCGGCCGCGTGATAGCGACAGAGGTCCAGTATGAGTACCAAGGAGCTCTTGTTGACTCCTAGGCTCGGAAGCTTTTCGAGATCTGCCTGCTGAGATCATCAGCAGCGAACCCTACGGACTGCTCGATCGAACGGCCTTCGGGAACCTTCGGGTAGAGGATTCCTCGAGAGGAGTTGACCAAGAAGCCACTACCCCGCTTATTCTGCCCGTTCCGGACAGCTTGGGCCAGATCACCTGCCTGAGACCCGACACCGGGAAGCAAGATGGGCAAGCCGGGAGCAATCCTTCTCACGATCTTGAGCTCTTCGGGGTACGTGGCACCCACAACGAGGCCAAGATTCCCAAGCTCTTGATTTTCCCAGACAGCCGAAACGTTCTTGGCGACCCGTTGGTACAGCGTCGTGCCGTCTTTGAGCTCGAGATCCTGAAACTCGGCCGAACCGGGGTTGGAAGTCTTGCAGAGGATGAAGAACCCCTTATCCGGATACCGGAGGAAAGGAAGCAGGGATTCCTCGCCCATGTAGGCGTTCAACGTCAGGGCGTCGACGCCGAGGATGTCGAAAGCGTACTTGACGTAGCCCTTGTTGGTGTTGCCGATGTCGTTCCACTTCGTATCGAGGATAATAGGCACCTCGGGAGCATGCTTCTGAATGAAACGCACCGTTTCGTACAGAGCTTGGAGTCCGTCGGGCCATTCGCCGAGGTAGAAAGCGAAGTTGAGCTTGTAGGCCGCAGCCGCGCGAGACGTCGCCATAACAGCGTGCTGGTTGAAGTAGCTCATCTGCGCCAGAACATCATCGCTCGGCATCCCAGGAATCTTCATCCGGGCGATCTCGCCCAGATCGGTGTCGAGACCCACGCACAAAAACTTGTTCTGGTCCCAGCGAGCCTGAAGCAGGCGATTAAAATTACGATCTTGAGTCATGATCTTACCGCCTCCCAAGCGGATCTTTGGTTTCAAAGGTACGAAAAAAGCCAGCGTGATTACTGGCCCTCCTTGGCTCTATTACAGCATTTTTTGATAAAAATATCAAGTTTTTCTCTGTGGACCTAGCGAGAATCGAACTCGCGACTGAGCAATGCGAATGCCCTGTAATACCACTTTACTACAGGCCCTGTTCTTAGAGTTTCTCTACCACCTGAATGTCCTGCTTCAAGACACCATCACCTTCTCCAAAGAGAAATTGGGCTTTAAACTTCTTACCTTCGAGAAAAAGCGGGATCCAATAACGATCATCCGGCCACATAGTATCATAAGGAATCTTGTCGATATCAAACCACTGGGGCTTCATTTCTTCAGATTCTTCAGGACTCCCTTCGAAAGCGTCGACACGAAAGACATGTACTTCAAGAAAATTTCCAGGATCACTTGAAAATTCAAACATATGCACACCCACTTCTTCCATCTCTGTCACCTTCACACCGCACTCTTCTTCCATTTCACGTCGGGCAGCGTCTTCAATACTTTCACCTTCTTGTAGCTTTCCACCAAAGCCATTGTAGCGACCAGCGCCAAAGCCACGCTTCTTCATTCCCAGAAGAATCTTGTCACCCTCCACCGCAAGACAAAGCGTGAGCTGTTTTGTCATAGTCTAGATGTCCGTTCTTTCCAAAATAGTACGTCCTGCAAATCCACCACGTTCATCACGCTTCGCTTTCTGAACCGCTTCTACGTCTTCACGAGTCCAATTCAAGAGCATATGCCACGTATGAAGCACTTCGAGAATATCAGCCATCTCTTCCATGCTCTCTGCCTCCAAAAATTCTTCCACTTCTTCACGAAGCTTTTCTCGGAGCTTTTCCTTAAACTCAGGATCTTCGGCTGTATGATAAATGGCTCGCTCTCCCTTTTCAGTAATAATATCAATCAACTTGTCCCTTACTAATTTGTTGTATTCGGGCATAATGTTAACGCCAAAAAGTAAAGAGAATAGCCATCAAGATAAGGGATACAAGAGGATACCCGTAATCAATGGCCCAAAGTTTCAAAGGTTTCTTTGTAAAAAGCTTATTTGCAAAAGTCGTCACTGCAACGAATCCAAGCCAGCACCAGAAAGCCAATTCCATAATCTCCACAATCGTCCGCATGCGAGTAAGCGAAATAAGCGAGGAGAGCGTATAGGCCATAAGAAGCGATCCCACAAAAGCAAGAGCGTACATCTTTCCCATACCCTTACTCTCTTTTTTCAAAACCGCCATATCCTCCTCGGTATCACACTTAATACCCATAAGCTTCATCCACGGCTTTCCAAAAAAACGCTGAGAATACCACAGTGATCCTATAATCATATGGAGTAATGCAGCCACAACTACCGGAAGAATATTGACGTTTGTAAGCATAAAAATAAATATTACTTATCGTGTGGAAAAATCTCTTCTTTGTTCTCTTTGAGGATAATCAGAAACTCGTTGTAGTATTTCTCGATATCCGCTGAAACTTTCATCTTGGGAGTCTTGGCATCAATGAGCATCTGCAGACTAACCTTATGTTCCTGCCAAGATCGCCCTTTGTCAAGAAAAATATCAATAATAGGAAGGAGCTTGTCCAAAGTATACACAAACCGACTCTCGGCATCCTCCTGCTTCAAATACTGCTCCAAAAATGCCTGAAAATCAGGAAATTCCGAGAAGTCACTGTACAATTTCTCTCGAGCACTGGCTTCACGATCGTTTTTACTTGCAAGGTATTCTGCATCCTTTGTATAGATATACGTATCGCCAGCGTGCACCTCGGGAATATCATGAATCAAAGCATACCGAAGGAGCAGATCTTTATTGAGATCCAGTTTTTGAGAGTCAGCGATATACCAAGCCAAAAGAGCAAGATTAAAGGAATGCTCTGTATCATTCTCTCTCCGCTCGGTTCCGTTGGCGTAGTACATACGCTCCACCAAACGAAAATCATGAAGCATCTTTGAAAAGTTCAATAGGTTTTGAAGTGGCTCTGTCATATTCTTACTGTATTTCATCTCTCAACTCCATCCAGATTTTTCCCATGACATTCTGACCTGCACCATCTGCTCCTGATCCCCAAAAAGAGTCTTCTGGATGATTTTTATCGATTATCGCTGTACCAGTTGAAAGAAGAATCGATTGAACATCTTCATGTTGAGAAAGCTTGGCACGCATAATCTCTTTCATAACCGCTACTTTATCAAAATTCCCCGTCCGACCATTCTCTACTTGACCATATTCACGAGCCAAAAAGGCGCTGGGGGCGTTCTTAATCTTTTCTCGTACAGCAGAATCAGAAAACTTTGCGGTCTGATATGCATGTTCGGCTGTCATATAGTCCACCCCTTCAAATACTACTCTGTGGGCAGAAAAATTTGAAAGAGGAGCATAGATACCTTCGTAAAACGTAATCTTATCCATAATTACAGATACTTATCATCTCCAAAGACCTCTTTCTTGAGTGCTTTAATTTCTTCTTCTTTCTCGACAAAAACTCCTTTGTGAAGCTTATACAAAAGCGGAATCACTCCGCAGGTTTTACACTTTCCCCACGCACAACCACCCTTATTTTTCTGATAAAGTTCCCGACACATCGCTGTTTCTTTTTGAAACGCTTCCTCGGTCATATTCACTTCTTCCAAAGACACTTCTCTGGACTTTTTTAAACCGTAATAACAAGACAGATGTTTGTACTACCAGCTACCGCGAAAGGCACTCCAGCGGTTACTACTAGTTTATCACCCTTTTTTACCAGTTTCTTCTTAAGCAAATATTCAGGCACAAATTGGAAAACCTCATCAAAGCTTCCAAGTTGAGGGATCTGATACGGAATGACATTTGAAGTCAGGCCTAAATTCTGTACAGTCTTGTGGTGTGGAGTGAGTGCGATAATGGGCACATTCGGATTGAAACGCTCTACCAGGCGAGCACATTTACCGGTTTCCGTAAGGGCTACGATATACTTGGCTCGAATATTATTCGCAGTTTTGTAAACACTCCGACTAATAGAGTCACTCACCGTCATAGGAGAATAATCAAGAACTTCCGGAATTTCATTCGCCTCTGCCACTCGGGTCATAACCTGTACCGCTTCTATCGGATATTCACCAAGAGTACTTTCCTCAGAAAGCATTACCGCGTCTGTTCCGTCATAGATAGCATTCGCAATATCAGATACTTCAGCTCTCGTCGGAACCGGACTATGAATCATGGATTCCAACATCTGGGTAGCCGTAATAACCGGCTTCCCTAGAGCATTACACTTATTGATAATCATCTTTTGGTATACCGGCACAAGTTCCGTAGGCACTTCGATAGCCAAATCTCCACGAGCTACCATAGCTCCATCAGCTGCATCGAGAATTGCATCCAGGTTATCCATCGCTTCCTGAGTCTCAATTTTAGCAATAATAGGAATGTACTCGGGTGCATCCTTGAGGAGTTTTCGCAGATCAAGAACATCTTTCGCTGTCCGCACAAAAGAAAGCGCTACGATATCGATACCTTCCTGAAGAGCAAACTTAATGTCTTTTCTATCCTTTGGGGTAATGGAACTTACGGAAAGATACGCTCCTGGAACATTGACCCCGCGACGCGGCTTGAGTTCTCCGCCCACTACAACTTTACAGGTAATTTCTGTCCCTTCAATTTTTACCACTTCAAGCTTCTTTTTTCCATCATCAAGCATGATAATAGAACCCTTCTTTACTTCTTGAGGGAGCTTTGGATAATTGACCGAAAAACGGTTTTCATTTCCAACAATCTTCTGACTGGTCAGTACAACCGTTTTGCCTTTCTGGATAGTAATACGCTCTGTCTCATATTCTCCGGTACGAATTTTTGGACCAGAAAGGTCAAGGAGGATAGGAAGCGATACACCCATTTCCTTTTCCACTTTCCGGGCATTTTGAATACGGATATGATGCTCTGCATGGTCACCGTGACTCATATTGAGACGCACTACATTCAGACCTGCTTCTACCAACTTCTTCAACATTCCTACCGACTCAGTACATGGCCCAATAGTAGCTACAATCTTGGTTTTCTTTTTTGTAAACATAAAAAATAGACTTGAATAATAAAAGAGAACTATAAATCAAAAGAAGGCTTTTATCAAGCCCCTTGTGAACAATGAAACCTACTTCTTATGCTCTGGAGCATTGATAGCTCCGCAACGCTTATACTTCTTAGCAGTACCTCGGTCCTCTACGACGATTACAGCCACCTTTCCGGCGACTCTAGTCAAAAGTATACACTCCATTTCGCAACCAAGAAACTTTCCGGGCTAGGAAAAGGAGTGTACATTAGAAATTTTTAAGGACCTGCATCTATTATACTCCTATTCTTTTCCACTGTCAACAGTATTATCAAATGGCTCAACTAAGCCTTCATTGATATATTTCATCCACCGCGTGATCTGTTGCCTTTTCTTTTTCATGACACGTGCAACTTCGGCTTGTGTTAAACCCTTAGCGAGATACTCTTGCATCCGCCTTACTCCTTTTATATCGATTGGTTGTCCTGGTCTTGGCATAATCATAGAGTACGCTTTTTTTATTCTTTGTCAACAGTATTTACTTTTTTGGCTTATCTTCGGCAAAAATCCGATATCGCTCCTCAAGTTCTACATCTTCCATCTGCGTATAAATGAAGCTACTTGCGAGACTCGAATGGCCGAGAATATTGGAGACATCAGAATTTGATCCGCCTTTGTGAATGATCTGCCTTCCCATGTGATGACGAAAGCTATGCGCATTCATATATCGGATCCCAGCTCGATCGGATGCACGCCGGAGCATCTCTCCTACCCCTTTCATATTGAGACGATTTCCAGCAGCCTGATTACAGAGGGCAACGAAAAGCGCATCTGAATCGTAATGATGGAATTTACTGAGTAACTCAGCCCGGCGCTCTAACCAAAGTTTCAAAGCGTCATTCGTTCTTTTGGTCCAAAACAATTCTCTGATCGGACGCATGCCCCGTGACTTCTTTGTCTTCATGATAAGGTGCATTCGATCGAGATCCAGATCATCAACATCGATAGAACAGATCTCAGAATTTCTAGCTCCTGTATCCCAGAGCATACTGATGAGCGCAAAGTTTCTCGAGTGCCTTGGATCTCTCGTATCTTGAGGAATAGAATCGAGCAGTTGGTGAAACGTCTTCTCGTCAGCTATTCGAGGCATCTTATAATCCTTACGAGGAATCGGAACGAGCCAAGGATCGATAACTTGCAGGCCCATTCTGTTGTGATACTCAAAAAGTTTCCGAACGGCTGTAGCACGCGGTATGAATGAATTGAGATCCCAACCAAGTTCTTCTTGAAGCTCGAACCACTCAAGTACTTCTGCGAGCTTTACGCCTTCAATATCCTTATTCCGGAGAAACACCGCGAACTGTCGAAGTATTAGACCATAACCAAGAACAGTACCTTTCTTTACTCCCCTACTCTTCCATCGGCTGAACTCTTCGATCGCATCTTTCATTTTCATACGACTTTGTACAACGGATAAAAAACAACCCCGGGGCTTAATCCGGGGCGTTTCTTGCCGCGCCATTCGCGACAATCACATTATACCATTCGTTACCTGTTGCTGCGAAACGATACAGAGGGCTCTCGATTATCGAGAACCTTTGCATCCCTTCTGTATGCACAGATACACCCATTGGTATTTACCCCGCTGTTTAAGCCTTACCCTTTCGGATTCACCCTTTCGGGCAGCGGTTTTAAAATTTTCACTGACTGGTAAGTGTACTACAAATAGGCTCGACTGTCAAGAGTCGATTGACACTCTCTCAAATCCGGCTCATGCTATACAGTATGCACAACATTGCTAACTACGAAACTGCAAAATCGAACGCCGATGCTTACTACAAAAAGATCGGACGGATTCGCTGCCCGGCTCTCAATAATGAGTACGTTCATTTTACGTCCGAAGGTTTCCATCATTTGCAATTCAGCTCCGGAAACGAGCGATCAAAAGATGAGCAGATGACAAAATTTGATCTACTTATTCGAGCACGAAAGATTATTGAAATCGCAACTACACATCAGGAATACGATGAATGTCTGGAAATGGTTAGAAAGAAGATGAAAAAGAGAAGAGAGGAAGTTGCAATGAGGGTCCAATACTGGGCTCTCGTGGCTATTCTCCAAGGACGAAAAGTAAAGGTTATCGTCCGGCAAGTCGGCACTGGTCAAAAGCATTTTTATAGTGTCATCCCATTCTGGAATATCAACCACTTTCAGGGAAACAAGATAGTCTCGACCGCTAACGGAAACCTGAAAAATGAGTAACGAAAAAACCCCTCTAAAAGAGGGGTTCTGTCGAGGTACCTGCCTTCAGCTTCAGACTTAGCTGAACAGGGCTACCGCCCCACAGGCACATCTGAAAGTTAGCATGCTGCTGGCCGAGCGTCAAGAAATTAGACGTCTTCCGTAAGGAACTTATACACGTTCCGGAGAGCAGCGATAAAGGACACTTTCGCTCCGGCCAAGAGAAAAACCAACGTGAAAATATCTGTCCCTTGATCGTATGCGAAGAGCGTGATCGCTAGGAATGCTGTGACGTACGTCTTTACAAAGGACTTTACATGCTTTGCAATAAGAGCTCTATGTTCCATGATATTTATTTAAATTTTGATTAAGCGGTAACTGAAGTGACCATTCTCCCAGTTGGGAGCATTTGTCACTTTCTCGTAATAATTGATCGGACGCTCGACTCCACCGTAAGGATCCAAGATCACATTCTTTCCTCCGATCTTCGTCCGGATAACAAAGTGCTGCTGCTTACCTCCCTTAATGGAGAAGTCAACTTCTTTGATTGTTGGGAAATACTTTGGAGGCTTGCTTATATCCTTCTCCTTCCCGAGCCATTGCATCCCGAGAGCTCGAGCCGCTCTTTCGGAATTAATCATGTCTCCTTCGTACACTCCTTCTCGAACGAAAATACCGTCTACTTCAGAAGGTAGCACTTGACGCCCAAGCTTTACTGAATACAGATAGGCCCAGCAAAACAAATGACATCCGAAATCTTTAAACTTCGAAGTCTTTACTTTCCCGAGATACCACTTTCCCCACTTTTTTACGTCGAGTTGATTTTCAATTTTGAGCATAATATTTATTTTACTTTTCAAATGGAGACTGATTAGAAGGCCAGTTGCGAGGTTCAATCTCTATCCTTGTAACCAGGTAGAGAAGACTACAGAAAGGAACAAGGAAAATGAGAACGAGAAAGAGAGTAGCAAGCATATAGTGATGCTTTCGGTATCCTTTCCCTCCTGTTCGTAGAGCGGCGGAATCATTCCTTATACGCCTCAGTCACTGATTAGTGCTCTCTCCCCGTTAGGGTAGCTATGAGCGGTGAGAGATCCCCGGGTAGGATTCGAACCTACAGCGATCGCCTTACAAGGACGGTGCTCTTGCCGATTTGAGCTACCGGGGAATCCTTTTGTTTTTGTATTTATTTCTGAGGTCGTTGCCTCTCAATAGGTTTAAAATCGATAGTTTTATGCCCATTGAGAGAGGGATGATTTATTCATCCCAGTTTTGCGCATTGCGCGGTGTTATAAGGGATCTCTGATCCCAAATGGGAAACTAGCTACTTCGTCGACTGAAGCGTGCTGGAAGCTTACAGTGCGGACACTCCCAGTGACCCTTGACCCGATTGAGGATTGCGAAGCAACGCTTGCACACTCTCGGCTCGATATTTTGGTATCCCATCATCAAGCTCCTTATGACAGAACTGGCAATTTGGATTAGGAGTATTCCTCCCGGTGATGATGCCGAAGCATCCTTTTGTCGTGCAGATCTCGATCATCTGCAGTTTCCTTTTTCAATGAACTAATTCGTGCTTCCGAAACCAGCGAGGTCTTGGATGAGATCGCGACCCTGGTCCAGTAGGCCCTTGCCTTGCCCATTCTCCGGGGTTTCTTCTTTTGCATCTTTACTTTCCTTTTCCTTTGGAGCTATCTTCTCGTTTTTCTGTTCGTAGTTGTATGTGATCTTTGCGCTTTCTCCTTTCATTGGAACGTAGCTATATCGATTCCTTTCAAGGCTGGCAATCCTAGTATCTTGAGTCCCAAACTTTACGTCGTGCTCTGCGATCTTGTCCGACATCTTTTCGTAATTTTCATTCGACTTGGCGACTTGACCAACTACAGTATCGAGCTTCTGATTTGTAAGAGCTGCGCCTTGTTTTAAATCAGAAAGTGACGCCTGAGTTGCAAGATACATCGCGAGAAGAATTCCTGCGTACTTCAAGATCTCCCAGAAATAAGGAATCGAAACAATAGGGACGTGTTGAGAATTTTTAGCCATACACTATTTGCAGATACAAATTTTCTTTTTACATCTGTCACAACGCTCTTGTTCCATAGACTTATAGGTAGGCGCAAACAGCAGTAATTAAACTATTCGGAGAACCACCACCAGAATTGAAACGAAGTGTCCCAACGCCAGCATTAGTCGTTCGGATAATAAGATAGTAAGTAGTTTTAGCTGCGGCTAGAATATGCTTTCTTCGAGAGAATGGAATATAGAAATCCACGGTACCAGCAGAGTTTGTTTCATATTTTCCTTGCATCAACTCTGAATCACTTACTGAAGATGCTGAACTCGAAAGTGCAACATTTACAGAGGTATGGTCACTAGAACCACCAGTCGCCCAATATCCAAAATCCCAAGCCCCGATCGGTACAGAGATTTGATGGTTTGCCCCTCCTGGGTTGTACCAAGTATTTTGAGCAGGAGAAGATTGAGTTCTCTCTGTAGCGTCTAACACTTGCACGGTCCATTTCGCAGGGTTGAGAGGGAAGTTATGTGGACTACGGGCTGTCGAATATCTAAAGCCTGTGATGGCGAACGTAGCAGTATCGTCTACGTCATAATCCGTACCACCATACACAGTCATTGTTGTGTTTGTAGAGAAAGCGAGGGCAGTTATGAATCCAAACCGCGTAGATCCGTTTTGAACCCAACTTACCTTCATACCGACGCTCATGATTGAAGTAAGATCTACTCCAGAAAATGTGAGTACGTAAGTTGGATCATCGGCACTTGCGCGTGTCGGTATAACAGCTGAATATGCATCCCATCCACCAGAGAGGGCAGCAGAGAGAGCGCTAATGATCTGGAAATTCGTGCCGTCGTATTTCAGCTTCACCATCTGGCCCGCTAAAATGTCGCCTGTTGCAGGATCTTCAGATACATTTTTCTTTATAGATATAGCTCCAAGTCCATTTACATTTAGCGTGCAAGGTCCAGTGTTTGAAGTCGATGGCTTAAGATCCACTTCCATGTTTTCGTAGTATGCAGCAGGTGCAGGATCCAGAGTTCCTGCGTATGCGTCGTCACCCCCAGCATCTTCGATATATTTGATACCATCAAGATCTTCAATCAGATGTTTCCCGTTCTGAGAATGACCTACAAGAATTCCATCAATCAAACGATTCCATTGATATGCCAGAAGCCTTACTTCTACGACTGCACCTGCTGCATGAGCTTGAGCTGTTCCTTCAATTCCACGAATAGCATCTATAATATCCGTTCCAGAGACGATACCGAGAATACTTTCCTCCTTATCTGGAGTTTTCGTACCATTACTATCAACTCGATCGATCGTAATGACGGCTGGTGTATCAGTAGCAAGTCCAGATGCTGAAGTGAGTCCAAAGTTATCGACGCTATCATCGGAAATACCCGAAGCATCCAAGTTCACTGTGAACTTCCGAGCACCCTTGACGAACTTATTTGTATTTGCTGGAGGCATAAAATAAAAAAACACCTGTTGCGATGTCGCACTCAGAGGTGCAATACGCAACAGGTGTTATATAAGAGTTCCTGTTAGCTCTACTCTAGCATGATATTCCTATTTCAGCAAGTTCCTACCGAAAGAAACTAGCAGGTGTCTTAAGCTTCTCGATAAAGCCACGCGCCTGTAGCTTTAGGATCGTGAAATCTGTATCAGAGCTACTAGAATATACGTGGAATTGGATAGAATTTATCTTCCTTCGGATCTTCTTCCCCTTCTTTACCGAGGCTTGTGAAAAGGTCCGTGGAACATCGTCGTCATCACCAAACATATACTCTCCCCAAAGGCCTGCAGTGAAGTCAATATTCGAAACAGAGTCCGTAATAAGACGGGTCCCGAGAGAAGAAAACCCTCTCTTGTCATCTACTCCTAAAGTCTCAAAATAGATTGTCCCGACTGGACGTCCAAGCTCAATTTCTGTTTCTTTAAGTCTCGCGAAAACTGTCATGTCTTCGCTTACCGGAATGAGTCCTGAGATCCAAGACTGGTAAAACGGCTGTCCAAGATCGCCTTTAATATTTGGAGAAATTTGAATGAGTGTGTTTCCGCTATTCGGTACTGCAACGAGCATATTTCTCCCAAGGTCACCTGAAACTTCCAGAAAGGATTTAAATCCGATAGTCCATTTGTAGAACCACTCGCCACGTTCCGTATCGAGTCCGAACATGATGTCGTTCTCTCCGCCACCTTCCGATGCTGTAAAGATAACCTTAGAGTCAAACCATATACCTGCTTGCATCTCGATATCGAGAAGCCCCTGAATATCTGGTCGGATGTTTGCGGAAAGCTCAGGAGTTGCGAGAATGTTTGTAACCTGCTCTTGGTTATTGAGCGAAAAGATACCAGTCGAGTTCGGGATATAAAGGCGATCGTTTGCACTCACTACTCCCAATGGTGCAGCTGTTCCGATCGGGCCCGGAAGCCGGAGAGGGTTCGGTACGATTATAGTCGTATCAGCAATCGTCGTAGCCTCAAGAGCGACCTGCCAAACAGATCCTAATCCCTTACTATTCTTCGTAATTACCGTCGCGACTGGATCTCCCTTTCCAGAACGAAAGTGTCCTACCCAAACAAGCTTTTCTCCAGAGCCTTTATTAATCGGTTGGTATCCACCACCAAAGGCATCTGAGAAATATCCGACATAAGGATCAGTTCCGGACCACCAAACATATTCATCCGTAATACCCCATAGTCTTGATCCACTGAAGGAAACCATCTTAAAAGCAGGTGCTCCGGTAGAGTCTTCGGTTGGTACGCTAAAGAATGGGTTTTGAACGTAGCTACCATCATCCTGAAATGAAATAGTTGTGGTTGAAGTTTCTGCAAGAAGAAGTTCATCTCCAGAAATATCGCTCCAATAGACTTGATATCGAATAGCTCCGGTCACTGCTGCCCAAGAAAGATCAATCCTCTCCGAGGAGCTCTGGATCCATTGATTCCGAGGCTTGTTCGTCGTGATCGTAAACTCATTTGATCCAACTGTCTCGCCTACTTCATTTAAAGCAGTGACTTGGTAAAACTGACTATAAGCTCCGGCTGTGAGCACGTTTCTTGTACCGGTAAGGCTTGCAGGCGCAGCCATAGGAGTATAGCGAATCATCGCCGTTCCGTTGTAACGCGTAAGGCGGTCCACGCCATTAGAGATGAGGAGTTGATTTTCAGCTTGTTCAAAATAATACTGCGTCGCAGTTACGTCGAATGTTACTCCAGTGATAGCAGACCAGGTTGCGCCAAGATTCGAAGTCTTATAAGAATTTCCGCTGTCGCAGATAGCAATGATATCTTGAGTCCCGTCGCTTCTATTGAAAGGCCACGCAGCTACGATATTATTTTCGCCAGGAATCCCAGTGCCAAGGTACCCTGTGCCCCATCTGGTTTTCCATCTGCCATCCTGAACCTGCATGAGATTGATCGCTTCTTTGGCAAATTTTGTACCAAGAATAACGTCATCGAGGAGTGATGCAGATCCCTTGAATTCATCTATGTTGAGAAACCAGGGAATTTTTCTTGTTCGTCCAGAGACAGCGAGAGTTTTCATATCTAGTCAAGTTGAGGTAATCCTGCGAGTACAACACCAACCATGCCGTCGAGCTTATCGATAGCATCATTGTTGTATTGCTGGTAAAGCGTGTCGTCTTCGTTATCGATCAAAAGGCGAGCAGTAACGAAATCGCTAATGAAATATTTATTCTGAATTTCCGAGAGTGCTGTTTCGTCTCCGGTTTCAATACGTGTAGCCTTTTTCAAATATGGAAAAGAGATCGATCCGGAAATCGCTGGGTAGCTTCGAAGATTTATGCCTTCGATCCAGAAGACTTGCGCTGCGTCTTGATCCATCACGAATCGAGCTCCTTCAGCTGCAGAGACTTCACGGTAATAAGCAGATCCTACGCGTAGCTGTGCCGGAAGTTCTGGCCGGACTCGAAAGAATGTGAGGAATTCATTAGGAAGAGGATCGGTTCCTGTGCCTCCGCAGGTGAGATTCTCGTCCGTTACCATAAGATCCGGAAAGGCGATCCCCTCCATAGCCTTCGATTCGTATACCGAAAGAGCATTATTGTAATGATCGACCATTACTAGACGCTCTTCAGAGCCTGTCTCTGGATACTCGATATCCCGAGAAAATTGACGATGTGCCTTTTCGAGAAGTTTGTCTGGTTGTTCCCATGTCATAGGTTTATTCTTTTACGTCTTACCTTCCTTGTTTTCACGAGCTTTGGTTTTCGAACTCTCATCGGTATAGGAGATACAAGATTTCCTCGATCACCCACTCCTGCAAGTCCTGTTTCGAGCGAAATAAGATCCGGATCTACCAGATCATAACGGAATTTCTCCTCGAGTTTTTTCGCACCCTTACCCTTCTTGAAAGCGCCTCCATACTCCAGGAATTTCTCCATGTCATCCTCAAGTGTCATCATCTTATTTTGGAACTCGGCACGTTCGAGTTCGTCCACTGTTGGATCCTCGACAAGTCTTTGTAACAGCTGGTATTGCTGATCGGCTAACGTGGTCCACTCTTCGAAGTCATCATTCTTTTTTGCTCCAGTCATCTTGGCTGTAAGAAGAGAGGTCGTGAAGACATCTTTTCGCTGCGGATAGGAAGTGCCGTCTTCGCGCTTCCGGAGGACGTATTCTCCGAGATCAAGAAAGTTCTTATCAGAATCCTCGAACTGTTCTTTCTGAATAGCCCGTATTGCGTCTTCTTGTTTCTTGAAAGACTTAGTATCAGATCGGAGTCCTGGAACGTAGAAAGTGCCGTCTTGAAGCTGGCGAACTCCTTCTTTGATGTCTCCTTCTGCAGCCAGAGCTACTGGTGCCGAAAATTCTTTCTGAAGAGTCTCTTTCTCGTCATCTGCAGCTCGAGAGTCCATGATCGTTCCGTAGTAGCCGGGTATTCCAAGCTTGAATATTT
>ERZ1292632.2223-Hain-H43-01um-R2-2223-length-16695-cov-14_pt1 | contig 16695 bp, 12 predicted proteins | sample MGYA00564407_ERZ1292632 | MGnify/ENA primary metagenome ERZ1292632 (study PRJEB36523, sample SAMEA6512637) | groundwater metagenome | collected 2019-01-08 | study: AquaDiva: Metagenomics assemblies of 32 groundwater samples | reverse complement strand
TACACCACCGCTCAAGGACGGATTTATTGTGTTGTCCAAGCTATGAAAAATAAGTCTGATTGGATTCTCTATTGCGACGACGATATGATTCTTGAAAAGGACACTCTTGACAGACTGCTTGCTCACGGCAAAGAGATTGTTGGTGTGAACTCGTACTCAAGGACACTCCCGCTCTCTACAACTCTTATGATGACGAACGACAAGGGGGAATACAAAGACCCGTCCAAACATACTGAATGGGAAATGCGAGTGCCTGAAGAATTGTTTGAAGTATTAGCGATAGGGACTGGCGTGGCTCTAATAAAAATGGAGGTCTTTGAGAAGTTAAAGAAGCCGTGGTTTAAGTTTGAGATGCACCCTGATGGATGGATGAAACAAGGAGAGGATGCATGGTTCTGTTCGCAAGCAAGAAAGGCGGGCTACAAAATTTGGGCTGACGGCTCTTTGAAAATAGGGCACATCGGCAGTTATATTTATCAAAAAAGTGAAGAGTTTACTACCTTCGTGCCTTCCGTGGAGCGCACCAATTCTCCCATGGTAGGAGAGATGGTCAAGTTCGAGAGCACTAACATATAATTTATGACTATATCTGACATCCAAAAATGGGCGAGATTCAAATCAGATACCGATACATCTTCATATCCTGACGATAAACTGCTTATTGCAGAAAACAATGCTTACGAGGAAATAGTCGGGAAACTCATCATACTTACTTCGGGAGGCGGATGGCATTTTGGAGATTCCAACTACACTGCTCTCCCTACGGGATTATTTACGCTTGTCAACTCGCAGGAAACATATCAACTTACCGGCAATGGAACGACAGGGATAGATACAACCACTCCGCTTATAGACCTGCAAGGAGTATCGGTGAAAGATAATAGCGGAATATGGCACGTTCTTGAGCCAATAACCCTGTGGAGCTTGCTTGAGCAGGGAATTGACCCTGCTGAACACTTCAAAACAGATGGCAGACCGCAATACTATGAGAAACGGGAAGACTTCCTTATCTTATACCCTGCTCCCGACAACGGCGTAACAGTAACGCTTGCTTCAGGACTTAAAGTATTCTTCCAACGCACCGCATCTCTTTTTACGGCGGCGCAAGTTACCACAGGAACGAAAACACCCGGCTTCGCATCTCCGTTCCATTCCTTGATTTCTTTGAAAGCGGCTCTCGCCTATTGTTTGAACTACAAACCGGACAGGGCTCAAGGACTGATGATTGAAATCGCACAACTGGAAAAAGAAATGATTGAATTCTATGCCCAAAAAGGAGACGATAAGAGGCAAATGATGACAATGGAGGCGGTTATCTATGAATGAATATGAAACTAGAATCTGTAACGCGCTTTGACAAAGGAATCGCGGGAAATATTGATTCTGTCTTTCATCAGCATTTTGACATCTTTTCAGATCCACATCGTCTTATTCCCTATCGTTCAACTGAAGCGGAAGCCAACGCAACTTCAGCCGCGAACCTAGGGACTTATTACCCCAGACATTTCCTGCTTGCAAAGAGCGGAAAGATGTATGCTCTAGGAAATAACCTTTCAGGCAAAGCGCAGATACTTGAAAAAGCAGACCCTACGACGGGAACATGGGGACTTTCTACGACCGCCGCGAGCGCAAACAACCTTATCTACGGTTCATTTATAGAATGGGCGGGAGCCCTATGGTACTTCACAGGAACGGCAAGCGTTACGAAGTGGGTTACCGCCACGAACACACTCACTGATGGTGTCTCTAGTATTACGCTGACCACGATTACTTCAGTTGCACATGCAGTCATTGGCGCGGACGACAATATGTATATGTTCTACAACAACAAGGTTGTAAAAGTAACGAATGCGGGGGTGGTATCGGATAACATTCTCACGAACCTTCCTTCGGATATGCGGATTGTCTCCGCCTGTCGCTGGGGTTCATATATTGCTATCGGTATGGCGTATGGAACCTCTGCTATAGGAGTGCCTTCAGGAGTTTCTAAAGTGTTTATTTGGGATATGGTCACTACTACTACGGTAAATGATGTAGTAGACTGGGGCGAGGGTGCGCTTCGTGTTCTTGGAAACATTGAGGGACGACTGGTTGGTGTTTCAGATAAATACCTAACCTCTTCAACAGGACTTACTTCGCTGGCGGTGGGACAGGGAGCAATGGTCGTGCGTATGTGGGCGGGCGCAACTCCGCAAGTAAAAGCGGAAATCGTTGCAAATCAGTCGGTTACCGCAGACACAGGCACATTCGCTAGTGTGGTTACTCGCTTTCAAAGAGATGTTGTTGTTAAAGACAATCGGATGTATTGGGTTGCTTCTGTTCCATTCGGGGCTTCTACTTCAACGGAATCAACCTATCATCTCGGTATATGGGCATTCGGCAGGAAAGATGTAAACTCCGATTTCGCCCTTTCATTGGATTATGTAGAGGAGGCCGTAGATACAGCGAATTACTATATAAACTCCTTTGGTAACGCGGGGAATTATTGGTTTATATCTCACGGCGCGGCCGGGCTTGTCCATAAAACAGATGATGCAGCAAATTACACCAACACATCAGTCTATGAAAAGGTCTTTGGTAACGGCAAAGATACTTTCAAAATCAAAGGCATTACCGCAATGTTTGACGCGCTTCCTTCTGCCGGTCAAGTCGCGCTGTCATATAAAAAAGACGAGGAAACATCCTTTAGTAACATTTTTGTATTCGGCACAGATAATGCGCTTCGTCATTCCGCAACGAGTATTGAAAATCTGACGGCAGGGGGAGATACGGTAACGCTTACGATAGCAAGTCCGTGCGTGGTTACGCTCACTGCTCATAGACTGGTCGCAGGAAACATTATCAGATTCAGTACAACAGGCGCACTCCCAACAGGCATTACCGCAGGACTTGACTACTATGTCATTTCAACAGGACTTGCGACTAACACTTTTAGATTCAGTGCAACTTCAGAAGGTTCGGCGGTAAACACTTCGGGAACGCAATCGGGAACTCACACGCTGGACAGAACACGAACCCTGCCGACATATAAAAAAATACGGATACGAGCAGAAAGCACGGGGGGCGCGGTTCTTACTGGCATTGCATTCCTCCCAGAATACATAGCAGATGACAATTATGCCTGACGACACTTCACTTCTTGATACGCTTAAAAGGAAAGTGGACGAACTCTCCACTGCTCTTGAAAACATTACGTTCACTCTTTGGAAAAAAACGGGGAGCGACAGCAACTCTATTCAGGGAAGCAAAATGCAATCGGTAAACTTCAAGACGGGAGTATCGGGCTGGGAACTGACACCATCAGGAAACTTGGAAGCTAACGCAGGGACATTTCGTGGTGCGCTAGTCGCTAATTCGTTAGACATCCCCGACACCACGACCGCCAACTCATTCCATGTCAATACTGCTGGCGATGCATGGTGGGGCGCGGCGGCGATTGGAGATGCGCTTGCGAAAGTATTAAAAACAGGTGTAGCAACATTCACGAATGTAACGATAACAGGTGGCGCAATATCAGGTTCTTCAATCGCATCAATTCCGAATGACACGGTAACGAACATTTCTCTTATGGAATGTTCGCACGACCTTGTGTTCTCGGTAACAGATGCTGACACTATCGCGTGGGCGTTGGGGACAATAGTATTTTCAAACGGACGGACATTCTCTATCGCGGCAGGGAACACAGGCAATATGGCGGCTCTCACTTACATCTATCTTGACCCCGCAGTTTCTTCTACGGTTCTTCAAACAACAGCAACCTATTCAACGGCGATGGGGGCGAACAAACGGCTCATAGGAACGGCACAGAATAATACGGTAACAGCCTCTTATATTCCTTATGGCCCAGGGAAACCTCTTATCGACGGGGCGAATATAGGAGCACTTTCTATCGCCACAACTAATGTGGCTGCAAACGCAATCACAACTGCAAAAATTGCTGCTCTGGCTGTTACCACAGCAGAATTAGCAACTACGTCAGTGACGACCGCAAAGATAGCTGCTGATGCGGTTACAGCAACGGAAATTGCCGCTCTTGCTGTCGGTTCTTCTGAATTAGCTGCTGGAGCTGTCATTGCAGGGAAGATAACTGCAGGGACGATTGTCGCCGCTGATATAGCTGCATCTACTATCACAGGAGCAAAAATTGCGGCGACCACCATCACAGCAGCAAACATCACCGCTCTTACTATCACAGCGGCAGAATTGGCAGCAGGAGCAGTAACGACAGCTAAGTTAGATGCTCTTGCAGTAACTGCTGATAAAATTGCAGCTAACACCATAACAGCGGCCAAGATAGCGGCGGGTACAATAACGACCACTGAAATAGCTGCTCTCACTATCGTTGCAGGAAATATCGCCGCAACGACCATTACTGCCGCAAAGATGTCAGTCTCTCAGCTCTCCGCTATCGCAGCAGACCTTGGAGCGATAACGGCAGGTACAGTAACGATAGACACTGCTGGTTATGTCCGTGGCGGTCAGACCGCCTACAACACCGGCACTGGCTTCTTCCTCGGCTATGAAAGCGCGGCGTATAAGTTTTCTGTGGGAAATCCAGCTGCAAAATACATTGCGTGGGATGGTTCCGATTTTATAGTCAATGGATTTGTTCTTTCAAGTATAGGAGCATTTGGAGGGGATGGTTCTGACGGGGCGCTTACAATTACTTCTGGCACTACAACGATTGATTGCGCGAGTGCGGCGGTTGTAACAAAAAACTACACGTCTATTTCAATAACAGGAACTGGCAAACTTGCGTTTTCAAATCCAGCGGCTGGAGGTACTCGCATCAATCTAAAATCTCAAGGCGCTGTAACACTTACTTCGTCCACCGCTCCGATGATTGATTTGATTGGTATTGGCGCAGCAGCAGCTACTGGCCCTGGTTTCGTTATTGATGTGAGTGCTCATACGGGAGGAAATGGAGGGGTTGGAGGAAATGGTGGCGGTAGTCAACCATCTGTCGGTGCGGCTGGAGCTGCTGGAGCGATTCTTGATGTTGCTTCACGAGGATTATATTCGGATACTTCAACAAAGATTCTAAATACCCGTGCTACATATCTCTTATGTGGAGGTGGAGGAGCAAATGGCGGTACTGGAGGAGATGGAATTGGTGGATTTGCAGGAGGAGCTGGAAATACTTCTCCTGGTCGTGGAGGGGGGACTCTTGTTATTGAGTGTCGTGGTGCGTGGAACTTTACCACCGCTGGCGGTATTTCGGTTGCGGGTGGAGCTGGTGGAGCGGGTACGGCTGGAGCTTCTGCTTCTGGCGCGAACCTCGGCGGTGGTGGTGGTGGTGGTTCAAGCGGCGGTGGCGGTGGGTCTTGTTTAGTTCTCTACAATACTCTTACTGCAAATTCAGGGACTATTACAGTAACAGGCGGAGCTGCTGGAGCTGGTGGAGCAGCGGGCGCGAACGGAGGTACTTCATCAGGTGCAAACTGGGGCGGGGCGGGTGGAGGCGGCGGCGGTTCTGTTGGTCAGATTGTTGCCGGCAACGCAGGTACGGCTGGGAACAATGACAGTAGTGGTGGAGCTAGCACAGATGCTGCTGCTGGAGGTGCAGGAGCGGCAGGTGTCGCTGGATATTCAGTAGTCGCACAAAACATTATTTTTGCTTAACAAATTAAATATGAAAATCACAGACATCTTTTCAGCGAAGGAATTGCAAATCATAGCGTTAATGGCTCCGTCTTTAACTACAGACGAAATCATTACGCGCGTACTCAAAGACTGGTTCAAAAACAATCTTCAACGAATGCACGAGCAAGTAAAAACACAGGCGCAAGTTATTGACGAAGTTATCGCAAAGTCAAAGGAGCCGAAGGTGGTATAATATTGACAACATGGCAAATTTAAATGAAAAAATCCTCCTCGCTCATCAAGTAAACGGCCGCTGGGTCGTTGATGAAGATACTTGGAAAGGAAATCTTCCTGCTCCTAATTATCAAATCGTTACGCCCCAACAGGCACAGCAACGGCTTCAAGAGAATGTCGGAACACTTCAGAGCGAGATTAACTTCTACACTGGACAGCACGGCGCGAGTGCTGGAACGGTAACGCGCCGCCAAGGGGAACTCGCAGGAATACAACAGCAAATACAGAAGTTTGCTAACTACACTCCACCTGCAACAAGCGGTCTGCAATACACCACAGACCCGCGAACAGGCAATCTTATTACAAAAGAGAATCTGGCTGGTTTTGTTGCTCCGAATGCAGTAACCCCTCAACTCACCCAAGCCCAGCTAACGGCTCAAAATACTGCATTAGGCAGGACACAGTTTAATACAGCCCCTATGCAGATAACTCTCGGCAACGGACAAGTCGTTTCAGTGGACAAAAACGGCAACTTTTCCGACCTTCAGGGAAACCCAATAACTGGTACACAAGTAGCCGCTTCAAAAGCAGGTACTCCGATAACAAGTGCGTCAATGCAGGGAACAATTCCGATAACTCCAATTCAATCAACCTATAATCCCACAGGCGTTTCTTCAATAATGAACGGACTCACCGCATCTCAAGCACAACAACAGGCACAGCTTGCCACAACACAGGCAACTCCAAAAGAAAAAGAACAAAGCGATTTAATCAAAACACTCCAAGATTTAACAAATGAAGAAGCGGGACGACCTGCATTTCAAACCCAACAAGAAACAGCCTTCGGAGCAGATGAAAAAACGAGGACTCTAAATGACCTTCAAGTCCAACTCCAGCAAATTTTAAACGAACACACCGCCGCGCAACTCGCTACACAACAAGGACAGGGCGTAACGACTACAATTGATTCTCGGCAACGTGCAGAAGAAACGCGAGTGAGTGCAATCAAAGCCCTTTCCATTTCAAGTTTAATAGCCGCCGCAGAATCAAATTTGTCGTATGCGCAGTCGCAGGCGAATCGTGCCGTGGAAACCAAGTACGCTCCCATAGAAGCGAAAATCAAAGCCGCAACAGCAAATCTCCAACTGATTAAGAACGACCCGACTACTACCAACCAAGAAAAAAGACAAGCCGACCAACAGTTAGCAATTCAGAGCCAAATGAAAGCGGCAGTAGACCAAGCAAAGGATTGGGCAGATAAAATACAAAGGATAGCGATAGAGGCAGCGAGTAAGGGTGCTGACGCGCTCACACTTCAGAAAATACAGAATTCGTCAAATCCGATAGATGCGGCACGGCTGGCGGCTCCATTTACGAATCCCCCGAAGGCGAGTGGAGGTGGGACGACAAGTGGCGGATTCACTTATACAAAACAAGACCAATCAGAAGATAGTCAGGCATTGGAAAAATCAAGGGGAGCAGATGGATATGTAGACCCGACTATTTATCAAAAACTGTACACGGCGTGGGTGAATGCTGGAGGATTACTTAAAGATTTCCTGACGAAGTTTCCACCGAAGAATTATGTCAATCCGGCTAATACTTGGTTGCCTTCATACTTAATGCCGGCTGGTTCATCATCTTCGTCAGACGCTTTTGACAATCTATAAATATGGGATTGCTCGCTACAACAAAAAAAGCGGGACTGTTAAATCAAATCCCTGATTATCGCGGAACGCTTGGCGAACTTCCTTCTACATTTCCTTCGGCATTTAGCACAAGAACTTCTACACAAGCGATACCGGACGCAACTACCGGCGCAGGTATTCTCGGCTTCTTAAAAACAACAGGACAAAGCATTGCCCGTGGATATGGAGCGGTGGGACAGGGAATCGTTAGTGCATTAACTGGCGGAAAGGAATCAGTAGCATTTCAACCGCAAGGGAAAATACAGGAAGCAATTTTTGGTACTAAAGAACCGTTTAGTTTGCAACAAGTCGGAGAGGAGTTTCCTCTTGTTCCAAAAGGAGGCGCGATTGCCCCATTCATAGGAGGACTCGGAGTTGCTCTTGATTTAGTTGGGGGCGGTGGATTAAAGGGAATCAAAGGACTCACCACCGCACTTAAAAACGCGAAGACAGTAGAAGAAGCAACGATGCTTATGAAAGGTGCTGGATTCGTGGACGATGTGATAAAAGATTATGCTCCGATGTTTGCAAAGATTACTGACACTGTAGAAATAGAAAAAGGATTATTGGCGGCAGAAAAGATACAAAACACCACTAAAGTCGCAGGAGGAGCGTCTAGAATAGCCACTGAAGCTCCTGTGCGCCCGTTAGGGGCGATTTCAGCCATAGAACGAGGGTTTATCACAAGTGTAAAAGAAGCACTGCCACAAGCCGAAAAAGTGGCGGGGCAATATGTTCCACGGGGAACCGACGCGCTCGCTATAAAAGCAAAAAATCTCATTACTTCAGACATAGCAACAGCAGAAAAAATAGCACTGACTCGCGCTGATGACTCGGCAGTAGCAATTGCATCGGAACTCATAAAGAAATACGGAGAAGATGCGGCACAAGCAACTGATGCCGGACACGCTGGAGCTTTATATGACAAGGCGGCAGAAATTGCAAATACTCTTGCACCGAAACTCACTGAACAAGGTCGGGCGATTCAAGCGGCATCTATTCTTGGACGACTAACTCCCGAAGGACAACTCCGTTTTGCCGCCAGAGAAATACAAAGATACAACGAAGTAAATCCCCTCAAAAAAATCCCTGAATTAACAGGAGAACAATCACAACAAATACTAGGTGAAATGAAAGTAATAAGAGAAATGACAGACGGAACGGAGAAAGCAATGCGATTTCAGAAACTTCAGGATTATATCAAAGACCTAGTACCAACTCCTTTAATTAAAAAGATTATCGCAGTATGGAAAGCGGGACTTCTAACGGGTATTAAAACTACGGGACTAAACCTTTTTTCAAACATCTCTCATTTTGCAACAGAAACGATAAAAGATATTCCTGCAAGTATCGTGGACAGTGTCGCTTCTCTTTTTACAGGACAGAGGACAAAAACATTCAATCTTGGAAGTTTGAAAGCCATTAGAGAAGGATTTGAAAAAGGACTCCGTTATTTCAAGACGGGATTTGATGAAAGGAATATCGCACAGAAACTTGACTACCACAAAGTCAATTTCGGGAAAGGTGCGGTAGCAAAGGCATTTCAAGTGTATACCGATACTGTCTTTCGTCTTATGGGAAGTACCGACCAACCATTCTATTATGGCGCACTCGCGCGTTCTCTAGGAGACCAAGCCACCGCGCAAGGAATGAATCAAGGACTAAAAGGGATAGAATTAAAAGAGTTCGCAGAAATGCTTATACAAAATCCAACGGAAGAAATGTTGCGCTACGCGGTAGCCGATGCTTCAACGGCAGTATTTCAAAATCAAACCTATCTAGGAAAGGCGGCTAAAGCAATTCAAAACATTCCTATTGTCGGTGAAATTATCGTACCTTTCGGACGGACTCCTTCTTCAGTAGCGACACAGATAATAAACTACACTCCTATAGGAACTGCCGCAGAAATCATCAGACAAATCGCCACGAAGAAGTTTGACCAGCGATTATTTTCAGAAGCGGTCGGAAGAGGAATTACCGGAACGGCTGTATTAGCAATAGGAGTGGAATTAGGAAAGAAAGGACTTATCTCACTTGACCGACCGACTACAGAAAAGGAACAGAAACTATGGGAATTGGAAGGACGGAAAGCGAACTCTATTTATATAAATGGAAAGTGGCGTTCGCCTATCGTTCTCGGCCCGGCGGGAAACCTACTCTTAATCGGAGGGCATTTCAATCAGGCGTTTCAAGAATCAGGAAGTCCTAGTGAAGCACTTGCAAATGCTGTCGGTGGAAGCGCAAAATCATTCACCGAACAAACATTCCTCACTGGTATCAACAGTGCGGTGAGCGCATTGAATGACCCTGAAAGATTCGCAACCGGTTATCTCGGACAAATGGTGGCTTCTATCGTTCCAACAATCGTATCGGATGTCGCTCGTGCAACTGACCCTCTTGAAAGACGAACTGAATCAATCCCGCAAAAAGTACAGGCAAGAATCCCTGTAGCAAGAAAGGGGCTTGAATCTCAAATAGATGTTCTAGGCAGAGAAAAACAAAGCATCGGAAATCCACTAGAGATTATGGCTGACCCAACCCGACCCTCACCTGATACTTCAACGCCAACAATTCAAGAACTCCGAAGATTAACTGATTCTGGATTCAAAGTATCTCCTACTCTACTTGGAGACAAAGCGGGATACAAAGGACTCACCCCGCAAGAAAACACGCGACTATGGAAACGCGCTGGGGAAATTATCACAGGAAAGTTAGAGAGTTTATTCAGTAAAGAAACCTACCAAAAACTCGCTGACGACCAAAAAGGAAAACTTGTTGAAATGGTAGTGGATAAATCAAAGATTGTCGCTCGTGCCGAAGCTGTGATTGAATTGACACAAGGACTTACTGGAGAAGAATTGAAAAAGAAACTCTCGGAATTAAAAGCAGGAGGACTCCTAACGCGAGACGTATTTAACAAGTATCAAGAACTTCAATAAATTCCACCACTTGTTATGACCCACACTACAAATAAAACGACAACAATACCAGCAAGAACCTCACAGGTGGTTTCGTATATTTCGTACATCATACCTAGTATATTAGCATCTAATAACGACTTCCTTCATTCTAGGAACAGACTTTCTCAACGCAAGCGTCATATTGAAAGTATTATGGTCTCTTCCCTTCCGCAAGCAAACACTAAAGTTCACGGAATGAATCGTCAATCACATCATCGTTTCTCCGAGTGTCAGTCCTCGCGTGTTCTTGGTATAAGCGAAAGTTGTCAAAACTTATACACCTGTTCTGGGTCTGAGCCAGCAACTTTTAAGACTTCCGTACTTCCGTATCGGGGGCGTATCGCCTTCCAACATCTGTCCCTACGGTCAGCGGCATCAATGATATTCGGCAAGAGCTGTTTCAAGCAAAAGACCCGCAACCAGTGGAGTGGCGGCAGGTCTTTTACCAACAATCCTCTCCACAGGATTACGAACTCACTTGCTCTAAAAGAAAAGATACACCTTGCGCTAAAATCTGTCAAGACCCTACTGTGGACAACCCACAACTCCACCCACCTAACAAGTCCTGCCTTTCAGGGAGAAAGAAGGGTGTTGTCTGGTATACTTCTAACAATATGACTCCCGAAAAACAAACAAAGATGCTCTCCTCTTGGAAAGGAATAATGGAAGTTCTCCAAAAAGAGATGATAACCGCCGAAGACTTTACAAAAGCATTTGCTGTTGTTGTGCAACTTATCAAAGAACTGAAATCAATGAACCTGCAAGAGTTTAGTTCAATGAAAAAAGAGATGACGGCACTTTCAGATAAACTTATTTCAGATTTTGAATCAGTGATAGCCGATACTCGCAAAACAAACGAGACGACATTTCAGAAAATAAAAGAGCGTTCTATGGAAAGTATAAACACAATGTTCCGTAAAATGGATGTGCAGGGTGTTATGGATAGAATGCGGGCGGAGCACAACGAGATGATGCAGGAAATGCCCGACACAGAAAAGATGATGATGGAGATGCTGGTGAAGGTTCCTACCGAAACAGGGGAAACCATTGTGGATAAAATAAACGAAACAGATGGTAAAATAGATAAAGAAAGGATTGAAGGACTAGAAGACGAAATCAAAGCACTCAAGAAAGAAATCGCCACGAAATCGTCTGGCGGTGCTAGGAGAGTATACCAACCTTATGTAGATGACTTCACGGCAAGCACTAACGGCTCACTAAAAGTGTTCGTACTATCACGAGCACCACTACGAACAAACACAGTCCAAGTTTTTGGCACAGACTTCCCAACTATCTTACGGCCAACAACTGATTTTACCGTGTCGGGCAAGACACTAACTTTAACAAGTGCTGTTCCCGCGCCTAGCGTTGGCGCGACGCTTTTAGCACATTATTTTGCTTAATATGAAAAACCTACTTATTATCGCACTTCTTATCCTCGGCTTCAGTTCGGTCGTGTATGCCGCGCCTTACTTCAGGCAAGAGGCAACCCTAGTTCCGATTACAGATAATTCTTACGACCTCGGCACCACCACGCTTCGCTGGAGGAATACCTATGCTGTAACAGCGTCTTCTACTAATCTCATTGTTTCCGGACTTAACGCGGCGAGCTGTGATGTGAAGGCGAGTACAAATGGTACATTCTCTTGCGGGACGGACTCTACCGGTTCATCTGTCGGTACTGTCTCAACCTCGTCCACCCCCACTATTGGAAATCTCGCGTATTGGACATCTACCGCCTTCCCCTCACTTCTTGGCACAGTCGCGACCACAACTCTCACAGCCTCTTCCCCCCTTTCACTCTCACAGCCGATTTCAGTTATCGGAGGGTCAGCCTCCGCTCTTTCACTTGATACTTCAGGCACTTGGTCAGGCAACGCGGGAACCGTAACAAACGGTGTCTACACCACCACGTTCAACAACCTCTTTGATGTCCGCCTTACCGCGACCACAACATTACCTGCAATCACAACGCTCGCAGGACTTTCGTCTATCGGGACATTTTCTGGTTTATATGCAGGCAACTCGGGTGCTTTGTATCAGGTTTCTACGACTTCAATGAACGCCAGCATCACGGGACTTGCTGGGACAGCTACTGCTCTAGCCGCTAATGGTGCAAACTGTTCGTCAGGTTCGTTTCCTCTCGGAGTAGACGCTTCTGGTGCAGTAGAAGACTGCACTACCGCATCAACCGGGACAGTAACGTCAATAGCAACAACCTACCCTATTACTGGCGGAACGATAACCACAACAGGAACTCTCGGAATTGCTTTCGGCACAACAACATCAAACAGTTGGGCGGGGACGCAGACATTCACGAACGCGTCGATATTCTCTTCTTTGACTGGTCTTTTGAAAGGCAATGGATCCAGTGCACTTACAGTCGGTGCGAATGGGACGGACTATACGCTCATCACCGGCACGACATGTTCAGGGACTGATAAAGTCTCGGCTGTAGCGGCTAATGGCGCAGTAACATGCTCTGCGGATACTGGTGGGACTACCGTGGGTACCGTTTCTACCTCCACTACGCCTATCTTGGGCAATCTGGCATATTGGACTTCAGCTGGTTATCCATCTCTTCTCGGCACAGTCGCCACGACCTCCCTTTCAGTAGGCACTGGTCTTACCAGTTCAGGGACACTTGGTTCACAAATAGGAGGAACAGCTTCATCTATCAGCTTTGCCGCTCTTGGCAGTGCAGGAGTACTCGGCGCAGTCACCGCCGCAGTTCCCACTGTGCAAGCCACCTCCACTCTCTATGGCACCGGAGTAGGCGGGCAAGTACTGGGGTGGTCGAACGTGACAGGAGGTCTTGCGTTTGTAGCAACCTCTTCTGCTGGCGGAGCTGGGACTCCTGGAGGTTCAGACCCGCAAGTGCAGTTTAATGACGGAGGAGCTTTTGGCGGCGCTGTTGGTTTTGTGTGGAATAAAACAAGAGAAATGCTTGGTATAGGAACAACAACTCCGCGATGGCTCCTACAACTTGCTTCTTCTACCGCCCCCCAACTCACTTTATCTGATGCTTCTTTAACTTCTAACCATTGGACCTTCAGAAACGCTGGTGGTAATTTATACATCGGTACTTCTTCTCCTTCAACCTTCGCCACCTCTACGACACCCAATCTTACTCTTAATTCAAGTGGGCAGGTTTTATCTCAAAATGGTTCAAATTCCGCTCCCGCTTATAGTTTTGCGAATGATACTGATGTGGGGCTATACAGGAGTTCAGCAAATACACTTAGCATATCAGCTGGGGGTGCACAGTCATTTTGGGTTTCTAATCTTACCACTCAGAGCAGTGTGAAGTTTCAAGTTGATGGTGCAACTGGTGCATCTCTAATGCAGGTAGGACCGAGTGTTACTGCTCCAGCATATTCATTTATTGGCGATGCTGATACTGGCATCTATCGCATTGCCGCCGATACTCTCGGCTTCTCCACCGCAGGAGTGGAAAGATTGAGGATAGGTTCTACCGGCAACGTCAGCATAGGCACCACTTCGCCTACCGCCAGACTCACTATCTCTGCAACTTCAACATCGGCTACAGTTCCTCTCTTTGAAGCTCTCGCAAATAATGGTTCAGGCACTACAACTCAAATGGTGATACTTGCAACCGGCAACGTCGGCATCGGGACGACCACTCCCTCGTCGCTTCTGACAATCAACGGCACGGGGCTTATTGAGAACCAGAACGGTCTTCGCTTCAGCGAGCTCCGTACCAACGGGGTCAATTATGCTGCGCTCACCTCCACCTCCTCAATGGCAGCGGATATTACATGGACGCTTCCTTCCACAGACGGAACAATTGGTCAGGTTTTGACAACAAACGCTGCTGGGAATCTTTATTGGAGCACTCCTTCTGGCAGTGGAGCAGTCAACTCGGGCACGACAGGGCAGTTTCCGTACTATGCTACTGGTGGAACAACTCTTACAGCCACATCTACTCTGTTTATTAACACAGCAGGACAGATTGGCATAGGAACAACAACGCCTAACGCTGCATTAACAATACGTGGCGCGGCATATATTGAATCAGAAACACTCTCTACCTCAACAAGCATGACAGTAGACTTCTGCACGACAAGCAATAACGCAGTAATGGGGGTTGGGAACGCAAACATTGCTTTCGCGTGGACAAATGCAAGTGTCTGCAAGGGCAAGTCTATTCTTTTGAGTAATTATTCCCCTCTCACCGGAGCCATAGGGACTACAACATTTTCTGGAGGGAGCGGAAGCGGAGCGGTTATTTGGAATGGTGGAATAGACCCTGGCTCAACTGTAGTGAATGGAACGACAGATGATTTCTGCTTCACATCAACAGCATCAACGACTAGTTATATTGCGGCTTCATTATGCGGACAACACTAATCATCTTCGCTCTGCTTCTATTAGTCCCGCATAATGCGATGGCGGGGCTGGGTACTGGTCTTGTCGGGTATTGGCCACTGGATACGAGGGACACACCATGGTCTTCTGCCACTGCCGCCACGACCCTAGACAGAAGCGGCAACAACAGCACCGGCACCCTCACCAGCATGAGTCGCTCCACCTCTCCCGTCGTCGGCAAGCTCGGCCAAGGGCTGAAGTTTGATGGGACGAGTAGTTATATAAGTGTTTCTGGTAATCCTACGACAGCAATTGATAACTGGACGCTTGCAGCGTGGGTAAATCCCGCCACTATTCCTCAGCGTGTTGTCTCAAACTATCCTGGAATGGTTGTTTACAATGGAAACGATATCGGCGGGTACGGCTTTGGAGTTGGCGCTGCCGATAGTTCAGGTTCTAACTTTATGGGTCTGTACGGTAGTGTTGTGTGGCTCGACAGCGGTTACACGTTCCCCTCTGCTAACAAGTGGTACTATCTAGTAATGAAGCGCAGTGCGGGCACTGTATCTTTTTATGTGAACGGGGCACAGACAGCAAATACGTACACAAATACACCAAATGCAGTACAAACTGGGTTTACGATAGGTTTCGAAGTAAGCACTCCTAGAGATAGTTATTTCAACGGCCCCATCGACGACGTCCGCATCTACAACCGCGCACTGTCGGCGGGGGAGGTGCAACAACTATACAGACAAGGTCTCGCTATGGATAGGGGCGGGTTTTTCTCATTCCTTATAAAGATGTTCAGTTTCTTTTAATGATATGAAAAAAACTCTTGCAACGATATGAACCTCCCTACCGCCATTATCGGAGCACTCGGAATGATACTCGCTTCGGCTTTCACTTCGTGGGCGAGTTCAAACAATGCCACAGCAGAGGTTAGAACGCAGGTTGTACAAGTAACGGAACGGGAGAACAATCATTTTTCTCAAATACAACAGCAACTTACCGAAATCAACAGCAAACTTGACAGGGTATTGGGAAATAAAACCACATTAAAATGAGCAAGAACTACGGACTTATTATAGAACCGCCAAAACCAGAAGATTTTATCTTTGGTGCACAAAAACTCGGCGATTCTCCTCTCCAGCCCGATGGCAATTGGTTAGGATACTTACCGGACATAGAACAACAACGACTTTACGGAGTAGAAACCTATGCCTGCGTTAGCTTCACAACCCTTTCAATCGTGGAAATCTTGGAACGAAAACTTTATGGGGCAACGAGTAACTGGAGCGATAGATTCTTGAGTGCTATTTCGGGAACAAAAGAGAAGCGGGGGAATACTCCCTCAAATGTAGGCGACTTTCTTCGCAAGCAGGGAGTCGTGCCGGAAAAGGACTACCCCTTTGATGAAACGATAAACACTTACGAAAAGTTTTACGCTCCTGTTCCTAACAACCTAAAAACACTCGCCATCGCTTTCACCGCAGAGTATTCATTCGGCTACGAGCACGTTCCGTCAAATTACGATGCAATTATGGAAGCTCTAAAATACTCACCGGTCGGTTTCTCCGCGTACGCGTGGACAAAAGATTCAGACGGACTTTACTCTCGCCCACAAGGAATGACCGACAACCATTTCACCATCTGCTACGGCTATGTGCGAAACAACTATTGGCTCATCTGGGACAGTTATACAGAAGAAGGAGCGCCGTTCAAGAAAGTCAGGTGGGATAGTTTACCGATGCAGTGTAAGAGGTTCACTTTGAATAGGCAGGTTGTCGTAGAAAGTTTTTGGCAACTGTTCATAAAGCAACTTCGTGCGATTCTCGGACTACCATGATTAACTTCCTAGAAAGGTTCTTCTTTGGCGACCCGATTTACGGAGGCGTTTCGCG
>ERZ1292632.2222-Hain-H43-01um-R2-2222-length-16697-cov-5_pt1 | contig 16697 bp, 20 predicted proteins | sample MGYA00564407_ERZ1292632 | MGnify/ENA primary metagenome ERZ1292632 (study PRJEB36523, sample SAMEA6512637) | groundwater metagenome | collected 2019-01-08 | study: AquaDiva: Metagenomics assemblies of 32 groundwater samples | reverse complement strand
CCGATACGCACATGTGCGCACAATCCAGGGAGATAGGGTCATGGGCAGAGTGGCAATTCCGACACAATTAAAAATCATCCGTGGCAATCCCGGTAAGCGCCCGTTGCATCTCGCGCCGGTTGGCTCCGGTCGTCCGGCGCGGCCTGCTTGGCTTACCGGGGAGGCGCGTGCGGAGTGGGTGCGCCTGACTGACGAGTTGGAGGGCATGGGTTTGTTGGCGTCGGCTGACCGTGGGCTGATGACGGCATGGTGCGCGGCGTGGGCGCAGTTCCGGGCGGCGACGGAATGGTTAGCGGTCAACAGTCCGGTTGCGGAGGGTGCCAACGGTGGAGCCTACATGCACCCCTACGCGAATTTGCAGAGCGCGGCGAGCGAGCGATTAACGAAGCTGGCTGCACAATTTGGCTTGTCGCCGGCGGCGCGTGCACGTATTCAGACGCCAGACAAGCGCAAGGATGCGGATGAGTTCGATGCGTTTCAGAAACGCAAGAGCGTAGGATAATCTGGAGGCGGGAACATCGGCAAGCGGAAGATAGACCCTACCGCAGAGTGGACGCGCACCGACGCGGATCGGCGCGCCGTTGCCCACGGATGCTACTTCGATCTTGCGGCCGCCAAGCACGTCTGTGAATTCTTCGAGCGCTTCCTGTGTCACTGCAACGGCAAGTGGGCGCGCAAGAAATTTTCCTTGATGGACTGGCAGCGCAACGACGTGCTCATGCCACTGTTCGGCTGGAAGCGGGCGGATGGCTCGCGGCGCTTTCGCATCGCCTATATTGAGATTCCGAAGAAAAATGGTAAGTCGGAAATGTGCAGCGGCCTGGCGCTGTACCTACTCTGTGGCGACGGGGAGCCCGGCGCACAGATATACATCGCCGCTGCAGACCGGGATCAAGCTGGCATCGTCTATCGTGAGTCGGCGAAAATGGTACAGGCGTCGCCGGACCTCAAAAAACGGTTGAATATCATTCAGTCGCGCAAGACCGTGACCTATGAAGCCGCTGGTAGTTTCATCCGCGTTCTAAGTTCTGAGGCGTACACTGCCGAAGGTTTGAATATCCATGGGTTGATATTCGATGAGCTGCACGCGCAGCCGTCGCGTGACCTATGGGACGCCTTGCGCTACGGCGGCGCGGCCCGGCGGCAACCGCTCTTGATCTCGATCACCACGGCGGGCTATGACCGCAATTCGATTTGTTGGGAACAGCACGCCTACGCGGAGAACGTGCTGAAGGGCGTGATCGAAGACGACTCGTTTTTCGCGTATATCCGCGCGGCCGATTCCGAAGCCGGAGACGATTGGACCTCTCCGGACGTTTGGAAGAAGGCGAACCCGTCACTGGGCGTGACGATTGATACACAATCGTTTACCGAGGATTTCAACGAAGCCAAGCAATCACCGGTGAAGGAAAACTCGTTCAAGCGCTACCGCCTGAATATCTGGACGCAGCAGGAAAACCGCTGGTTGCAACTCGACAAATGGGACGCTTGTGCGGGCGTCCAAGGCGCTGAGGACTACGCATCATGGCACGCGCGCCAGTGCGAGGCGCTGGCGGGCCAGCCGTGCACGGGCGGGATAGACCTATCGACGACCACGGATATTAGCGCGTTGGTGTTGTACTTCCCGGAGCACGGTGGCGTCTTCCTGCCATTTTTCTGGATACCAAAAGAGAATGCTGTGGAGCGCGAGCGCCGGGACCGCGTGCCGTATATGACGTGGGCGCGGCAAGGCTTGATCGAAATGACGGCGGGCGACACAATCGACTATTCGTTCATCCGCGCGAAAACCAAGGCGCTCGCGGCGCAATTTCAAATCTCTGCAATAGGATACGATCCGTTCAACGCCGAGTCTCTTTGCAATCAGCAGTTGCGCGGTGAAGACGGATTGCCTATGTTTCAGTTCCGTCAAGGGTTCTTGTCAATGAACGAGCCGTGCAAACGCTTTGAAGCTCTTATGCGGCAGAAGGAATTGCAGCACGGTGGTAACCCGGTCCTGCGTTGGATGGCAGGCAATATCGCCATAGATCAAGACCCTGCCGGCAATTACAAGCCCTGCAAGGCTCGCAGCCGCGAGCGTATTGACGGAGTTGTTGCGGCGATCATGGCTCTAGGAATTTCAATGGCCCCGCCTGAAGGCACGGGCCGCAGTGTGTACGAGGCGCGTGGATTACTTTCGGTGTAGCATTTTGGCCTACGCATGAGGTATAGTGTGTCTATGCAACGTTTCGCGCGCATCCTGGATTTGCTTTTGCCGCTGGCGTGCATCGGCGCTGGCGCGTGGCTCTTGTCACCGGCCGCCGGCCTGCTTTCTGTCGGCGCGCTGCTCTGGATAGACGACCGCTTGGACCGCCGAAAGGAATCGCGCTAATGGGTTTTCTGGCCAAGCTGTTGGGCGTGACGACCTCCGACAACTACAGCGGCGGCGATCCGTTCACAGAGCGACAATGGACCTCAGACGCCGTGGCCGGCAGAAAGACGATCAGCGGCACGACCGTCTCGCCCGCCACGGCTCTGAGCCTGTCTGCGTATTTCGCGTGCGTCCGAAGCATCGCCGAGGATATTGCCAAGCTGCCGATCTCAGTCTATCGACGCTTGCCTCGAGGGCGCGAAGCGCTGCCGGATCACGGCGTTACGGACATGCTACACTCGAGACCCTGTGACGACATGACGGCGATGACTTTCCGCGAGACGCTGACGCAGTGGGCGTTGTCGTGGGGCAACGGGTATGCTGAAATTGAGCGCGCGCTTTCCGGCGCGCCGCTGAAACTCTGGCCCATCCACCCCAGCCGCGTGAAGGTCCAACGCACACACGGGCGGCTGACGTATCGCATATACAGCTGCGGTTCATTCGTAGAATTGGTGCCGGAGAACATATTGCACATTCACGGCATGGGCGACGGGATCGAGGGCTACTCCGTCGCGCGGCTCGCGGCTGAGTCCGTGGGCTTGGCTCTGGCCGCGCAGAAATTCGGCTCCGCCTTTTTCGGGAACGGAGCGAACCCGTCCGGAGTGCTCCAGCATCCCAAGGCGATGGATGAAAAGGGACTACAACGTTTACGTCAGCAGTGGTCTGAATTGTATCAAGGCCCGGATAATGCCAACAAAACGGCGATCCTCGAAGAGGGTATGGAGTACAAGCAAATCTCCATCCCTCCTGAAGACGCGCAGTTTATCGAGACGCGGCAGAACGCGACGGAGGATATTGCTCGTTGGTTCCGAATGCCACCCCACAAGATTCAGCACCTACTCCGCTCGACGAACAACAACATTGAACACCAATCCATCGAGTACGTGGTGGACACGCTGACGCCGTGGCTGACACGATGGGAGAAGGAATCAGAGCGCCGACTGCTGACATTTGCAGAGCGAGACCTCTACATCCGCCATTCCGTGCAAGGGCTATTGCGAGGCGATGCCACGGCACGAAGCAACTACTACAACAAAATGTTTATGATGGGCGCGCTCTCGCCAAACGATATCCGGGAGTTGGAAGAGCTGAACCCGGTCGAGGGCGGGGATCGTTACTTTGTCCAGGGCGCAATGGTGCCCATTGAACTGGCGGGCACAATCAGCGGCGCGGCACAGACGCCCGCGCCGGCCGATGACGATGCCAACGAGCCGCCAGCAGTGCCCGCGCCGGAACCGCACGAACCCATGCACGCGCTCAATGCCGCGCTCACGGGCCAGTCTGAGAGCCTGCGCGCGGCGTTCCTGGCCGCGCATCGGCCGTTGTTTGTGGAGGCCGCTGGCCGCGTGGTGCGCAAGGAAGTGATTGCCGCGACCCGTGCTTCCGAGCGCTGCCGGACGATGCCTGACTTCGCGGCGTGGCTCTCGAAATTCTACGGCGAGCAACGCGAGTACGTGCTCTCCGCATTCCGACCGCTACAGGATGCGCTCTCCGAGTTGGGCCACGCCTGCCCCAATCTGGCCGCCTACGCAACCGCCTACGCCGACACGCAGCGCGAGACACTTGCAGCCGCGTTCCGAGACGGGCGCGTAGCGGCATGCTGCGCCACATGGGAAACCGATCTACCACCGGCGATTGCCGCCGCGCTCATGCCCGTTTCAGGAGGCCCGCCATGCCTGCAACCGTGATGCACAACCCCGCGTGTTTCGCCAATCATATGGGCGCATGGGCCGTGGAGCCCGCATGGTTCGCGCAGGCGCTGGACGCCGTGCGGCGCAACGCCTGGCCCACGCGCTCGACAGCGGATCGGCAAGCCGCGTTGACGGAACAGGCGCACGGCGTCATGGATTCCTACGCCGTGACGGCGGAAGGCGTCGCTATCGTGTCTCTTAGCGGTGTGATGATGAAAGGTACTTCAAAGTTTGAGGATTGCTGCAATACGCTCGCGGTACGCCAGCAGCTCCGCGACGCGGCCGGCAACAACGCCGTGGCGTCCATCGTGCTCGTTATTGATTCACCCGGCGGCCGGATCGCCGGCACGCTGGAGCTTGCGAATGACGTGCGGGCCGTGGACGCGGTAAAGCCCGTGCACGCCTACGTTGACGATATGTGTTGCAGCGCGGCTTACTGGGTGGCCGCGCAAGCGCGGCGCATTACAAGCAACGCCGTGGCTATGGTCGGGTCGCTGGGTGTGTTCGTGGTGCTCCAGGACGTAACGAAAATGGCGGATGCGCAGGGTATCAAGGTGCATCTGATTTCCTCTGGCGCGTTCAAGGGCGCTGGTACTCCTGGCACGCCAGTAACCAGCGAGCATCTTGTGGAAGTGCAGCGCATCGTTGATCAAACCAACCAGCACTTCATGGAATCCGTGTCAAACGGCAGGCAGATGCCGATGGACAAACTCCACGATCTGTTTGACGGCCGCGTCCACTTGGCCGGTGACGCTAAGAAGTTGGGCTTGGTGGACGGCATTCAAAGCCTCGACGATACCGTGGCCGAGCTTGCGGCCAAGGGTCCGAAGTGGGGCAAGAAACGCGGCGCGCGGGCGGAGCAAGCGGAGGCGTTAATTGCCATCGCGCTGCAAAATAATACGATATAATCATTGACACGATTGTTTTGATGATGTATGTTTCTTGACGTTACGTACCGGCATAGCAGCGCAGAGCCGCAGCGGCCGGACAATTCAGAGCGATGCAGAGTCAACGCGCGTTTCCCTCGGGGGAAGCTGCGCGTTTTTTTTTGCCTCATAGGAGCAGCCATGACACTCAAGGAACTTCGCGAGAAACGCGCCGTCTCGCTCAAAACCGCTGGCGCTGTCCGGGATGTCGCGACCGCTGCCAAGCGCGATCTGACCGCCGAGGAACTGACGGCAATCAAGGGTCACTGCGACGCGGCTGAAGCGACTGCCGCTGAGATTGCCACGGCTGAAGCCAGCGCAAACATGCTGGAGGGACTGGCCCGCAACGAAGCCGCGCTGACCCAGACCACCGGCCGCATCTCCGATTCCGACGCCTCCGATCCGGTGACCGATCGACAGATGACGGTACCGGCCAACGTCAAGCGCTTCGGCAAGCTGCGGCACCTGAAGAACGATCTTCAGGCGTACCGTTTCGGCCACTTCATGCGGGCAATTTTCGGGCGCGCCTCTTCGCTGAAGTTCTGCGCGGAAAACGGAATCCCGCTGGGCGTCGAGCAGGAAAACGTCAACACGTCGGGCGGCTATCTGGTCCCGACCGAGTTCGACAACGCCTTGATCGACCTGCGCGAAACCTACGGGATTGCGCGGCAGTGTTGCGGCATGAAGCCCATGACGCGCGACACACTGCAGATCCCCCGGCGCACCGGCGGCTTGACTGCCTATTTCGTCGGCGAAACGGGCGCGGGCACCGCCAGCACGAAGGCGTGGGACAACGTTGTACTCGTCGCCAAGAAACTGATTGCGCTCTCGCTGTACACAAGCGAACTGGCGGAAGACGCCATCATCAACATCGGCGACGATCTGGCCGGAGAAATCGCCTACGCCTTTGCCAACAAAGAAGATGATTGCTGGGTCAATGGCGACGGCACCAGCACCTACGGCGGAATCGTAGGCATGATCAAATCCTTCCAGAATCTCAGCGCCACCCGCGCCAACATCGCCGGCTATGTTGTCAGCACGGGCAACCTGTGGAGCGAGTTGGTTCTGGGCGACTTTAACAAGGTAATCGGGCGGCTGCCGCAGTTCGCAGACAGCCCGAATGCCAAGTGGATTGCCCACAAGACGTTTTACGAAGAAGTGATGCAAAAGCTGGCTGTAGCGGCCGGCGGCGTGACCCTGACGGAGGCCATCGGCGGCAACCGCTCGCAGCGGATGTTCCTCGGCTACCCGGTGGTGTTCTCGCAGGTTATGCCGAAGGTGGAAGCCAATGATCATGTGCCGGTGTTCTTCGGCGACTGCGCGAAGGCATGCGCGTTCGGCGACCGCCGGCAAACCACGCTGGCAACCAGCGAGTCGGCGACCGTGGGTAGTGTGAATTCGTTCGCATCGGATCAGCTCGCGATTCGCGGCACGGAGCGCTTTGATATCAATGTTCACGATGTCGGCAACGCACATGCTACGGCCGCCAGCCGCGTTCCGGGACCGATTGTGTGCCTCGCGACGGCCGCATCCTAAACCGAACTGAGACCCTGAGCGCCGCTGGACTGTAGAGCCAGCGGCGCAAACAAAACCGGAACCGGAACCACAACCGAAACGAGGAACCCACCATGATCGAAGCACAGGCCGCCAAACACCAAGTGGTCATCGCCTCGCAGGCTATGACTAATTCCGTGACCGCCACTGGTAATATCGACTGCAAAGGCGTCGGCTACGTGGAAATCGAAGTCGCGCTGAAAAGCGCAATCAACACCAACGCTGTAAGTCCGACAATCAGCCTCCTGGAATCCGACGATACGGTGGTCTCGAACTTCGCCACTGTCGTTGCAACGCAGACAATCGCGTCCTGGCCCGCCGCCACGTCGCCGATGGTCGGCCTGTTCCAGGTGGACACGCGCGGGCGCAAGCGGTATCTGCGTATGAGCGTGAGCACGGCCACGGCCACGAACGACGATATCAACGTAAGCGTGACGGCGCGGACCAGCCGCAAGGCGCAGGGGCCGGCGAGCACATCCGATCAGACCGACGTAAGCCTCGGCGTCATCTAAGCAGGTATCCTCTTGAGCGCTCCGCATCGGGCGGGGCGCTTGCCCTTCCGCTTGGCACGGCGAAAGGAATTCCCGTAACATGACAGCACTAATGCTGAACATCGGAGCCGGTCCTGCGCTACTGGACGGCTACGTCAACCTGGACCGCAAGACAGGACAACCCGCGTTTCCATTATCCTACGCTGACGGTGTTGTGAATGAAGTACGCGCCTCGCATCTCCTTGAACATCTGAGCTTCTCCGACGCAGAGCTGGCGCTGAAGGAATGGCACCGCGTGCTCAAGCCCGGCGCGCGACTACGCATCGCCGTTCCGGACGCGCGCAAATGTCTGGCGCTGGCTGACAGCGATCCGCTCTGGCGGCATTACCTCGCGGGCGGACAGATCGACGCTGACGACTTCCACCGCTCGGCATGGGATGGCGAGAGCCTGACGGCCGCGCTGACCGCTGCTGGGTTTGTAGAGATTCAGCCGTGGGTATCCGATGGTTTGGATCTGTCGAGGCACAAGGTCTCACTCAATCTCCAGGCGCAGAAGTCCACCACGGCCACGCAGCCCCAGACCATTCACCCGAAGGTCTGCGCTTTAATGAGCATTCCGCGCCTCGGCTACAATGATACATGGGGCTGCGTGCTGGATGCGCTGCACCCGTTCGGGATTCCAGTCCGGCGATTCACTGGCGCGTTCTGGGGCCAGTGCTTGCAGAACGCTCTTGAAACCTGCGTAGCGGAGGGTCTCGATTGGGTACTGACCATCGACTACGATTCTCTGTTTACGTACAGCGATGTCGATCTTTTATTGAAGCAGTTCGCCGCGCATCCCGAATTAGACGCTCTGGCAGCGCTGCAATCCCGTCGCGGCGGGCTAGTGCCCTTGATGACGATCAAGGGCCAGACGCGAGCGTCCGTGCAAGACATTCTGCCGGTAAGCACTGCACACTTCGGCCTGACGCTCATTCGTCTGTCTGCGCTCCAGGATATTCCAAAGCCGTGGTTTGTCGGCAAGCCCGACAAAAACGGATCGTGGAAGGGTGATGACAAGCTCGACGACGATATCTGGTTCTGGCACCAATGGCGCTTGCATAACAAGCAGGTGGCTGTGTCGATGCGCTGCAATATCGGCCACGTGGAAATGATGTACTCACAGTACGACGACACCTTCACGGCAAAGCATTGTTTCATTACGGATTGGTACAAGGACCACGGGCAAGCATGAGCAACCCGCTGACGCGCTCTCTCGTTGTGGTCACGGCTCCGACTGTTGAGCCTATCACGCTCGTCGAGGCTAAGGCGCATTTGCGCGTTGACGACAGCGCCAGTGATGCTCTGATTACCAGTCTGATAACGACCGCGCGCAACTATTGCGAGTCATTCTTGCACCGGACCCTGTGCACCACAACCTACGATTTATTCTTAGACCGCTTCCCGGCCGGCGGCGTGAACTACGGCGGAGGCTCTGGCGAGATTCGGCTTTGGCGCGCGCCCGCGCAGTCCGTGACCTGGATCAAATACTATGCGCTTGACGGCACCCTGACGACGCTGGATACATCCATTTACACAGTGGACGTAGCAGCGGAGCCGGCACGGATCTGGCCTGCCTATACGCAGGTTTGGCCGGCGGCGCGGCTCGTTCCGCAGGCGATAAACATTCGCTACGTGGCTGGCTATGGGTTGGCCGCGTCCGTGCCGGACGAGATCAAGCACGCGCTTAAGCTTTTGATTGGCACGTGGTATGAAAACCGAGAGAGTGTGATTGTCGGCACTATCTCTTCTCTGTTGCCTTCGGCCGTGGAGTCGCTGCTTTGGTCGCGGCGCATCATGGAGGTTTATTGATGCGCGCTGGCAACCTACGTCGCCGGATCGTCCTGCAAAGCGCCACGGAGACCCGCGCTAGTGACGGCGGCGTGGTGCGGACGTGGAGCGCCTATGCGACGGTCTGGGCTAGTGTGGAACCGTTGACGGGCCGAGAATACCAGAACGCAGCGCAGCAGGTGTCGGAGGTCTCGCACAAGGTGCGGCTTCGGTACGTGCCGGGCGCGACGCGCGTTAAGTCGCAGCATCGTATTTTGTACAACGGTAGAATTTTCCAGATTGTCTCAGTGGCAAATGTTGAGGAACGCAACCGCGAGATGGAATTGATGTGCAAGGAAACCGCCACTGGTAGCGCCACGGGTCAATGGGTGGGCGTGACAAATGACGACGGCAACCCGGTCTTTAACGATGCTGGCGATCCGGTGCTGACGGCGGCGGCGTAAGATTTTGTCCGGTCCCTCCCGGACAACGCGGTGTTTGGGCGAACCCCGGTTCGCGCGTTAGAAGAAAACCGGGGTGGCTAGTTTTGTAGGAGTGACGCATGGCATTTACGAGCGGCGATTCTGTCTGGGCGACTGGCGCGCAGACTACGTCCAGTAAGACTGCCTCGCAAGCGCGCACGTCGCTGGGCCTGCCCTTCACTGAGACGGCGCGCGCTGGCACCGTCGCCGTGCCGACGGTACTAACGGCCGCTGACGCGGGCATTGTCAACACGAACACGGGCGCGCAAGCTAAGGTTGGCATTACGCTTCCGTCGGCGGCGGCAGCAGCTGGGTTATTCGCGTTCATTAACACGGCTGCCATAGGGATGCGCATCAGTGCGCCAGCCGGCCAGACAATCCGCATCATCGACGCCGTGAGCGCATCCGGTGGGTACATTGAACCGACGCGCCAGTATGCAACACTGTTGTTGCTGCCAATCGGTGCAACAGAGTGGATGTACTTGGCCGGTGATTTATCCTGGCTTCCAGTTTAAGGAGAATGTCAGATGGTGTTTCGACTCTGTTTTGTTTGTGTGTTGCTGTCCACGGCGCTACTCTGGGCCGGCCAGCCAAGTGTTGCACCGAACTCCGTCAACGCTGCGGCGATTGTAGACGGTGTTATCGTGGACGCAAAACTTTCCAACACTGCGGCGATTGCCAGTAGCAAGCTGGCTGATGCGCCAACCGACGCCAACACCGCTAGTAAAATCGTCAAGCGCGATGTCGGCGGAAACTTCAGCGCGGGCACGATCACGGCAACACTCGACGGCAATGCTACGAGTGCAACCACTGCAACCACTGCAACCACTGCTACCACTGCTACCACTGCTACCACTGCTACGATGGCCGAAGTTCTGGATACCACCGACGCGGCCGGGCAGAGTGTGATCACGGCGATCAACGCAGCCACAACCGGCACGCTGCCGGATGCGCGGCTTTCGGAGAATGTGCCTGTGATGACGGCTGGAGCGTTGCCGGCCGTGAGCGGCGCGAACCTGACCAGTCTCCCCATGCCAGCGACATTCACTGGTGACGCCGGCGCTGGCGGCGCGGCTGGCGTCGTTCCCGCTCCCGCCGCCGGCGACGCCGCTGCCGGCAAGTACCTGAAGGCGGACGGGAACTGGACGGCGATTACTGCGCTAACAGGCACTACAGAAGAACTGACTCCGTTTCGTACATTATTGGGCTACGGCGCTGGACAAGCTATTACTGGTGTAAACAACACCATCATAGGCCATTTGGCTGGAGACGGAATCTCAACCGGAACGGGCAATGTCATCGTCGGCAAGGATGCTGGTGGAGGGGCCACTGGCACCGGACAGACAAATAACGCCTTTTTCGGTTTTTCAGCCGGCCTTGTCAATACCGCGAACAATGGAGTATTTATCGGTGCGTTAGCCGGAGATTCCAACACCACCGGCTCTGGCAACACCTACGTAGGCTATCAGGCCGGGCAGGCGGTTACCACGACCAACGGCCAAACAATGGTCGGTTATCAAGCTGGCACTCTGGTGACGGGCGCAGACAACACAATTTTTGGTTATGAGGCTGGTGATAGCTTTACAACGGGTACAAGAAACTGCTTGTTTGGGAAAGACGCCGGCGGCGCTGCGGGTGCTACGGCGATGAGCGACTCAACGTTCCTTGGTTATCAAGCCGGAGCTGTTAATACCGGCAATAAAAACACGTGTGTCGGGTCTCAGGCGGGGAAAGCAAACGCCACAGGCACAGATTTAACGGCGGTTGGCTACCAAGCCGGGACACTCTCAACAGCCACCGAGGGAACCTTTATTGGCTCACAGGCCGGCTTAGCGTCTACGACGGGGGCGGGTATGACCTGTGTGGGATCGTATGCAGGCGCGACCATATCCACTCAAGGTCACGGCACATTCATTGGGAATAGAGCCGGCAGAATGACGACCACTGCATACTGTACGGCAGTCGGCGAGCTAGCTTTAGATTCGGCTTCAGGCGCGGGTACCACGGCGGTAGGCTTTCAGGCGGGAAAGGTAAACACAGGTGCTAACGGTTTGTTTATTGGGTATAATGCTGGTCTAGCTAACAACTCCGGCACAAATAATACATTTGTAGGCTATCAGGCCGGGCAGTCTAATGTCACAAAAACAGACTGTACATATGTTGGCAAAGACGCGGCCATCAATGCAGATGGGTATTACAACGTTGTGGTTGGCTCCCTATCCGCCCCTACGCTGACGACTGGCGCAGGGAACACAGTTGTAGGTCAGAGCGCTAATGTTGCGGCCGGAGCAACAAACTATGCCATAGCGTTGGGTTACGGGTCAATAGCTGGTACAAGTCAATTTGTAGCAGGTTCAAGCGGTGCGGTCGTCAACGATATTTATTTTGGTAAAGGTGTGACTAACGCCACCGCAACGGCAATCACAATTCGCGGCACGGGCGGCTTGGGAACCGACATAGCCGGCGCGGCGTTGCAGTTGGCCGGCGGCACGGGCACAGGCACTGCGAAGGGCGGCAACGTCGCGCTGCAAACGTCTTCCGCGCTGGCGACGGGAGCCACCGCGCAAACGTTGGTTGACCGCTACATCGTCGTGGCCAAGGGCACGGCGCTGACGGATGCTTCGGCGGTCACGCTCGCCACTGTCGCGCTGCCGAACAGTTCCTGCGCTGGCGGTAGGATCATCTGCACCATCCAATGTTTCGACGGCACGGACTTTCAGTCATACACGCAGGTTATTACGTACTCTGCTGTGCGTGTGGCCGCTGGCACGTTGACCAGTACGGTCACGGCGGATGCCACAAACGATGCTAAGGTTACAACTGGCATATCGACTCTGCTAAACACCTGGAGCATTGTGGACGGCACGACCAACATCGCGATCAAGGTGTCCAGTGACACGTCGCTCACACCGTCAGGAGTCAATCCGTTTGTGGCGTACTACAACATCGAAAACAACTCGCAGAGCGCGGTGACTCTGCCATAGGAGAGACAACAATGCGGTACGTGTGGATGGCAGTACTGTTGTGTGGAACGCTGGGCGCTGCAGAGGGCGTGACGATCAGTGTAGACAAAGAGACTAAGCTGGCCACGGTAACCATCGTGCTGGACGCCACGACTATACTGGCCGCCGAGACGGATGCCAAGCAGGTGCGGTTGAAGCTGCTCGACGCGGTGGTCGAGATGGCGCGCTGCGCAACGCGCTGCGTGGCATTCGAGACGAAGGCCGCGCTGGACGCCGAGACCGCGAAGCAGATCGCCGAGTCTGCTGCGCGCATCACGGCGGAGGCGAACAAACAGAAGCAGGCGATGCCGGTGATTGTGGAAAAGTAACGCGGACGATACCGCCAGGGGACACGATTGTAATGCCGACTCAAGAGTTTACCGAGGGCCAGACCGCGATCATCGAGTTGACTGCTGAGCGGGCCGCTGTGAAGGCGTCCGAGCGTACGCTTGACGCGTTCCGCAAGGAGTTGGAGTTACACCAAGCGATGTGCCCTATGGCAAAAAATATGGAGCAGGCCAAGGGCGGATGGCGAACGCTGACGGCGATTACCGGCGCGTTGGCGGGTGGTCTGGCGCTATTTCTCACGTGGTATAAAGGGCGGTGAGTATGGGCGTAGACATTAAACTTACAGGCGACAGAGAACTACAATTCGCCTTTGGGCAACTCGCCGACAAAATGCAATCCCACATTGCGAAAGCTGCGATCAAAGCGGCCGTCACGGAGATTGTGTTGCCAGTGGCAAAAACAAAGTGCCCGGTTGACCAGGGACTATTGCGCGATTCACTGCACGTGGTGGCTGTGGGCAGCAAGGGCAAGATTGGCTTTGCCGTTGTGGCTGGGCGCGTCTACCGCTCGCGCTCAAGCGAGGGTATTGTTTTCTACGGCAATACCATCGAGTTTGGCAGTGCGTCGCGCGGTCTGCCCGCGCGGCCATTTATGCGTCCGGCGCTCTACGAGAACGCTGACAAAATACTAGCGTCTGTGGGCCAGCAAATTGGCGCGGCCGTGGAGGCGCAACGATGACGCTGAACGCTGCGCTATATGCAAAACTCACAGGCACTACCGCAATCGCTGCGCTGATTGATGCGCGGGCTTACCCGTTGCTGGCCCCTACCTCAGCCGCGTTTCCCCGCGTGACATTCCAGCGTATATCCGGCGCGCCGGCGCATCACCTACGGGGCGTGAGCGCACTCGAAACTGTGCACATGCAGATTGACGCCTATGACGACGACGCCGCAGGCGCAACCGCGCTGGCGGTGCAAATCAAAACCGCTCTGGATATGCAGTATGGCGTGGTGTGGGGCACCGTGCAGATTGACTCTTGCTCATTGGAAAACGAACACGACTTGATCGAACCACCTGCGGACGCGAGCGACGCGGGGATCTACCACGTTACGCTCGATTTTGAAATTACGTACCGCCCCTGAGCGGGACACGCATAGGAGGATAGTACATGGCATCGCCAGCCGCACAGGTCGCAACGGGCATTACGCTCGCGTTGGGCACCAACACTGCATTTAACTCGGTGGAGATCACAAGCGTTCAGCCCGCCAGCTTCAAGCGGCTGACCATTGACGCCTCGCACATGGGCAGCACTGGCGCGAAGGCGTCGCTTGTCGGCAAGCTGTACGAGGTCGGCGAGATTTCGCTCTCCGGCCACTTCAACCCGGACAAGAGTCCGCCCACGGTCAACTCTGCCGTGACCTCGGAAACCGTCACGATTGGATTTCCCAACGGGACGGCGACGGGCGCAACGTGGTCATGCAACGGCATGATGACGGAGTACACGCCGAAGGGAATGAATGTTGACGGCATGATGGAATTCGATGCCAAGATCAAACCCTTGGGCGCTGTGACGATTACGCCGGTCGCGTAAGGAATAGCCGGGACTGTGCCGCCGGGGTCGGCGTGTTGTCTGCGCCGATCCCGGCCCCGGCCATAGGATAGGCACAAACCCTTTTGGCACAAAGGAGACACAAGCATGTTGTCGAGGGATGTAATTCTTTCAGTTGATGATCGCAAGATCGAGCGCGTTGCTGTTCCTGAATGGGGCGGCGATGTATGCGTGCGCGTGATGTCTGGCGCGGAGCGCGACTCATTCGAGTCGCAAATGCTGGCGCGCAAGGGCGGCGCGGATGTGTCGATTCGCGCGCCTCTCGCGGCGGTGACGCTCTGCGATGAGGCGGGCCGGCGGCTATTTACACCGGCGGATGTCGAGGCGCTTGGGGAGAAAAGCGGCACGGCGCTGGACCGGGTTTTCAACGCCGCGATTCGCATCAATGCGATGGGCAAGGCGGATGTCGAGGCGCTTGAAAAAAACTCCGGGAGCGCCCCGAGCGGCGCTTCTGGTTCCAATTAGCGCTGGCGTTAGGGCTGTCGGTCGCGCGCGCACAAGCCGAGATTGACGCGCGCGAGTTCTCCGAGTGGATGGCGTACCAAGCCATTGATCCGTTTGGTGAGACGCGCGCTGATTTGCGCTCTGCCATTGTGGCGACAACCGTGGCTAACGTGGCTGGCGCGAAAACGGAGGTTAAGGATTTCATGCCGAACTTTGGCGATCAGCGACAACCGCGCAAGCGCATGAGCGCAGAGCAGATTTACGCAACGCTCGTAGGCTACGCTGAGAATCACAACGCAACATTGAGGTAACGACGATGGCTACAATCGGTAGTCTATCAGTGAGCGTAACGGCGAACACGGAAGGGTTTGCTGGCGCGTTGACACGTGCGCAAAAGCGAACGCAAGAGTTCAAGGCTAATATCGAGAGCAGCGCCGGTTCCGCAATGACATTCGGCGGCTTGGTCGGCACGGGCGCAAAACTCGCCGAAATGGCCATTGAAAAACTAGCCGCTACGGTTGCGGCCATGACACGCAATGTTGAACAGGCGTTTACACGTATGAGCGAACTGCAAAAGGTGGCCTCGCGCCTGGGCGCGGACGTGGGCGGCCTGAGTAAATTGCAGTACGCGGCAACAATGAGTGAGGTAAAACCAGAAGCGCTTACCACCGGCCTCGACAAGATGAACAGAACAATAGGTGAGGCGCTGACCGGTAATAAAGCCGCCGCAACAAGTTTCGAGGCTTTGGGATTGTCTGTTAAGGCGTTGTCGAAAATGGATGCGACCTCCGCCTTCGCGCAGATAGCCGAGAAGCTTAAGAACATTGAAACTCCGGCAGAGCGTGCAGCCGCCGCCGCCGCCATCTTTGGCAAGGGTGCGTCCGAATTGTCAGGGCTGATCACTCAGGGCGCCGCAGGAATCGGCGCGCTCGGCAAAGAAGCCGAGCGGTTTGGCATTGCGCTCAGCGCTGTGGACCTATCCAAAATAGAGAGCGCAGATATGGCCTTCAAGCAACTTGGCGCATCCGTTTTAGCTGTGTGGAATCACGTTGCGATTAACCTGGCCCCAGCGCTAGGCGCGCTGTTGAAAGACGTTCTAGCGCACATGCCGGCGGTGATCGCGGGCGCGAAGGTCTTGGGTGGCGTGATGGGAGAAATAGTTGCCACAGCGCGCAATCTTCTGTCACCGTTGAGTACGCTCGCATCGCACGCCAGCAGCGCAATGGGTATCATGGCTAGAGCACCGGATACATCATGGCTCGACGAATACAACGCAAAAATGCAGGCGGCGGCGGCGGCTACGGAGGCGGCGTCGCGGGCTACAGAGGAGTTTTTCACGAACGCGCAGAAAACAGCGGCCGATAAATATGCTGCGTTTACCAAGAAATCTTTAGCCGAGTCTGAAACTCTTTCCTCGCCTTTGGAGAAATATGAGAAGCGCGTTTCTCATTTGCGCGAACTAAGCCAGACGTTGAACCCAAAGACCGGAATGAACTTTCTTAACACGGAGCAGTTGGATCGGGGCCTGGCGCAGGCTAACGAAAAATACGACAGTGACTATGCGCAAACCTTCGCAGGGAAGGCCGAAGCCGCAACAAAAAAAGCAATGGATGGTGTCAAAGCATTTGGTAAATCGCTTTTTGAAGAGACGCGCACGCCGCTTGAAAATCTAGAGGACAAACTACAAAGCGTTTACGACTGGTTCCAAAAGACCTCGAAATCCGCCGCAGACGAGGATCTGATGTATCGCGGCATGGCATCCGCAGGACTGGCATATGATAGTGCGTTGGGCGAGGATAAAGATAGTACGAAGATAAACACCAACAGCTTTAAGGTGATCGACACCGCAAATATCGACGTGCGCGGTTTGTCGCAAGCGACAGAGCAGCCGGTGAAGGTTAAGGAGTTGCAGCGAACGAATGAATTACTAGCGCGCATCGTCGAGTTGACCGGGCCGAAAACGGCGGTGATTGGAGCATAATGTATGGCGACCG
>ERZ1292632.1733-Hain-H43-01um-R2-1733-length-20227-cov-7_pt1 | contig 16706 bp, 15 predicted proteins | sample MGYA00564407_ERZ1292632 | MGnify/ENA primary metagenome ERZ1292632 (study PRJEB36523, sample SAMEA6512637) | groundwater metagenome | collected 2019-01-08 | study: AquaDiva: Metagenomics assemblies of 32 groundwater samples | reverse complement strand
GAATTTGAGGCTAGTAAACGAGTCAATGGCAAGGCTGGTTATAGTACGCCAAAACTCATTAAACTAGCTCTTTCTAGTTTTGTAGCTATGAGCTTGTTTCCGCTCAAAGTGGCGGGTTATCTTGGCATTTTTATCACTCTGATTGCTGGTACCTTAGGAATATTCATTTTCACTGAAAAGTTTATTTTTGGTAATCCCCTGGGTTTCACTTGGTTAGCCACCTTGATAGTTATGAATCTATTTTTAATCGGTATTGTATTGTCATGTTTGGGTTTGATCGCGCTCTATATCGCGACTATTAACACGGAAGTGGTTGGAAGGCCGATGTATATAATCAGGGAGAAGAAGGAATAATATGGAAAATGTGCCAAAAATATCGGTACTAATGCCTGCATATAATGCTTCCAAGTATATCGGCCAAGCTATTGAAAGTATTTTAAGCCAAACATTTCGGGATTTTGAGCTGATTATCGTGGACGATGCCTCGACGGATGATACATTTGAAATCATTCAAAAATATGGAGGTGCGGACAAAAGAATCGTTGTGTTGAAAAATGTTTCCAATATGAAGCTGGCAAATACTCTGAACGCGGGCATTAAGATCTGCAGAGGAAAATACATCGCCAGGATGGATGCCGATGACTGGAGTTTTCCTGACAGGCTTTGCAGGCAGTTTAATTTCATGGAAAATAACCCAGATATGGCTATCAGCGGAGGCGCGATGGAAATCTGCGATGAAAAATTACAACCCGTTTCCAGAAGAGAATACATACTTGAAGACGGAGCTATTAGAAAACAGATTTTCATGTTCAGCCCTTTTTGTCACCCTTCGGTAATGATACGAAAATCCGTTTTGGAAAATTTAAATCCCGTTTACAATCCGGATTACAACCCGGCTGAAGATTATGACTTATATTTTCGAATCGGCTTGCTTGGCAAACTTGGAAACTTGCCTGACGCCTTGATCAGGTATCGCACTGGCGGCAATTCGATGACAACGGGTTCCATGAAGAAAATGGAATTGATGACGATAAAAATACGTTCCTTGTATTCCACTTCCTACGATATGGGATTTCGCGAAAGATTGTATAACATATGCCATTGGATATCGGTCTTTTTTGTCCCTCCCAGTATCAAAATCAAAATATTCAATTTGATCAGGAACAGCAAGCCAGAAAATAAAAAACGGTATTCCGTTGTTGCAATATGGCATGCGGTTTACAGGAAGGACAGCGTGCTGGAACCGAATCTTGACTACGCTTTCTTACAGCATTATTTTCCAGATAGGATAGTGATAAGCAACTCTTTATACAAAGGCGGTCACACGACAGTTTCTTTCTTCCTGGACGGCAGGCTGATAAAAAAAAGGAAATTCGGTTTCATGGCATATTTGCCTGATGTTTTTCGTTATGGTGCAGAGTCTGTCCTAAATTTATTTTATTTATCTCTATATGGAAAGGGGAATATAGTGTACACTCTGGACCCCTTGTCCGCTTTTGTACCATGTCTGCTTAGGAATATTCGTTTTGTGAAGAAGGTGTTTTTTGTCACCAAAGATTATTCGACAAAAAGATTCGACAATGCAATCCTGAACAAAATATATTTCTTGTTGGACAAATATTGCACACACGCTGCCGACGCAAACATCTGTACGGCGGATACGGTGATGGTTCATAAGAAAAACAAGTATCCCGGAATGAAAAATATACAATTCCATATGCCGAATGTGCCGCCCCCTTGGATTGTGGAAAGTTATGAAAATATACCCAAAATCAAAGGAAAGATAGTCTACGTCGGTAATCTCGGTGAGGGTGTAAACATCAAAGGATTTGCCGAACTGTTCCATGTCATGAAAGTTTTGCAGACCGAAATTCCATATGCGAAACTATTCATCATAGGGGAAGGGGAGCATAAAAAAGAACTTATGGAACTTGCAAAAGACAATATAAATGTGTTATTCCTAGGACACTTTCCGGAATACAAATCTGTACTGGAACATGTGGCACAATCTGAAATAGGGATTGCCATGTACAATGGCGATAATTGCTATGACGAGTTTCGGGATTCAGTCAAAATTCGTGAATATCAGGCCTTTGGCGCAATCCCTGTAACCACAGATGTGGCCAAAGCCAATTCCGAGGAGATATCAAGATATAGGAGCGGTATCATCATAAAAGAGTTTACTTTCAAATATATCAGGGATGCTATACTGGCAATCATGCAAAATCCGGGTTCGATGACTGAATTTAGAAGGAATGCTGTTAAGAATTACGAAATATTCAAGCATAAATATGAAGATCAGCGAGATTTGATTCAAAATAAAGACTGTTAAAATTCATGAAAAAAATAAAACTCCTGAAAGCGAAAATCATAGAAGTCTCGGCTCGAAGCAGGGAAGGTCATATCCCCAGTGCGTTTTCTGTCATGGATTTGTTGTGGGTTCTGTACGATCGTGTTTTGAATGTTTCTCCTGAAACCGTTTCAGATCCCGACAGGGATATATTCATATTGAGCAAAGGGCACGCTTCTCTCGGCTTGTATGCGATTTTGCTGGAGAAAGGTTTTGTCGATCAGACGGCTTTTGATGATTTTGGTAAATTAAATAATTGTCTGGGAGGGCATCCGGACAGAACCAAAGTGGGGGGCATAGAAGCTTCAACCGGATCTCTTGGTCATGGTTTGCCTATGGCTGTAGGTGTTGCTCTGGGAATCAAGATAAAGAATAAAAAAAACAAAGTGTACACTATAGTGGGAGATGGGGAATGTAACGAAGGGACAATTTGGGAATCGGCCATGCTGGCTTCGCATCACGGACTCAATAATTTATGCTGCATTATAGACAATAACGGGTCGAGCGAACGTGCACTCAGGTTGGGGAATTTGGCTGAAAAATTTTCCGCTTTCGGGTGGGATACGGATATTATTGACGGGCATGATCATGCGGAGATTTACAGGGCTCTCAAGAGGAAACCGTCTGACAGGCCTCGGGCAATTATCGCAAATACAATCAAAGGCAAAGGCTGTAAAGTCATGGAGAATAATCCGGAATGGCACCACAAATCTCCCACATCCGCCGAGTTGGCCGGGATTATTGCGGCACTATACTAAACTAATCATCTATGAGAAGGCAATTTATTAAAACGCTCGAGGATATCTTGGGAAAAGACGAAAGACTTGTTCTTTTGCTAGGTGATATCGGTGTCTTTGGATTTCGGAATTCTTTGAAAAAGTTCCCCAACCGTGTTTACAACATAGGAATATTGGAGCAATCAACACTGGGTTTGGCCGCCGGACTTTCGATGCAAGGACTGATTCCCGTTGTGCATACGATTGCTCCTTTTATTGTGGAGAGAGCGCTAGAGCAGATAAAGAATGATTTTGGCTTTCAGCGTTTGGGAGGTAATCTGGTAAGCGTGGGCGGATCATATGATTATGCGGCTTTGGGTTGTACCCATCACTGTCCGGGAGATATAGGCATTCTGATGAATGTGCCAGAGATTCAGATCGTAGTGCCGGGGTCGGCTTATGAATTTGACGATCTGTTTAGACAAGCCTATGCAAACGGCAAACTGACATACTTTAGGCTCAGTGAAAGATCTAATCAAAATAAAATCCCGGTGAAATTCGGCAAAGCCAAATTGATCAAAAGAGGTAAATCAGCTACCGTCATTGCAATTGGTCCCATGCTTGAACGAGTGTTGAATATCACTAAGGATTTTGATGTTACCGTAATTTATTTGACAACTATTCGTCCACTGGATACATCCTCGTTAAAACGCAATATTTGTGGAAATAAGGTGATTATCTGTGAACCATATTATGGTGGCTCTATTATCGATCAGATCATTTCTGTTGTCAAAAGGCCGCTTCGATTCGACATTATTTCTGTTCCTAGAAAATTTATAGATAAATATGGGACTACAGAAGATCACGATGAGCGCTTCGGGTTCACCGAGAAGAAGATGTTTAATAGGATTAAAAAATTCATCAATGAATAATCTTGGCAAAATTTTACAAAAAGACGCTAAAATAGTCTGCGGAAAAGTAGACATGAAAGAGTTGGCCGGGAAGACAATGATTGTGACTGGCGCATCCGGACTCATAGGCATTAATTTTCTGATGTCTTTGAAAGAGTTCTGCGCGAAACTGGAGGTGAAAAATCCGCCAAATATCACAGCCGTGATATTTGGCGATATGAAAAAATGTTTTTCCGATTTCATCGGTTTTAAGGAGTTAAGTTTTAAAAAGGGTGACATAACCGATATTGACTTTGTTGGTACCCTTCCGGAATCTGACTACATAATTCATGCCGCCGGTTATGGACAGCCCGGGAAGTTTATGCAGGATAAGGTTAAGACAATCTCCATAAATACATCCTCTACGATGTCGTTGCTCAAGAAACTTAAACCTGACGGGAAATTCTTATTTATCAGTTCTAGTGAAGTTTATAGTGGGCTTACAGATTCTCCATATCGGGAAGATCAGATCGGCACGACCAATACTATGCATCCGCGGGCCTGCTACATAGAAGGGAAACGATGTGGTGAGGCAATCTGTGGCGCATATTTTCAAAAAGGTCGTAAAGTAAAATCGGCTCGCCTCTCACTGGCCTACGGTCCCGGAACAAAACCGCATGATATGAGGGTTCTTAACTCGTTCATTGAAAGAGGTCTGACAGGAAAGATAGAATTGATGGATAGCGGGCAAGCCAAGCGCACATATTGTTATGTCAGCGATGCTGTCGAAATCATGTGGAATATTCTACTTTTCGGTAAGCAACCCATATATAATGTCGGTGGTTTTTCGGCTACCACCATAGCTTCTTTGGCTGAAAATATCGGGAAAATACTGAAAGCAGAAGTCAGTATTCCTGAAGCGGACACGGGTTTAAGCGGTGCTCCGGATGACGTAAGATTAGACATGAGTCTCGTGAGAAAAGAGTTCAACAAACTCCAGAGTGATTACACGAGTCTTGAATCCGGTCTGAAAAATACAATTGAATGGCAAAGGGAACTTTATAAAAATAATTAACATAAATGAAAAAAGAAAGATTCTTTATTATCGGTGGCATGGGCTATATCGGTTCGGTTATTGCCAGAGAAGCTTTGAAGATGAGACATACCGTGTGTCTTTATGATTCTCTGATATATGAACAGAACCGTAAGCGAATGATCAAGGAGATAAGTGGTAATGGTTTAAGAGCCGGCAAATTGCAGCTGATAATAGGCGATACTAGAAATACGGAACTCCTCATTTCTTCTCTGAAAGGATTCAAGCCGACATATGTTTTGCATTTCGGAGAACTAAGCAGTGTCCATGCGTGCAATCATCATCCGGCATTAACGGATGATAATAATTATAGAGCTTCAAAAGGGGTCTTGGATATATGTGAAAAGATGGATTTGAAAGTCCTCTACAATTCATCATCAAGTGTATACGGCATGCAGAAAATATCTAGGTTAATGAATGAAGAAGATAATTTGCCTGAACCGACAGATTACTATTGTCGTTTCAAGATAAAGATGGAGGAGTACATCAGGAATAAGGTTAAGAGTAATCCCAGTTTTAAGATTATTGTTTTCAGACCGGCCACGGTTTTTGGTTTATCGCCACGTTTTCGCATAGAATTGTTACCGAATCATTTCACTTACTTGGCTGTAGCCAAGAATATGATTCGCGTGTCTGAATTGAATGCCTACCGTGCGGCTATTGATATTGATGAATTAGTGGTAGGTTATTTTAACGTCATAAAGAAAGGAAAATGGAAAGGTCTAATCTATAATATCGGTCACCATAATATGAGTAAGGCTGAATTTGCCAATGGAATAAAGGAGATCATCGGGTGTGATATTGGTATGGCTCCGGATATCGGTGATCTCCGGAACCTGCAGATAGATTGTTCCAAATTTGACAAAGAATTCGGCTTTCATCCAAATATTCCGTACAGTGAGAGTATTAAGACTGTTGCCGCATGGATAAGAAAGAATCTTGGCGTCCTGCATAAAACAAATTTTGCGGAATTATTAAATATGCCTTTGAATAAATGGCACGAGATCTGTCAATCAAACGTTTCTTCTGATATAAAAAGTAAGCAGTCAATCCGTATCGGCCATTGAAAACAGTCATTGAGACTCTGCAGCATTTCCGTGGGAGCATCTAGCTCAAGGGATGCCGGAGAATAAGGCTCAAATAGCCCGACTGGAAACAGAGCTTGATCCACTCACTATTCTTCGGGCGAACGGATCTGTAAGGGGAAACAAACGAAGAGAGCGTTAGTCTTCCTTGATTTGTGCACATGCAGGGTGTGCATGGCAAAGAATTCCGGCCCAGGCTCAGTGATTTCCAATTCAAAATGCTTGCTTATTTTCATCCGGAAGGAATGCTACCTGAATATGGGGTATTGTCAAGGAGCCAGCATAAAAAATACTCCGCACTGTTTCGTGCGGAGCTTGTCGGAGGATAATAGTTGCCGATCCTAGCGGTGGTGAGCGGGGCGAGGCACCGAACGCCAACCAGCTTGACTGGCCTGACTTGCATTGTAGGCCGTGGCAATCCGTAACAGTTTGGGCTTTAAACCACGGAAGCGCGGATCCAATGCGTGTCTGACCTTGTCCATTTCCTTTTGCGCCTGTCGATCTCGGTTGGCCATAGTGATTTATTCGTTTGCTTTTTACTGGACGCATTGTCCAGATTCCGCTGAATATAATAGGATTAGCAAAATCCTTTGTCAAGAGAGAGAGGTTGAAGCACCTGTTTGCATCATGGATTCGCGGGTCAATTATTTGACTATTTATGTAGTATGTGATATGATAGACTTCGGACCCATGTCCTAGACCATGGTCTAGGAGAAGTAACAACCAAATAGAAAGGCATTGATTGAATGAACATTCGCGATAAATTTCTCTTGATGGTGGAAACATACCGGCCACTATTCAACGAGACGGTGAGATTCTACAAAAAGATGGAAAATGAGGGTACAAGTACCCATGGGCACGGCCTCGATCATGATCTCATGGTAGCCAATTACAGCCTGATCATCACCGAGAGTGGTCGGGACGGAGCGCTGGCTTGGGTGGCGGCCATGCTTCACAGCATTGACCGGCATTGTGGGGATCGGATGACAGAAGAGGTCAACAGACGTTTCGACCCGGTCAGACATCTCTTCGATTCAGAAGAGATCATGGCGATCATGGAAGCTGTGGAGAACCACAGCAAACGAAATGATCCCCATGATGGGCCGGTCACAGTCATCATCAAGGATGCGGACCGCTTGGCCAATGTAGGTGCCCTCAATTTGATCAGGGGTGGACAGCATCGCCCCAACATTCCGGCTTGTCGCCTGGAAACAATCGGCCGGCTTCACCCGAAATCGACCTTTAAGGAACCGATGTCGTGCTACGATGCGACGTTTTTCAACACTGAATGGTGGGACATGCTTCGGCTACCTAAAGCCCGGCTGATTGGAGAGCCACACTTCGAATACACCAGGCAGTTCCGTGATATGGTGGAGTCTCAATTCGCGGAAGTTGGTCTGGACCCTCAAACCTTGGCCAAAGTGGGAATAGTCTAGTTTCGTCCCAAGCAATTTTCGCAAGCGCATGTGTTTCGGCACATGCGCTTTCTTGTTGTGGCTATATTTTACATTTTGTAGTATAAATAAGATCTAACTTAATAAAATGAAAGTCCTAAAAGAATTTATCAAGTCATTTTTTGCTAAACATAACGTAATTCTTCAATATTTCAGCAAAGATAAGGCGGACATTTTTTTACTTATCCGTAAAATCAGAAAAGAAAAAGATTTTGAATTGAGTTATTCTGAGGCTTATATGGTCTACGAATGTGTTTCAAATACCATGAAATTAGAAGGGGATATTGCGGAAGTCGGAGTATGGAAAGGCAGATCCGCTAAACTAATATCCGAAGTAAAAGGGAACCGATCTTTACATCTCTTTGATACATTTGAAGGATTGCCTGAAGTAGACCACAATCTCGATACTAATTTTTCCAAAGGCGAATATTCATCATCGTTAGAGAATGTGAAAAAATATCTAAGCAATTATTCGAACGTTTTCTTTCATAAAGGAATGTTTCCTGCTACAGCAAAGGCTGTGACAGACAAGAAATTCTCGTTAGTGCATATGGATGTGGATCTTTTCCAAAGCACTTTTGATGCTCTCGAATTCTTTTATCCACGTATGGTAAGAGGAGGTGTAATCATTTCGCATGATTATCCGGATCAAGAAGGAGTGAAGAAGGCCATAGATCAATTTTATAAGAATAAACCCGAAACAATAATAAAGATGATCGGTTCGCAGTGCATTATAGTTTCTCAGGGTACTCACTAACCAAGATGGACATATGAAAAAAAAGACTATTAGTTTTAATGTTTTTGAAGAATTGTTCGGAGAACGGCTTAGTTTTTATGTTAAGAAAAAGATTGCCGGCTATAAGTTGGCGTATATTCCGTTGAGTAAAGACGATCAGGATAAAATTTATATAAAGATAGTCGACACTCTTCTCGATCCTTTTCTGGTCTACTCGGGACCGCACAGGCTTAAACAATGGGAAAAAGGATGGGGTCAAAACCTGACTGAACTGAAGAAGAGCCGGCGGATAAATACTATTTCGCCGCATTATTTTGGTAAATACAAGATTAATAGATTTTGTCAGGAGTTTGTCGATGGCGCATCGGATGATTATGAAAAAAATATGCTTTACATCATCCTTGACTTTTTATTCGATAAATATTTAAGGGATGTTGATAATATTTATGAATTCGGTTGTGGAACCGGCCATAATCTGTTGAAAGCCAGAGAGGTGAATCCCGGGGCTAATCTTTTTGGGCTTGACTGGGCCAAATCATCGCAAAAAATTATAAAAAAGATTGCCGATTCCGGCACGATCAAAAGCATAAAAGGATATAATTTTGATTTTTTTAAACCGAATATGAAGATTAAGATTGCGTCAAATTCGGCTATCTATACAGTGGCTGCTCTTGAGCAGGTGGGTGCAGACTACAAAAAATTCGTTTCATATCTGCTAAAAAACAAGCCTTCTGTCTGCATTCATGTAGAGCCGATTGCGGAATTGTTGGAGGAAAAGAAATTAATTGATAATTTGTCAATCAAATATTTCCGGAAAAGAAAATATCTTTGCGGATATCTTGACTACTTGAGACAACTAGAAAAGGAAAAGAAAATCATCGTTCTGGATGCACGAAGGACGTATATCGGGAGCATGTTTATAGAAGGATACTCGATCATAGTATGGAGGCCGATATAAATTCCAATGACCAAAACGGAGAATAACAGCGTGGCAGAAATTATTCGCAATTTAGGCATCGAAGGATGTCTGCTTGATAAGAACGGGATTGCATCTATGGAAGTGCCACAGGACCATCAAACTCTGCATTCCAAGAATGTCTGGGAAAAAATATATGATTTTGATCAGGAAAAATTAAAAAAAGACAGAAATAATTTTTTTAGAGATAAGATAGACGATCATGTGAGACTGATTTTCAATGATTGCGCATTCAATCCCAATGATATATTTTTGGAGATCGGTTCAGGTCCGTCGTATGTTGGTGAATATGCCATGGAAAAATTCAATTTAACCTATGTAGGGATCGATTTTAACTACCAGGTACTGTTGTCGGTCAAAAAATACTTCGAGAAGAAAGGGCTAACTCGTTTTCTTTTGATATATGGAGATATTAGAAGTATCCCGCTCAAGGACAACGCCGTAGATTTCATTTACGGCGGCGGTGTAATTGAACATTTTCCTGATACATGCATTGTGCTCAAAGAATTGCGAAGAGTGTTGAAACCGTGTGGTGTTTCTTTTAATACAGTTCCATGTTTCAATCTTTCCTGGATACCGCTTAGATCTTTTGCCAATATCCCAAGCGGGCCTAGGTTTTTAAAATCAGTTTTCGAGTTCCTGCATATTTCCGTTTTGCGCAACAGGGTCCTGGATAAATTTTATGGTTACGAATTGAGCTTTACGATTAACGCTCTGCGAAAAGTGCATGAGCTCAGCGGGTTCAAGGAGGTGAGAATCGGACCATTTCCATGCCATCCTTTCTCAAGTAAACTAAGCAATGCTTTTTTGAGAAACTTATATTTTAATGTCCAGAGGACTAATTTTACGTCATTTTTCTACTATGCATATGCAAGAAAATAACAAACAGGATTTCGTTATTCAATTTTCGAATGATGAGAGATTGAAAAATAACAAGATTTTCGATTCCAAGATTGATCCGAACCTGTCCATCTATGAGAAATGGAAAAATTTGTTGTCATCGCGCCGGATCAATCTGAATACTCCCGATCTGCGCCAGAGCGAGAAAGTCAAAATGGCCATTTATATGAACATTCCGTATCCATGGAATCTGGCAGATTGGATGAGAATCTTATCCTGTAAAAATAACGTCCTGTTCGTGGTGGAACCGCAGATGATAAACCCATTCAATTATTCGCGCTTATTGCAGTTTTTTTTCAAAGAGGTGTATACATGGGACACAGATTTGGCTTGTAAAGGCAAATATGTTCATTATAGTATTGCCCAGTCCGATTATGGTCTCAATACTGAAGTCAAGCGGTTCAAGGACAAGAAGCTTCTGACATTTGTCGGAGGTAATAAGGTTTTACCACTATTATTTCATCTGTTGGTGAAGTTCAGGCTGTTCCGAGGAAGGGAATTGTATGGGGAGAGATTGAAAGCCCTAGATTATTTTGAAAAAAACATCCCAGACGACTTTGCTTTTTATGGAAAGGGGTGGGATAAACCTAAGAAATTTATTATTAAGGAAAGGATATTGGGATTCAGAAAATACAAGACATACAAAGGGATGGTCGATAATAAAATTGAAACAATATCAAATTATAAGTTCTGTTTATGTTTCGAAAACGCGACAGGAATGAAAGGCTATATAACGGAAAAGATATTTGATTGCTTAAAGGCCAAATGTATCCCCATCTATTGGGGAGCAACCGATATTGAAAAGTATATACCGAAAGATTGTTTCATTGATTTCAGGGATTTTGACGGCTATGATGACCTGGTACTTTTTCTCAAAAGCATGAAAGAAGAAGATTATAATCGACGGATCAATAATATTGAGAGACTTCTACTTAATCAGGAGTTTATGAGTACTTGGTTTGAAGATGGGTGGGTAGAGAATTTTTCCAAAAAATTAGGAATTCTACATAATGATTCAATATATTAAATCAACCCATCTAAGTAATAAATTAATTAGGGTGATAATCCCTATTGTCGTTTTTGCATTTTTTATTTTATCCATTTCATACAAGATGTTGCCTTCTGGGGGGATAGTGGATTATGTAGATACGGTCTATTTTTTCGCCGACGGATTTTTTAATAGTTTTTCGACATGGGTGGCTTCATTCTCGGGATCTTATAATGCCAATATGTTTGGGATACCTATTACGGGGAATTTCCCTAGAATTTTGAATTTTTTTGGTATCGCTGATAATTATGCGTCGTATATTTTGAACTATGCACCAGTGTTGATCTTGTGTCTTCTAGTTTTTTTCATAAGTAAAAAAATATCAAACAATATTTTTTACGCGTACTTTGCGGGATTTTTCATTATTCTCAATAATTTTATCCTGCAGCAGTTCTTTATCTGGCCTGGTCATTATTTCTACAATGTAATCGGACTTGTATTATTGTTTTACCAGACCTATAGGATATATATAGGTAAAGACAATCTGGGATTAAGAGAGGCATTCTCTCTGATTCTGATCTCTTTTTTGGCTTTTCACCCATTTTTCTTTGTGATGTATTTGGTCTATCTTTTCTTATTTTTCACCTTTTATTCCTTAAAAACTAAGGAAAATAAGACTAAATTCTTTTCTGCCGTCTTGTTCGTGTTTATTGGAGTAATTTTCATTCACTTGTATTGGATTATTCCGTTTGTGTTAAATCGTTTTTTCCAGTCAATTGTTGAAAGCTACAATGGAAATTTAATACCAGTACTGAAGGGTTATATCAGCATTGCCAATTATTCGAACTTAATCAATTATTTAAATTATCCCATCGCATCATTCTCATTGTTGGGCAAGCATATCTGGCAGTATCTATTTTACTTTGTCTATTTCGGTTTGATTATCGGTGTCGTTTATAAGATGGGAGGGAGAAGTGGCATAATGAAAAAGAATGAAGGAGGATTCCTGTTGTTTGTGCTGTCTGTATATGTCGTCTTTTTTGCTCTAGCTTTGGGTCCAAACGAAAAAATACTAGGCGGCATCTGGATGTATTTCTTTGATAACATTCCTTTTTTCGGTTTTTTTAGATCATTCACAAGATTTCTTATCGTATCTTTAGTTTCGACAATATTCATCTTCGCAATATTTATCAAAGAATGGGCGGTTTCACAAAATCATAAAAAAATCGTCATCGCGCTCATGGCAACCTTATTATTTTCTGTCAATGCCATATTCTTTTCAGGAAACTTGAATGGGGCAATAACGACTATAAAAATACCGCAAGAATATTTTGATATCAATGAACGATATTTTAAGAGTGATTCCGTGAATTTTAGTTTTGTCTCTCTCCCCACTGTTCCATATGAAGCATATACATGGTCAGAAAACGAAAATATTGATCTATTTAATACAAACACATATTTTAGTCTCTTCTTCTTTTCAAAACCTGTCATCTATAATGATTTTACTACACAAATTCAGAGACGGGTGAAATTCTTTGAGGGCGTTTTCTCTTTTGATTTCAAACCGTATGAAAACTTCGATAGGGATTTATCCAAACTGAACGCAAAATACATCCTCCTTCATAAAGATCTTATCAATACCATAGACCGTGGCAAAGCAATAAAATACGATAAGTATCTTAGTCGACTTGAAAATAATCCGAGGTATTCTTTAAGAGAGGAAAACGATTATTTTTATTTGTATGAATTTAACGATTTTACGCCCATTTTGTCCGCGGATAACTTGTCGTTTTACCGTGTTTTTGACACTAAATATAAATTAATTATACATAATCTAAAGACAAAAACTGATTTATCGTTTCTGACCTCTTTTCATGAAGGTTGGAATTTGTATCTGACGAAAGATTTTAGTGACGACAGGTGCCGACATTTGCCGGTAAAGAATTACATATATGAAGGTAAAGACATCACTGAATGTTCCAATGAGAGAAAGCCTTTTATGGGCGAAGAATTGTCATATTTATGGAGGAAACCAATCTTTAGTGACACACATTCGGTGGTCTATGACTATGCCAATCAATGGACAATAGACTCTGAATACATAAGACAAAATTTTGACAGTAATTATTATAGGGAAAATCCTGACGGTTCCATTGATGTGCAGATGATATTATATTTCAAGCCGCAATCATATTTCTATCTTGGTCTGTTCATTTCCGGAGTGACTCTGCTTAGTTGTCTCGGGTATTTGAGCTGGAATTTAATCAGGAGGTATAAACAGGGAAAGTTGACTAACAAAGTGATTGAAGAAATATATGTCAAATAACATGGTCCAATTGAAGATCTTTCTGAATTGGAAATATCTTCCGTATGTAGGAGTCGTCCTAGTCATAATCCTGCCTTGGTTTTTCCGTTCTGGCTACTTATTCTTCACGGATATGTCCTGGGGTCCGAATCTTTCTTTGAGTTGGATAAATGATCCGATGTTGTTGTATTTATTTGAAAATTTTTTTTCCATTGTCATACCTATCAGCCTTATCCAGAAAATTTATATTGGCTTAATCCTGTTTATTGTTCTTTGGGGTGGCAAAAAAATATCAGAGCAATTCATTCAAGAAAGATGGCTGGTCTTTGTTGCAAGCTTGTTCTTTTTATTCAATCCTTTTGTCTACGATCGGGCCATGTATGGACAGATCAATGTCGTGGCATCTTTCGGCTTTATGTGCATGGCGTTTGGATATTTGTTGGAGTATCTCCGCTTGAAAAGGACGAAGCAGATGCTTTTGTTTGGATTATTTTCAGGTCTATCAATCCAATTTTCAGTCCACTTCGTATTCTTTATAAGCTTTATCTATATTCTTTTTCTTTTGATTATTTTGATGAGGAGAAAAGAATTTGAATTTTATAGTCTGGCAAAGGGCAGTTTAGCCACTGTGATTATAATTGTTTTGTTAAATATGAATTTGGCTATAGGCATGATGTCTGGCAAGTCTAATGTAGTCAATTACATAAAGACAGAGGTACCGGAGAGTGATCTGTTTGTTTTCAAGACATCGGGCAAATCCGGGATTGAAGCTTTGGGAAATGTTCTCTTAATGTCGGGATTCTGGGGCAAAGACCAATATAGGTACGCGGACCTGACAAGATTTGAAAGCAATTGGGGCAGGAGTTTTTTCCTTATATTGCCGATAATTTTTTTAGGTATTTTTATCGGTCTCAGGAGAAAAGAGTCCAGACTTTTAGTCACCGTCCTGTTGATTTCTTATGCGATAGTTGTGATTTTATCAGTTGGAGTCAGTTTATCGGGAACAAAAGAAATTACTTTGTGGCTTTTTCATAATTTTCCTCTCTACAAAGGATTAAGGGAACCTCAAAAATGGGTTTCTTTTCTGGTTATTATTTATGGGACCACATTGGCGTTTGGATTAAATGAATTATTCAGTAGAAAAATTATCACAGATAATAAATTTTTATACGGTGCAATCTTGACAGGGATAATTATTCTGCAGTCTCCTTTATTGATTTTCGGTTTTGGCGACCAAGTTAAATCAGTTAGTTATCCACAGGATTGGCAGGAGGTAGATAATTACATAACTACTTATAATTCAAACAATAGTGCAGATTCTCAAACAAAATGCCGTGACCCAATTCTTTTTCTACCATGGCATATGTATATGAGTTTCAATTGGATAGGCCATATTGTGGCCAATCCTGCCGATAGGTTTTTTTCTTGCCCAGTTATTCAGGGTACGAATATGGAGTGGGGGGGTATATATGACAACAGTCAGAGCGTTCAGGGGGCAAAAATTCAAGAATGGATTGATTCAAAAGGACAAGACAAAAGTTTGCTTAATAGCCAAGAATTGAGTATAAAGTACATAATTCTAGCTAAGGAGTTGGATTGGCAGAATTACTTGTGGCTTGATACTTCGCCGGATGCGACTCTGTTCAGAGATACAAGGACACTGAGAGTATATAGGATCAATGAACAAAACACGAAGAATAATAAATAAGCTTCTGGACGATATTACCGATTTTTTTCCGTATTTTTTCGGTTTCTATATTTTTTCACTGTTAATGTCGTTAATTTTCCATTCATGGGAATTGTTTTTTGATTGGGATATGTTCACATTGAGTGTCGTCACGCTTGGAGCTGCGAGTTTATTTAGTAGCAAGGCACGATCATTATTTGATTTTATTTTATTGAAATGGCGAGAAAGAGTGTTGATACGCGGAATTATCAGTCGTGTCAAAGATGTAAACTTGTCAAGTATTCGGAATAATTTGTTGTCAGTGATTCGATGGGTGAGGAAAATCTATCAGGAAATTTATAAGAGAATTGTTTTTATTACTAAATTTTTTGTTGATATAATAATTGAAATATGGAAAAGGCTAAGCAGGCGCGGTCAAATTAAAATAGTGATAATCTTATCCATTCTCTCTTTTGCTTTGGTAAAGAGCATGAGGGTAATAGATTTTATTATCCTCGCATATGCGCTTGCTTCCATACTTTTCATATTTAAAAGCAGAATATCGGCAGTTCTGGCTATGATATTACTGGTAGGTTGCTTATTTTTTCTAATGTTTAAAAAAGGTAACATTGCCGAAGTCTTAGCTAGTTACGCTTATTATTTCTTAGTAATAACAATTATAACACAGATTGTGGAGCATAAAAGGGATGATATGCCATGAAGTTATCAAGGATACTCCAAAGTTATCCACAGGTATGTAAGATTAAAGTCCATTTTAGTTATATAATAACCACATTCACATTCAATGAATGATAGTGGTTTGGTTTATATGAAATGACCCCCTTTTGTTATTAAAATAGAAAATAGCCCTATGTTCTTGTAATTTAATAATTAAGTATATGATTCAAAAAATAAAAAAATATTTTTCATACGAAGCAAATGTGTCCAAATTTATTTTTTCTTTGGTAATAATGACTGTTTTTAGTCTCGTCTTTGGACAATCAGTATACGCTGAATTCGTGCGTTTGACTGACGGTACAACAGGCGGTGTCCCGGGGTGGGGTTACGGATATGGTTACGGATATGGTTACGGATATGGAACGGATGACGGATCATATAGAACAGCTTCAGACTTCGCGGATAATGAATATGGTTTTGGATATGGTTATTCGAATTATGTGGCACAATTAACAATAGCCGATCCTACTCTAACACTGTCAAAAGTATATGATGGAAATACTACAGCAGTAGTTACAGCGGGAGCATTAACTGGAGTTGTCAGTCCTGATGTTGTAACGGTAAGTGCGGTAGCGACTTACGACACAATAGCTGTGGGGACAGGTAAGACCATAACAGTTGTTTATACACTAGCTGGAGCAGATGTGGCAAAGTATGTTAAACCAGTAAACTACACAGTAGCAACTGGGGTGATTACAGCTGTTACAACAACAAATGTTGGTGGTGGAGTAGGATATGCTGTAGCTCCACCAATTGCCACTACGATTAGGCCGGCCAACTGTCCTGCTGGTTATGATTGTACGCCT
>ERZ1292632.264-Hain-H43-01um-R2-264-length-55187-cov-8_pt2 | contig 16709 bp, 18 predicted proteins | sample MGYA00564407_ERZ1292632 | MGnify/ENA primary metagenome ERZ1292632 (study PRJEB36523, sample SAMEA6512637) | groundwater metagenome | collected 2019-01-08 | study: AquaDiva: Metagenomics assemblies of 32 groundwater samples | reverse complement strand
TGAAAATCGTCCTTTACTTCACGATCGCCCGTTATTTCAGCTTTTTCGCCCGTATTCGCCTCGCAAAGTGGAAACCCCGCGTGGTCATCATCACGGGCTCCAACGGCAAGACGACCGCCCTTCATCTGATGGCCGTGCAGTTCGGGCCCCGCGCGAAATACTCTTTCCATGCAAATAGCGCTTTCGGTATCCCCTTTGATATCCTCGGCCTCAAGCGAACGAACTTTTCCGTTTTCGAATGGCCCGCGCTTTTCCTCCTTGCTCCACTCTATGCGTTCAAAGGTCCGCATCCGGAAAAAATATATATCGTCGAAGCGGACGGCGACCGCCCAGGCGACGGCGACTTTTTCGGACCTTTCTTGAAGCCCGAAGTGTGCGTGTGGCTAAGCTCGTCGCGAACCCACAGCATGCTTTTTGAGAGTAGCGTGCAGAGTGGTGAATTTACGAATGTCGATGACGCCATCGCGCACGGATTCGGTCGCTTCCTCGCCCACACTTCGAAACTTGCCGTCATCAACGCCGACAACCCGCTTATTGTCGAGAACGCACGGGACACGTCCGCCTCGCTGTATGAGATCAGGGAACGCGAACGGCTCGAAGCCTATACGGTGAGTACTTCCGGGACGACCTTCCGTATCCAAGGCGAATCGTATACGGTGCCGTACGTCCTCCCGAAAGAAACGTTCTACGCGATAGCATCATCCGTCAAGGTCGCGGAGTATTTCGGAATCGAGCCGACTACCGACCTCTCAGGACTCATTCTGCCTCCCGGAAGAAGTTCACTCTTCCGTGGAATAAAAAACACGACGCTTCTCGACAGCTCGTACAATGCGAATCTTGAATCCGTAGTTGCCATCATACGTATGGCGGAAGCCTTGCCCGGCGAAAAGTGGCTTGTACTCGGCGACTTGATAGAACAAGGAAAGCTCGAGCAGGAGGAACACGAGCGGCTCGGCCGCATCGTCGCGGGAAGTGACTTCAAGCGCACGATACTGGTCGGTCCCCGTTTGCGAAAGTATACGAAGCCCGTACTCGAAGAGAACGGAAAACACGTCGAATCATTTATCAGCCCGAAAGAAGCGTTGGAGTATCTCCTTTCGGAGCTCTCAGGCGGCCTGCCCGGCCAGGGCGAAATACTCGTCTTCAAGGGCGCGCGGTTTTTGGAGGGTATTATAGAGCATCTCCTGCAGGACTATGCCGATGTGGGGCATTTGTGCCGACGCGAGCATGTGTGGGTGACGCGTAGGAAAAATTTCGGACTATGAAAACATTTATTTTGCACGGATGGACGTACCAGACCGACACCTGGCGGCCGCTTCTTGCGCTGCTTTCCTCCCGCGGTATCGACTATGAATTCCTTCTTATGCCCGGTCTTACCGACGGTACGAATCCCTCCTGGACGCTGGACGAGTATGTGAAATGGCTGGAAGAAAAAACCGCCGCGCACGACAAGGTCATTCTCTACGGCCACTCGCACGGCGGACGCGTCTCGCTCGCATTCACCGCGAAGCACCCCGAAAAGGTGGCGCACCTTATCCTCGAAGATAGCGCGGGCATTCCCGCGCGGGGACTTCGCCGCCTGAAGAAAAATATTTTTAAGGTGCTCGCGTACGTCGGACATTTCTTCACACGGTCAGAAGCGCTGCGGACTCTTCTTTACAAAATCATCCGCGAGAACGACTACCGTTCCGCGACCCCGGAAATGAGAAAGACGATGGCAAACCTTCTTTCCGTCGACCTCACCTCCGTTCTCCCCAACATACAGTGCCCGGCACTTATCATCTGGGGTGCACAGGACAAAACGACGCCGCTTTCGGCCGGCAAAGTGATACACGCGGGCATCCGGGGTTCAAAAATGGTCGTTATTCCAGACGCGCGGCACTCACCGCACATTACACACCCCGAACGGGTGGCGGAGCTCATCGCAGAGGAGCTCAAGGCGCTATGAACATTTTCAACTCGCTTGGTTCCAATCACACGTTTGCATTCGCGGCGCGAATACTCTTTGCGGTGGGCGGTGCTCCCCATCAAAAGAAGTTGACTGAATATCTCGAATCGCGCTACGGCCTGCCCGGCCAGGGCGGCAAAGCAGTTCTCACCTACAAGGGGCGGGAGGCGCTGCGCCTCGCGCTCGAAGCAATACCGGGGAACGGTGCCGTTGCGATAAACGGATTCACCTGCTGGGCCGTCTATCAGGCGGTGCAGGAAAGCAACAGCAAGTGCCACTACCTGGACATTTCAGATGCGTCGGTCAATTTTTCGGCCGATGCGCTCCGCGAAGCGTTGGCGGCAGATCCGTCGATAAAAGCGGTCATCGTGCAAAACACGCTCGGTCTCCCGTGCAACATAGAAGGCATCCACGCGCTGTGTGAGGAGCACCAAATTGCGCTCATCGAGGATTTGGCTCACTCGATAGGCACGACGTATACATCGGGCAAAGAGGCGGGCACCGTCGGTGATTTCGTCGTTCTCTCCTTCAGCCAGGACAAAGTGGTGGATGCGGTCGCGGGCGGCGCGCTTGTGGTGCGGAATCCGAAGTATCAACTCCCCGCCACCTCGGCGCGAAAGGTCCCCGTCCGTAGGCAGCTCAAGGACCGGTTCTACCCTCTTTTCACGTACGTAATCAGGACTACGCATTCTATCGGCATCGGTCCCGTCATCCACCGTTTCCTCCGTTTTCTGGGACTGCTCTCACGCCCGCTCCCCGATAACGATGTAAGCGATGTGCACGAACTTCCCGGGTGGTACTGTGCGACGATTCAGAGGGAGTACCGCACGCTCCAGAAAACGTCGAAGCACCGGGCGATGATTGCCCGGATATATGCGGACAAAATCGACAAGCGGTTGCAGCTCACCGATGATATGCGGCGGCTCTCAAGCGCGTCGAATTTACGCTTTCCCGTCATCCACTATGAGCGGGATATTCTGATCGAACATTTGAGATTACGACATGTGTACGTGCGGGATATCTGGTATGACGCGCCGGTAGGACCGAAGCGGTATCTGTACAAGACCGACTATCGCGGACAGTGTCCGCATGCGGAAGAAATCTCCCGGATGATGGTAAACCTTCCGACACATCCGAACGTCTCCGCGGAGCAGGCGGCGTCAATCGCGGCGGACATCAACGGGTGGCTTAAGTCCGAAGGCGGCAACACGTACCACGTGAAGCCCGTCTGGAATGAAGCCCTCTGGGAGGGTTTTTTGGCCGACCTCAAACCGCACAGTTTCTTGCAGTCGTGGAAATGGGGGCGGCATTACGAACAGACGGGATCGAAGATATTCCGCGTCGGCGTCTACAACGACGGAATCCTTGTCGGTATCGCACTTTTCATAAAAATCCACGCCCGCAGAGGCGTCTTTCTCGTGTGTCCGCACGGGCCGCTGATTGCCAACGCCAAGGATGAGGAACGGGCGCTCGCGGCGCTCGTGCATTACTGCACAGAGATTGCACGCGATGAGGAGTGCGATTTTATCCGCTTCTGTCCGCTTTCGCCCGCAACCGAGGCGAACCGTGCTCTCTACCGCAATTTGGGCTTCCGGGATGCTCCGATACATATGCATCCGGAACTCTCTTGGATACTCGACATCTCGAAACCGGAGGAGCAGCTTCTCAAAGAGATGCGCAAAACAACGCGGTACACCATCAAAAAAATGGAGAAAGAGGGCATCGAGATTACGCAGAACACAGATCCCGCCGGGATGCAGCAGTTTTGGTCGATTTACGAATCGACCTTTGAACGGCAACAGTTCACGCCGTTCAGCAAGACCTACCTGCAAACCGAGTTCGAGCTTTACAGTAAAGACGGACAGGCGGTATTTTTCTTCGGCGCATATAAAGGCGAGGTCGTCGCGGCGGCCATCATCATTTTCTGGGGCGGCCAGGCGTTCTATCATCACAGCGGCTCGCGGGCGGGCGCGGGCTCAAACGTATCGTACTTGCTGCAATGGCGCGTCATTCAGGAAGCCAAGCGTCGCGGATGCACGCTCTACAATTTCTGGGGTATAGCGCCCGAAGACAGGCCTGGCCACGCATGGGCGGGGCTCTCGCTTTTCAAAAAGGGCTTCGGCGGCTTTGCGGAAGCGTACCTGCATGCGCAGGATAAACCTCTCACGACGGGGTACGCGTTCAACTATGCGATCGAAACCGTGCGCCGTGTCCGCCGGCATCTCTAGGTACGAGTCTTCGGCCAGCGCGTGGCTGCTTGCGGCCACAATTTGGTGAGTGGGTGTGCTGCGCAATCGTGCGGGCGCGCAGGACAGACGTAGCGGCCGTGGAGGACGAAGCCGTTGTTGACATACTTCCAGTCTTTTTTTGGAATGAGTGCTTCCAAGTCCTTGGAAATTTTCGTAAGGTCGTCGTTGTCGGTCAGATCGAATCGTTTTGCGAAACGCTTCACATGCGTATCGGTCGGGATTCCCTCCCAGGTGTCATAGAGCTCACCGAGAATTACATGCGCCGTCTTGTATCCCACACCCGGCAATGTCTGCAGTTCCGTCGCCGTACGCGGCACCTTCCCTCCGAAATCCTCTTCCACTTTTTTCGCAGCTGCGATTATCGCCTTCGCCTTGTTGCGAAAGAATGTGACGGACGATATTTCCTTTGTAAGCGCAACAAGATCAGCATGTGCGAAATCGTTAGGTGTCTTGTATTTCTTAAAAAGCTTATCGGTCACGCGATTTACCACCTTGTCGGTGCACTGCGCCGACATCATCACCGCCACGACAAACTGAAAGGGCGTCCGGTGTTTCAGTTCACTCTTCGGCACAGGATATGTCTTCTTCAGATACGCGATAAGTCTGCGCGCTCTTTTCTTCCGTTCGGCGAGTACGTTCACGTTCACTGGATGGTTACCGGGATGGAAATCGAGTCGTCATACTGCGGCAAACCCGACGGGTTGTCGCGCATGAGAACGATTTCCGCGGGGCCGGAATAGTTGCCTGAGATGGTGACCGTCGCGGTAAAGGTGACCTGGTCCGTCGTCATCCACTCGCCCTGTGCTTGTGCGATACCTTGTCCGATCAGGTTGTTATTCGCGTCCACTATCTTTATCGGGAACGACGCCTCGAAGTACCACGGACCGGGTGCCTGGCCGGAGACGACGAAGGTCTTCCCGACGACCGCATTTTGCTTTGGCGACGTCACGATTACCCGCTCGGCGAGGGTCGGTGTGGTCGTGGCAACGGGAGGGGTCGTTGTCGCGGTGATGGGCGGCGTGGGCGTCGGTATCGCAAAGAGCGCCCAAGTGAGGCCCAGAATAACGATAAACACCGCAATAAGAATCCCTGTCCAGAGTCGTGTGTTCATGTGTACAGTATAAGACGTTCTATCAGTGCAAACAATTACACGTTATGTCCTATTGAAGTTCAGAAATGATACGGGCAATTTTCCCGGAATCATGGCGCGCGATATCTGCCTCCGAGAAAAAGTCGCCCGCGATGACCTTTCCCGTGTACTGTTCGAGTGCGGTATCACATTTCATCGGATATTTCTTTTCCTCTTCATATGCCTCCGCAAGTTTCGGGCTCATGACCCCGGTATTGCAGATGACATAATCGAATTTTTTCAGACCGCTATATTGCAGCAGTTCCTTTATCATGTCCGAGCAGGCGAACCCGTGCGTCTCTCCCCACTTCGTCATCAAATTGCAGACGGCCACTTTTTTTGCTTTGCTCGCGCGCAGAGCATCCTGCATTCCTCCGACGCACAATGTCGGTATGAGAGATGAGTACAAATCGCCCGGCCCAATCACGATGATGTCGGCCTCACGTATGGCCTTGTCCGTTTCTTCATAGATGTGGGCTTTCGGCTTGAGAAATACTTCCGTGATGCGCAGGGCTCCGTCGTGCTTCGGTACGTCGATGTTCGTCTCGCCGACGATTTCCGTCCCGTCCTCAAGCCGTGCGTGTACATGCGATTTGTCGAGGGACACGGGCAGGACCTTGCCCTTGATATTGAGAAGTTCGGATGCTTTGCGGATGCCTTCTATCTCGCCGCCGTATATGGAAGAGAGTGCGGCCAAGAAAAGATTGCCGAAGCTGTGTCCGTGCAGTGCGCTGTGCCCGTTGTTGAAACGGTAGTTGAAAAGTTCGCGGAGAATTTCCGCCTGCCCTTCGTCCGCGAGTGCGAGCAGTCCGCGGCGCACGTCACCCGGCGGTAAGATACCAAATTCATCCCGCAAGACCCCTGCCGAGCCGCCCGAATCAAAAGAGGTGAAGACGGCCGTAATATCGAGCGGAAATGCCTTGAGCCCGCGCAAAAGCGTGTACCCGCCGCTTCCCCCTCCGATGCGTACCACTTTCTTAATGCCCTTGGCCATGATTGAGGAACTCTATACCCCATGAGATATTCGCGCAATCTGACTACTCAACATTATTTGACTTTGAAACTCAGCTGACCAACTTTCCAATCAGATGACCTTATCTCACGGGGTATACCGCGACGCCGAATTTTGCTAGCTCTTCGAGCAGCGCCGCGAGCGGGAGCCCGACGACATTGTCCATATCATCTTCGATTTTCTCGACGAACCCGGCGGCGGCACCTTGTATCGCATACCCGCCGGCCTTGCCCAGAGGTTCGCCCGTTGCCACGTAGGAGTCGATTTCCTCACCGGATACCTTGCGGAACGTAACTTTTGTCTCGACCGCACGTCCGGCTTTTTTGCCTGTTTTGGTATCAATAATGACGAATCCCGTAAACACGCTGTGTACCGCTCCGCTCAGCCTCTTAAGCATCTTACGCGCCTCTTCGTCTGTGAGCGGTTTGCCGAACACTTCGCCGCCCCTCACAACGACGGTATCCGCGCCGATGATGAGAGCATCCCGATGTCGCACGGCGACGGCCTGTGCCTTCCCTTCAGCCAGATAGACGACAAGCTCTGCGGGCGGAAGCGGTAGCGTCAAATCTTCCTGATATCCGCCGTCTTCCACGGTAAAAGGAATTCCGGCTCTTTTGAGAATGTCGTACCGCCGCGGCGACGAGGATGCAAGGATAATTTCTTTCATTTGATTTTGCGAAATCATGCCGCGTAATCGTCGATTGTAACGCGGCCTATTGCACGTCGCAAATGATGCTGCTAGAATGCTCGCACACACCCCATACGTATCAAGAGTGCGACGAGAGTTCCGGCTTTATGACTCGCCAGCAACCTACCGAAGGTAAGGTGCTCCATCCGGCCCCTAACGGGAAGATGCTTTTGTCGAAAGAATCTCCCTACAGGGAGATTGTTCTTTTAGTGTCTTTGCGGTTTTCTTTACTAACAACTACAAACTAATAACTAGCTACTATTCCTATGTTCCACTTACTCGAACGATACACCGTTGAGAGCGTCACCTGCGGTCACCCCGACAAAGTGTGCGACCAAATGTCCGATGCCATTCTTGATGCGATGCTCGCACAGGACCCTTTTAGCCGCGCGGGTGTCGAGACCTTCGGCAGCCACGGCACGCTCATGATAGGCGGTGAGGTCCGCACGAAGGCAAAAGTGGATTTCGAAAAAATAGCGCGCAAGGTGTACAGAGATATCGGCTACAAAGAAAAACTCGAGGTTTTTGTGCGCGTTGCACAGCAGTCCCCCGATATCGCTATGGGAGTGGATACCGGCGGCGCCGGCGACCAGGGAATCATGTACGGCTACGCAACGAATGAAACGAAGGAAATGCTTCCGCTCGGCGTCGTCTTGGCGCACGCGCTCGCACGACGACTCGAAAAACTCCGCCGCGACGGAACGCTCAAATGGCTCAAGCCCGACGGTAAGACACAGGTCACTGTCGCAAAAGGCAAGGTAATTACGGCTCTCTGCTCAACACAGCACGACAAGAATGTCTCGCAGGAAGAAATCCGCAAACAGCTTATCAAGCACCTTTTCACACCGGTACTCGGCTCGTTGAAGAACATTGAGATACTCGTCAATCCGACAGGGCGATTCGTGCAAGGAGGATTCGAGGCAGATGCGGGGCTCACGGGCCGGAAGATACAGGTAGACACCTACGGCGGGCTCATGCCGCACGGCGGCGGCTGCTTCTCGGGCAAAGAGCCCATGAAAGTGGACCGCTCGGCGGCATATATGTGCCGTTTCGTCGCCAAGAACCTCGTCGCAAACGGCTACGCCAAGAAGGCGCTCGTCTCGGTCGCCTATGCCATCGGCCGCGCCGAGCCCGTCATGATAGAGGCGTTCGACGAAAAAGGGAAAAATCTGACCCACATCGTAACGAAGAATTTCGACTTCCGTCCGCAAGCAATTATCGAACGACTCGACCTTCGTCGCCCCATCTACCAAGAAACAGCCGCCTACGGCCACTTCGGAGTAGCCGGCCGCCCGTGGGAAAAAATAATCAAATTGAAGTAGTATAGGGGGGTGAACAAAGCATTCATCTTCGACATGGACGGTGTGCTCGTGGACAGTGAGCGCGCATGGGAGTCGGCTGATGCGGTGATTTGGGAAAAGTTGGTCGGCCCAGAAATCAAAAAACGGATGGGGTCACTTCTTGGAATGGGTCTGAGATCCTCTCACGAGAGGGCTATTCAATGCGGCGCTTCAGTCGATTACGAAAAACTCCTGGAAGAATTCGCTGCGGTAAGAGCATCTGTGTACGCAAACAGCGCTTTGACAGAGGGGGCCGATATGTTAGCACGGAAATTAGCTGCATCTGATTTTAAACTCGGCCTTGTTTCCGCTTCACATACGGATTCAATCAATCACGTGCTGCCCCGCCTCCAATTCGCTGACAAACTCGAAGTAGTTATTTCTTTGAACGATACCCCAGGTTTAAAACCGAAACCTGCACCGGACGGATATCTGGAGGCATTAAAAAGGCTGGATGCCAATCCGAAAATCTCAATAATCCTCGAAGACTCAAATCTCGGTATTCAAGCTGCAAAGGCTTCCGGCGCTTATACGATTGGCTACCGCGGTAATCTTTTACCCGGTTACGAACAAACAGGTGCAGATGCCTATGCGGACACGATGGACGACGTTATCAAACTCGTCGAATCATTCGACCGTAACTGACTTCGCGAGGTTGCGCGGGCGGTCGACATTCAAGCCTTTTTCTTTGGCGAAATAGTAGGCGAACAGTTGAAGCGGCACGACAGAAAGAATTGGCGTCAGCATTTCAATCGTTTTTGGGATATACACGACATCATCCGCAAACTTCTTTACTTCGGTATCTCCCTCCGTCGTGAGCGCAATGACAGGCCCCTTGCGGGCTTTTATCTGCTGAATAGCACTCGCGACTTTTTCATACACCGAATCGTGCGGCGCAAGCGCGAAGGTGGGAAAGTTCGCGTCTATCATTGCGAGCGGTCCGTGCTTCATCTCCCCCGCCCCGCACCCCTCGGCGTGGATGTACGAGATCTCTTTCAGTTTGAGAGCGCCCTCGAACGCAACGGGGTAATTATATTTCCGACCGAGGAAAAGAAAGTCGCGGCTCTTCGCGTACTTTTTCGCGAGCGCTTCAATTTCTGCGCTTTTATCTAAAATCAGCTGCATTTTCTTGGGGAGTGCTTTCAGCTCACGCGCGATAGCTTTCCCCTCCGCTGCGGACATATCCCGCTGCCGCCCCAAAAAGAGGGTGAAAAGTGCGAGTGCGACAAGTTGAGAGACGAATGCCTTCGTGGAAGCAACTCCAATCTCAGGCCCCGCGTGGTTGAATACTCCCGCATCTGTTTCCCGCGCAATTGTTGAGCCGACGGTGTTTACGATGCTGAGCGTCAGTGCTCCATGACGTTTACCTTCCCGCACCGCCTCCAGAGTGTCGAGCGTCTCGCCCGATTGGGAAATTGCGAGTACGGCGGTGCGCTCGTTGATGACGGGCTTGCGGTAGCGGAATTCGCTTCCCAATTCCACTTCCACGGGGATGCGGGCGTGTTCCTCAAGCATGTACTCGCCGACCTGAGCCGCATAGTAGGCGGTGCCGCACGCGACGATAATGATTCTCTCTATCTTCTCCAACTGCTTCGCGACACCTTCGAGCCCGCCGAGCTTGGCCAGCCCTTTTTCTACGATAAGCCTTCCGCGCAGCGTGTCCTCGATGACGGTTGCACCCTGCATTATTTCTTTAAGCATGAAATGTTCATATCCGCCCTTCTGCGCTTCCTCGGCATTCCATTGTATGTTCTCGGCTTTCCGGTTGACCTTGCTCGCGTCCAATTTGTAGACCGTGTGTGAATCTGGCGTGAGTACGGCGACTTCTCCGTCTTCAAGGAAGACGACTTTCTTTGTGTGCGGAAGAATGGGAGATGCGTCGGACGCAATGAAACGCTCCCCTTTTCCGATGCCGATAACTATCGGTGACCCCATGCGCGCGGCGATGAGTTTATCCGGCTCGCCTTTGTATTGCATCGCGATACCGTATGTCCCGCGAATCTCGTTGAGAGCGGCGAGGGCGGCTTTTTCGAAATTCTTACTTTTCTTCAGATGCTCTTCCACGAGGTGTGGGATGACTTCCGTGTCGGAGTCGGAGACGAATTTGTGTCCATGCGCGATAAGATTCTGCCTGAGCTCCTGCCAGTTCTCGATGATGCCGTTGTGGACCACCCAAATCTCGCTGTCACCGCTTGCGTGCGGGTGGGCATTCTTCTCCGTTGGCTCGCCGTGCGTCGCCCACCGCAGGTGCGCGATGCCGCTTTTACCTTTGAAATCTTTCGGGACTTTCTTTCGCAATTCCGTGACGGCGCCCGGTGTTTTTACCGAACCGCTCTCGGGGGTGAATACTCCCGCCGAGTCGTACCCGCGGTACTCAAGCGACAGGAGTCCGTCCAGAAGGACACCTCCCGCGTCTTTCCCCTTGTTACCAGTATAGGCAAAAATGCCACACATTGCGCCACTGTAGCACGTTTGGCTCGGAAAATTAACGCAGCACAATATCGGCGATATCGGTGCGAAATGTATAGATGGCCGAGTCGTCCTTCGGTCGTTTGGGGAAAGTGCGATTTGAGAGGATGACCCATCCGATGCCGCGTTCGATATCGACGCACACGCTTGTGCCCGTAAATCCCGTCTTGCCGAATGTATGCTCGCCCGCCGAGTGCCCCATCCAGGGCTGCTGCAATTGCCATCCCAATCCCGCACGCACGCCGAGCTCTGATATCTGATTCGTAGACATCTTCGCGATTATGCCGGGTGAAAGGTATTTGGTTCCGCCCAGTTCACCATCGTGGAGCAACATGTCGAGGAAATTAAGAAGGTCGGGCGCCGTGGAAAAAAGCCCCGCGTGTCCGACGGGTCTGCCGCCTTTGACGGTGAAGACATAAGCGCTTTCGTCGTGGACCGTGCCCTGCACATGCCCCCGCCATTCTTCTATTTCGGTCGGTGCGATGTCGTCGCGGGAAAAGTACTGGGGAAAAAGCGACGTGCGGGTCATGCCGAGCGGCTGGAAGAAAGTCGCTTGCGCGAGATTCTCAAGTGTATCGCCGCCTACCTTCTCGATTACGAGTCCGAGGAGGAATGCAGGGACGTTGGAGTACAAGAATCCCGTACCGGGGTGGAGCGTAAATTCGTGCGTCATAATCGCCTCGTACAACTCATCGGGTGTCTTGGTCTTAAGTGACGCGAGGGCATAACCGCCGAGCGTATAGGTGAGCAAATGTTTTATTGTCACCACTTCCCTGTCTGAATTACGGAATTCGGGCACGTAGTCTATAAGTCTGTCGGTTAGTGCGAGCCTTCCCGCATCAATGTAGTGGAGCGCAAGTGACGCGGTGGGAATAGACTTCGTTATCGATGCGACGTCGTAGATAGTATTTTCGAGAACCGGCGCTGCGCCAGTGTCGTAGGTGTAGGAGCCGAAAGGCAGCACCGACCGCTGCTTTCCCTTTTCAACAAAACCGATAACACAGCCCGGAAATACTTTCTCCCGGATTGCCCTCTCCGCCCGGACTTTAATCTCGTTAGGCATCCGGATAGGCCGCCTTTATCTCTTTTGCGAGGTAGGGATTCCACATTGCGCCCGTAGCGGACATGACGACGTCCGCTCCCGCTTCACGGTATTCTTTGAAATCTTGCGGCACCGTAACGCCCCCGACACCGACTATTTTCCACGTGCCGCCCGTTTTTTCGCGTATCGCGGCAAGGCGGCGTGTCATGTCGAGGCCTGCCCATTTGATGGCGTGTCCGCAGACGCCGCTGCGCATGCGCTTGGGGCTTCCGGGCAGCGCTTGCTCCCCCTTTTCGTTGACGATTGGCGCGGAAATCGTGTTGATAGCTGAGATGGCATGGCCGTATTCTTCGGCAATACCAGCGAGCCGCTCAATGTCGGCATCCTCCTTGTAGTACCCGACTTTGAGGATGAGCGGGATGTGTCCGATGCGGTCGCGGATGGCCGAAGCTACGCGCTCCGTCATATCGAGGTTGTAGCATACGAGCCCTTCATCGCCGATATTCGGGCACGACAAATTCGCTTCAAGAAGCTTTGCTCCCGTCTGTGCCGCGAGCTCGCCTGCACGGGCGAAATCATCGACGAATTCATCCGCGGTCTGCCCCTCTTTGACCGTGCCCATAAAACTCAAGACCATCACCTGCCCCTTTCGCGCCATCGCGACGGCCTTTTTCGCATCCTCTTGCCAGAGCGCGGGATTGCGCGAGGGAACGCCGAAAGAATTGGTTATCGAGAGCGGCTCGCGGTAATCCTCATCGGCAACGAGTGGCACTTTTGCCTTTTCGAGGGTTAGATCGCCGTCGATGTGAACGGCGAGTACATTCGGATGCGGGTGGCACGGAAATTCATCAGCGCGTACGGTCTTGTACACGGCGACGTCAAATCCTTTATCAAACGCACCTTGTATGTACTTACTGTCGAGCAACGGCCCCGCAGGAATGCCAAGCGGATATGCAATCTTCTGTCCCAGAAACTCAAAGCGCGGCTCTTCTTCGGGAAGCACGGTACCGTCTACAAAGCCGTTAAACGGCCCAAACTCAAGGTTGTCGTAGTAGGACTTCGCCGGGTCGTAGAAGGGCGCTTGCAACATGCACCCAGTATAGCAAAAAGAGGTGCGGTGCACTCATCGCCCTGCTCCCGGTATTTTTTTCCACTTATTGGCCTCCATATGCCACTGCGCGACATTCGCTTTTTGCAGCTGGTCCCAGAGCGCCTTAGCGGTCTTTGTGTACAATTTTTTGTCGCGTACGAATTTGCGCATGGCTTTCCATTTGGCGGGAAGTTTGTGCCCCTGCTCTTCGAGTTCCTTGAGTTCAAGGTCAATATCAAGGTTGTCCGCATCCTTCACTATTTTCGCTTCAATCGAATCGCGCTTCTTGTACTGTTCGAGGATTGATTCGAGATCGCCAAAAGATGTCCCTGCAAAGAGATCCCGCACAGCACGGGATTCATCGGTCGTCGTATACACTTTGTGCACGTATGCGAGGTCGGCGGTGCGCGTCTCGGCAAGATCGTGCACAAGAGCCATTTTCATTATCAAATCCTGATTGCCCTTCTTCTCGCGACGCGCAAGGAGAAGCGCGAGAAAGACAACGCGCATCATGTGCTCAAGATTGCTCGCGACCGGCACACCGAGGTGCTGTACCCAAGCGCGCGGAATATTCCGCATTGATCCTATCTCAAAAAGGAATTGGATGTCCCTTGATGCCATGGCGGGCAGTATACCTCCATAGCTCCCCCGTTGCGAAGTGATTACCGGGTCGCACTCTTCAGTGCCGCCTTGCCCCGTTTGGTCACGTGTTTTGCCGCGCTTTTTACCTTCGCGCTCCCCTTCTTCAGTTCGGCTGCTATTTTCTGCCAATTCTTCTTCAACTCCTTTGCGGCGCGCTCCACCTCGCCGCGGTCGAGCCCGCGGATGCCTTTGTATGCGCGTGCCGATTGTTCGACGACAGCCGCAACCGCCGCACGGTCCACATTCTTGAGCGCCTTTGCACGCTTTACCACATCCCGCTTCATATCTGTCGCCCACTTCGCGGCTACCTGGCGGTTCTTTTTTGCATTCTTGCTCGCATAGAAATAGTAGCCCGCGGCGGCCAAAGCGGCGGCCGCAAGTACTCCCTTCGTTAATCGTCCCTTTCCTGTATCAGCCATATGTGTTGTTGGGCGAATAAAGTGCCTGTCCCTATTTTCCTCTCTTGCCCCAGAAGCGGGCGACCCTGCTGGAAAAAAGGCTCATGATATGCGCAAACTTGAATCCTTCCGTCTTGATGCGTGCGCGCATCTGTGCGACGTCGTTACGCAGAAGCGCGCTCTCTTCCGAGATATCACGCGATATGTCCTCGACATGACCGAGAATGCGCCAGACGCGGAAAAGAATAAGCGTGACGGCAATACCGAGCATAAGCACTACGAGTGTGGTTACGATGAAGAAGATATCCATTTTGAGAAAGTCGTTCATATAGGAGGTGGTGGCGCCATTGTACGCCAAAATAGGCGCCGTGCCACTTCGTCACTTCGCCCTCGCAACCACGACGCCGGCGAGTGTCCCGATGATAATGCCCGCAAGAACGTCCGAAAACCAGTGGAAACCGACCGCCGCACCCACGGCGACCGAGGCGGCGAGGAGAAACGCCAGGGCCTTCACAACATTGTTGCTGCTGTAGCAGACGATGAGGGCCGCCGCAAGCGCGCAGGCGGTCGCAGCATGCGAGGAAGGCCACCCCCAAAATATCCCGTGCTCGAGAATACCGAAATTAAAATTGCGGCTACCGTCAACGAACGATGTTTGGGTGAGAAACTCGGGCTCAATTCTGCCCGTGAGCGCTTTGTAGAAAGACGAGACGACCCAGGCAATCACGACCGCCTGTGCGCAGAGCGCCCCATGTGCAATGAGTGCTGCATTTTTCCGTATCTCCCCCACTACGTACATCCCGATAGGTATGAGCACGGGAACAAAGAATCCGCCGATGCCCGCCGCCATGGTAAGCGGATAAAAATACGGACTGCGGGTCACTTCAAAAAAATACCAATCAAAGCCTGATACGACGAGCACGTAGGTAAGCACGACAGCGGCGATGTGATAAAAAATACTATTGCCGCGGTACACGGCGAGAAAACGTTCCGGGAGTCTGTGCGCAAATATCCGGAACATCTATTTCATTTTCACCCCCTTAAATGCACGGCCTTTCTTTGCCATCTGATCGATGAAGCGGCCCGTTTTTGTGCTTACTTTTGTCCAACGCTTATTGCGGCCGCTCAAGACCTGCGCGCGCTTCTTCACCCCGCCCTTGCGACCATGCCCCTTGGGACCGTTCTTTGCCATGTCTGTATTGTACCCGCCCCTGCTTGCGGGCAACTGTGTTATCCACCGCTTTGCCACGCTGCTATTGAAGGAAACTGGTAGATGAGATTGAGCACATTGAGCGCCAGGTTGTCGCGTATCATGTATGCGACGTAGAGTTCCAAAGCAAGCGCGAGCGCGATGACCGCCCATATGGGGAACCGCCACGCAAGAATAAAACCGCCTATCATTGCGAACGTATCGAAGATGGAATTGATGATGCTGTCTCCCGTGTAGCCTTGCGCGAGTGCCTGCTCACGGTAATGATTGATTACCATCGGCGTGTTTTCAATGATTTCCCACGCCACCTCAATGCCTACCGCGAAGAATAGCCGCTTCCACACCCCCATCCGCGGAAAGAAATACCAAAGTCCGAAGTAAAACAGGAGACCGTGAATGATATGCGAGAAAGTGTACCAGTCCGTAAGATGCTGGGAATTGCCGCTACTCAACACGACGCCCTCCCACAGCTTCACTTCACCGCAAGTGCAAATAGGCGGTTGGCCGAAAAGGTAGAGCACAAGGGCTTGAACCGCGATGAGGAGCGCCGCTAAACCCACGTACGTACGTAGAGTCCATGCCATCTCCCAAGTGTACCCCGTCAGTGAGATTTGCCTTAGACGGGCCGTCCACAGGGTGGATGTTGTAAACAATAAACTATCTGACTTTGTTCGAGACAGCTTTCATATCTCGTCGCGCCAAGACAGCATGCTGCATGGCGCAAAGGCAAATCCTACTACGGGGTGTACCCTATGTACTCACTTACCGCTTCTTATCCGCCTTGAAAGCGCTATACTGGCAGTAAGTCATTAGTATTAAACAGTAACCATATGGACGAACAAACGCAGGGCCAGCCTCAGATGCATCAGCCGAAGCCGGAGCACAAGACGCTTATGGGCGTCTTGGCGTATCTCGGCATTCTCATTATTATCCCCTTCCTCATGGCGAAGGACGACCCCTTTGTGAAGTTCCACATCAAGCAGGGTTTGCTGCTCGTCATCGTGGAGATTTCCATCTGGATCCTCGGCAGCATGATGTGGCAGTTGTGGATGCTCTTGAATCTCGTAAACCTTGCCGCCCTCGTCCTGGCCATCGTCGGTATTGTGAATGTCATTCAAGGCAACCAAAAAGAGCTCCCTCTCATCGGCTCTTTCAGTAAGCATTTCACCTTTTAGGCGACGCTATCAGCGGTACACAACCACTACCTTCCGCAGCTCTCTGCGAAGGCCTTTGTGACGTGGAATCAGCCGTGCGACGAGGTCCCAGAATTTCTTCGAGTGATTCATCTCGGCGAGATGGCAGAGTTCGTGGACGATGATGTAATCCGCAACGCGTGAAGGAAGCACCGCAATCTTGTAATTGAAACTTAAGTTGCCTGCACGCGAACAACTCCCCCAGCGCGACTTTTGCGCGCGTATGGTTATCTTGTTGTATTGCACACCGTAGTGCTTGGCGAAATGTGCGCAGCGTGCGCTCGCGAGTGCGAGCGCAC
>ERZ1292632.2219-Hain-H43-01um-R2-2219-length-16710-cov-10_pt1 | contig 16710 bp, 47 predicted proteins | sample MGYA00564407_ERZ1292632 | MGnify/ENA primary metagenome ERZ1292632 (study PRJEB36523, sample SAMEA6512637) | groundwater metagenome | collected 2019-01-08 | study: AquaDiva: Metagenomics assemblies of 32 groundwater samples | reverse complement strand
GGGAATCCGTCGAAGACGGATCACAAACCAGATCGCCATTACGAAGAACGAGGGCAGAAAGAAAATTACACATTAGAAAGACTCCTTATTTATTTACAATCTCAAAATTAAGAAGATATGTTGGTTCAATTTCTAAAAAAAGATATTTTTCTTTCGATGCAGTCCGCGAGTTCCTTCCTTTCTGTTTTGTGACGACCACATTGGACGAAGATTAGTGTAATGCACTGCTTTGAGAAATTGTTCTCTATTGTTTAAATCAAAAGCACAAAGTGGAACAACATGATCAATGTCCCAACCTCGAATACCATTTTTACGACCTTGATTGTCCCAAGACATTGGTCCAAGAATTGGATGTGGTGGATTGGTCGGAAACATTTCTTCAAATCTCTTTTTTAAAAATTCAATAGAACAACCAATGTCTTGGACAGCAGAACCGCTTTTTTGATCAGATTTGATTGCTTTGTTGGACCGATCCCTTAACATACACATTAATCTAAATTGAATATCATTTTTCTTTCTATCTCTAAAACGTTTATTTATTTTTTTCTCTCCATTTTTTTTGTCTTTCTAATTCTTTTTCAGGGTTTTCTTGTCTACATTTTTTGTTTCTTAATCTTTCTTTTTCTTTATTTAGTTGATAATATTCTTTTGCTTTTTTTCTTTCATTTTCCGGATCAGAAATACGACATAAAAATTTATATAAACGCAGATCGATGTCATACAATAAATCGTATTCTTTATGTTTTAAATCTATTCTAGATTTATTGCGTTGATAATATTTTTTTCCTCGTTCAGAAACACAATTTTTACAATCATTTCTTAATTTATTATTGTTATCCTCTCTGATTGTAAAACAATCTAACGGTTTTTCTATCTTACAGGTTCGACAAATTTTCATTTCGTAAATGAAATTATTTCATAAGACAAATGATATGGTTCTAACTCAACAAACTTGTAGTTTGCTTTTTTAATTGTCTGCGGAGAACTTTCAATCAAACAATTGTAGATATCAACCCATAATATCGTACCATCTTTTTTTACCTGCGATATTTTTCCTGCAATACGTTTACGATCTAAACTTACAATCCAGAGACCTTTCTGTGGCAAAGTTCCAAGATCGTCCGGTTCTCGATCAACTACTTTATTTTCTTGCGCAATAATTTCTCTGCCAACTTCACTCAACGTTTTTCGTTTTGATTGTTCTTTTTCAAAATCTTCCAAATGTTGTTTTGCTATTTCGCTCTTACAAGTTTGTTTATTATGCCCCGACGTACGACAAATGCTGCAAACTCTCATTTTCTTTTGTCCCTTCAAAATCTAATTCATCCGTCAATAATTCATAAATTGCTTTTCTAAATTCTACGTGTTTGCTAATTTCGACAATTCGTTTCTCTACTGCTTTTTGAAATTCTGTTCCTTCGTTAGAGTGTAACACAGATTCAACTTCGTTTGCAAGAAAATCATAATATTCTCCAACTTCTTGAAATCGTATAGGTTCTCCTTTTGTAGTATATAGATGACGCAATTCAGAATTCTTCACTACCCAATCAGGATTAAATAATGCTAAACTAAATTTAAGAAATATATCTCCTTCAATTTTATGAGACAATGCGATAGAAATTTTTAATTCTTCTGCAATTTCGGAATGTGTTTTCTCACCAGATTTGTTGTATTCTGTTTTCATTACATTCCCATCCAAGTATGAACAATGTCTGCTTTTTCTGCTTCTAATTTAGTTTTATACAGATAATATTCTTGAGCACACCAAATATCTTTACGAAAAACTTTTATGTTATAAAGTACACTACTTTTAACAGAATAACTAAATAATAAATTTATAATTTTAACTTCGACAACTTGTTCTTCTTTTTCTGATGAAATTAACCATGTATTACAGGTTGAACATTTTGCACGTTTTGTATTGGAAATTTTCATCCAGACTTTATCGCCTTTTTTAAATTTATGATTAAACGTCAATGTTGTTTTCATTTTTTTACCAAGTTATTTAATTTATTTTCTATACTTTCCAGTTTAGACATTATACAGAATAAAACAGATACTACAAATTCGCCTTTAATTGCAAAAATTACAGCGAATATCAGAAATCCAATGATCCAAAAATAAGATAAAAAATTTTTCATTTCATAAATTCCACAGAAGAACCACATTCTTTACAATTATATTTTGCTTGTCCTGATTTTAATTTATGTGCTCGGATTAATCCCATTTTGTGAATTGTTATACATCCTACACAGATTACATCAATTGTTTTTTTGAATGTTTGTATTTTGTGCGTTACGTCTGGTGTTTGTCCAGCTTTGATCATTATTTCTTTCCATTCTATTCCATGGCTTTTAATTTTGGGACCATATTTATACCAAGAAATAAGATGCGCAATTTCGTGCTTTGTAGTTTGTTGTTTTTGTTCCAACGTTGCTTTTCCCCAAAGAGGGGCCGAAAAACGAATAATCATTGTTCTGTAATTTGCATCTCCAAGACGGCTTCTAAATCTTCCATTAAATCTCCATTTGATTTTGGAAACCAATTCAGAAACATTGTTATCTTTACAAACTTCAAAAATCCATTGTTGAATAAGTGGTTTGTCGGCCCAAATTGTTGTAGACATTTAATATTTTTTCTTTTCTAACCAAACAGAATAGACATTTACACCTAAATGTTTACTTTTAATATTATAAATTTCTCCATTTTTAAAAACAAAATCACATTCCAATAATGTTTCTTTCAATTCCTTTTTGGTCATATTTTGTTTATATAGATCGTCTACAAAATTCCAATGATTAATAGATAAATGATTGCTCATTAATTCCTCCTAGGACAACTTTCAAGAACAAGTTTCTTAACCCGATCAGAAAATCCATCATAGGTAAGTAATCGTTTCAGAACAAGATTACTTGTCGTATGATCCGGCGACATCCATTCGCACAAATCTAATATCTCGTAGGCTACAAATTCATTAACATCAATTGCATCTTCTTTTTCAATTTCATAAATAATCATATCCAGAATACGTTCAGCTGTATCATCTATCTCTTCTGCTTTTGCTGACGAAATCATTCATCTTCTTTCTTTTTCCAACATTCCGTTATTTTATTTGTATATATATCTGCTTTACTATTTTTCATCTTCCAATCTCCAAAACAATCATATTGTTTATGAGAATACCATCCTTCGATAAATGCTTTATGAACATACTTAGCCAAAAAGTCAATTAGCCAAGGATATTGAATACAAAGATGATCAAATGTTGTTGTTCTTTCTCCAATAGGTTGATCATTCATTTTTTTTTCCATTTTTGATATTCATCCTTAGTTAATTCTACCCAACCTGAATCAATATTGTTTCCTATTAACGTTTCTAAACAATCCCCACAAGCCTCTTCAATCTCTTCTTCAGATATTTCGTCTTTAAATTCTAAAATTTCTTCATCTGGGTCTACGCCAGTAACATTTTTATCAAGATACACAAGATATCTTTTCATTTAATTTCCTCCATTTCTGAGAGATCTTCTACATCTTCAAAATTACCGCTACGCTTCAAATAGGAAGTCCCGCCATCGCACGCTACACTTTTACAAGAGCACCACTTGAAGTCCCATCTATATATACTTTCGATTACATCTCCGCACTTACGGCAACGAATTTTGTTATGTAGAATTTTTGTTTTCATTTCTTACTCCTCATATCTTTTTTCATAATTTTCTAATGCCATTCGAAGATCAACTTTCAATTTAATTTCATAATCTGTTTCGAATCCAAGGTATCGAATCATAGATTCCAAAACGTTTTTCATTCCATATTGATTAATAAGATTGGCAACGTCTATATCTGAACTATTTATACTCATTTTGTTTCCTCTTCATCTGAACATCGACACACAGAAAGATGATGATTGCATATATTACACCAATTTATATTTTTTTCTTTACCTTTCTTGAGATACTCTTTATAAAAAATAATTGAATCTTTGTATTGGCTTAGTCTAATCGCCGCCTCCGTATATAATGCCAATCCTTGTTCAGCAAATTTTAATGCCGCTTCTTTTCCGTCTCTCTGTTCAACAAATGTAATTCTATCTTGTTCAGTCATTTTTGATCCTTCAATGTATCGTATACCCAATCTGAATACCCTGAAATCCATTCTGTAGCATATGAAATACAGTCAAATCCTTTTGCATAATCTTCACATTCTTCACACCAAGAAAAGAATTTTGGATAGTTTCCATCAATTAAACATTTAGTATTACATTTTTTACAAGTAATTGTTTTCATTTATATTTCCACCATAAAGTTTTTGAAGACCCATACATACTAATGAACATATGAACTTCATGTCCTAAAAAATCGTTATCATATACAAAATTATTTAATTTTATTAATACTTTTTTTGAGATATCTGGTAATGTTTTATAAAAAAAGGGAAACCATTTTTCTTTTTTCATTTTGTTTTTCTACTATACCTTTTATGATTTTCCTTGATCCGATCGAGATATTCTGCTAGGTCTTCAATATTTGTTTTAGAAATACTTTTTGCGAAATCTCCAAGAATATAAAAATAGATATTTTTTGCTTGCTTAAGAGAAATTTTAGATATTTTCATTTTGTCAATTCCACAACAAGCTTGCCAAATAATTCTTCAATCATTGCTCGATGTCCAACGGTTGCATCACTACCGCTATAATGTGCAAGTTCGTGGATCACAGTCGCAATCAATTCTTTCCGGTCCAAAAGAATATTTTTCGAAATGGAAATTTCCCCTTCTTTAAATGTACCAAGAACAGATACACCACAGAAATCAACCACAGAAATCGGATGGTCGATTTGAATACGATGTAGAAGATCAACTGCCCAAGAAAAGTTCGTGACTTCTTCTTGCGATAAAGATTCTGCGCCATATCGTTGCTTAATGTCAAGGGCTTTTTGTTGTCGCTTGTCTTCAAGTTTGCCTTCTTTTTGTTCTACGAGCCGCTTGATTGGCTTCGCAACAACTACGCCTTTCAAACCAAAATGTTGAACGTTAATACTGTCCTGCATTGAATCAACAGCAACGACATTACTTTCATCTCCATTCAATTTTCGAAAATGTTCTGTCACTTTTGCTGCTAAAAATTCTGTTCCATAATCTCCCATATCTATAATGATACGAGATTCTTCCCAACTATCTCCCTGAAATAAAGTATATAAATCTTCTGAAGAAAGTTTATCTTGCCGGGCCGCATCTTCAAGAACGGTTCGAATGTTCCACTTTAGATTGAATGGATCGACCAATTTTCTGTCGCGATCAAGCTTGAGATCTTCCAAATCATAACCAAACCAATATTTGCCTGGTAGATCACATACCCAGATCCCTTTTACAAACAGATGACCACGATATTTTTCCGCTGTTAAAATTTTGCTTCTACCGAGTTCAATACATTCATTTGAACCTAACTGAACGAACGGAGAAAACAGAAATCGTTCTTTAATTGCAAACCAATCATTTTCAACGAGACCACGGACTTCTACTTTAAGATCTGGTTCAAAAGTTTGAGACTTTGTAACTTCTACTTTCAATAATTCTGCACCATAAGTTTGTGAATGTTCAATACGAGGAATCCATTTTTCATAGCCTGTTCTAATCCAAAGATCAAAGCCGTGCTTAAGTAATGTTAAAAATGCAATCTTTAATCCCTCACCATGAAAACCGATAAGATTTGGATTGTTTCTTTTGTCGGTGCCGCCGAGAAGGAGAGAACTTTTTTCAAGTTGTGTTCCTTGGTTAATTAATTGTAGCGTTGGTTGAGATCTACTTTTGTTATATGTAACCTGCATTGTATGTCCGCAGGTATCTCCATCTTTACAGTTTTGTACGAGTTCCCTAATTCCATCAAAAACTTGCCAATTAGGTGCATATTTTTGATCGATAGTCAATTCAAGAACGGACATCTTTTTCTCCTGTTGTGTACTAATTATAATAAATGGAAATCATTACCAGAAAAGAAGCGTTAGAAAAGAATCTTCCTTATTTTTTTACAGGCAAGCCTTGTAAAAAAGGTCATATTGCAAAAAGACGAACAGATAAATACAATTGCAATGAATGTGATCGTATTAATAATAAAAAATGGGACACTCCAGAAATAAGACGTATTAAACATCAAAGATCCTATTACAAAGATGTGGAAAAAACCAGACAAAAAGCTAGAGAAAATTGGGCTACAAATGAACATAGACGAAAACAGGTAAGTGAATATCAAAAAACTCCTCGCGCCAAAGTGTTAAAAAACGCAAGAGAACAAAGATATAAAGCAAATCACTTGTATAGAGCTATAAAAAATTATCACAGTTCTCTAAGAAGACACTTTAAAAAAAACGCACTTCCCAAGTGGGCGAACACCAAAACAATTAAAAAAATATATAAAACTTGTATTCAATTTTCCAAAGATATAGGAATTGTATACCACGTAGATCATATATATCCTTTAAAAATGTACAGAGATAGAGAATGGATTGCTTGTGGTTTACATGTTGAAAATAATCTTCGAATAATTTCAGCACCAGAAAATATCTCTAAAGGATGTCGTGAACCATTTGAAGAAGAATTACAACCATATTCATTTAAATGATCCTTTATCGATTAGGAATGCTGAGGTTATCTTTCATCTTATATTAACAATACGGACAAAAAAACATTTTGGACAAGAATAAATCCATCTTTCGTAACGTCCTGTACACATTTCTAATTTTTGCTCTATTGTACTATTCCAATCAGTAAAAATTAAATTTCTGTAAGCTTCATTATCAAAACATGTAATAGTGCGTACTTCCTTTTTAAATTTATGTTTACAAAACATTCTACGAAAATATTGAATAATTAAATTCATTTTCTCACCGGCCAATAATAATTAATCACAGGTTCTTCTTTCCAGTTAAATTGAGAATACCATTCAAAATTCTTCTTTAATAATGCCGCGCGATGAGACGAATGAAATCTCTCATCCCCGAGCCAGGGAGGACAACAATTGATTGTTTTAAAATCAAAATATAAATATTTATATTCTATAATTTTTTGTTTACAGGTATCTTTAAATCCTCTAGAGATCCATTCACCACAAACAACAAGACCATAAATCACTAATTGTTGTTCAAAATTTTTCCACATTCTTACAGCAGGATGGTATTTCCATCCTTTTGATCTTCCAGAAAGTGTGTTTAATATTTGTAATGTTTCTACTCTTTGCTTTCCCAAACGTTTGTTGTCAAGATATCTTGCACTGTAAGGATAGAATTTGTCCGGAAGAAATGTCTGCATTTCTAACTTTCTTTATATTCTTCTGAGAGACTTACTCCTTTACTTAATCCATTTTCATACCCAACTTCATATGCTTTTTCTAATTCTTTTATTAATATTCGAATTCTTGTTCCTCGACTGCATTTACAATTGTCTTTTTGTTTTTCACAATTGATGCAACGAAAACTACGAATTAATCTTTCGGCGGCTTCTTTTGAATTAAATGTTGACATTTAATCTTTGACTTCTTCATATACGATAATAATTTTTTCTACAGGCCGGACCTCACAACATTCAACTACCTCATCATACTCCCACGGTCTTTCATCTTGATTTTCTGTTGCACCTACTGAATATTGAGTTTCCCAAAATTTATTTTCATACTTAAAAATAATATTATGAAGAACAGACCAACGAGAATGTTCTATTATTTCATCAGAAATCAAAATATCTTTTGGGCAATCTAAAATATTCAACATTTCTTCTTTTGTAAAATTTTTTTTCATAGCATTTATCCTTTCGCCTTTTCGCTTACATGTTTTTTTGCACAGCCATGAGCACGAAATCCTACGATAAATTCTCTATTTTTCTTTGAACAAATTTGACAAATAGAACAAGTCAATCTTTCATTTCTCTGCTGTGGACAAACAAGAACTCGTCTACCTTTAGGTGTCAAAATATTTTCTATGGCATCTTGAGGCAGCACAACAACGACTGGTGCTACTTTAAGGTCGCACAATTGATCTGCGTGTGATAGATTATCTGCGGAAAGAGAAATACAAAATCCTTTCTTATTTGCTAACGCAATTAATTGTCTATTCTTTTTTGCTTGTTTTGAATTACCAAGTACAGGCTTATGAGTAAAACAAATTACTTTTGAATTGTTTGCTCTAATTAACTCCATCATTTTTCGTTTATCAACACGATTACCAACACCAGGCAGGTCCCCAACAACATTATGTCGCCAAATTTGTTTTGGATGAAGTTGAGATACTTGTTTAATAAAATTTTTCCAATCATATCTTTCATCGTTGCTTTTATTTAATCTATTCCAATGTATATTAACATTTCCATATAATCCATAGCACCCTTTCGTTTTCCACATGCAAGATGACGGACAAGATTTCTTCTCCGTCATACTACATGACATTGGACCAATTTTTTTGTTACTTGAATTTTTAACAAAGAGAACTTTCATGATTGTTTCTTAATTTCTTCATCGTCGAGTCGACCACAAGTTACTTTTATATTTTCTCCATTCCAATAGTCAAAACTTAATCCAGTTATATTCCCTCCTTCTTCACTTTCTCGATATTTCATCCAATCCCAATATTGCTGTTCTCCAGAACCACATAACCAATGTTTAAAATGCAATGCTGCTTTAGGACTTTCAAATTCAAAAATTAGTTTATTTCCAACTTTTTCAAATTTATCTTTATCAGACATTTTCATTATTTTTCCTCCGGCCAAACAAAAGCACCTTCAGCGGGACGAAGAGTACAAACACATTTCTCACTGCCTTTATAAAGAAACTTATCAAAACTACAATTATGATCGTGTACCATTATATGTTTGCTTGCCTCTATTTGTGTTTTAAATGGACCCATGCGAGTAATATTTTTTGTTGCAACATACCATTTCATGTAAGAATTTTTCTCCATTCTTGTTCAATAATATATTCAGCAAGTTTTTTGTCATCATTAGATAATTTGCATCCAAAAACAGAATTAAATGTATTAATAATCATTTCTAAATCTGCGCCTGGAATTTCTTTAGAAATACGAAACATACCTTCTTTAATCTTTTCAATTTCTTGTTGAGAAAGCATATAATTAGTCCTTTGTTTTAACAATTGCTTCCCAAGCATTCAACAAACATTGTTCAACAATTGATAATTGCTTTTCTACTTTTTCCCATGAAATACCATATGATTTAAGAATTATCCATTGATCATGTTTATTAGCCACAATTTCAACATCTAGTCCTGAATAACAACGTTCGTGAAGTTTGAAATTATATATTTTAATATGATAACTAATTTTATGTTCATTTGTATCACATTTTGACGATCCTTCTGGAAGTCTTTTACTCCCGGTCCAAATTATGCTTTCATCTTCAAATCGAGGAATTGGATAGGAATGATATCCTTTTTGTTCCAAAAAATTTATTAATTCTTCTTTGATCATTTTTTGGTATCTCCAAATATAATAATAGCAAAAGCACTTACCATACACCCAGCAATAAAACCAAGTATGAGACCTAGCATTTTTTAATCCTTATCCGGATTAATGATCACACGGCACTCTGGAAAGGACATTTGTAGAAATCCCGGCAATAATTTTGGAGTCAAAAACATTGGAACAGAATACGTCCGGTCTTGTTCAAGACAAAATAATTTTTGTACATAGATTTCTCCATTATCTGGATCTTCTTTTATTTCCGGAATAAAAGTTAAAATTTCATTTTTAAGAGAAGTCATGAAGTAAAATTTAATTCTAATAGAATTAATTTCCTTGATTTTTTTCATGAATTATCTTTTTGTTAAACGTGCCGCAGCAATAGACATGTTAATATCTGTACGAAGAATACAATGAAGATCTCTAAGATTTCCTTCTAAATCTGCAATTAAATTAATTTCATAACATCCGTTTGTAATTTGTGAAAATTCTAATTTTTCAAGAATATTTTTACATTCTACAATCAAATCATCATATGATTTTTTCAGAAGAGCAGATGGTTTAAAATTATCAAGTTTTGGATTCATATTTCACCACAAATAAATTTTAAATTTGACATATCTTTTCAGTCTACACCACCAAGAATCGCAAGCTTTAAATTTTTTGAAGAGTTGCCTTTGATTCGTGTGGCTTTCAATTAATTGTTGCAAGGGATCTTCAGATAAATATTTTTCATAATCAGAAAGATAGCTTTTAAAATATTCAACTACTCTTTGTTGTTCAGCATTCATTTTTTTTCTTGATGTACCCATTTCTCATAAGTAACGCAATATTCGTTCATAAAATTGATCATATCAAAACATTCATCTGTTTTCAACATTATTTCTTCAACACATCCATATTTGGACTGATATCCAAAAATATATTTTATTCCAAGAATAAGACGTTTCCAAAAGGAAAGATTATTCAAATGAACTGTAAAATACAGAAAGTCTGGTTCGTCTGAATAATAAGTAAGTCTACAAATATGTTCAAGACTAGAACAAGAACAATTGATATATTTTTCTTTCATGGACTTTTACTTTGTTGTTTGTTCTGTTGTTCATATATCTTATCTGCTAATGCATTTTCTACTGACCATGCGCCTTCGCGATCAAAGAGATCATCTAGAGCCAACAATTCTTCTTTAGTAAGTTTTTCTTGCAATAGTTTAACAGCTTCTTCAATAGTCATTTTGTTTTTTTTCATACAAAACAACAAGTAGGTTTTTTCCAAATTCTTTTACTATGATCTTCGATATTGTTGATATAATATTTTATTGATACTGCGCCGCAGACATTACACCAATAAACATCATTATAACTACTAGAAAAAATCATTGAAACTTTATGTTTATGCCTAACTTTTTGACGAGGATAGGTTATCATTTTGGTTTTTCCTTTAAAGTTTGAAACAAATTTCCCAGGGTCGGACTGAGAAAAATGTTTCAAAGAATATTATACTAGACCCGCTACTTCTTCGATTGCCTGTTGCGCTCGGAGATTAAATTGCATTCCACTTCCGAGAAGCAAACTTTCTGTTCTGGCCATTGGATCAATTTTTTCATTTTTCACTACTTTTTCATAATTGGACCATTGCGTCGCCGCATTAAAAAATGACCATGCTGTACCTCTATTATTTGCGTCAATTCCAAGTCCAGATTGAGCAAAGTCTAAAATTTTATTCATTGAATTCTTTGTTCTGGCAGGTAATTCGTTCAACGGAATCTTTGGATCAACCTCAAATACTTTTTGAAGAGTTTGTGCCATCATAGCATCTGTAAACCGGGTGGCTGCTAATTGATTAATTCGTAGTTCAACTTTAGCATGATAATCCAGCATTGCCTTGAGAATATCTTTTGCTTCGGTCAAACGAACTTCAGCGTTGCTTGTGTGTCGAATACGAATATCGCGGCGGGCGTCCTTAAGCGCCATCATAAAAGTATTTTGACAGATAATAACGGTATTTGAACCTCCCAAAACGGCAGGCAAGCTACTATTATGACTCGACAAAAATACAAGATACTTCTTAATTTCTCCGTTAGTAACACCCTTTACTTGAATATTGGTTGGAAATTGAGCTTGTAAAAATACACGTTCGCCTGCACCAAAGAGTCCGCCATTGACATAACGACAATTTAGTCCTTTTACTACTTCATCAACCATGTCAGCCATTTGTCGATGTTGAACTGGTACATATTTTGAACCAACCACAGCGAGCGGAACATCAGTGTCCAAACGATTAACAGACTTATATCCCGGAATCACTTTCAATTCACCTTCTTGATTGGCGGTTAGCACAGGACGTAGATCAACATTCCAATTCAAATCAAATGCCGAAAGGGCGTCATTGAACGTCTGAGGAGCAGTAGCGAAATCAAAATCTTTACGAGTTGGGTGTAGCATTTTTTTTTCTTTGATTAAAAGATTTATTTAGTAATCACAGAAAGCATGAAAAGAAATCCAACGATAGAGCCTATAACAAATATTCCAACCATTCACTCTCCCAAATAATATTTAAACATTTTTTCCGGAGCAGCAACAAACTCTTCAAATGAAGATTTCAATGCTCCTCCAACAGTAATTTCCTCTTTGGAGGGATCAAGAACGATATCTTTGTATTCATTTTCACAAGAATAAGCCGAAATACCAAAAGAGGTTTCATCATCAAATGCTTTCGTTAGATCATCTCGATATCCATATCGAAGCATTTCACAAAAAACAATTCTAGTCAAATAACTATCGTCAGTTCATCTTTGTTTCCTTGATAATGCTTTGTGTACATTTTCTAGTAATTTATACCCAGTGTTATGAGAATAGAGGTATACAGATTGTCCTGGATCATTGATAATTTGAACGCAAGATCGATCACCCATATTACCATCCACCTTTTGATAGATTTTCAAACCACCACATTGGCTGAAGATTTGTATAATGACATGCCTTCAAAAATTGTTCTCTATCAATTAAATTGAACTTACATAATGGAATAATATGATCAATATGCCAACCTTTATTTGTCCAATTGTCCCACGTCATTTGTTCTCCAGTTTTAGGATTAGAATAAAATTTAAATTCTAAATAAGTTTTTAATTCTTGGATACAACATCCCAGATCTTTAACAGCAGAGCCTCCTTTTTGTCCATCCTTAATAGCTGAATTGGTTCTGTTTCTAATAGCATGAGCTAATTTAGCAAAAATATTATTTTTAAGTCTATTAAAATGGTTTTTATTTATCTTTTCTTTATTTTTTTCTCTATATTGTATATCGTATTGTCTCTTATATTCTTTGGTTTTTTGACGATATTCCCACGCTTCTTGTTTGTGCGTATCGTTAAATATTTTCTTTTTTGTTAAAATTTGTTCTCTATATTTGGCATGATACAAATTATATTCTATTTTTCGGCATTCTTTGCATTCACCTTTTTTCCCACTTTTGGTTTGTGAAGATTTTCCGAATTTATTAAGATTTTTTTCTTTTTTACATTTAGAACAAATTAATGTTTGCATACTATAATTAGTATGCAATTATGTGAAATTTCCTTAGTTTAATTAAAAAAACTTAATCTTTTCATACAACTTAAATTAATACCATTATTATTCTCCTTCTTCATTTCTAAGAGATTGTACGCTATCTCGAAGATCTTTTACTTCTTATTTCAGATCGTCGACTTCTTTTTGTAGATTTTTTACGGCATATTCTAAATTAGCAACAAGACGAACTAGAACCTCACTAGAAAGAACAAGACTTTGAACTTCACCTTCTAATTGAGCGACATTCCCAGATAAATTTGTTTGTTTTGCATCAATTGATTGATGGTCTAGTACCGCTTTCTCGGCAACATCTTTAGCAATTTCATATACTCTTTTTTCTGCTTCGGCTGTTAACATTATTTATTCTCCTAATATTTAGCATTTTCGATGTCTTGTTTTTTCATAACAGCATCCAAACTTTCTTCTAATTTTTCAATTCTTTCCTCCAATAATTTTACTTTTTCTTCCATTACTTCTTCAGCGATAGCACGAATTTCATCTTGCTGTTCTAGTCTTGTTTTTTCGCGCGGCATTAATAATATCTCCCAGACGCTCTAGGATTGCTCAGGTTAAGTTTTGATATCAAAGATAGAATTGGGACATTCTTTCTCTTTTTGTATTCTTCCCAACTCAATTGTGTACGTTTAGCCTCTACAAATAATTCTGCATCTGCTTTGTTTGAAAAATTAGCAATAATTTCTTTCCATTCTGCTCCTAATTTACGATAACAAACATCCCAATCGTTCATATATTGTTTAATTGTAATTTGTTCTTCGTATTTACTACAAACATATCCTGCCCCACAAATACCTATTCTTCCTCCAGACATTTATTTTTTCTTTTGATCAAGATTTTCAAAATGTTGAAGCAAGGTCTTTACATATTTAACTTTACAATAACCCATTAGTTCTGAAGAATCAAGATAAAAAGATGCCCTCGGCTGAAGAGCACCATAAGCATCAGTATCTTTTCCCATATTAGTAGAATTAACAGAATTTTGTGCTCTTGCCAAAGCCAACTCTCGTCCTTCTACTTTTCGAAAATGGTCCTGAGGAAGTTTACACCGGGCGATACCAAAGAAAACAAAATCATTTTTTTGAATTGTTACCAGAACATTCTTTCGATGTCGAAAAGAATACGAATCTTTAAATTCATCACCCTTTTCATATACCCACCCATAACGCACTCGATATTTTTCATCTGTCGTAGTCTTCATTTTGTTTATTCCTTTTTTGTTTGTTTAAGAACAGAACGTGCTTCATCTTCTGCGTCTTGTCGTTTCTCTTCTACATCTTTTTCTGCGAGTTTTACTGCGTCATCAAGTAGATATTTAATATTTTTATTAATTGCTTTCGCTAAATATTTTCCCATTGTTTTTGATGTTGCAGAATATGCAGAAGAACATCCGTAATATCCATACACTGCATGAAAATTAAATTCTATATCTTGCCAATCTCCATCATTCATTCTTACAAATGTTATCTCTGCAAGATGTTTATCATTATCTTCTTGATCTCGACCAAGACAACACTTTATATTATCTTTGAAGCTTATGAATTGATCTTTTATTTGTTTGTATTCTTCGATTTTGCTCATGAAAATTTATTTCCTATAAAGATCAATTCAGGATTAACAACGATAATCTGTTTCTCTCCATATAAAAAACGTATTTATTCTTTTCTTTCGACATATCTTGTTTATTCCTTCCTTTCAATATGCTCTGTCTTTTTAAAATAAGAAGAAAGATCTACTCGCTTTATTTCTTGTTGAAAATGTTCTTCTTTCACAAAGCGTTGCACTTCCTCTTCTATTCTTTTTTGAACGGCATCTGAACCTTCTATATATCCAAGACGATATGTTGCTGAAAGAAGAGCATTAATATCTACTAACATTTTATCATGCGTCTCATCTAGTCTATGTGCTGGCTTTCCAAGATAATGTTGAAAAATTTGTGCAGACTCTTTAAAAACGTTCATTATTTTCTATCCATCCAAATATCAACAATTTTCTTTTGCCATCCGGAAATTGGTTCCGTTTTTCCGAAACGATTTACAAGAATATTTGCTACTTCCTCCCAACGATAACTCATAGCTTCGGGAGCAGTATAAAAACAACTATCTTTCCTTCCAAATAAATCTTTTCTTAACGATTCTTCGTTTGTAGGCAGTACCGAGAGCATTTGATCAATCACATCAATCAAATTTCTCATTTTTGATCCCAGTCTTTTGGATAAGTCTTGTCTTTTTTATATTGTTCTGCTGCACAAGTTCGACAAGTCTTTCCTTTCTTTACCCCCGCATCGCCAACTCTAATAGATTTACAAGATAGGCAAACACATTTTTGACTTGTAAATGGATGGACAGTAATGTCGCCTTCAACTGGATATTTCAATCTACTAAAAATTGAAGTATCTGAAAAATTAGTATTCTTTTCTAAGTTAAAAGCTTCACACTGTTGCGCTCCCAGATTACTTCTTGCGTTTTGATTAGTTTCACAAATTAGATTACACTTAGCAAGAACAGCGGCTTGTTTAACGATATCAAGCGTGACCGCAGAAGCAAAGAAAGTATATCCTCGTTTAAAATCTTCCAATTTTTTTGTAATTGAAGCGTCAACACAAGGACCAAAACCAATAGAATTTACCGCTCCTGCACGTGATGACCAAGGACCAATTAGTTCTTTTTTACTTCCGTCCATCATTGTAATTGGAAATTTCCGTCCACCAAAACCTTTATCGGGACCAGAATATGAAAAGAAACTTACAAATCCTTCCAATTCGGCATAATAGATACCGTTTTTTTCTTGATATCGAAGTAAATTCCGGTCAGGAAATTTATCGATTAAGAGTTCAAATGTTGGAGAATTATCGGATTCTTCGTACCAATTGATCTTAGCATCCAAAAGTTTCATAAATTAAGTTTCCTTTTGAAAAATATCGTTAAATAGATTTGGATGAACCCATTCTTCAACCAATCTGAGTACAGAATATTGTTTATTTAAATTATTGAAATCTAATTGTGCTTCTTTTTGATTTTTATACAATTTTCCAACTGCGTAATATACTCCTCCAGGTTCTGTTTCAAAATTTCTAGTTTGAAAAAACCAAATTTGTTTTAATTTAATCATTGTTTTTTAACAAAATGTTCCAACACGAAGTTTCGGCATAGAATGATTACTATGATCAGCGCTACATTTCTCACAGATACGATAATCAATAACGCTGCTCGATGAATTGAGGTCTACAATTGTTCCTCCACATTTACAATTTCCACAATGCAAGATAGAATGAAGTTTAAAATCAATAAATGCAACTCTTTGTGTTGGCTTCTTTTTGTCGTTTGTTTTAAAAAATGTTTCAACTCCAATAGGATGACCGTTATCTTTAATTGTTCGATGATAAAGTTTCATTTTTGTTTATCCTTTTTTAGAATAATGTTTTTGTTTGCTAGATTGAAAATTCATTTATTCATCTTGATGTAATACGGATGTTCTTTGATCCAGCTATTTCTTTCGCGTGGCGCGCCTCTTTTCGTGTTAGATAAACACTATACTTCTTCCAAACATTATTTTGATGAATTTCAATAACCCATACCTTATTTGTTTTTTGTTGAACTCCAGAATTGTTCTTCCGTTGATCATTGATGATTCGGCTGGAATCACGCATCAAAACAACCCGGC
>ERZ1292632.1851-Hain-H43-01um-R2-1851-length-19226-cov-10_pt1 | contig 16711 bp, 26 predicted proteins | sample MGYA00564407_ERZ1292632 | MGnify/ENA primary metagenome ERZ1292632 (study PRJEB36523, sample SAMEA6512637) | groundwater metagenome | collected 2019-01-08 | study: AquaDiva: Metagenomics assemblies of 32 groundwater samples | reverse complement strand
CCCGAGTGCGGTCAATATCACTACGCGGTCGGGAGGGTACGCTGTTCGGGATGTTTCGGCGTAGCTCCTGGGATGCGGGAGGTCAAGAGGGCAGGTCGGTCTCCGACGCTCGATGAGCTTCACAAGCTCTTGGGTTCTCGTGAGGGTTTGTAGCCCCTCTGGACTCCCCAATTGCTAAAGTGGCTTCGTCGGCGTCCTTCCCGAAACAGTGCCATAGAAATTGAGCACGTGCGAGCGCAACAGAACCGATTGTCGATTCATTCATATATCCGTGCGTCCATACACAACTATGGGCAACGTCGTTATCGAGAGTAGCCCATCTTGCTTCGGGAACTTCGGGCGGATAGCGGAGTCGTGGCGGTGCAAGAATGGCGTTTGTGAGTGGGCGGCGAAGTGCGAGCGGACCACGAAGGATAACGACGTTCGGTCAGGGGGGAATCTGAGTGTCTGACGGCGAATCGCCAGCAGAGCGGCTGGGGCGCATGGACGAGAACGTAAAGTTCATCAAGGAAGCGGTCAAGCAAATGCAGAAAGACATCCAAGGGTTGATTCGCCATCGGTTTTGTGACGATTGCCCTCAGATTCTGGACATGGACAATCGGGTCGGTGGCTTGGAGAAGAATCATGAGGACCAGAAGAAGAGTAGGGAGAGACGGTGGGATGTCACAGCATTGTGGGTGTCCAACTTCGTGGGTTGGGCGATGGCCGTGCTCGGATTGTGGTTGGGGTAGGCGATTGCATGTACGCTACGGGAAATGTGCTACGGATTCGGTTGTTGGGGCCGAAGGAAGCCAAGCGGGGAGAGCGGTGGACGTTCACGCTGGAGGTGGTGTCTGGTGGCTTGGACGACTACCATAGTCAAGTCGTGACGCAGGCTATTGCTCATGCATTCGTAATCGACTTCAAGGTCGAGCGAGGCTTGGAAGGGGATACGATGCAGTTGCGGTCCATGTACTATGCGACAGGCGACGAGCTGGTGCTAGACACGCGGGATGCGTTGTACCAGATTCGGATGGAAGGCAAACGCATGCCCGAAGGAGTTTTGCAGTTCGTTGTTGAGCCGATAGCACGGGCCGAAAGCTGAAATATCTGGTCGTCCATTCGTGGTGTAGGTGGTATTGTGACGCAGTTGTTTGTGGCAGGGCAGGCAATCGGGTTGAGCATCTTGGCTGGAGTGCTGTGGGCGGTACTCGGTTGGTGGAAGGCCAGGCAGAAGGGCGAAGAGTTCTCGGGGCCGAAGTTCACGCGGGCGATTGTCATCGGCATAATCGTGGGTGCGATCTCGGGGTGGAGAGGATGGAGTTTCGAGACATCCGAAGTCGTCCTCATGCAGGTCATCGGGGCGTTCGGGGCGACTGGACTCATTGACTGGGTTGCGATTGAGATTTGGAAGAGAGTGTCGAAGGCCGGGCGGGCGGAGACGATTCCAGCGAAGGCGGAGAAGATTGGCGTGTCGGAGGGGCCGAAGCAGTAGTTCTGGTTCGGTTGTGGTGAGCGACGCTCGACCCCGCAACAGAACCCCACACACATTGATTTATATATCCGCGCGTCGATTCTCCATGTAGGCCGGTGTGGTGGTCTCAATGGGTGCGAATCTTGCTCTCGGTGCCGCTGGAGCGTGTGTGCTGGCGGTGGGGTTGCTGGGCATCAATGAAGTGCAACAGTTCAATCGCTGGACGATTCCAGGTCAAACGCCCGTGTGCGAGTATTCGCAGTTGCATTTGGCGCAGAACATCGTGCTGATAGCTCTTGGTGGCCTTCTGCTAGGGCACGAGATACTGGCGGCTGTCGTAGGTCGGAAGTAGATGCAGGTAGCGGACATTCGGAATGCATTGGTCGGCGCGACCGTCATCATAGCGTCGGCTGTCGTGGCGTTCTTCACGTTGCCGTATCAATTGGAGTGCATGGGGATTCGCAAGCCAGTTTACCAGTTTCTTCCCATGTACGGGGACATCTCGGTTCGCGTGACGGGAATCGCGTCGGCAGTCAGGAATGTGGAGGTCGAATTGCGCGACGACGAGGGGGCGACGGTAGCGATTGGCGGATCGCGTCCAGTGTTCGGTATGGCAGGCGTTCTGTTCAAGAACGTCAACTACGACTGGTACTCGGTCCAGTTGAGAGCAGTGGCGGCGGACGGTAGCTCGAAGGTCCTGAGTTCCATGGACTTCGGTGTGGATTCTCGACTGACGGTAGTGGACTTCGCTCTGAGGTCAAAGGACGGCAGGTCTGTACCATATGGCGAGGGGTTTGGGCCAGGGTTGGTTGTGTCGCGGTGATGTTATGAAATGGGGCGAACTGGTGATAGTGGCGGTGGTCGAGGTCGCATCAGTGATAGGGGCCATACTCACATGGGAGTTCTGGATAGAGCCGTGGTTGCGGTCGCGCGGTGCTCCAACTCCGCCACCGTCCAAGGAAGAGCCGAGTCCAGGGCCAGGGCCAGGGCCAGGGCCAATGCCGGTGCCAATAGGTCCAGTGGCGTGTCATCAGTTGGTGACGCCGACGGAGTTCCAAGGGCAGGCGCATCTGTACTCCGTCATGGAGAACGATCCAGAGGTCAAGCGGTTCCCGTTCGCCGATGAGGGCGAGGCGTTCTGCGTCTACAGTCCCACGAAGTCCCAGCCAACGGGCACAGTGGCGTTGCAGCGGTGGCGGCGAGAGTATGTCTACTACTTGACGATTGATCCATCGGACCCCGTGGTGCTGGAAAGGGATGCGACGACAAGTGGACGGGTGTGGGTGTTCGATAGGGTGGTTGGATGGGTATCGGCATCTGGGGAGTTGAGGGATGTGGCTACGGTGCCCGTTCGCAGGTATGTCTCTCTGCCTGGCGCGGTGGGGCTGGCGGACTGGATGTTCGTGCCGGATGGCAGTCCGTTGATCCCAACAACCTACATTCCCGACGGCATCGCGTTCTATGCGTTCCAGAAGCTAGCGGCAGTTGACGGGTCAGAAGGAGCAGTGAGCGAGGGGCGGTTCATAGTCGAACCCAAGGTGGTAGTGCCGAACGTGGTAGGAAGGTGACGTCGATGGGCTGGGGCGAAACAATTGTCGGGATAGCGGCGTTGGTCGGAGCGGCAGTGATTGGGTATGCGATTTGGCAGCACTTTGGGGGCACTTCGGTTCTGCCTACTGGCACTGGCTCGATAGAGGGCGAAGTGAAGGACGCATACGACAACAGCTTGAAGATTGCGGATGCCACTGTCACTGTGGACTATCTCTCGGCGAGGACGGGGACTGATGGCAAGTTCAGGATAGACAATGTTCCAGTGGGGACGAAAACAGTTACGGCGATTGCGACGGGGTACCTCCAGAATCAGCAACAGATCACTATTAGGTCGCAGGGAGAGGTCGGCCATGTTGATTTCTACATGGGTTGGGCCGTCACACCCATTGGTCCCCCCATTGGGTGGCCGGGGTGAGACGATGGGCTGGGGCGAAGTAGCGGTTGGCGTGGCGGTCGTGGGTGGAGCAGCGCTAGCTGGCTATCTGCTGTGGACGAGATTCGGTGGTGGTGAGGGACAGTTTGCCATTGCTGGGCGCGTGTACGATGCAGTCACAATGGTCGGGATTCCCAGGGTGCGGGTGGTTGTGGGTACAGGGGCAGCGGTCACAACGGATGGCCAAGGCATGTATCGGTATCCCGTGGGTATCGGAACGCATATGCTCACAGTGAGGGCTGCTGGATATGTGGAGGCGTCGAGGTCAGTAGTGGTGGATGGAAGTAGCTCCGTCGTTCGAGTGGATGTCGGTCTCGCGGCAGAACCAGAACCAGAACCAGAACCAGAGAGAAGGACCATCACATTTCAGGGGACGGTTCGAGATGCCTATACTCCGTATCCAGCGATAGTCTCGTATCCTGGCGGATACGAGTTGCGCGTTACGGCCAAGACGTCTGGTGGGCGACAGCTTGCGACGACCACTACTGACGCGAACGGATTTTATCGCCTTTCTCCCATCCCAAACGATGTGGGGCAGATCGCGCTGGACTTCGTCGATTCGGCAGGCGTGTATTCGGATGCGTCTCAGGCTGCCTATCTAGACGGAGTGCAGTCTGGCGTATTGGATGCGAGCCAGGTGATGAGCCGGGTGGGGATTGGCCATATAGACCTAGATAATGTTAGTTTCGGGGCTGCTGGTTCGGTTATTGTCAACCACAACTACTTGTTCTTCGACACGGGGTGTCCCAGAGGCATCGCTCGCAAAATAGACGTCGTGGCCGGAAAGGGGCGAGGTGTGGTTGGAACATGCAATCTCGACATCGACATCTACGCAGTGAAAGGGACGGTGTGGACAAGGATTGGTGGGGGGTCCGTGTCGAACGATTTTGTGGACGTGGGTACTGGTCCAGGGTTCACTCCAATATGGGCGGACCGAATATGCCTAAAGGCGGGGACCCCAAGTACCTGTAGTGGCGCCCTCGCGTCGCTATACTCGCTGCACTTGACGATTGCGTTCGGGGATCGAATATCGTAGGGAGGAAGGAGAAATGTCGTACTACATGTACAGCTTTCTGGCAAAGGGCGGGACTAGGCGAATCTATCCGTATCTGAATGAGAAGGATTTGGCAGCGAGCGTGCCGCATGCCAATGGGAACTACATCACGTATCATGACTATGAGGGGTCTCGTGTGGCAGCATCGCTCGGGGACGCTACCGGTACGATGTTCGTGTACCCAGTGGTTTCGGGGTCGAGCGAGGGGGTGCAACAGCTTTCAGCAGGTGAGGGTTCGCTCATCGAGTTCTACAACAATCGCGTCGGGCAGCAAATAAACACTTACGACCTTCCAGACGGACGTAGCGTGGCTGTCATTCAAGGAGCGCCAATCACAGAGGACCAAGCTCGTGCGATGGGTCACACGGTTCAGATGGTCTCGCCCGAGATGCTGGGGTTACCGCAGGTTCCGCAGGCAATCGGAGTTCCTGGGCCAATACCCACTCTGTTTGTGGCGATAGTAATCATTCTCATCATCGCCATCGTGATACTCGACCTAGTGGCTGGCATGATCCACAGTTGGGAAAATGTCGCAATAGAGCGGGCTCGTCAGGACACAGAGCAGGCGAAGATTCACTATCTTGATCACCAACAGGATTTGTTCGCGAATCAGGCCAAAACTGAGTCGGAGTACGACGCCGACATCGATGGGGATGGCGAGGTGGACATTCACTACATCAAATACTTCAATGGTACGATCATTGCGCTTGCGAAGTCTGCTGCTGGCAGAGCGAGCTTGGGCGAGAACACAAAGATTGTGCAGGGGGCGGCGTACACAGCTGACCAGTTGGCCGCGATGATTAAGGAGCAGCTAGATGCATTGCCTCCGCCAGCCTACGACCCGTGGAGCGCCGCGATGGGATACGTGCCTTGGGTAATCTTTGCAGTGGTGGGTTGTGTGGTGCTCGTGATAGTGGTTCCGCCATTGATTTCACGTCTGAGAGCGCGTCCAGCGACGGGGCCACCGAGGGAAGCCGTTTCGGGTTGAGTTCATAGGAGGGGGTTACTTGAACTGGGGTGAGGTCGCAGTCACAATGGCTGTCGCGGGTGGCGTTGCCGTAGTGGGCTACTTAGTGTGGTCGCAGTTCGTTGCCAAGTCGAATGGTAGCAGGGAACCCATCCAGGAGAACATCGTCATATCGGGGCGTGTCTATGATGATGTCACGACAATCGGAGTTCCAGGAGCGGAGGTTGCCGTGGGGTCAGGGAAGACGACGACGGACGCTCAGGGGATGTATTCATGTCCAGTGATTGTCGGGACGTATGTGGTCACTGTACGTGTCCCTGGATATGTGGAGAGGTCAGTGTCAGTAACAGTGGATGGTACGAGCGCCAAGGTGTTGCTGGATGTCGGACTCAGAGGGGTTACGGCTCCTCCGGGTCCCGAAGACGGGCTTGGAGAGATTCACGGTCGGGTGACGGACAATTACGGTGTTCCAATGGGGTCTGTTCGCATGTCCGTGTTGGGGAGGGAGGATGTGACGGACAGTTCGGGGTGGTATCGGTTCGGTTCTCTTCCTATTGGTTGGTGTAGTGTCGCGGCGTATCACAGTCCGCAATATGGAGGCGTGAATAGGGGGATAATAGTCAATGAGGGGCCGAATGAGTTGAACTTCGTTCTGCCGAGGTTGGCGTGAGGGGAGACGATGGGAACGTTGTCTGGATTTCTTGTCGGGGCGATAGTCGGAGCGGCAGTGGTCGTGGTCTTCTTCTGGAAGCCGTGGGAAGTTCATATAGGGTGGTGGCCGTTCGAGGCTCAGGCGAAGTCGGGCATACCTCTGTCCGTTCAGTGAGTAGGGAGGTGTGCTGGGCGGAGTCGCAGTGGTGGCCGTCGTATGTTCCCCTGGCCAGGAGGATGATGGACAATGTGGGGGTGGGTCGTCGTATCCGTCATTGCGGGGACATGTCTCGCAGTGCACTGTCTCCAAACGTGGGTGATGGAGGGGGAGCGACAGGATCTCTATGTGGTGGCGAGAAGAGTAGCAGATCAAAGCGAGAAGCCTCTACTGGTGGTCGGGGCGCCCCAAGCTAGGGGTCAGGGTTTTCCGTCGTATCCTCATGGGGACGTGACCATCGACATCGATCCGCGTCCTGAAGACCTCAAGACGCTCAAGGTGGATGTTGAAGTGGCAGATAGTTTCTTCGTTCCTGGTCAGTTCGGTGCCGCGTTCATGTCGCATGTCTTGGAGCACGTCGAGCGTCCGCAGCGGGCGTTGGACGCTCTAATGGTGATAGCGGATAGGGTCTTTGTCGCGTATCCCCAGTCCGAGAGCTTCTGGGCGTATTGCGTTTCGGATCATCGGTGGATAATAGACGGGATTTCACCAGAAGGGCGAGTGCAGTGTCATCGGAATCCGTTGTACGTTGGAGGGTAAGGCTGTGGTTGGCGTTGGTCCTCCGTTCTTCTCCATCATCATACCGACATTGAACGAGGAGCGTTGCTTGCCGAGACTGCTTGACTCTCTTCGTGTCCAGACTTTCCGAGAGTTTGAGGTTATCACCGTGGATGGATTCAGTAGGGATGCGACTCCAGTATTGGCAGCGGACATCGGGCGGGTGATACAGGTCAATGGACGTCCCGCAATCGCTCGCAATGTTGGTGCAGAGATTGCCACTGGTGAGTATCTTCTCTTCTGCGATGCCGATATCGTATTGCCAGATGCCGAGTATCTCGCCGACATGCATCAGCATGTCGAGTGTCATCCCGTGGAACATGCTTACGCTCCCTTCAAGACGTTTGACGAGATTGCATACCCGCAGATTATTATAAGAGACGATCCGGCGTGGTGGTTGAGTGTCAATCTCGTGTTGAACTTGGTGGATATTGGTCTCCTCCACATCTTCGACCGACTTCGGTTCATGGCGGTAGGCGGATTCCGTTCCGATATCTCCGTTGGAGAGAATGTCGAGATATCGCGGCGACTCTGGCCATCTCTGTTGCCGGGTAGATTCGTTGTGTATACTAGCGACCGGCGTCATCGGCAGATTAGCGGTCTTGAGCATGCTTGGATTAATCTGTGCAACTGGTGGGCGATTACCTTCGGGCATCCCACTTCCGATGGTTCCTACTGGGAATGGCGGGATGCTGGACGGTCGGTCTGAGTGTAGGAGCGAGGCAGGCATGGACATCTGGAAGGAACTTCAGGAGAAGTGGCCGTATCTGGCAGGCATTGGTGGGGCTATCGGTGGCGTTGCTCTTATCTTGCATCTGGTCAACTCGTATCTCGCTGACGAGGATCGCAAACGGAAGGAGAAAGAGCAGCATGAGCATAACTGTCAGTCCAGGGATGCTTGCGGTCTCAGTATCATCATCCCGACCAAGAACGAGGAACTCACAATCGGCGGCCTCATGCAGTGCCTGAAGGACCAGGAGCCAGCAGGCGTTCCAGTCGAGGTCATAGTGGTGGACGGATTCTCGACGGACAGGACGCCAGCGTTGGCGAGGGAGTTCGAGGCGGTCGTGTACCAAGATCACGGCAGGGTGTCGAGAGCGCGGAATCTCGGTGCTCTCATCTCGAAGTATCCGCATCTGTTGTTCCTAGATGCGGACACTCTGTTGAAAGGTAATGATTTTCTGAAGAGGATGGTTCGCCATGTGCACGACCATCACGTCCGTTTCGGGTCCTTCTGCATGGAGACCAAGCAGTGGGATTGGTTGTTGAGTGCTCTGTACTGGGTAACGAACATCTACAATCACGCTAATCCGTCGGGATGCGGAGCGTTCTGGTATGTGGATAGGGATGTATTCTTCGAGATGAGGGGTTTCGATGAGTCTATCTTGTTCTGTGAGGATGTCGGATTGACCAGACGCATTCTGCGGAAGTATTCGTGTCGGATGATGCCCATGACGGTCCTCTGGGACGAACGTCGTATCAAGCGCGAGGGAGTGTTCAGTCTGTTCACGCGCTACTTGGCTGCGTTGTGGACCAAGAGTGCCGAGGCCGATGAATTGAACGCCATCGATCCGGGTTACTTCGAGCGCAGCGCGGGCGGGAAATATTACTTGGCGGATGGTTGGTCTCCAGTGGCGGATGCACAGGTCGTAGCGAACCAGGTGGCGACGGTGGACACCACGCAAGTCCAGACTAGGCAAGCGGTCAAGGCGGATGGGGGCGACAGTGACCCGAGAGCGTGAGTGGGTAGTCAACGTCCGCCTGAAGGACAGCTTGTACCGCTACATCAGGAAGCTGGACGCGAAGTTCGGTTGCGGATCGCCGGAGGTCATCCGTCGGATAGTGGAAGCGTTCTCGGTCTTGGATGCTGTTGGGTTGTTCGACGTGCTCAAGAACGTGGAGGAACTGAAACGGCAGGCGAGGGACAGAGATGGCGATTCCCGCGATTCGGGTGGGCAAGGCAAGGCGAACGGGGACGAGGACGAGGAAGGGTAGGGTCAGGGATGTCGGTAGCGTCAAGAGCCGTTCCCGTGTGTCGTGGCAAGATTCCCGTGGCCATTGAGTCGCACATATCTTCAAGTCACCTTCTGCCCATGTTCTGTTGACCGGGGCATGTTCTCGGAGAGGTGGGTACAGTGTCCGATGTGGATGAACTCATAGAGGCAGAGACGAAGAAGAAGCGCAAGAAGGGACGCAAGAAAGGCAGGAAGAAGGGACGCAAGAAGGGTGCCAAGCAGCCTTGCGTGTGTGTGGCGAAGGGTCAGTTGTCGCTCTTGAAGAAGGGCAAGACATGCAGGCTTCGCCTCAAGAAGGGCAGACTGAAGATCGCTTGCAGGCGGAAGGCTCCGCTGGACGGCAGGAAGAAGAAGAAGTGGAAGTTTCCCAAGGGAGCCTTCGGGTTTCTCTCCAGCTAGGGTGGAGTGCCCAGCGTGTGAGCGATAGCGCAGGATGTGAGAGGTGGATACGATGACAGATGAGGATCTGAGGAAGGCAGAGATCGAGAGCGAGACGAAGAAGAAGGGCAGGAAGGGAGGCAAGAAGAAGGGACGCAAGAAGGGCAAGAAGGGGAAGCGATTGCGTCTCAAGGCCGCGATCAAGAAGATCAGAGCTGGTCTCAAGGCGGGCAAGACCTGCACGATTCGCCGGAGGAAGGGCGGCGTCAAGGTGACGTGTCGATAGAGCAACCGTTCTCCGACAGAGGCTTTTTATTCTTCCTTCGCCTTTCTCTCTTTGGGGTACGCATGCATCCAGACGCTTTCTCTCAGACCATCTCTCCCCGAGACATCGAGCCATTCTTCCGCATGACCGAAGAGCAGCTTCGGAAGCATTTGGTGTCAATCCTGCATCCATATGGCAGCGTCTGGGAAGACATATTCGGCAACGTGCACTTCACAAGTGGTGGCGAGGTCCCCAAGCCCATGCTGATGGCCCATATGGATACGGTGCAACCAGTTCCGCCTACTCGCATCGTCTGGCAAGGCGGTTTCGTTCGAGCTCCGGGGGAAGGTTTGGGAGCCGATAACCGTGCGGGCGTCTACGGCATGGTTCGGGTCATCCAGGAGACCAACCTACCGTTGTACGCGATGTTCACGACGGGGGAGGAAACGGGTGGCATAGGGGCTAGACGGGCCAGTGTGAAGGAGGACATCACATGGCTGGTCGCTATGGATAGGGACGGTCGGAACGAGGTGGTGTTCTATGACATGGCGACGGACGAGTTCAAACGTCGGATACTGGATTTGCTGGTGTATCACAAGGAGGCGGTCGGGACTTGGAGTGACATAGCGACGATGGCGCATCGACTGAATAGGTGCGGAGTGAATCTGAACAATGGGGGCGAGGGTCAGCACACGAAGGACGATACTTTGGATGTTGGGTATCTGGAATATGCAGTGTATTCAGTGAAGTATCTGCTGGCGAATCTTACGGGGACTTGGGAGCTTCCCGAGAAGGCGTGGTGGCGTACGTTGGTCTCCGAAATCAGAGAGGAGCGTCCACGTCGACGACGCAAGAGGGTTCGGGAAACTGCATGGCAAAGGGCTCAGAGGGAAGTGGCGGAATGTGTGAGGGAACCCGAACAGTTCTGGGAAGAGATAGAGGTCAAGCGAGAGACGGAGATTAGTGAGTGGACGTTCGACGACGTTGTGGATCACTGGGGATCGGGGTGGGGACTGGACGCTGGTTGGCTATTGCCCGACGGGACCAGTTTGCAGTGGCGCGACGAGGAGGGAGAGCCGCTACCGCTTGTGGCGATAGAGGAGGGGTTCGTCGACATGGGGTTCGAGGGCGTTACGGAGCAGGACTTCATCGATGCGGGCGCGGTCCGTGTCTCCTATGACGAGCGGTTGGGCGGTGATTTGCGACTGGGATTTGGGACGGGTCTCACGTCCGAGCAGATGGACGAGATAACGACTTTCTTGGACGAGGTGGGGGTGGAGCGGCTGTCCGTGATGTTCTCGCTGGGAGTTGTCCGGGTAGTGCCTTCGACGAGTGAGGGATTCGTAGAGTGGTACGAGAAGTCTGTCGGAGAACCTGTGGCGTTACTGGCGGCGGCATAACGGATTGTTTATATCGACGGACGACTATTCATCCCATGAGCGGAGTCGATCTCGCGGCAGACGATGTACCGTCGTTTGCGGGCGTCATAGTCTCAACGTGAGATCGGAAGACGCGGGTCTCGTAAAGGAACTCCAGATCCCAAAGAGCTGCGACGCGCGCTCGTCTCGCTCTTCCGGATCCTCCGTTCCTTCCCGAGCCCCTTAAGTCCGCTCCAGTCCCAACGGTTCAAGTGCGGGAGACGAAATGCATGGAGGAGGCATCTATCGAGCTACTGTTACCACTGTCAGAGCAATCACCCGTGGCCCAGACGCCCCCGCCATCAGTGGCCAAACCACCCATCCGATTCTGTCTAGGCAGGCCGTGGGCGCGACCGCCGCCGGAACTGAAAGGGAAGATACTGGAGATACTACATCTGCCGAAGAAGCACGGGCGGACGCGGCTGGTGTATGTCCCTACCGATGCGTTCAAGAAGCGACTGAAGAGTCATCTGAAAGGCACTTTGGCGAACGTCGAATCGTCTCCATCGGCGCATGGCTTCGTCCTCGGTCGGAATGTCTACACCTGCGCGAAGCCTCATGTCGGGAAGGCAGTGACCATCCGGTTCGACGTGGAAGAGTTCTTCGACTCTCTCCGTCCCGATTTGGTGAGGTTCCCGCCCGACGCGGTTCAGGCGAGACGGGAGTTGCTATATACAGAGGAGTTCCAGTCGAGTCGGGACGTCGAAACGTTCATCCATGCGAATCTGGACCCGCAGGAAGTCAGTGAACATCTCAGGACGAAGTTTCGTGAACACTTCGTAGAGCTGGAGGAGGACGCGCATGTGGAGAGGTTCGAGGCAGATCCGAATCGTTGGACTATCCATTCTGGCGATAAGCGGTATGCGGTCACACGTCCCCAGGCGTTGGTCGTGATAGAGGACTCGGAGACTGGCGCCCTGTTGAATGCCATCAATTTCAGCATCGTGCAGAGCAGGGATGAGGTCAGGAGGGAGCTATTCGCGGACATGTTCATTCAGGGTGCGCCGAGACAGGGGTTGCCCACTTCGCCAGCTATATCCAACATGGCGTTCGGGAAGGCGGACAAGGATATTCAGAGTTGGTTGATGTACAATTTCAAGGGGGAGGCCGTATACACTCGGTATGCCGACGATTTGTTCGTGTCGTTGTCGCGCGACGCACTGGGGGACGATCCGCAGAAGATCGTTCAGCGGGTATTGGAGTGGATTCCGAAGGTGGTTCGGGACGCTACTCATGAACGGATAGAGAGACGGGTGCAGGTGGTCAGGAAGCACCCGCTCACGGGGGAGATGGTGACACAGTTCGATCCAGAGGGACGCCCCAAGATCGAGGTGAGGCGAGAACTGGGTGCGATACCAGGCTTGGGCATAAACAAAGCCAAGACGAGAATCATGTATGACCAGGCTGGGCGAGTCTTGTGTAGTCTGCGGGTGGACATGGACGACGTCCATCCATTGCGAGAGCATCGACGGAAGCTAAGGGCCTATCTCCACAATCTCCTGCGGATGCTGGGAGTGGACAAGGAAACGGAGCGAGAGATACAGTATCGTGTCAGGGAGAAGGGTCCGTCATGGGTGCGGGAACTGCTCTTGGTACTGAATGGGCATTCAGTACCCGAAGAGTCGTCTGGTGCGGGTCGTCTCTTGCTTCATCGGATATGGTCTGCTCGGTATGACTTTAACATGTCGGACCAGGTGGATGCGAAAGCGAGGCGGGAGTACGAGCTGTGGCTTCGGAAACTTCAGGGCATGTACGGGTGGACCAGCATGCGGGAACCCAAGCCAGCAGTGACGGCAGAGGAGGACCCCGAGCAGTGGTTGCGAGACCAGTACGAGTACGTGGAGGAGATTGCGAGGGACTTCGGTTACACGGTAACGAAGCCGCTTCGGGTAAGGAAACTGATACCAGCCACTTCTGTCGAGAGCGTGGACGACGAGACGTGCGTGGTCGAGGGGAGAGGAGTGAGAGTTGTGGGGGATTTTCAAGTCACCAACGATCCCGCATACTTCATAGGCCAAAGTAACTTTACGATAGGATGGCGATCCTGCGTCTGGGTCCAAGGATCGGGCGAGTACAAGAACGAGTCGATCACTTCATTGTCGCATCCCGGTCTCTCTATGGCGGTGTGGCTGGCAGCTCCTGACAAAGTACAGAGATTGGGGAAGTTCGAGCGTCGGTCGCTAGTTGCGAGATCGCTGCTGTACAAGATAGAGGACACTGGTGATGTGGTGTACGGTCGAGTGTATCCCCAGGTGGATTGGCTGGCGATTCAACAGCCAGGCTTCGCACGGTCCATAAAGGATCGTATGGTGTGTTGGATGCAGTCAAAAGGGTTCAAGCACCCTCGCACTGCGGCAAGGAAGTTGGTGGCGGGAAGTGTTCCAGAGACCTTCCACAGTCTGTATCCAGACAACGCTCGTACCGAGGTACGCGGTGGACGCAAGTACCTGCGAATAATGGACGATGGCGGGACCGTGGAGGGAAGCGGTGGAGGAGATTAGATGCGTCGGTTGCGGAAGTATGGCGGACGGCTGGGACAGCTAGTGGGCAAACATACTCTCACAGACGAGGAGGTCCGTCAGGTCAACGCGCTGGTGACGCTCGGATGGTCTTGGGATAATGCGGTAATGTATGTGGTCCCCGTTCCGCCAGGGCTGATTTGGGAGATGGCGGTGAAAGCGGTGGATGGGCGGATGGTGAGGCAGGACTTCAGGGGAGGAGAGGTAGTGGAGTGGTATGGACGCGGTGCGCCTCGCGTGCCGCTCACGGCGATTTGAGGGGTTTCTACCAGTTCCAATGAATGATGGAAGTAGGTAGATGCAGATGGGTGAAAACTGGAACTGATGGCAATGCGACGGTATTAATACCATTAACTGCATATCGTATGGTGGTGGAGTATGCTAGAGTTCAAGTTGAGGGGGAAGGAATTGGTCATCAAGGAAGTCAAAGCACGAGGAACTGGCGCAGTTGTCTACATCCCCAGAGCTTGGGTTGGCCTCAAGGTGGCTGTGATTCGCGAACCGGAGGAATGAGGATGAGAACCATCTCAGTGAACTACACACCCTCAGTCGAGATGCTGGCTGCGATGGACCTCTTCCGCGAGGTCGTGAACCACCTCATCGCTTACGAGCTTCAGCATCGCACACGCTCGAAGTTCAAGCTCCGCGATGCGAACTACGACTGGTTCCATAAGCATGTTCACGGTCGCCTAGCGGTCCACTACCTGCATAGCGCGGCCTCGTTCGCCAACGGCATCGTCAAGTCTTGGCGCGAGGTCGGCCAGGCTAAGTTGCCGCACCTCTATCGCCTAGTCATGAAGATTGACCAGATGCTCGCCAGGGTCAAGCGCAAGGACGACAAAGGTATCAAGCTCCAGGTAACGCTGGCTCCGCGCCAGTATGTGATGCTTGACCTTCCAATCCATCACAAGCATTGGAAGGACTGGAGCCAGTTCAAGCTCAGTGAGATCACGATCAGGCCCGATTCGGTCGAATTGCCGTTCCAGACGTCGGAACCGAAGCGCAGGGAACGCAAACATTCCGCTGGTATCGACCTGAACTTCAACCGAGCAGTCATCGCAACATCGGACGGCAAGATGCACGAAGTAGACCTATCACCGATCACCAGAATCCAGGCCGCGATGAAGAAGAAGCGCGAGCGCCTCCAGAGAGCAATTCCGACCAACCTCCAGAAGCAACGCAAGGTGATGGCGAAGTACCGCAAGCGGGAGCAGAATCGGGTGAAAGAACAGGTCCGCCAGAAGTCTAAGGAATTGCTCGGTCTGGTCGGGAACCGCAACATCGTCCTGGAGAACCTCAAGACGACAACCAGCGAATGCCTCAAGGACGCGAAGGGCAAGAAGTTCAGGGCGAAACTGAACTCGTGGCCGCACGGCAGGCTCCAGGACGATATGGTGCAGCACTCGCACACCACGGGTGTCGAGGTCTACGCACGAGGTACATCATCGACATGCCCATTCTGCGGCGGGCTTGTAACACATCCAACTTGGCGGCAGTCACTATGTCCAACTCATGGGCTGTTCGACCGCGACTGGCTGGCTTCGGTCAGCATCGTACAGCGTGGCCAGATAGCTCTCCAGGGCCAGCCGTTTGCCCCTAGTGTGGTCGCCTCTCTCCAGAAGCAGAGCGCCCTTGGTAATGACGGAGCTAGAACCTCCCGAACGAGGCTTGAAAACCGCTGCGAAGCTATGACTGGAGACGCGCCAAATCTCGAAGGTGGAGTTCTACGAACTTCTACTTAGAGAGGAACGGTTTCTAGCAGTTACAGTCTAGATAGGAACGGGGATGTTGGTGGACAAGAAGAGGTTGCACAATCTGGTCAAGGAAATCCTGATGGACGGAGACGAGCTAGACCACATGCTCAACGGGGACGCCTATTACCATGCGGAAGCTCGGCAGCTAGTGGCGCGGATGTTGGTGGGTGCGCAGAAGGCCAGCGAGATGTTCGTCGAGGCAAAGGACGCGAAGCTAGGAGGCGACAAATGCGAGCAGGCAAACAGCGTCGGAACATCGTGTTGACGGGATTCTGGGACCCTACAGGCAGGATGCTGAAGGACTTCTGCTGGGACCTTCGATTGAATCTCGATGGCTGGAAGGGCGCGAACTGGGAGCAGCGCGGGTACAACGTCCATTCCTTCTATTCCTATCTGAGGAGCGGCCTTTTCGAGGTCGCGTATCGGAAGGTTTGGCGCGACTTCTGGAACATCGTCCCACGGTTGGAGCCAGTTGCGGTCATCGGATTCGGGGTGGGTCCTGGGGATTGGGTGGTGGAGGAGTATGCGCGGAATCTGGATCGATGGGGTGATGACGGGACGGCAGTTGGCCAGCCCGACCCGAATCCGCCAGATGGAGGGAGGCCAGCGGGCTATGTGCGTATCTCCACACTGCCAGGAGAGGCGATAGTGCAGGCGATCCGTTCCCAAACGACGCTAGACGCTCGCGTACATGGTGACGTGGGCATGGGCGCATTCATCTGCGAGTACATGGCGTACTTGGCCATGTGGTATCAAGAGCAGACGCAACGGCGGACGGCAGATAGGCGATGCGAGATGACTGGATTCATTCATGTGGGGGCGGGGGTATCGTTGTCGGATGCGACAGAGGCGACGAAGATTACAGTGTGCGAGGTCATCGAGAGTCTGGGGGACGATTGATGTTCGAGCGTGTTGAGAGTTTGACCGTGTGCCCCTCGCTCCGCAAGCCCCTAGCTTCAGCTAAGGGGATAGGAGCGGGCAAAACATTGATATATAGGGGCGGCGATATATAGGCGGGACGATATAATGAAACTCCCCACACTGAGATGCAACCGATGTGGACATGCTTGGCATCCTCATCGAGAGAAGGAACCGACGGTATGTCCAAGCTGCAACTCTCCGTACTGGAATAAGGAGCGAAAACGGAATGTCTGAACCGGAAGCTCCAAAGAAGATGAAGAAATGGCCCTGGTATGAGGTCATAACAGGCCGCGTCCAGCCTGGCATCACGACACATTGGATGCTATCACAGATGTGCTTTGCCGCCACCAAGCTCTGGAACACCGCGATGTGGCAAGCCAGAGCCGATTGGGAGCAGAAAGGGACGATTCCCTCAGGATACGAGCTTCAGAAGCGCGTTCAGGAATCCCACTGGTACTCGATACTCCAGTGCCATGCGGCCCAGAAAACCATTCACGAGGTCGGCGAAGCGTTCCAGTCCTGGTTCAAGCTCCGCAAGAGGGACAAGACCGCGAGAC